>Ga0073928_10005114_pt1 | contig 18664 bp, 14 predicted proteins | sample PaiPotPPA55metaG_FD_76969 | JGI IMG/M metagenome (GOLD analysis project Ga0073928, IMG submission 76969) | Iron sulfur acid spring bacterial and archeal communities from Banff, Canada, to study Microbial Dark Matter (Phase II) - Paint Pots PPA... ... | reverse complement strand
GCGTGTCGCGGACCAGGACTGCGATCGCTCCGGCCATCTCCACGCCAGTCGGACCGGCGCCGACCAGCACAAACGTCAGCAGATCGCGATGCTTTGCTGGATCCTCCTCTGCCTCCGCCTGTTCGAACGCCTGAAGGATTTTGTTTCGGATGGCGACGGCATCGGCAAGCCCCTTTAGTCCGGGCGCAAATTGGGCGAACTCGTCGTGGCCGAAATAGCTATGGCGCACACCGGTCGCGAGAACCAGATAGTCGTAATCGATCGGAACTCCTTCGCGATCGACGGAATTGATCAATACGCGCCGTTGCCCTTTATCCACGCCAGTGACTTCACCAAGGATGACGGTCACATTCAATTCCTTCGCGAGAATCTCTCGGATCGGCGCACCGATCTGCCCGGGCGCCAGCACCGACGTCGCCACTTGGTAGAGCAGCGGCTGGAACACGTGGTGATTGTTCCGATCAATCAGGGTGACGTGCGCCGGCGCTTTCGCCAGCGCCTTGGCGGCAGCGAGGCCGCCGAAGCCTCCGCCAACAATAACGATATGGGGAACGTGATCGGTCATGATTCCCCAGGTGAGGCAATGATCGTGCCGCGTCGCGATTCAGGCGCGAGGCGCAGCCTGATGGCGTCTCACAGAAACAGAAATGGTGTTCGCCTGCTGTGTGATCAAACTAGAGTGGAGGAAAATCGGCCCGGTGGTCAAAATCTGATCGAACCGCCGAGGACATAACTGGTCAGCCCGCGTCCTCGTCTTCCTCCCCAATATTTCTGGTCACGGTAATCCCGAGTTCGCGGAGCCGCAGGCGGAGCGTCTGGCGGGCGAGGCTGAGGACATGGCCGATTGTCATTCTGATCATCGAAATCAGGCAATCGGAAGGCGCGTCGATTACGTCGTTTGCTACGGCCGTGACGCGAGCAGCATCAGACCGGTCAACAGCATTGGAAACGAACGAAGGAAGCTCGTGGATCGCGCCTGAGCCTCACTGCATTATTCTGGAACCGGATTGACCACGCGGGGCGGCGCGAAGCCTGACACCCGCACGTCGTTCACCACGCAGAAACAGCCGCCGTCGATCGCGCCTGCGTCCCGGATGAGATGTCGGGCTCGCTTCCGCGCGACCTGTATGTAGAGGATAGTGACCTCGCCGTCCCGCACATGGCCATGAACCTCGGCCACCCGGTATCCCGCAGCGGCGAGGGCCTTGGCCAGCTCCCGGCCTTTTCTTGTGAAAAGCGCGGCGACCTGCTGGCCGAAGGCCAGATGTTGTTCCACCGTGATGCCCAGAAACGTCCCCAAGGCAAAGCCCAGCCCGTAAGCCAGGATGTAGACGTGGTGATCCATATTCAGGAGGACCTTGGCGATGGCGCTGAGGTAGATAATAGCCTGGATGAAGCCCAGAATGGCCGAGAACGCCCGGCGGCCCTGGACGATCGAGGCGGTGCGCAGGGTGTCCAGCGTCACGTCGGCGACCCGCGCCAAAACGATCAGCAAGAACGTGGACGCCACCGGAATGTTCATTGGATCGCCTCAACAGTAGTGAATGCCCATTTATGGCGCTGGATGTAAGCTGCTTTTCGTCATCGGACCATCTGCACGATCCAATGCACGCTCGCCTTGAACGTGCGGCCGCGGGCGAAGAAGGAAACGAGAAACAACGCGAGCGCGCCGACCGCGGCCTGGTAGGCGAACGTGTCTGCAAACGCATTGACAACCGATTGAAGGACGAGTCGCGCGTGCAGCAGGCCGACCGCGCCGGCATCGGACTGTGCGTGGGGAAGGCCCCCGGATTGAAGCAGGGCTGCGGCGCGCCGAAACGCATCCTGGGACAGAAGCTTGTACTCGTTGATTCCCTCGCCCAGCCGCCCAGACCAGAAGCTCCGTTGGCGATCGACTAGGATTGTGAGGATCGCGATGCCCCAGCTCCCGCCGAGCTGGCGCTGGCACAGGTACAATTCCATTCCTTCTCCCATGAGACTGTTCGATGTTTGGCTGTTGATGAGCGTTGAAATTGGCCCAATCTGCCAACCGGCCCCGAAGCCCGTGAGCGCCAGCGGAAGGTACATGGCCTCGTCAGAAATTTGGGGAGTGAGGCGGAACGTCCATACAAGCATTCCCGCCATAAACAGCGCCGCGCCAACGCCCAGAGCCGAGCGCAATCCAAGTCGATTCATCAGGACTGCGCCGATGACCAATCCAATCGCGAACCAAATCGCGTTGATGGTTTGCATCTTGCCGGTGCCATAGGCTGAGTGATGCTGAACGTTGCGCAGGAATTGCGGCACGAAGTACAGTTGTCCGTACAGCATCATTCCGAGCAGCAGGACATAGATCGATCCCAGCGCGAAGTTTCGCGTGCGATATGTCGCGAGACTGATGATGGGATTGCGATTGGAAGGTCGACGTTCCCACCAAATGAAGAGCGGCAGGCATGTGGCCGCGACTACGGTCAGCGTGACGATGAACGGATCTGAGAACCAGTCGTCGCGCTCGCCACGGCTCAGCACAATCTGCAGCGACGCGAGCCAGCCGATAAGAAGCAGCAGTCCGGCAACATCGAGGCGAGCCGGGGCCTTTCTAGCTTTTACATCCGGGAAGAATGCCACCGCCATCACAAGTGCAGCCAGCGCCAGCGGCACGTTCAGGAAGAAGATGTATCGCCAGCTATACCATTCGGTGAGGTAGCCCCCGACAAAGGCGCCCCAGGCGCGCGCTACGACAACGACCCCAAATGCCAGCACGAACAGGGCTTTCAGGCGAGCCTTGCCCTCGTACACTCTAGTGATCGCCGTCTGTGCCCGGGTGAGGAAGTTGCCTCCCGCGAACCCCATCACGCTGCGGAACACCAGCATCTGCGCCAGCGTGTGGCTCAGGCCGCAGCCGATGGAAGAAAACATGAACAGCACCACCGCGCCGATCATCCAACGCCGGTATCCGATTCGATCCGCCATCCAGTTGCTCAGCACGAGGCCGCCGAGGAAGCACGTCGTGTAGGTCGTTAGCACCCAGCTCGCCTCGTCGAACGAGGCGGCCAGATCACCCTGGATGTCGGGCAAGGCGACGCCGACGGCGTAGCTCGTCAGGAATTCCATCGAGGTAACGAGCGTCACAACCAAGACGATCGCGACTCTGACCATGCGGTCGATCGCAGGGGAGTAGGTGAGCGGGAACGTCGCGGTTGCGGTGGTCATATCGAAGAATGTTCCCATCCGCCGCCCAACGCCTTGTATAAGGCGACAAGATCGGTTGAAACGGTTTGTGTGGCTTGCGCCAGGGCGTCCTGGGACGCATACAGATTCCGCTGCACCTCCAGGACATCGAGCAGATCAATAATGCCGTTGGAATACTCCGCCTGTGCGATACGGACGGCGCGCAGGTTTTCGGCAACAAGCGTGTCGAGCGAATCCCTGCGCGCCTGGTCGTGGGCGTACGCAACCAACGCGCTGTCAACCTCCCGGAGAGCCTGAAGGATCGTGGCCTCATAGGCGTTGAGGGCGGCAGCGACTTGCGCTTTGGACCGGTCGATGTTGGCGACCCGCCGTCCGCCGTCGAAAATCGTCCACGTTGCAAGCGGCCCGGCAGCATAGAACCCGCTACTGGGCCTGTGTTGATCGAAAAGCTGGCTTGCCTTTTGGCTCTCCACGCCGGCAGCCCCGCCGAGAATGAGATGGGGAAAGAGGTCGCTCGTTGCCACACCCTGTAATGCCGTCGCCGCGGCCAAAAACCGCTCGGCTTCCATGACATCCGGGCGGCGCTTCAACAACTCGGAGGGCAATCCAACAGGTACTTGCGGTGGGACAGGTGGAATCGGCGCGGCGGACAGAAGCTCGGAGGTCAATGCCAATGGCTCTTCACCCAACAGGACCGACAGGGCATAGATGGTCTGGCGAATGCCGGATTCGAGCGGAGGAATGCTCGATTCGGTGGCGTCCACCTGAGCGCTTGCGCGAACGAGATCGAAGGTCGGTGCCAAGCCGTTTTTGAGCCGCTTTTGGACGATGGCAAGCGTTCGGCGTTGGTCGGCGAGGTTCTGGTTGGCGATGTCGAGCCGCGCCTGCAATGCGCGGAGCGCGATATATTGGCGCGCGACTTCTCCAAGAAGTGTCACTTGAACGCCTCGACGCTCGTCTTCGGTCGCTTCGGCGGTGGCACCGGCAGCCTCGATCGTCCGGCGAACGCCGCCAAACAGATCGACCTCGTAGGTTGCGTCGAATCCAAGGTGAAACAGGTTGCTGTCAGCGCCCGGCAATCCCCAGGGAAAGCCAAAGCCGGCGGAACTTCCATGCGTCTTGAAAAAGGCGGCGCTCAGGTCGATGGTGGGGTAGAGGTCCGCTCGTGCGACACGCTCGACCGCGCGTGCTTCGCGCACGCGTGCCTCGGCAATCTTTAATTCGTGATTCGCGGCCAATGATCGGGACACAAGGGAGTTCAATTCCGTATCATTGAATCTCGTCCACCAATCGACCCATGCCGCTTGTCCGGCGACCGCGACGGAAACGGGCTTGGTGGTCGGTCGAGTGGTGACTGCGAATTTCGAAGAAACATCAGATCCTGGACGGTGATAGCTCGGCCCCACCTCGCACCCCACTGCGCTGAAGGCAAGGATCAGACTGAGAATGAAGCGGCGGCATCGGCGATCCGAGAGTCTCATGGGCGTTTCGTTTCGCTGGATGTATCCACTGTTGCTTCGACCGACATTCCCTGCGCGAGGCGATCGAGCCCGGTCTGTCCCGGCTCAAATATGATTTTCACGGGGAGGCGCTGGACGACTTTGACCCAATTTCCGGTGGCATTTTCCGGCGGCAACAACTGAAAGCGCGAGCCGGTGCCGGCCTGAAGGCTTTGGACTTGGGCCCGGAACTGCAAATCGGGATAGGCATCGACATGAACGTCAACCTTCTGCCCCACCTGCATGCGTCGCAACTGCACTTCCTTGAAATTGGCGATGACCCAGATGTCCTCCGGAACAACCGACAGTAGGGGCTGTCCAGCGGAGACAAAGTCTCCGGCTTCGACGTTTCGATTGGTAACGCGGCCGGATTCCGGCGCCACAACCTTCGTATACTGGAGTTGGAGCTGCGCGAAATGGAGTTCGGCCTCGGCCGCGGCAACGTGTGATTCTGCAGTCCCGACGTTTGTCCGGGCAGCATTCAACTCCGCCTGGGCGGCGGCAAGTTTTTTGCCCGCGGCGTCGCGCTGATCGTCGGCGCTATCGGCGGCGGCTTTGGCCGTCTCCAGTTGCTGCTCGGAAACGCCATCCGTCCCGATCGCCGCATAGCGGCGGTAGTCGGATTCGGCGCGTTTGGCGTTCGTCTGCGCCGCCTTGAAGGCCGCCTCAGCCTCCCCGACCGCGGCGTCAGCGCTGAGCACGGCGGCCTTTGCCTGCTCGACGTTGCTCGTTGCCGCCGCCAGCGCTGCGGCGCCCTGGTCCACCTTTGCCTCGAAGTCCGCCGGGTCAATTTCCAGAAGCGTGTCGCCAGCCCTAACCGGCGTATTGTCGTCGACGTAAAGATGGAGTACCGGGCCGGAGACGCGTGGACTAATTCGAACGATTCGCCCTTCGATATACGCATCGCTGGTGGACTGAAGATGGCCGCCGTAGACGACAAAAGAAACTGTCGCGGCGGCGATGACGACGAGAAGAACGATAGACCCGAGCACAAGAACCGGGTGCCGCCGCTTCGGCGCAACCACCAATTCCTGAGTCTTCGGCGGAGGTGTAGCGGGGCCGCTTGAACCCACCGGCGCTGGTACACCTGGATCGGCCGTCGCTTCGGTTCGCGTAGGCATGCTCATTCCATCCATCCACTTGGAAACGGCGTCGCAAGAACGCGGTAGCTGTGCTGAAGCAACGGCTGCGCCACCGCGCCGCTGAGGCACGACAGGACATGAGGACGAACCATCCGTGCATTGCGGCCGCTTATGAGTCTGGCAATCTGCGATCATATGGCTTCGATTTGAGCACTTTGTACTTCCCGTCACGCGAAAGAGCCGGCGGACTGCTCGTAGCGGAGAATACGCGCAATCGAATTGTTTGACGGATCGACGATCACACATTCGGCACCGCTGAAGTGTTCCTCGCGACGATATGCAACGATGGCCACTTCATCGCCGATTCGGAAGTGAAGCGCCGCTCCGCCGTTTAGCGCGAACTCGCCTTTCGCGGCCCCGGGAAACACGTAAGTCGCAATACGCGCAGTGCTCGTCATGGAGTAGATCTCGACTTTCTCGAACGGCCGGATCCCGGCAGCCGCGAGAAGGTCGGGGCAAATGAGGCAGGAACCATTATACTTGGGATTGAGCGCGCTCACCCGTAGCCGGTGGATTTTGCCGCTTACAAATGTTCGAAGCATGGGTGTCTCCTTTGAGCGCAATGCCGGAGGCGATCCACCCCTCAGACGCTGTGCACCAGCGCATGATTCGCCTCGATCGTATCGAGGCCGGCGTCCTGCAACGCGTACGCCTGAAGTTTCGCAATCAACCCGATGCCGCGGCCCTCCTAGTGTTCGTAAATCACCAGCCCGCGTCCTTCTTCCGCGATCGCGGCCATCGCCATCTTCAACTGATCGTTGCAATCGCATCGCAGTGACCCGAGCATCTCGCTGGTAATACATTGCGAATGAACGCGAAGGAGGGGGGCATCCGCCGTGAGATCACCCATCGTCAGGACAATCGCGGTATCGATATGCCTGCTGCCGCCGCGAGCCTCGCGCACGAAGCCGAGAGTGTGAAACACGCCCCACCTCGTTGGAATTCGAGTAGAGGCCACCCGTCGAACTGGGCCAAGTTGTGCGGATCGTGTCACGGCTGATCCCATTGCATCGAAGCCTGTTGCGGAGAGCGCCGGCAAAAACGTTTCCGCCGGCGCTTTCCGCGTGATGTGACCTGAAGCAACGGCCGCGCCACACGCAACAGATCCCTTCCAACGACTCGGCGCGATTAGCGCGTGCGCTGCGGTGGCATTGGAAGCGGATAACCGCTTACCAACTGGCTCCGTTCTGAGCATTTAAGGTCAGTGAAGACGTTTGAGGATCCGGTCAACCCGCGTCCAGAAGTCCTGAGACAGTTTCTGCTCATCGGGCGGCAGGATCGCCACCGCCGCCTAGTCGCGAAGGCCGGCGAAGGCCGGCGACGTACGCCATATCCGCAGCGCGAAGCTCACATGGCGGCGGTCCTCCTCTGTCATGGTTGAGATATTCCGTTCGTATCCCTCAAGTTGCCCGTTCAACCATCGCATGGCGTGTTTGCGCAACTCGGCCCGCTCCACCTCGCCGAGGGTTCGCGCGTCGAGTCCTTTTCCGCAGCCAGCGAGGGCGGCCAATACGGCTGCGTAATACCCATGGTCGGCCAACAGCGAGGGCTGGGCCGCGATGCAATCGGACCAGAGCCTGGCGCCGGCGGCGTTGAGGCCGCGATCCGCGCAGGTGGCGGTCAGCGAGAGGCGCTCGTTGTCGTCCCTTGGGGTGAGTTCGCCCCGGAGCATCGCGTCGGCATCGGGGAGGATGAGCGCCTCGGCTTCGCGTCGCAGGATGTGATAAATGCACCCCTCCCGGTCCTCGACCGAGGAGGGAGGCCAATCGATCGCGATGGCGGCCTCCGCCAGGGCGCGGCGCGCTTCGGCTTCCTGCCCCATGCGACTGAGCGCCATCGCTTCGAGGAGCTTCGGGAAAGGATAAAGCGCACCAAGGACGCTCGGGTCGCGGACGATCTTGAGTACGGCTTCCGCGTGCCCGGCGCGGTAGTCCGCGAGCGCCTTGGCGACCATGAAGTACGGATATCGCCAGGAGGGCGCTGCTCTTTCAGACGCGACGGCGCGATCGATCATGGCGCAGCCCTGCTGAAGTTCATCGCCCTGCGCCGGGAGGAGCAGGCAGGCGCGCCCGACTCCCTCACAGATCAAGGGATCGGTGCTCTGGCCGAAGCGTGAGAGGAGCCGCGCTCGCGCGTCTCTGTAATCCTGGTCGCGGCCCAGGAACAGGCACAGTTCGGGGTATCCGTACCACGCGTTGATATCGGCCTCGTGGCCGGCCAGGCCAGCTTGGAGAGCAGAGATTCCCTGTTCCCACGCGCCGGCGCGGGCAAGCGCTTTGAACAGACCCTTTCGCGGCTGCTCCTTCGCGGGATCAAGGGCGATCGCTTCGCGGAAGCGCGCCAGCGCCTCGTCGGGCCTGTTGGCATCCAGGAGGGCGTCTGCGAGGTAGGAACAGGCGTCCGCGTTGGGGTGTATTCGGTAGGCCTCCTGAATCACCTCGCATGCTTCCTGGGCATGACCGGCAAATCGCAGGGCCATGGATAGGTTGGCTCGGAGTTCCCAACTTCCCGGGACGCTCTTCACGGCTGCCCGGAACTCGGGTATCGCTTGGTCGAGTTTGTCGGAGCGCAGGAAAACCACGCCGAGGCCGTTGTGCGCCCACGGTGTGCCGGGACGCAAGGCCTGAGACGCCTGGTAATATCGCGCGGCGTTGAACGCGTCCCCCCGTCCCAGCATCGCGTTGCCCATGGCCATATTGACCCAGTAATCGTCCGGGTGTGCCGCGAGCACCTTGAGCAGGAATGGGACCGGGTCCTGCTCTGCCATGACCATGTGATTGGCGAAGTTCACCAGCGCGGTGACCGGTTGACGGTCGATCGGCACATTCGAAGCCAGTTCAGCGACCTTTGCACGGTCGTTCCACTTCTCGGGATCGATGGCCCGCTTGCGCCATCCCGTAGGGTCGGGGAACGCGGAGTCCATCACGGCGACCATCCACCGCCGGCGTTCGCCATCGCGCATGAAGGACGACCAGTCGCACAGCGCATCCAGGAGCACCGAAGGGATGTTCATTCGACGCAACCGAGCCGCGACGAGGTCCGGCGGCTCGAGCCCGTCGATCAGCCTCGCTTCTCGGAACGCAAGCTCAAAGTCGGCTTCTATGCGATTGGCGTCCTCGCTGCTAAAGCCCATGGAGCGGGTCATGCGAATGGACTCGAGCCGCTGGGCGAGCTGAGACTCGTGGCGAGCGTCTTCCAGGCCACGGCGAAGGTCCGTGATTCCTGGAGTGCTTCCCAGGCGAAGCTCAGCCCTGTCGAGGGCGCGGTCGGCGGCGACCCAGTCCGAGCGCCGGTGCGCTTCGGCGATGTCTCGTAGATCCTGGGCCACTTCCCGCGCAGCAGTGGTGTGCTGCGAGACGAGCCAGAGTCCCGCAACCAGCAGAAGCAGTATTGCGGCGGCGGCGCTCGCCAGGGCCGTCGCAGCTGCGGGACGGCGGCGTGTCCACTTGAGGCAGCGCTCAACCGGGCCCGTTCGCCGGGCGAGAATCGGCTCGCCGCGCAGTAAACGGGCGAGGTCGTCCGCCAGCGCCGCCGCGGTTTCGTAGCGCCGCTCAGGCGTCTTCTGCAGGCACTTAAGGCAGATCGTGTCCAGGTCGCGCGGCACCTTGGCGTTGAGCCGTGACGGCGGGACCGGCTCCTGCGTCAGTAGCTGCTGCTCAGTCTCCAACGGTGTCTCACCGCGAAACGGCGGACGGCCAACGAGCAGCTCATATAGGGTTGCCCCCAACGCGTAAACGTCGGCAAAAGGTCCCACGGTGCCGGGCTTGGCGAGCACCTGCTCGGGGGCCATGTAACTGGGCGTCCCGACCCTTGCCGCATCGCGCGTAATGTCGTCCTGTCCCTCGAAATACCGTGCCAGTCCGAAGTCGCTGATCTTCGGCGTGCCGTCGATCGAAAGTAGAACGTTGGCGGGCTTCAGGTCCCGATGAATGATGCCGGCAACATGGGCCACGTGTATGGCACGGGCCAAGCTCTGGGCGACGGACGCACAATGTTGCGCAGGTCGCGGCACTCCCCCGAGCTTCTGGGCCAGGCTCCCGCCGCCGACGAACTCCATTGTGAAGTACGGCCGGCCGTCCACCTCCCCGATATCGAAGATCTGCACGATGTTGGGATGTTGCAAAGCGGCAATCGCTTCCGCCTCACGCATGAACCGCGCAAGTTCAGCCGGGCTGGCAAACTGTCCGGTGAGGAGCATCTTCAGGGCGGCCACGCGCTTGAGCTTGAGATGGCGCACTCGATAGACGATGCCGTGGCCGCCACGGCCCAGGATGGCATGCACTTCATAACCTGGAATCGCTGGCAATGGTGCGCCGGGTTGCGATTGCGGGCCCAGGATTCGTTGTGGCGGGGTGGACGGAAACACGCTTTGGAACATGAGGTCGACCCGTCGGCACTCGTCAAGAGAGGCTCTCACGTCTGCCAGCAACTCCGGAGTGTCCGCGCACACCTCCTCGGGCGTCCGGTCCGAGTACAGCGCCTCCTCGACCAACTCAAGAATGCGGTTGTCAATCGCCATCGGTTGCTCGTGTGATTAGCGAAACGTCATTAACTAAGCGTGACCAGGAGTTCATCCGACACGACCGATGCGGCCAACGTCATGGGGACAGAGTTCACTTCGATGACATTAGTGCCTCCGCCTCGCGGCGCAGCACGTTTGCTTCCAGCCAGTTGTGCAGGTGGAGCCCCAGGTTCTGCTCAGCGCGCGGCGGCATGCCCTCGCCGTACCGGTCGAGCCACGTCTGGGCCTTGTTCAGCCAGCGCCGCGCCTCGTCGATGTTCCCGAGGCGTTGGTTGGCGAGCGCGAGCCAGAGCCAGTTCACGACGGCTGCTCCCGGTTTGGGGTTTGCCTGCAGGCTCTTCTCGAACAACGGCACTGACTCCTCGAACCGACCGGCTCGATACGCCAGCGCGCCTTGCTCGGTCAGCGACCAGAATTGTTTGGCGGCGCCCCGAAGTTCCGCCGCGGCCAGTCGCTCGGGAAGCGCGGCGTCCGCGACGGCGTCGGGAGCCAAGGTGCACGCCCGCGCCACGTGGTAGGCGCGCGGGCCGCCATCCTTGCCACACCGTTCAACCATGTGGTCGCAGGCCTTGGCGTACCCCGCTCGGTCGCCGGACAGCAGCAGCAGGGCCGCATGCTCGAAACAGAAATGGCTGTCGTCGGTCGCGCCGCGCGTCAAGGCCAGCGCGTAACCATCGGCGGCCTTGACCCATTCCCGGTGTGCGGCGTGCGCCCGGCCCTGTTCCAGGGGGTCGGCCGCCATCTGTTGCGCGACGTCGGCCCAGAATTGCTGCCATTTCTCGCGCTCCGCGTCGGGCAACTTCGCCAACTCCGCCGGGTCACGCACGCCGGCGAAGGCGGGGTCTGTTTGCCAGGTGGTGAGCGACAAATCCACGAGTTTGCCGTCCTGCAGCAGCTTGGTCTTCCGCTCCAAGCTGCCACGCAGCCGGTCCAGCGCTTGCCGGCGCAGGCCGGCGCGCTCAGGCCCGCCGAGCTGTCCCTTCTTGGTGGCCTTACCAGCCGCGGCCTGAGCGGCGGCGTACAAAGTGCCGCCGAGGAGGCTATTGGCCGTGGCGGAGTTGGGTTCGATGCGGAGGGCTTGCTGCAAGTGGTCGATGGCCTCGTCCAGCCGACCCTTCTCCCACAGAAGCGCCCCGAGATTATTGTGACCCAAGGCGGACATGGGGTCGACCCGGATGGCTTCCTGGTCGTAGTGAATGGCTTCATCCACCCGGCCTGTCTTGGATAGTACGTCGCCGAGACCAAGGTAAGGCAGGGGGGACTTGGAGTCGACCCGGAGAGCTTCCTTGTAATAGTGAATGGCTTCATCCATCCGGCCCGTCTTGGATAGTACTTCGCCGAGAGCGAGGTACGGCATGACGTTATTGGGGTCGAGCCGGATAGATTGCTGGAACTGGTCAATGGGTTCTTCCACCAGACCCTTGCTACGCAGGACAAAGCCGAGGTTGTGGTGGGCCCAGGCATTCTTGGGGTCAAGCCGGAGGGCTTGCTGGAAATGCTCGATGGCGTCGTCCGTTCGGCCCAACCATGCCAGAGTGACGCCGACGCCGTTGTGGGCCACGCCGACGTCGGGACGGAGCGCCAGCGCCGCACGGTAATAGCCGAGAGCCTCGTCGAACCGCCGCGCCTCGAACAACGCAAAGCCGAGCTCGAAGTTGAGCCAAAAATCCTGCGGGAAATGTTTCTGCGTCGCGGTCAGCAGGAGCACGGCGTTGCCGCCGGATTCGCGTGAAATCCGGCCCAGTGTGGTGGCCAGCTGCGGGGACAACTGGGCGCGTAGCTCCTCGGCCAAGCTTGTTAGCTTGTCGCGGTCTTGCCACAGGTCGGGCTGGCGCAGTCGGTCCAGCGCCGGGTTGGGGTCGGCTCGGCGGGCGATTGCCAAGAGCCAGGTCCGGCGCGGGAGGTCGGCGGTGATGCTGGCCCAGTCATCCAGTGCGGCGACGATTTCCGCGCGGACCGCCGATTGGCGCACCCTCGCCGCCACCGTCTCACGGTCGTCCCCATCTCGACCCAACCCCGCCTCCGCGAACGCCGACGCGTACAGCGGCTCGACCCCGGCCAAGTCGTACTCGCCCCCGTAGTACTCGCCCCGCACGACCTTCGCGCTGCCCGCGCGCGTCGATCGGCCCACGAGCATCGCCGCGCGGACCCGGGCGACGTCGAGGTGCTCCGCCAAATCCAGGTCGGCGCGGGCTTGCTCCACCTGCCCGCGCAGGTCGTCCGACCGCGCCGGCCCCAGCCGCATCCGCGCCTGATCCAGAAGCTCCCGTGCCTCGTGGAAGTGGTACCCCTTGCGGAGACTGACCGCCTCGGTCACGGCCGTGCCGGTCTCACTGCGGAGTTCGATATTGTGCTGGGTTCGCTGCTGGAGAAGCCACGTCCCGCCGCCGCTAACCAGCCCGACCAGAGCCAGCGCCGTAAGCAACAGCGCCGCCATCGTCGGATTGCGCCGGCACCAGCGCCATGCCCGCTCGCCCCGGCCCACAGGCCGACCTTGGATCGGCCGGCCGTCCAAAAATCGCCTCAGGTCGTCTGCGAGGGCCAAGGCGTTTTCGTAGCGTCGGGTCGGCTCCTTCTGCAGGCACTTGAGGCAGATCGTCTCGAGATCACGCGGGACCTTTGCGTTGAGTTGTGACGGTGGGACGGGCTCTCGCGTAAGCAGTTGCCGCTCGGTCTCCGCGACCGACTCCCCTCGGAACGGCGGACGGCCGGTGAGCAGTTCGTAAAGCGTCGCTCCTAACCCATAGATGTCGGCGGGCGGTCCGACGGAGCCCGGCTTGCCGACGACCTGCTCGGGGGCCATGTAACTGGGCGTTCCCACTTTGGGCGGCCCCAGTGTGACGTCCGCTTGTCCTTCCAAATATCGGGCCAGTCCGAAGTCGCTGATCTTCGGCGTGCCGTCCAGGGCGAGCAGAACGTTGGAGGGCTTCACATCGCGATGAATGATTCCGGCACGATGCGCTGTATGAATCGCGCGAGCCACGCCCTCGGTGACCGAAGCCGCATATCTTGCAGACTGCGGCACTCCCCCCAGCTTCTGGGCCAGACTTCCACCGCCGACGAACTCCATCGTGAAGTACGGCCGGCTGTCCACTTCCCCGATATGGTGAATCTGCACGATGTTGGGATGTTGCAAGGCGGCAATCGCCTCGGCCTCTCGCATGAACCGCGCCAGTTCCGCCGGGCTTGCGTACTGCCCGGTGAGGAGCATCTTCAGGGCGGCTACTCGCTTGAGCTTGAGATGGCGGACTCGATAGACGACGCCGTGGCCGCCACGGCCCAGGATGGCGAGGACTTCATAACCGGGAATCTCCGGCAATGGTGCGCCGGGTTGCGATTGCGGGCTGAGGATTCGTTGCGCGGGTGCGGACGGAAACATCCCTGCGAACATGAGGTCGACCCGTCGGCACTCGTCAAGAGAGGCTCTCACGTCTGCCAGCAATTCGGGGGCGTTCGCGCACACCTCCTCGGGCGTCCGGTCCGAGTACAGCGCCTCCTCTACCAGCTCAAGAATGCGGTTGTCATCCGCCATCGGGCTGTTCTCGTGATAACGACATGGCGAGACATTATTAATTACTAAGCGCGACCCTGTGGACAGCGCCGCTCAGGGCCGGGACGTCCGAGCATCGCCCTCGGGCGGGACCGGCTGCAGGTCCCGCAGTTGGATGGCCAGCAGCGGCAGCGTCCGCGCGAGTCGCCGTTGGACCGTCTTGACTGAAACTCCCAGCACAGCCGCTGCGTCTGCCTGCGTCATTCCCTGGACCCGGACCAGACAGAAGGTCTCACGATCGTCCTCCGGGAGGCTTTCAATAGCTTCCAGCATGCGCGCGGAATTCGGGCTGATTTGCGAAGAATCTTGTCCCTGGGCCGCAGGAGATTCGACAGCGGACTCGCGCAGCTCCACCGCTTGCGCTTCGCGATCCAGCCGCCGCGCAAGTGTGTTCAGCTCCCACCGCATGTGCTGATTGGCCAAGGCGAAGAATTCGCGAACCGTCGTTGGACGGACGTTGCGGAGTGCCTTGATCATGCGCTCAACGACGCCGCTCAGCATTTCTTCGGCTTGCAGGTTCATCGGCGGTTTCGACAGCCGCGGATAGCTTCGATACAGCAGCGTGGCGCACAGCTGGTGCAGACGCCGCACGGAGCTGGAAAGCAACGCGCGGATGATCGGCTCGGCGGACGCGTCGCCGGTCACTCCGGCCAACTCGCCGAGGTAGCGCTCGACAACCACCGTGGTGCATTCTTCGGGCACAGCAAAATGATAACTCCGGCGTGCCACTTCGCCACCCACCGCCGGCCAAGCGGCGGAAGGCCATGTCGTGTACCCGGCGCTCAGTGGTTTAGACCGCGCAGCCACGAATGGAGAACTTAAATGATGGAGTCGATCGCGGCGCCGGCCAGGGGAAGTGCGATTACGGGTCCCCCCAGTCCGGCGCAAGAGCGGCTGCGAGTTCTTGTCGCCGAGGACGATGTGTGCAACCAACAGGTCCTGCGGCTCATGCTGGAGCGGCGCGGCGATCGGGTGCGAATCGTTGACAACGGCCGCCTGGCGCTGGTGGCGCTCGCCGAAGCGTCCTTTGACCTGATGCTGCTAGATATGCGAATGCCGGAGATGGATGGCTTCCATGTGGTCGAATCCCTGCGGCGATCCGAGCGCGATACCCTTAGTTACAGCCGCCTTCCAGTCATCGCCGTGACGGCATTGGCCGCGAGGAGCGATCGCGAACGATGCATGGAAGCGGGAGTGGACGCGTTCCTGTCCAAGCCGTTCCGCATCAGGGAGCTGTATGCGGCGCTCGATCGTACCCTGGGGGTGTGCCAGCCGCGAGGGAGTGCCGCATCGCTCTCCACAAAAATATTGGTGCAGTAGGAAACCCATTTACGTTCGAATAGAGCAGCGCAAGAATCAGCCGTGTGCGGACGCTTGGGCCAACGGCGCAACCGCGATAGTACTCCCGGCGGGTCGGGTGTCTTCGGTCGCGGGTTCGGGGAGATTCGCGGTGGTCTCACCATCCAGGTCGATCTTGACGATTTCGGGTCGGAACAGCAGGGCGAAGGTCCAATCGATGACGATCCGGATCCGCCGGGACCAGCCGGGCATCTGGAGCAGGTAATAAGAGCGCCGGACAAACCAGGCCAGTCGGCCCCGCACCCGAAGCTTAATGAGCAGCGCGAACCCCGTGCTGTGGCCCAAGGAGCCCATCATGCCGAGGGTGTGATAGATGAACGGCCGTGGCGGTCGACCATCCAGGGCGCCAAAAATGTTGCGGGCCAGCACGCGTGCTTCCCGCAAAGCGTGTTGGGCGAGGGTGGGGTATGGTCGACCATCCGGTGCCGGAATCGTGGCGCAATCGCCGATCGCCCATACCTCCGGGTGGCTCTTGAAACGCATGGTCCCGTCGACCACGAGGCGGCCCCGCCGGTCCTTCTCCAGCGGGAGCTCCGCCACAACCGCGTTGGGGGCAACCCCCGCCGCCGAGACGATGGTGTCCGCCTCGATCGTCCCATCCGACAGATGGACCATGCCCGGTTCAATGGCACGTACCTGGGTGCCGGTTCGAATGTCCGCTCCCCGCCGCTGGCGGAGCACCTCGGTCCCGTAGTCGGCTAGCCGCGGGTCAATCTCTGGCATGAGCCGATCGCCGTATTCGAGCAGGATGAATCGGACCTCGTCCCGGTCGACGTTCTTGTAGAGCGGCGCGATTTCGTCCGCGAACGCGGTCAGTTCGCCGAACAACTCCACCCCAACAAGCCCGCCGCCGACGATCACGAAGGTGAGATGACGGCGCTTGCGGTTGGGGTCCGGCTCGGCGTCGGCCCGCTCGAACCGTTCGATGATGTGGTTGCGGAGCAAGAAGGCGTCGGCCAACGTCTTGAACGTGAAGGCGTGCTCCGAACCGGGGATCATTTTCCGATTGGTCTTCGATCCAAGGGCCAGGACGAGTTGGTCGTAGGCCAGTTCAACCGGCTCTCGCTCACCGCTCAGGCGAACCACGCGTCGGTCCAGGTCGATGCCCAAAACTGTGGCCCCGACGAAGCGCGTGTTCCGCAGGAACGCGCGGATCGGCAATGAACAATGGCGGGCTTCGAGTGTCCCGGAACAGACCTCGAACAGCAGAGGGGTCAGGACGACGAAATTATCCTCACTGACGAGAATGATCTCGACATCCGACCGGCGGCGACACAAGCGCACCAGGTGACGGGCGGTCGAAACTCCGCCGAAGCCCCCGCCCAGGATGACGATCCGAGTCGTCTTTGGCTGCCCGTTACCGGAATTGTTCGGCGTGAACGAAGCCATGTCATACCTCTTTTCGTTGAATCAGGCACGATGGGTGAGTTCTTCGCAATTAGGTCCCTACGGCAATTAGCTTAAGTGCAGTTGACCAGAGTCGCTCGGCATTGGCGGGATCCAACGCATAGGGCGCGACTCCGCCGCCGAAGTCAACCGGACGCTTCCGCACAATGGGCGCTTCGTTGCAGTCTTCAAAATAGCGACCACCGCTCCCGGTCAAGAGCGGCGATGCCGCCAGGAAAACGGAGGTCGCCGCACCTTGTGCAGTGCTTTTCCGCCGCTCGATCGGAGTCCGTAGGCCGCCCGTGTGCTTCTGCAGATTCGTAGCAATCGCGCCGGGGTTAAGTGCGTTGGCAAAGATTCCGTCGCGCGCCCAGCGCCGCGTGGCCTCAACCGCTAGTAATGCGGACGCTGTCTTCGATTGCCCGTACGCGACGAAAGGATCATAGGGTAGAAAATCAAAGTGCAGATCATCGAAAATGACCGGTGCAATCATGTTGGCGCTGGAACTCAGCGAGACGATCCGCGCCCCGCTCGCCGCCGCGAGCGCATCGTGCAGCCCCACCGTGAGCGCGAAATGACCGAGGAAGTTCGTCGCAAATTGCATCTCCCAGCCCTCGGCGGTTCTCTCCAGCGAGGGTAGCGCCATGATGCCTGCATTGTTGATCAAGATGTGCAAGCGGCCTTCCCAGCCTGCGACGAAGGCTGCGATGGACTGCTGATCCGCCAAGTCGAGGGGACGGACAAAGACTTCATGGTTCCCGGTTGCATGTGTAGTGCGCTGCGCGACAACTTTGCCAGCTTCGAGGTTACGTACCGCCAATGTCACTGCCGCACCCGCCTTCGCCAGGGCTTGAGCGGTGTCTATCCCTATTCCTGATGCTCCGCCTGTGACGATCGCGTGCTTGCCCTTGAGGTCGACCCCGTGCAGAACTTCATCGGCGGTCGAGCCGAAACCGAAGGGCGTTGAAATCCGATCCATGGGACCTCCGTTAGCTCGGCATGTGTGCCAGTGACTCATGCGTGCATTGGGCGGGGCCGAGCAGCGCCCGCCACAGGCCCGGGGAAATCCTGGTATCGAGTTGCGGCACCGGACGGCTCCTGATTCCTCTCCGTGTTTGGTCCGTGGCGCCAGGAGCAGTGCAGGCGAGAACTTGCAATCCATGAACCACAGGAGCGCTATGCCCGTGTCGGCGTGCGTACTCGACATCGTAGTGAATCGGGTGGTTGTCGGCCGAAACGGTTTGGAAAGCGGAGGCATGCGCATCGGTCAGTGTGCGGCTTGGGGCGCGGAACACCCCGCCATCGCGTAAGTCCTCGAATCGCCGCGGAGGCACGACGGTAAAGCCGACCGGACCAAAAGACCCGGCCTGATCGAGTTTGTCGGTGTGTGAGATCATGTATCACCTTGGGGGTAGCCGGGTGTTTACGACCGAATGAATTCGAGCAAATCACCGTTGATCGCTTCGGCGTTGGTCGTCGGCATGCCGTGCGGGAAACCTTTGTACGTCTTGAGTTGCGCTCCCTTCACCAACTTGGCAGTGAGCGGCGCGGAATCGGCATAGGGAACGATCTGGTCATCATCACCGTGCATGACCAGCGTCGGGACGGTGATCTTCTTAAGATCTTCGGTGAAGTCCGTTTGTGAGAAGGCGACGATGCCGTCGTAATGCGCCTTGGCGCTGCCCATCATCCCCTGGCGCCACCAATTCCCGATGGCGCCCTGCGACACCTTCGCGCCGGGACGGTTGAAGCCGTAAAAAGGGCCGGTGGCGACATCGAGATAGAACTGAGCGCGGTTGCTGGCGACCTGCATTTGGAAGTTGTCGAACACTTCTTTAGGCAGCCCGCCGGGATTCGCCAGCGTCTTCACCATAATCGGCGGCACGGCGAGAGCCGGGTGGCGAAGGCGGCGATCATCAGCGCGGTGCCGCCGCTGATGGTAAAGACGTCGAAAAATCCCGGCGGACTGCCTAAGGAGGTTTTTGATGGCCTTCAGGCGCAGCTCACCGCCAGCCGAACCAAGTTCTATTACGAT
>Ga0073928_10005113_pt1 | contig 18667 bp, 18 predicted proteins | sample PaiPotPPA55metaG_FD_76969 | JGI IMG/M metagenome (GOLD analysis project Ga0073928, IMG submission 76969) | Iron sulfur acid spring bacterial and archeal communities from Banff, Canada, to study Microbial Dark Matter (Phase II) - Paint Pots PPA... ... | reverse complement strand
TCGCCGATGCCTCCCACGAGTTGCGCACGCCGTTGACGGTGCTGCGGGGCGAACTCGAATCGTTCGTACAGGAACCGCATTTGTCGCCCGAGTTGCGCGAGCGACTGGGCAGCGCGCTGGAGGAAGCCGAGCGGCTGGCGCATATTGTGGAAGGGCTTTTCGCCATCTCGCGGTTGGACGCGGGCGAGGCGCAAGCCGAATGGGTGCCGTTCGATCTCGCGCAACTGGCAACCTCGACAGCGGACCAGATGTCTCTGCTGGCCGAAGACAAAAACATCCGGGTCACCTGCACTTCGGGGAAGGACGTGTGGGTGGAAGGCGACCGCGCGCGTCTGAAGCAAGTCGTCGTCAACCTGCTGGACAATGCAATCAAATATACTCCCCGGGAAGGCGCTGTCGCTTTGAAGGTGAATGCTGCGGATAGCAAAGCCTTGCTTGAAGTGGCGGACAATGGAATCGGCATCCCGCCCGAAGCGTTGCCGCATGTCTTCGACCGGTTCTTTCGCGTGGACAAGGCGCGCTCTCGCGAGGAAGGCGGTGCCGGTCTCGGATTGTCGATCGTGAAATCGATTTGCGCCGCGCACCACGGCCGCGTCGAAGCCATTAGTGAGACGGGCAAGGGCAGCCGCTTTAGGGTCGAACTGCCCCTGGCTGCAGCGCCATCCAATAATGGCAAACCAAAACCATGAGCAACGAATTACCTGAGCGGACCAGTTCGGCGAACCCGCACGAGCCGGTGAGAACAGCCCGGCAGTCCGGTTCTTCGGCAGAGCCTGCAGGCGCGGGCGTCCAGCCTCTCCAGGAGCCGACGAAAGATTCCCGACACGTCGTTGGGCGAATGCCGGGCCTGTTCCGGCGGTTCGATTGGCGGATTGCGATGGTTCTTCTGCTCCTTGTCATCGCTTTCGCCGTTTGGCTGGCCATCTCTTCTCATGGAAAGCCAAAGGTTGCCGCCGTGACAGCGCTGCCGGTGGCTGTGGCAAAGGTGACGCGCGAAGACCTTTTCAATCAAGTGACGATTCCGGCTGAGTTTCGCCCGTACCTGCAGGTGGAGTTGCACGCGAAGGTCTCCGGTTATGTGCAGCAGATGAATGTCGATTTCGGGGACCGCGTCAAAGCGGGCCAGCTTTTGGCCACACTGGAGGTGCCGGAACTGAAAGATCAATTGAACCAGGCAATGGCGACGGAAAAAAGGGCGGAGGCGGATTACCGGAACGCCCATCTAATGTATACGCGGCTCCAGGGAGTGGACAAGGAACATCCCAATCTGGTTGCCCAACAGGAGTTGGATACAGCGGAAGCCAAAGACCACACCACCGAGGCCGCCATCGCGGAGGCCAGGGCGGACCGGGAGAAATATCAGACGCTGCTGGCCTACACCCAAATCACGGCGCCGTTTGACGGAGTGGTCACGCATCGTTATGCGGATCCGGGCACGCTCATCCAGGCGGGCACCGCTTCCGACACTCAATCCCTGCCGCTGGTCCAGGTTTCGGACAATTACCGCCTGCGCCTGGACTTTCCGGTCTCGGTGGCTTACGTCAAAGACATTCGCATCGGGGATTCGGTGGAGGTGCGAGTCGAGTCCCTTGGAAATAAAAGTTTCACCGGGATCATTACGCGTTCCACCCTGAGGGTAAACGAGGACACGCGGACGATGACCACGGAGATCGAAGTCCCCAACCCGACACTGGATTTGGTGCCAGGAATGTATGCAGAGATTGTGCTCAAGGTGGAGCATCATCCGCAGGCCTTGGCCATTCCCATCGAGGCAGTCCCGCCAGGACAAAGCAGCGTGTACGTCGTCAATGACCATAATGAAATCGAAGAGCGGCCAGTATCTCTCGGAATCAACACGCCCACCAGATACGAGGTCACTGCTGGCCTCAAAGAGGGTGAGCTGGTCCTGATGAGTGGCCGCTCCCAACTGAAGCCCGGCCAAAAGGTTCAACCCTCGTTGATCCCGTCCTTGGCGCAACAATAAGACGCGCATCGTATGAGCAAATCCCAACCTGCCGCCAGATTGAGCGCTCAAGAATTGGAATCGCTGCGGCGGCTCGACGCTTGCACGCTGGCCAATGCGATCGAGACCTTTCACAAACGTCTGCGCAACGAAGGCTATGTTGACTACACCGTCCGCTGCCTGTTCCCGCGGTTGCAACCCATGGTCGGCTACGCGGCGACCGTCAAAATCCGCGGTTCCGCGCCGCCCACCACCGATGGCGCCTATCCCGATCGCACCGACTGGTGGAACTATGTCCTCTCCGTGCCGGAGCCGCGTGTCGTGGTCGTCCAGGATGTGGCGACGCGGCGCGGCATCGGTTCGCTGGTGGGCGCGGTGCACATGAACATCCTCCGGGCACTCGATTGCAGCGGCGTGGTCACCGACGGTTCCGTGCGCGACATTCCCGCCGCCGAAAATGCCGGATTCCACTACTTCGCCGGCAGCGTCTCGGTATCGCACGCCTACGTCCACATCGTCGAGCTTGGCGCGCCGGTCGAAATCGGCGGGCTGAAGATTCAATCGGGGGACTTGCTGCACGGCGATCAACATGGCGTGCAATCCGTTCCCCTGGACATCGCGCCGCAAATTCCAGCGGCGGCGGCAAAAATCGCCGTCACGGAGCAGGCGCTCATCGACCTTTGCCGGTCCCCGGAGTTTTCGCTCGAGAAGCTTCGCGCCGCGGTCAACAGTGGCACTTTTTAAACCGTCATGTCTCGCTTTTCTATTCGCTATCCGTATCTGATCGTGGTTGTTTGCCTCATTATCTGCGTCGTCGGCGTGACCAGCCTGGTGCGGATGCCGGTAGATCTCTTTCCGCAGATAAACATTCCGGTAGTTGTCGTCGCCACTTTCTACTCTGGAATGCCGCCCGAGCAGATTGAGAACGACATCACCGGCCAGTTCGAACGGATGTTCACCCTGGGTTCCGGCATCGACCACATGGAGTCCAGGTCGCTGACCGGTGTGAGCCTGATTAAGGTCTATTTTCAACCAGGCTCGAATCCAGACTCCGACGTCACCAGCATCGCCAATCTGGCGATGGCCAGCCTGCGCTATCTGCCGCAGGGCACGCTGCCGCCCATTGTCATGAAATTCGATGCGTCCAGCCTGCCGGTCTGCCTGGTCACCTTGAAAGGCGAAGGGCTCAGTGAGGCCAAGCTGCGCGACTATGGCCAATTCACGGTGCGCAACCAGATGGCGGGCATCCCGGGCGCCTCGACACCGCCCGCTTTCGGCGGCCGATACCGCCAAATCATGGTCTATGTGGACCCGTTGAAACTGGAAGCGCACCAATTGAGCGTCATGGATGTGGTGCGCACGGTGAACCAGGCCAATCTCATCTTGCCGGCGGGCGACGTGAAGATCGGGCCGTTCGACTACAACATCTACGCGAACAACCAGATCAATGCCATGAAGGACATCGACCAGGTGCCCTTGAAAACGGTTGGCAATGCCTCCGTGTTGGTGGCCGATGTGGGCAAAGCCCAGGACGCTTCCCAAATCCAGTATAATAAGGTTCGCATCAACAGCCAGCCCTCGGTGTATATCCCGGTGTTGAAACAAGGCGGCGACGCCAATACCATTGCGGTGGTTGATGGCGTCAAATCCGTTATTTCGAGGTTGTTGGGAGTTCCAAAACAGTTGGTGACCGAGGTGGTGTTCGACCAGTCGGTGTTCGTGCGCACGGCGATCGAAACCCTGGTTCACGAGGGGGCCATCGGCCTGGTCCTCACCGGAGCAATGATCCTGGTGTTCCTGGGCAGCGTGCGGGCGACGGCAGCCGTGTTTCTCTCCATCCCGTTGTCGGCCTTGGCGGCATTTATCGCCCTCGGCATGGGGGGCAGCACGGTCAATGCGATGATTCTGGGGGGCCTGGCTCTTGCTTTCTCGCGGCTGATTGACAACTCGGTCGTCGTGCTCGAAAACATTTTTCGCCACCTGGAAATGGGCGAAGCCCCGGAAGTCGCCGCCGAACGCGGCGGCCAGGAAGTGGCCCTGCCTGTGCTGGCGGCGACGCTCACCACGGTCGTGGTGTTTTTCCCGGTTACGTTTCTTTACGGGGTCAGCAAGTTTCTGTTTTCGGCGCTGGCATTGGCGGTTGTGCTGTCCTTGTTCGCTTCGTATTTTGTGGCCATGTCGGTTGTCCCGCTCTTCTGCGCGAAGCTGATCAAGGGGCACCAAGGCCATGAGGCCGCGGAGCACGGCGCGCCGAGAGGTTGGGGACCGCGCTTCAATTCCTGGTTCAACCAAAGGTTCAATGGAATGCTCGACCGGTATGAAGGCACGCTGAATGTCGCCTTGGTGCGTCCGCTCGCCACCGTCATTGGCATCACCGGCTTGTTTGTGTTTAGCCTGGCGCTTTATCCTCTGATCGGCCAAGCCTACTTCCCCCGCTCCGATCCGAGCCAGTTCGTCATCAGCGTCAAGGCGCCGTCCGGTACGCGTCTGGAGTTGACCGACCAGTTGGTGGGCCAGGTCGAAGACATCGTCCGGGGAGTCGTGCCGCAAGGCGATCTCAAAATCATCGTCTCCAATATCGGCACCACTCCTGGTTTCAACTCGATCCTCAATCCCAATTCCTGTCCGAGCACGGCCGTGGTGCAAGTGGGGCTTAACGACGGACATCGTCTCAGCAGTTTTGCCTATATGAATATGGTGCGGGAGCAACTCCGAACCAAGTTACCCCAGGTCAGCGCCTATCTCCAAACCGGCGGCCTGGTCGATGCCATCATCAACCAGGGCGTGCCCGCCCCGCTGGATATTCAAGTCAGCAGTCTGGATCTTCACGGGGCCCATGCCATCGCCAGTCAAATCGCCCGGGAAGTGCGCGGCCTGCCCGGCGTGAGCGATGTGCTGGTGCCGCAGGACGTGGACTATCCGGCGCTGAAAATCGACATCGATCGCGAGCGCGCGAGCGAACTCGGGCTCAGTGCCCAGGAGATCATCGACAGCCTCATCACCGCTTTGACCTCCAACGGCATGATCGCGCCCAGCTATTGGATCGATCCCAAGTCCGGCAACAACTACCTGTTGACCGTCCAATATCCGGAGAACCACGTGAAAAGCCTGGCGGACCTCGGCTCGATGCCGCTGCGCGCGTTGCACCTCAAACAAGCCACGCGCTTGGATTCGGTGGTCCACATCACCCGAGTACCCGCTCCGACGGAGGTCGATCATTATCAGATAATGCCCACCGTCGATGTCTATGTGGCGCCTGCGGGCGAGGATTTGAGCGGGGTTTATGCCCAGGTGCAGAAGATCGTGGACCAAACGAAACTGCCGGCCAACACCGTTGTCCACGTGCGCGGCTCGGTCCAGGCGATGCGCGCGTCCTTCCGCAGCTTCGGATTTGGACTGATACTTTCGACGCTGCTCGTGTACTTGATCCTGGTGGCGCAATTCAAATCTTTCGTGGACCCGCTTTTGATTCTGCTGGCCGTGCCCACCGGGCTGACCGGGGTGCTGCTGATCCTTTTCGGCACCGGCACAACGCTCAATGTCATGTCGCTGATGGGAGTGGTAATGATGGTGGGCATCGTGGTTTCCAACAGTATTTTGATCGTCGAGTTTACTAACCGGCTCCGCGCGGAGGGACGACCGTTGCGCCAGGCGGTTTCGCTGGCCTGCCGGGTGCGTTTGCGTCCAGTGCTCATGACGTCGCTGGCCACCTTGATTGGGCTGCTGCCGATGGCCGTCAAACTGGAGGCCGGCAGCGAGGCTTACGCGCCTCTGGCCCGCTCGATCATCGGCGGACTGGCAGTCTCTGTCGTGTTGAGTGTGTTCATCGTGCCGTGCGCCTATTATCTCGTCTACCGCCGCAGAGAGGCCGGCACCTCCGCGACCCAATCAAACATCGAAACTGGGGGCGGACAGATCGCCTAAGGCCATGAAATTTAATCGCTGGATTGTTGCGTTGATGCTGGGACTGGCGGGCACCAGTGCCTTGGGGGCGGATCTGCCCCTGCTCACCCTCAAGGAGGCCCATGAAACGGCTCTGCGGAATCACCCACTCATCAGTGTAGCGGATTTGAAGGTCCTGGCCTCCGAGCAGGTGGTCAAGCAGGCGCGCTCCGGTTTTTTTCCCACTCTCTCCGCCAACGCCCTTGGAGTCGGCACCGCTGGCAATAACACGCGGCTCGAAGCCATTGGCGCCTTGAACAATCCCGCCATTTTTGATCGAGGCGCGGGAGGTTTGATCGTCAGTCAGCTCATCACCGACTTTGGCCGGACTGCCAACCTTACCCGAAGCGCCAAACTGCGGTCGCAAGCCGAAGCCGAAAACGCCCAGGCCACGCGCGAGCAAATTCTGTTGGGAGTCGATAGTGCTTTTTACGGCGTCCAGCAGGCTCAAGCCGTCACCCGCGTGGCCCGGCAGACTGTGTCTGCGCGCCAGACATTTTTGGATCAGGTCACCGCCCTGGCCACCAACAAATTGCGCTCCGAACTGGATGTCAGTTTCGCCCGGGTCAACTTGGCTGACGGCGAATTGCTGCTGAGCAAGGCGCAAAACGACCTCGACGCCGCTTTCACACAACTATCGAACATGCTCGGCTTGAGGCAGACGACCAATTACAATCTGGCCGAAGAACCAATGCCTGCGCAGGTCTCGACCAATGCCTTCGAGTTCATCCAACAGGCGCTGCGATTTCGTCCGGAACTGCTCAGTTTGCGCAACCAGCAAGAGGCGGCTTCAAAGCTCGCCCGGGCAGAACGGGACGCGCGCTTGCCCACCATTTCTGCCGTGGGTGCCGCTGGGGTTGCGCCGATCCACGACTCCGCGTTGCCGGACAACTATGCGGCCGCCGGTTTGGCGCTAAACCTGCCCATCTTCGAAGGCGGCCTTTATGTCGCGCGGCAGCGCGAAGCCGAGTTGCAGGCTCAGGCGGCGCAGGAAAGCTTGCGCGATCTCGAAGACAACCTGATTCGCGACGTTCGCATCGCCTGGCTGAACGCGCAAAATGCTTTCGAGCGTTTCCGCATTACCGGCCAACTCCTCGAAAACGCCCGGCAATCCTTTGATCTCGCCCAGGCGCGCTACAAAAACCAGATTAGCTCCATCGTCGAATTCGACCAGGCGGAACTGAACCTGATCTCGGCGCAAATCTCCTACGCCAACACCCAATACGAGTATCTCTTGCAACGCTCCGCGCTGAGCTTTCAGACCGGCACGCTGCGGTGAGGCGGTCTTCCTCGGTTCGTTGCTCCGCTTCAATCTTGCCCAATCCTGCCCACTTGCGAGCACCTCCTTCCTGTGGCAATTTCCTGGCCTATGGCCAACTCTTTCGCAGAGCCATGCAGCGAACAGCCCAAGCGGGCCTTCACGCTGATCGAGCTGCTGACGGTCATCGCCGTGATCGCAATACTTGCGGCGCTGCTTCTTCCGGCATTGGGGATGGCGAAGGAACGGGGACGGCAGACCGCGTGCATCAACAGCGTGCGCCAACAGACGCTGGCTGTTTTGATGTATGCGGATGATCATTTGGGCATCCTCCCGCCCACCGCCTATCTGGATGCGAGCAATAACGAAGTGGACTGGCCTGCGTTGCTCGACCCCTACCTCAATCACGTCCAAAAAATCCATCTCTGCCCAACCGACTTGAAGTCCCGGAACAATTCCTATGGCCTGAACGAAATGGCGTTCGTGGACCTCACCGACCCCAATCCGTCCGCCCCGACACGCTTGGATTCCTTCCAAACGCCGAGCGCGACCGTCATGCAGGGCGATATCGGGACGGAGGACGACTTCACTACGCCGCGCCCGGACACTCTGAAGTTGACGGCCCCCGGATTCACCCTCAATGACACCGAAGATGCCCGTCCTTCGACGCGCCACACCAGCCGTTGCGACCTGGGCTTCATGGACGGGCACGGTGAGCACCTCCGTTTGAATCAGTTTTATATCAGCCAGAATCCCACCAATAAGTGGTTCATGCCGTAGCGCGTGTTCTAAAATGGCAGCAGCCGCCCGGGACTGAGGAGAGCCACTTTTGCCGCGCATCATTGCTTTGGCTGCGTGGTTGCGTTAAGCTGGGCAAATGACCTCACAGGCCATACCGGCGAGCGGGCGTCCAAAGATTTCTCCTCGCGCACGGCTGCAAACGGATAAAGTGACCGGCAAACCGGTGTTGATTTATCCGGAGGGCGTGTTGCTGTTGAACCCGACCGGCGAGGCCATTGTCTCACTTTGCACGGGCCAGTCCACTTTGCGGGAAATTGTCGATCAGTTGGCCTCCCGTTACCAGGCCCCTGTCCCGCAAATCTTCTCGGAAGTAACCTCGTATCTGGAGCGCTTGCGCACGCGCAATCTTCTGGAGGTGCTGCCTGCTCAGGACCAAGAACCGCGCGCAACCACAGATGGACACGGATAAGCCACTGCCCAATCCAGTTCCCAGGCCCTACAGTTTGCTCGCCGAAGTGACGCATCGCTGTCCGTTGCACTGCCCCTACTGTTCGAATCCATCCGAACTGGCTTCGCCCCAAAACGAGCTGACGACCGCTGATTGGACGCGCGTGTTCCACGAAGCCGCCGAGTTGGGCGTCCTGCACGCGGGCTTTTCCGGGGGCGAACCGTTGCAGCGCGCCGACCTCGCCGAGCTTGTTGCCGCTGCCCGCGCGGCGGCCCTTTATACGAATCTCATCACCAGTTCCTTGGGGTTGAACCGGTCTCGCGCCGAGGCCCTCAAAAACGCCGGACTCGACAGCGTGCAAATCAGCTTCCAGTCCGATTTGCCAACCCTGGCCGATCAGATCGCCGGCGCCCCGGCGCACGTCCGGAAGCTGGAGGCCGCGCAACTGGTCCGCGAATTGGGCTTTCCCTTGACGATCAACGTGGTTTTGCATCGCGCCAACATCGGGCGTATCAAGGAGATCATTTGGCTGGCCGAGAACCTGGGGGCGGAACGGCTCGAGCTGGCGAACACGCAATACTACGGCTGGGCGTTCGCCAACCGCGCCGCCCTTCTGCCAACGCGCGATCAAATCGAGAGCGCCACCGCTGCCGCCGCCGAAGCGAGAAAACGATTGCACGGCAAAATGGAAATCCTGTTCATCATCCCGGATTATTACAGCGACCGGCCCAAGCCTTGCATGAACGGCTGGGGCAACCGCCATCTCACGGTGAATCCCGCCGGCGACGTCCTGCCTTGCCCTACGGCCGGGCACATCAAGGGAATGCGCTTCGAAAACGTCCGCGAGCATCCGCTTGCCTGGATTTGGAGGGAATCCGATTCCTTCCAGCGTTTCCGGGGCACGGCCTGGATGCCGGAGCCTTGCCGCAGTTGCGAGTTTCGCGAACTTGATTTTGGCGGGTGCCGCTGTCAGGCGGCGCTGTTGACCGGCGACGCGGGAGTGACGGACCCGGTCTGCAAATTTTCGCCCAACCGGCAGCTTATCGACGACGTCCTGGCGAAAACTAACGGCGCCGCCGGCGAGCAACCGTGGATTCCGCGTGAGAACGTTTTTGCGCACGGAACGTAACCGCGCTAAAATGCCCAGGAGCGGTGGAGGCGCTCGAAAGATCCGGAACGCCGCGAGCTTGCCGCGCCAGGCTTGGAGCATGAAACAAGGCTTTATCTCGCGCGTCTGGTCGTCTAGGATTTGGCCCGTGACGTTCCCATGAAACTGGAGATTCAAGGCGATACTTTGCGAATATCCGATGTCAAAGAACTCGGGGCGGCCGTCGCACCCGCGTTCCGCGACAGCGCCCGCGCCGCCCTGAGCGATGAGCAAAGGAACATCGAGGTCGATTTGTCGCAAACCACGTTCGTCGACAGCGCCGGACTCGGGGCGTTGATCGCCTTGCACAAAACAGCCCGCAGCCGCCAAGGCGCCGTGCGCCTGCTCGATCCGCAGCCGCAAGTGCGGCAGTTGCTCGAACTGACGCGGATGCACCACCTTTTCGAGATTGCCACGCGTTGATCCCATGGCCACCTCGTCCAGCGTCGACCGCTCCGCCACGTTGCAATTGGCGTTGGCGTGCGACCTCGCCGAAGTGCGGCCGGCGGCGCTGATGGTCCGTCGCTTCCTTTCCGCGCAGAACTGCGCCGAAAGGGATTTGATGGATTGCGAACTCGCCCTGGTCGAGGCGTGCAACAATGCCGTGCAATACGCCGCGGAGAACACGCGCGACTTGCCGGTCGTTGTGCAGGTCGTTTGCGGGGCGCGCGAGATCGAGATGCGGGTCACGGACCATACCCCCGGCTTCGAATGGCCCGAGCGCGCCCCGTTGCCCGACGCCCAGCATGAACGCGGCCGCGGCCTATACTTGATCCAAACCCTTATGGACGAGGCGCAATTCACGCGCCAGGGGGCGGAGAACCTCCTCACCCTCCGCAGGAGGCGGCGCGAGCCCGGCGCGGCAGTTCGATAAACCTGAGCCGGGAAACCATCGCTGATTATGCCGAAAAAAATCCTGCTGGTCGATGATGACATGCTAATGCACATGCTGTATCGACCCCATCTCGAACGCGCCGGTTTCGAGTTAATTTCTGTCAAAAACGGACGCGAAGCGCTGGAAACTGCGGTTCGCGAAGCACCCTGTTTGATATTGATGGACATTATGATGCCCGAAACCGATGGACTGACCGCCTTGCGCGAGCTCAAGAAGGACGACGCAACGAAATCCATTCCCGTCATCATCATCACCGCCAATCTCGGCGCCGCCGCCACCTCTCGCAAGGAGTCCGCCTCGTCCGGCGCGGCCAGTTTCCTTACCAAGCCGCTGAGCCCGGCGCAGTTGATCGATGAGATACGGCGGCTGCTTCCGGCATGAAAGCGATTCTGCCGCTGTTCGTCTTTATCGACGCGTGCGGCTGGGAGATCATCAAGAACGATCCGTTTGTTCGCGACTGCGCGCCGCAGCGCAAACGCCTGACTTCGGTGTTCGGCTACAGTTCGGCCTGCGTGCCATCGATCCTTTCGGGACGCTGGCCGGTCGAGCATCGCAATTGGAGCTATTTCGTTTATGATCCTGAGCACTCTCCCTTCGCCTCGTTGCGCCCGCTCCGCTGGCTGCCGCCGGCATTGACCAGCCGGCGCATCTTCCGCCGCTGGCTTTCCCGCTACCTCAAAGTACATCTGAATTTCCGCGGCTACTTCGACCTCTATAACATACCCTTCCGCTACATCTCGCTTTACGATTTCACCGAGAAAAAAAGCCCGTTGCGCCCGGGCGGCATGAATCGCGGACCCAACATTTTCGATTATCTGGAAGAGCGCAACGTCCGCTATCACGTCAGCGCGCCGGAACAAAGCGAGGAAGCGAACCTTGCCGCGCTCTTGCGGGACATCCGCGCCGAGGCGGTGGATTTCGCTTTCGCCTATTTCCCCGGGCTGGATGGGCTGCTCCACCGCGTGGGCAATCAATCCCCGGAAGTCCCGGCCAAGCTTCGGGCCTATGAACAGTGGATTGCGCAGATGCTGGACGCCGCCCGCGGGCATTACTCCGAAACGCGGCTCTATGTTTTCAGCGATCACGGCATGGCCAACTGCGACGAACTGCTCGATCTGCGGTCCAAAATCGAAGCCCTGCCCCTGCGCATGGCCAAGGACTATGCCGTCGTGTACGACTCGACGATGGCCCGTTTCTGGTTCTTCGACGACCGCGCCCGGCGGCAAATCACCGAATGCCTGCAACAGGTGCCGCAGGGCCGCATCGTGCCGGATTCCGAACTGGAGGAGTTGGGCGCGCTTTTTCCCGACCGTTATTTCGGCCAATTGATTTTTCTCGTGCGCGAAGGCGTGCTCATCGTTCCCAGCCACATGGGCCAACGGCCCATTCGCGGCATGCACGGTTACCATCCTTCCGAGAAGCACAGCTACGCCAGCCTCTGCACCAACCAGCCCGAGGTCCCCGCCGACGTCAACGCCATCCCGGATGTCTTCCGCCTCATGACCCGCGACGCGGACCTTGCCAAAGCGCGCAACGCAGCCGCGTAGGTAAAGGCCCCCGTAAGTTGCCGAATATTTCGGCAGGCAAGAATTGCTCCCCGAGGCATCGCTATTGTCAGCGGAGACCGCGGAGGATTGGGATTAAGACGAAGAGAGGAAAGCCAGGCTCGAATGACGAGGACGAGGAGGATTACGATTACGATTAAGAGTATGAGGGGAAAATACCCCGCCACCCCCCCATTACCCCCGTACAGACCGTTAGGTCGTTAGGACCCCTGTAAACATTGGTCCAAATCCACTTTCAAACCGTTAACCCCCTGATTTTATCGTTAAAGATCGATGTTTTGAAGAAAAAATATGCGAAATCCTTAGCAATTTCAGTATGTCAATCAACAACAAACCGTTAGGAAAGCGTTAGGAAAGCATTAGGAAACGGCAAGGGGGTCCAAGTCCGCAGCCCAAATTCCGGAAAAACCGCGCGAAGGCGACGAAGCGACCGCAGATGACGCAGATGGGCGCAGATTTCACGGGTCGCGCTGAAGCGCAAGTGCTTGCGGGGCAAGATGCTACGATAAGGGTCAAGTATTCTTTACCCCCCACCCCTATGCTTTTTTAGTGTGTTTTACCGTGTTTTGGCGTGTTTTTGCCCGGGTGGAGGCGCCTCTCAACTCATTATGTCAAAGATCGCTGGCGCAATAGGGCCGGCCTATTAGCGGCACCGGCTGTGCGCCAAAATGTAATAATTCCTGTTACGCCGTGCCGAATTTCGGCGGCGGAACGGAAATTTTAACCTTGAACAGCTTTGAAAAGGTTTGAATAGCTCCGCATCCCCCACTCTTGCACTCACCGGCAACGAGTTCATGGACAGAGCAAACGGACCCCTCACCCCATCCCTCAAATGGAACAACACGAGAGCTGCCCGCAGGGCGGGCTCCCCTTCTGAAGGGGCGAGGGAGATAATTGTGGGGGCACCGGTACCCGGGGCGGCGCTTGCTTCGCTGCGCTTGCCCCGGGCTACTCCGATAAATCGCGAGCACGCGCGTAGCGGTGTCATCTCTCGCCCCGCTGGGGCTCTTGTATTGGCTCGCTTTGCTCGCATGGAAGGGCTTAAACCGAGTTTTGTGACACTCCTGAGTCCCACATGGGGACGAGCTGCCGCCACGCCGGGCTGGGCGATTTCCGGACTTCGGCGGCTCCGTAGCTCATTATCTAACATAACAATACCCATACACCACTTGGACGTTTTGTCAGCAGAAATATTCACATCAAAACGCTTTTTCTCATATTTTCACATACATTATGGCCACCGCGGCGAACCGGGGCGTTGCCCACAAGGACAAGCAAGGGAACACCCCATAGGAGTTGCGAGGGCGTGGATTATTATTGTGTCTCATTGGGCCAGTTGCCGATTTTATGAAGACTGTTTATCGTCCTGCCTGGGGCCTGCTGTGGGCCGCCGCTGCCACCAGCAAAATGCCGCTGCCGGCTCGCGAGCCACAAACGACTGGGCCGTCATCGAAGATGAAGGAAACTCCCGGGCCTGGCAACGGGCAACCCTCGAAGCCGGATCCGGCGGTGACCTCTTTCCGAGGACGCACCACGACGTCCAGATGGTCCGAGTAACCCTGGCCACTCATCTTGCAACTCAAAGAGATAAGCTACGTTCTCTCGATTACGCCCGTCATGGGCAAGCGCCTCGGGCATGGTTGAATTAGTCTAACGCCCGAGCCGAGCCACGCCGGGCCAGAGACTCAGGAGAACCCGTGACTTCTCGACAAACCAGGCGCGTAAACCGGCGTTGGCTCCGACGATTTCGTTGTTAGGCTGATGGCTGTGTGAAGATAAAATCATCGTAATGCTTTAAGCTCTTCGGCGGTCAAGCCTCTGATCTTCCAGCCGCCGCTCGTCCATCCGCTGATGGTATCAATACTCGTCACGCCTTGCTTGAGCAATGCAACTCGAAGCTCATCAATGCTCTTGAAAATAGGCTGCGTCTGAGGTGTAGCACTACTGCTTCCAAAGTTTGCAGCTTGATAGCCCTGATGCCCAGCTCCATCAGACACCACAAACCAGTAACCGAAAGCATGGCTCATCGTTGTGTCTTTTTGAGCACAACCCACAATAAAGACAAGGCCTGCAAACAATAAATACCGAATTGTCATGAGTGTAATCGGCCAACATCTCGCCTGAGCTACAGCCGTCACCCCAGAACTCTCAGACCGCCTGCGACTGACGTGGCGGCTGTTAGCTCCAGGCGGCTTGTTCGGCGGGTTAGTCATCTCTCTCAATCCTGGTGGTCAGAATGTTCTTGCTCTCCACCGAAACGGTAAGGATGGCATTGGAAAGCACGATTTCAGCACGCGCAGCTGTGGCGGGTATTTTCGCGCTCTCCTTGCCGTCCAACAACAACCGCTCTTTCTCTACGCGAACGTCATGACTTCCAAACCGGATGCTGGCGGCGTCGTTCTCTGGGTAAATCGCCGGTGGACCGTCAACGTATCCGCCCTTGCCGGGATCAATGTCCGGGTAAAGGCCGGCCGGAACATCTAGCGAGGCCCTGATCTCGCGAAATGCGGCTGTGGCGGAAATAGCTTTGTGAACGGTCCGTTGCCGGTTACAACCGGCACCCCCGGTCATCAACGCCGCTGATGCGAGAATGCACCAAAGTATCGTCGTCAACTTGAGGCTCATCTTTCGTTTCACTTTCGCGACGCCTGTGCGGCTGTTAGTCGAACGAAAAAGATATGCGACCGCCGCCGACGGTAAAGCTGGAGCGTGAATGGCACGCCCGAATTTCGGCGCAGCGACGAGCCGAGTCATGCGGCGGCGGTTCGTCATCATCGAATTGTTAGCGTTTTTTTCGGTTGAGCTCATCGAGACGCGTGTAGAAATGGTGCGAGCCGAAGAAATCCTGGCATAGCATTTCTAAAGCATCTCCGCTGACCTTAACTTTGTCTTGCTTCAGGCGCTTGCAAAGAAACTGCCGCATAGCCTTACTGCCCCTGCGGCAAGCCTCATCATCATGATTATCGAATGCTTCTGGGTGTGCCGTTTCCAGCAGGTCGTAGAGCTTGGAACGGTAGGAATCGGAGAGACAAATGAGTCCACGCGATGAGTTCATTCCCGGAGTGCTGGCGAAATAGGCATCTGCGCACTGTTCGCAAAAATGCTGCTTCTCGGTTCCGCGCTCCTCCGGCGAACCGGCGACGTAGCTTGTCTGGGTCAGGTGAACCATCGCCTCGCGTTTTCCACATTGTTGGCACAGCATACGACTAACGCTAACGCTGCGCATCAGTGGCGCGCCGCAAAGGGTGCATGATATGAAACAAAAGCGCTATCGGCGCGTCCACTGGATGCGCTTTGTTGGGCCGCCAACCTGGTTTTGCCCGACGTGCACATGATTACGAGGAGAACGATATAAAGAATTGCCGCCGCGCAACAGATGTATCCCAGAAGGCGATGCCGCCTCAGCAGGGTAATGCCTCGGACGAGGCAGATCAGCGTGGCGGTGATCGCGAAAGCAACGAGAACCCATAGCACGTTGAGCGATAGTGGATCCAAAACTACGTCCCAAATGACATGCACGGCTACCCCCAAGGCCATGAATATTGGCGGTAGAACCAATAGGGCGATGGTTTCTTTATTCATAGCGTTCAGCGGCCCAACCATTGATTGAACGAACCGGTTCGTTGATTGAAGGGCAAGCGTCAGTACTTTTGGCTTCGCCGTCGTCCGCCCCTGCGGGCCTCAACTCCTGGGCTGATTTCCGCCGGTCCATACAGAAGTCATAGCACTCTGCCCGCTCATGTCAAGAACCATGACCCCCTCCAAAAGCGCCGTTTTCCCCAGAGGAGACGTGGCCCAATATACGAATCGTCAAGTACCAGCCATATCCATCCAACTACTTTCAGGTGTTTCATAGGTCTGACATCGGCGGTCGGGGAGCACGAAGGAAACAGTCGTTGCTGGTTCATTTTTTCCTCTCCAGGACATACATCGACTGCCCGGACTTAGCCTTCGTCGTAAACTCGCTGGGGCGCTTGTCCGGCTTCCCAAGGCAAATCTTGAGGCGGTCGCCAGCCAAAGAGTAGATCCCCTTTTCGGTCTGGCCGCTGTTCGGGCCGTCGGCGTGGGTCAGGTCGAAGCTGGCCGGTCGGGTGGTGGGATCAAGTTTGAATTTGTAGTTCGTGAAGCCCGGCTCGCCGGGCGCGAATGTAAGGGTGTCATCCTTGAACACGAGCTTCAACGCGGCGACGATCTCCGCCGGGGCTTGTTCACCGTCAGCTTCCAGGGCGACGAGCTTCCAAGTCCCTTGGATGCCATCCAGGTCCTTCTTGAGCGAATCTGGTTTAGAAGTTTCCCCAGCAGCCAAGCTGGCCGTCATCAGAACGATGAGCCCAACGATTAGTCTTTGCGAGTGCATGATACTTCTGCCTCCTACTTCACCGAGTTCTCTTTATTTTCGATATTCTCAGGCACGGGGACGACGTACCATCGGGGTCCGCGCTGGAAGCCGGAAGGGCCGGGTTTATCGCGCATCAGGCCCGTCAGTGTGAAATAATTCTCGAGATGTTTATTGAAGATGGCTTCACCCGCGCCGACTTCGATCATCCCTCGATCCTGGTCGGCGCCGAATCCTCCCAAAGCGGCTCCTTTGATGCTCGGAACGTAGCCGGGCCATTGGCCTTCGTTCCATGTGTATCCAAAATAGAACGGATTGGCCACTTCCGCCTGCATCTTTGCCTTCCAATCCAGACCAAGCTCGGCGAAGAGTTCGCCGGGATTGGCCGCGATCACGATATCGTCATTGATTAGGATCGTCGTGAGGCGGACGTCCAAATGCCTGGTTTTGTCGAAGCGCCCGGTGAACTCGAGCGCCGCGTCCTGGTGGTTGAGGGTTGTTTCCTCGGATTTGCTGGCGAGGGATTTGGCCACCTTCACGGTTTCGAAGGCGAGAAGTTCCCCCATCCTTTCCATGGGCGTGTAGTCGGTTACGAAGGGATCATTTGGGCTGGTTTTGCGCGGAACGGTGAACAAGGGAGCAACATTGCCGGCCGCTCCGTTGACAAAGAGGCAATTGACGCCGTTGCCAAAGGCTTCTTCGACTTTCCGAGCGGCGACGCCCGGGAAATCGGCCGAGATGGCGTAGCTGAGGCAAACCACGTCCGCGTGGCAGGCGTAGTTCATGATAATGACGCGCGGCTGGCCATTGGTGTCGTCGACCCGAATGACGCCGACCTCCTGGTCCACCGGCCCGAATGGAATGCGCTCGGGATTGATCGGGGCATAATGATCATCACCCATCCAGGATTCGCGGGCATGGCCGTCTTCGCGAATGATCAGGCGTTTGAAACCCAATTGGGGAAAGCTTCTGCGACCGGCGGAAATCCGCGCCGGGAACATATTCGACACCGCCGTCCCCACGGCTTGAATGACCTGCTTTTCGTAGAAGGCTTTGAGGTTGCTGTATTCGGGGCCTTTGCCGGGTTTCGAAGGGGCAGTGTGATTATGCGACGCGCAAAGGAAGACCTTGGCGACGCCGTATTGTTCCTTGCAGATTTTTTCCACGTTGTCGCTGGTGAAGACCGCGAGATCGACGGCGACGAAGGCCAGGCGTTCGCCTTTGATTTCCAGCACCAAACTTCGGGCGAAGACCGGGTCGTGGAGAGGCTCATCGGTCACCGGCGTGATGCTGAGCTTGGCCGTCCCGGCAAGGAGCTTTCCGGTCACGCCGTCGGCGTTATTCGGGAAATGAACGAGGCTGCAGACGATGAGCGATGCAGCGAGCAATTTCATTGTCTTCATAATTGTCGAAGTATTCGTTGTCTGGCCCATGAACGCTGGGTTTCTTTCCATGATTGGGTCGCAAACGGGTTCATAGCAGATCGCGTCAGGCAAGAACACCCCCGAAAACGGGGATGCGTTCCGACGGGCGCATCTTGACACCACCACCATTTCCGACCCGAAGGAACACACGGGGCGCGGCTGTGTCTGAAAGACCAGCCGCAGCACGCTACGAGTGGAGAGGCGCACTTAGAGTTCCAACGTTCATGGCTCTTCAACGCGCTGCGGCTGGTGCTGCGCACACAGCCGCGCTCCGGTAGCAGCGTCAAGATGCGCCCCGTTCCGACGGCATGCACGGAGGAGATGTTGCGCCATCCTCGACCGCGGCTATCGCCTCAGACCCGTTTGAGCGCGCGTTCGAATTGGCGAAGCATATCTTCGACCCCTGCGGGGGCCTGCAGCAGGGTGGTGCCCACCAGGGCCGCGTGGAAACCCAGGCGGGCCACTTCGTGGACTTTGTCCGGTTTCACGCCGCTTTCCGCAACCTTGACGGCTTCCTTGGGCAGATGCTTGACGAGCGAAAAGGCTTTCAAGTCCACCGTCGGGTCCGCGCCGCCGCGACTGGCCGCCGGCGCGGCCAGCGGTTTTTTCTTCTTCGCAGCCCACAGCTTATCCGCGGCCTTGAAATTTCTGCTGTTGATGCCGCAGATCAAGGCGTCTTCGGGGATGTCGCGGATCTCGGCCTGAGTGTGCGCTTCGAACATGACTTCCAATCCGAGTTCACGGGCCTTCAGGAACAGCACGTCCAGGCCCTTTTGGTCCAGAATATTCGCCATCAACAGAACGGCGTCGGCTCCAAAGGCGCGCGCCTCGTAAAGCTGATACTCGCTGATGATGAAGTCCTTCCGCAAAATCGGCTTGGAAACGGCCTTCTTGATTCGCGCCAGCTCTTTGATGTCCATGCCGAAGTAATTGGTATTGGTGAGCACC
>Ga0073928_10005112_pt1 | contig 18671 bp, 21 predicted proteins | sample PaiPotPPA55metaG_FD_76969 | JGI IMG/M metagenome (GOLD analysis project Ga0073928, IMG submission 76969) | Iron sulfur acid spring bacterial and archeal communities from Banff, Canada, to study Microbial Dark Matter (Phase II) - Paint Pots PPA... ... | reverse complement strand
TCCGTTTTGCGGGGCTGATCCATCCGGGTTTGATCGGTTGCCTGCCGGACCCGAAGCTGCTTGAAACCTGGAACGATCGCGAGATTGGTTTTATCGCGACGCAACCCGACCGGGTCCCGCCGCTGGCAAATGCGCCGTTCGCACCGACCGCGCACATGGGCAAGCTGCAAGGCGCCGCGCGCGACACCGCGGCCGCGACCGGAGCGCGCACCGTGCCGCCGCGCGAGCACGGCGGCAATTGCGACATCAAGGATCTATCGCGTGGCTCGAAGATCTACTTCCCGGTGTACGTGGATGGCGCGGGCCTCTCGGTAGGCGACCTGCATTTCAGCCAGGGCGATGGTGAAATCACGTTCTGCGGCGCGATTGAAATGGCCGGCTGGGTGCACATGAAAGTGGACCTGATCAAAGGCGGCATGGCGAAATACGGCATCAAGAATCCGATCTTCAAGCCGAGCCCGATCACGCCCCACTACAACGACTACCTGATCTTCGAAGGCATTTCCGTCGATGAAGCCGGCCAGCAGCATTACCTCGATGTACACGTGGCGTATCGGCAAGCGTGCCTGAATGCGATCGAATACATGACCAAGTTCGGCTACTCGCGGGCACAGGCTTATTCGATACTCGGCACGGCGCCGGTGCAGGGGCATATCAGCGGAGTTGTCGATATCCCGAACGCCTGTGCAACCCTATGGCTGCCGACGCAAATCTTCGACTTCGATATCAGCCCCAATGCTGCCGGACCGATCAAGCATATCAAGGGAGGAATAGACCTGCCGTTGTCGCTGGATCTCTAGCCGATCATTTTGAATGCGGTCCCGGCTTGCGGCGGCAATCCGGGAATCGCGAAAACGAGGACATGACATGCCAACGTATGAATACGAATGTGCTTACTGCGGTCCCTTCGACACAAGGCGTGCCATAGCCGAGCGCGACACACCCGCAAGCTGCCCCTCGTGCGAAACCTTTTCAGCCCGGGTCATACGCAGCGCGCCGCAGTTGTCCTCGCTTGGCCAGACAACGCGATCGGCGAATGCAGTAAACGAACGCTCGGCCCATGAACCCGTTCGCTCGTCTGTCCACGGTGCGGGGTGTGGTTGCTGCTCGGGCAAGATCAAACTGCCGCGCGCAGCCGAGGCGCAAGCGGCACCGCATATAGCCGGTGGACGGCCGTGGATGATCAGCCACTAGGCACGCAAAGCGGCCGTCAGATACCCGCTTTATGCGCGGTGAAAATCAATCGCAGACCGAGCAAGGTAATAGCGCCCGCTGCAACACGATCGATCCATTTCTTTGCGCGCAGATAAACCTCGCGTGGACGGCGGCTTGAAAAGCACAACGCGACAACGGTGTACCACCCTGCTTCTATTGCGAAGATCATGGGCGGCAAGAGCAGATAACACCAGAGCGGCGGATGCTGCGGCAACAGGGCAGCGAAGATACTGCCGTACCAGATGGCCGTCTTGGGATTGCTCAGTTGCGTGGTGAGACCGATCCAGAACGACCTACGCAGGTTATGGTTTTGCGCGTCACGCCCGTCGTCCACGACCAACGGGCTGGATGCTCCGCGCCAGATCTTCGAGGCGATGTAGATCAGGTAGAGACCACCGGCAACTTTCAGCCCGACATAGAGCCATTCAACGGCCGACAGCAGCGTATAAAGCCCGGCAAGCGCAATCCCGCTGAAGAAGACGCCGCCAACGCCCATGCCCAGTGCGGTCGCGAGTCCATCGGACCGGGACAAACCGATTGCGTTGCGCGCAACCAGCACGAAGCTCGGACCGGGACTCATCGCGCCCATTAATAGCGCGGCAAGAATGGCTGCAACGGCGGCTAAGGCGGTCATCGGCGTTCTCCTGGAGGTCGTGGTGAAGGGTGCGATTTCCAGAAAATAACACGAGCGGACGGGGGCGTGTGTTTAGACCCGTCCTGCTCCGCCTGAGCCTCCTAAGCCCTCAGACTTCCTGCAATAGCATCCTGCAGGATCGTCAACGCGCTATCTATCTCTGTCTCGGTGATAGTCAACGGAGGCGCGAGCCTGAACACCCCGCCGAAGCCCGGCAATTGCACAATGTTCATATGCAGCCCGAGTTCGAGGCAGCGCTGCGTGATCGCGCCGGAAAGCTCAGGCGCGGCCGATTTTGTTTCCCTGTCGCCGACAATTTCTATCCCGAGCATCAGGCCTCGTCCACGCACGTCGCCGATGCAATCGAAACGGCTTTGCAGCGATTTAAGCCCTTCATGCAGCCTTGCGCCGACGACCGTGGCGCGCCTGACCAAATTGTCCCTCTCGACAATATCGATGACCTTGAGCCCCACGGCGGCGGGCATCGGATCGGAAACGTGGGTCGTGTAGAACAGGAAACCGCGCTCATGGCAACTCGCCTCGATTTCATGCGTCGTTAGCACGGCGGCCAGCGGTATGCCTGCGCCGAGCGTCTTCGATAACGTCAGGATGTCGGGCACCACTCCCTCGCGTTCGCACGCGAACATCGTGCCGGTGCGCCCAAGGCCCGTTTGCGCTTCGTCGACGATCAGCATCATGCCGCGCGCCGCGCACTTGGCATGCAGCGCGCGCATATAGCCTAGCGGCAGTTCGATCAGGCCGCCCGAGCTCAGGATCGGTTCGGCGATAAATGCAGCGAGATTCCCCGTGGACTGCCGGTCAAGCAGGTCGAACGCGTAATCGAGTTCGGCAGCCCAGTCGTAGACGCCGTTGTGTTCGAATCGCGGCCGGTACGGATACGGCGCTGGGATCGCGAACGATCCCACGGCCGCGGGACCATAACCCTTGCGCCCGGCGCTATAAGTCGCCGACGCCGCACCTCCGGTCATGCCATGCCATGACTGCGCGAAACTAACGACCTCGTATTTTCCGGTGGCGAGTTTTGCCATCCTGAGTGCCGCCTCGTTAGCCTCGGCGCCGGTGCTCAGGAGCAGTGAGCGCTCAAGGCCCTTGGGCGCGATGCCGGCCAGACGTGTCGCCAGTTCCACAACCGGGCGCGACAGCATGCCGCTGAACAGGTGCGTGAGATTACGCGCGCACTCCGCAATGACCTCGGCTATTTCCGGGTGCGCGTGGCCCAGTACCGCGCTCATTTGCCCCGACGTGAAATCGAGAATTGCGCGACCCGTCGAATCATAGACATAGCTGCCGCTCGCGCGCTCTATGATCACTGGCGAAAACGAGCCGCCGTAACGGATCAAATGACGTTGAGCGTCTGACCAGAACTGCGAGTCTGATTGATCCGGCATGGATGAGCCTCACGAAAGTTGAATATGGTGGGTTGGCATCGCGCCTTCGGCGTCCAGCGCGAAGACGAGCGCTTGCGCACTTGCCGCGGCGTGACGTCTCGCCGCGCGCCAGCTTTCGTTGTCGAACGCGACCTGAAGATTTCCGATGTCGTCGCCAGCACGACGAGCCTCATGATCCATTTTTGCCTGCGCGACGGTTGAACAAGGGCTCCAGCGTATCAGGCGGTACGACGCCCAAGCGCTTTTTCCCGTCTCGCCTTTCGCCCACAGCGACCATGATAATCCGACATAAAACGCTCATCTTCGGGCGAGTGTCCCGCGCCGGGGCCGGCGGTAGTCGGGCTTATTGCGCGCTGACCGGCATAAGGTTTCCGCCAGACAATTTGTAGATGGTCACCGGCGCGTCGATCCAGTCGCCCTGATCGTCGAACTTGACCGGGCCCAGAATGCTCGCGGACAGTGCTTGAGAAATTTAAACGCGCACCGTAGCGCTATTGCCCGTAGTTACTGTCCCTACCGAGCGTACGAAGATCCCTCTTCATCGAGTATCGCCTTCAACTCAGCCAGATGCTGATCGGCGAAACCCGCGTAATCCTCCGTCCATTGCCGCGCCGTTTTCTGCGCGACGCGCGCCGAGGCAATACGCAACGGCTTTCCCGTCATTTGCGCGGTGACATACGTCTCGCACGCCCGCTCGAAATAATAGAGATCGTCAAATGCCTGCGCGACCGTCGCCGACGCCACAAGGACGCCATGCTGCCCCATGAGCATCACCGGCTTGCCATCCAGCGCCTGACTCACCCGCTGCGCCTCATCGCCGAGACCCATGCCGTCGAAGCCCGTATCGATCACCACGCGCTCAAAAAAGCGCATGCAGTTCTGATCGAGTGGCGGCAGCACCGGGTCTTGCAGGCAGGAGAGCACCGTCGCATATTTCGAATGGACGTGCAGGATGCAACGCGCGTATGGATGCTGCTTATGGATCTCTGAATGAAGCGCCCATGCGGTGATATCGGGCGCATCCGGCCGGTCGATTGTCTGCGCGTCGTTGGCGTCCACCAGCAGCAGATCACTCGCCTTGATGCGATAAAAGTGCTTGCCACTAGGGTTAATCAGGAATTTCGTTCCATCGTCCGAGACCGCGACGCTGAAGTGATTGGCAATCGATTCGTGCATGCCGAGTCGCGCAGCCCAGCGAAAGGCGCACGCAAGATCGACGCGTTGCTGACGGTGTTCAAGCATGACAGCATCTCCTTTGCCGGCCATTAAAACCAGCCCATGGCTTTGGGTCCGAAGTTGAAATCGCTTTGCCGGTTGCCGGATCAATGACATCGCGGCGGCTGCCGCTGGCTGCCTCGGTCCGTTCGCCATCGATGTAGAGGAAATTTGCGTCCATGAAGTCTCCTTGAAGGGGCAGTGCTCGGGTCATCGGATGCATGAAACGCCGGCATTCGAAGCGGACTATAAGCTCGCCATTTTCCGACTACCTGATCGAAAGCGACGTAACGGAGACGCATACGATCAGGCTCATCGAACTCAGACCGGTGATTCTCTCGACGATTAAATACGCCATCATCATGTCGCATTTCATCAAGTCGATGAATATTTGCGGCCCTACAGTTTGATCTAACGGCGAGCGCCAACAGCTCTACATGCTGCCCCGTCCCCCATAAACCGACAGGAACCCCGCGCATGGAAACCATTCGTGTTGTGAAGAAAGAAGACATTGTTGCACCCGATAACTGGCTCGCCCAGTTGCCGGATGAAGCGCTAACCTTACCCTCGCGCTATTTCTTCGACGACACGATCTTCCGCTCGGAGCGCGACCGGATTTTCATGTCGGCCTGGCATGTGATCGGCCACAGGAGCGAACTCAGCACGCCCGGCCAGTTCGTCATGACCGATATCTTCGATCAAAGCATCATTGCGACCTGCGGCAAAGATGGCGTCGTTCACGCGTTCCACAATGTCTGCCAGCATCGCGGCAACCGGCTGGTCGAAGAACGGCGTGGCGTGCAAAAAGGTGTGTTCCGCTGCGCTTATCACTCGTGGTGTTACGGACTCGACGGCAATCTTCGCCACGCGCCGCGCAGCGAGCGCATCAAGAATTTCAGCGCGGGGAGCTACAACATCCCAACCGTGCGCGTAGAGGAACTGGGTGGTTTCTATTACTTTAACCTCGACTCGAATGCGCCATCCATGAACGATCTGTTCCCCGGCGCCGACGCGGAAATGAAACGCGTGTTCCCGAAGCTCGACGACTATAAGCTGCTCGAGGAAAAGGACGTGATCGTCCCAGCGAACTGGAAGGTCATCATGGACAACTCCATCGAGGGTTATCACTTTTCACTCTCGGGTCCGTGCCATGTCGACCTTGCCGACCTGATCGACTTCGAAGGCTACAAGCTCACGCAGCGCGACAAGTGGTGGACCTACGCCGCACCGGCGAACAAGGACGCGACCAGTGCATACGGCGTGCCGTTAAGTGCGGATAAAAATCCAGACGAGTGTTTCTTCAACATCGGCATCTGGCCGCACAACACGTTCTATACGTTCCCCTTTTCCGAGTTCCTCGCGACCTTCCTGATCGTCCCGCTGGAGGCCGAGAAAACGCTGCTGCGCTTCGGCTATTACACCACGCACGACACTGTCCCCGAAGTGACCAAGGCCTGTATGGACTGGATGAACACGGATCTCGGACCCGAAGATATCAAGCTGAATATCTCCGTGCAAAAGGGTCTGCATTCGATCGGATATAACCAGGGCCGTTATGTCATCGACGCAGACCGCAGCAATGAAAGCGAGCATCTGGTGCATCACTTTCACACACTGGTTCACAACGGCATTCACGGCGAATGAGCGGACTGTCCCCGTTATTTCGAGGAATAAAATGAGCGCGAAGCCATCTATGTCGACGGAAAGCATTCGCCGTAGCTACGACTATGTGATTGTTGGCGCAGGCTCGGCAGGGTGCGTGCTGGCTAATCGCCTCAGTGCCGATCCGCAGGTGCGGGTGCTGCTGCTCGAAGCCGGCCCTGTGAACCGCAACTGGTCGATCGACATGCCCTCGGCGATGGGTATTGTGGTCGGCGGGGACCGCTATAACTGGCAGTATCAGTCGGAGCCGGAACCGTTCCTGAACCAGCGTCGCATAGGTACGCCGCGAGGCCGTGTGCTCGGCGGCTCATCGTCAATCAACGGCATGGTGTATATCCGCGGCCATGCGCGCGACTACGATGCGTGGGCTGAACAAGGTTGCACCGGGTGGAGTTATCGCGATGTACTGCCCTACTTCATCCGCTCGGAGAAACATCAACTCGGTGCCGATGCGTATCACGGCGACGGCGGTCATCTTCGTGTGACTGCCGGCAATACGGATACGGTGTTGACGCGTGCGTTCATCGAAGCCGGCGTTGAAGCAGGTTACGGCCATACCGACGACCCCAACGGTTACCGGCAAGAAGGTTTTGGACGCGTTGACCGGACCACATGGAAAGGCGAGCGCTGGAGCACGGCACGGGGTTATCTCGCCGAAGCGTTGACCCGCAGCAACGTGACGGTCGTGACCGGTGCGCTCGCCCTGCGTGTGCTCCTGAGCGGCAACCGTGCAGTCGGCGTCGAGTACGCGTGCAATGGCGAGACCGTCACCGTGCATGCCGATACCGAAGTCCTGCTGTGCGGCGGCGCGATCAATACGCCTCAACTGCTGCAACTGTCGGGCGTAGGTCCCGCCGACGAACTGCGTCGTGCCGGCGTCAGGCCACGTCACGATCTGCCGGGTGTTGGGCGGCGTTTATCGGATCACCCTGACACGGTGGTCCAGTACTTATGCAAGAAGCCGGTGTCAATCTATCCGTGGACCGTTGCACCGCGCAAGTGGTGGGTCGGCGCGCAATGGTTCATGAACCGCTCGGGGTTTGCCGCCAGTAACCACTTCGAAGCGGGGGCATTCATTCGTTCACGTGCCGGGGTTGAACACCCCGATCTGCAACTGACTTTCATGCCGCTTGCCGTTCAGCCCGGCAGCGTAGCAAGCGTGCCGGCACATGCGTTCCAGGTGCATATCGATTTGATGCGGCCGACCAGCCTCGGCTCGGTGACGCTCGCGTCAAACGACCCGAACCATGCGCCGAAGATTATCTTCAACTATCTGCAAACCGACCGTGATCGCGCCGACATGCGCGCGGGCGCAAGGCTTGTGCGGGAGATCATCGCGCAGAATGCGTTCCGCAATCTGGTCGGGAAAGAGCTGACGCCGGGGCCGGCCGCGAGCGACGACGTCTCCCTCGACGCCTGGGCGCGGCAAGTCACCGAGACCGGTTATCACGCGGCAGGCACGTGCAAGATGGGTCCCGCCAATGATCCGGAAGCTGTAGTGGGGCCGGACCTGCGCGTGCACGGTCTGGACAAACTGCGCGTGATCGATGCGTCCATCATGCCGGTTATTGTCAGCGGCAACACCAATGCACCGGCGGTGATGATCGGAGAGAAAGGCAGCGATCTCGTGCTGGGTTGCGCGCCTTTGACGCCGTCGACGGCAGCGGTCTGGGCCGCGTCCAACTGGCGTACGCAGCAGCGTTGAGCGGAGAGACGCCATGTCGAACTTGAACGAACCGATGGGCAGGATCGATGCGATCGTCATCGAAACATCCCTGCTTACCGCCGATATCAAAGGCATCCGCCTCGCTGCTGCAAACAGTGCAGTGCTTCCGCCAGCCGACCCCGGCGCGCACATCGATCTATGGCTGCCGGACGGTAACGTGCGCCAGTATTCGGTGATCGAACGTGCCGCCGACGGCTCCGCCTACCGCATCGCCGTTCTGCGCGAACCGGCCTCGCGGGGTGGCTCGGCTTATGTTGTCGATCAACTTTGCGTGGGGCACCGCATCCATGTATCGGGGCCGCGAAACAACTTCGCGCTGGACGAGAGCCACGACGAAACCATCCTGATCGCGGGCGGAATCGGTATCACGCCCATTCTTCCGATGGCCATGCGACTCGCTAAGACCGGAAAGCGATTCAGCTTTAACTATCTCGGCCGGGGCCGTCAGCGAACCGCCTTGCTTGATGTTATCGACGCCGGTCCACTCAAGGATATCGCCCGGCTCCACTTGAGCGACGAGCACGGCAAAGCCGATCTGCGCGGACTGATCGGAGCGCCGCGTCCAGGCACTCACGTTTATGTCTGCGGCCCCGGCAGGTTGATCGACGGCGTGCTTGAGGCGGCCAGTGACTGGCCAACCGACACCCTACATTTCGAACGATTCGCAGCGCCAGCGCCGGTTGCAACAACGTCGGCGGCCGTATCGTTTGAAGTCGAACTGGCCAAAAGCGGAAAAGTAATCACCGTAAGGCCGGATCAGTCGATCATGCAGGCGTTGCGTCAGGAACGCGTGTGCATCGACTCGGTATGTCGTGAAGGAATCTGTGGGACCTGCGCAGTGCCGCTTCTGGCCGGTGAAGCCGAGCATCGGGATGTGATACAGACCGATACGGAAAAAAATCAAAATACGGTAATTTACGTCTGCGTATCAAGAGCGCGATCTGCACGGCTCGTGCTCGACCTTTAGCCTGTCAACACACTGCGCGTAATGTCGTCAGGCCGGCAAAAGACTCGGGAGCCCCATGAGCACGCTGAGCAAATCCGCTTTTGAAATGAGCTCGACCGGAGATCTTCGATCGCCGCGGCGCGTGGGCATCCTCGTTTTGCCGCAGTTCTCGAACCTCGGCCTCGCGCTCGTGATCGAACCGATGGCCATCGCGAACTGGCTCAGCCAGCGCACCCTTTACGAATGGACCGTGCTCTCCATCGACGGCGAACCGGTGCAGGCGACCAACGGCATGATCGCGCCTGCACGGCCCGTGTCGGGTGAAACCGGTGAGTTCTCGACCATCTTTGTTATCGCGAGTTTCGAGCCCAAGAAGCATGCGAAGAACCGCAAGGTCAAAGCCTGGCTCCGACGCGAAAGCGTGTTCGGCGCGCAGATTGGCGGGATCGAAACCGGCACGGAAATGCTCGCGGCCGCATCGCTTCTCGATGGTCGCCCAGCCGCTGTGCATTGGGACAATCTGGAAGGATTCCAGGAGGCATATCCCAACGTCAAGGCGACCACGCAGCTCTATACCATCGAGCCCAGGCTGATTACTTGCGCGGGCGGCAGCGGCATTATCGACATGATGCTGGAGTGGATCGGCCAGCATGCAGGGACGGAACTGGCGGCGGAGATATCACAGCATCTGTTGCACGCGCGCATTCGGGGAACCAGTGAAGTGCAGCTTGCACGCACCGACCTCGACGCCGCGCCGATGAACGAGCAGGTGAGCCACGCCATACGATTGATGCAAGAATCAGTTGCCGCGCCAATCTCGTGTGAAGATCTGGCGGCAGCAGTCGGGCTATCTAAAAGACAACTTGAGCGGCAGTTCAAACATTACACCGCGACCGCCCCGCTCCGTTATTACGTCAGCCTGCGGCTGGCGACCGCGCATAAGCTGTTGCAGCAAACCGAACTCAGCGTCTCGCAAGTCGCGGCTGCAACCGGTTTCGACTCGCTCGAACATTTCTCGCGGGTCTATAAGACAAAGTTCGGTTGCCCGCCGAGCCGAGACCGGTCGCAGTCGTGGGAGGCGCCGGTGATGCGGCAACGCGTGTCGACGCCGACGCCCAGGTGGCTGCCGGATGAAACACCGGCGCCGCGTTGAATGCCCGAACCGTTACTGCGTGGCCAGATACGACTTCACGGCAGGCAACGCCTCCTTGCCGTCGAACGTCTTGACGCCCGCGAGCCATTGCGTAAGCACACCCGGATTGTGTTTCAACCACTCCTTCGCCGCAACGTTGGCCTCTTTCTTGTCGGTAGTGATCGACTCCATGACCTGGTTTTCGATACCCGGCGTGAACTTCAGGTTCGTCACCACCTGCCCGGCATTGGGACAACGCGTCAGGTAATCCGGCGGCACCATGGTGTAGACCTTCGCTTCACCATAGTTGGGACCGAACACGTCGTCGCCGCCCGTGAGATAGGTCATCTTCAACTGGATGTTCATCGGGTGCGGGTCCCAGCCGAGAAAGACGACCCACTCCTTATTCCTGACCGCGCGGTTCACCTCGACCAGCATGCCCGCCTCGCTCGATTCGACCAGCTTGAAATCCTTCAGGTTGAACTGATTGCTGTCGATCATCTTCTTCACCAGCGCATTACCGTCATTACCCGGTTCAATGCCGTAGATCTTGTGCTGTAACTTATCCCCGAACTTGGCGATATCGGCGAAGGACTTGAGGCCCGCATCGTATTCATAGGTCGGTACGGCAAGCGTATATTTCGCGCCGGTCAGATTCGGCGTGCTCAGGACCTTCACGGTACCCGCCTTGACGAACGGCTCGGCGACTGGATCCATCGAAGGCTGCCAGTCTCCGAGGAACACGTCGATCTGCTTCGACTTGATGCCGGTGAGCGCGATAGGAATCGATGCCACCGTCTTCACCGGCTTGTAGCCGAGCCCGTCGAACACGGTCGATGCAAGCGCCGTGGTCGCGGCAATATCGGTCCAGCCGATGTCCGCGAAATGGACAGTCCGACACGCTTCCGGGTCTTGCGCGTGGGCGGTCATGCTGCAACAGGCAGTCAACGCCAGACAGGCGAGGCGTGCGGGGGCTTTCATCGTTTCTTCTCCAGGAAAATCGATTTTGGGGCGACCAGTGAGCCAGCTCGGCGGCGTTCGCAGACTGCGCTGCGTTAGCTGTGAGGCCGGATACCGTGCCGAAAAACGCGTGACGAAAGCGCGTCGCGGTAGCGCGTCGCGACAGCGGCGGGGAGGCTTCGAGAGCCGGTTTGCACAAGCGCGACCAATTCAATTTACTGAGTCATAAATCGCACGCTTGATGTTTTGCGACACTTGCGGCGCGGGTTTTGTCAGCAGTGGATGAGCGTATTGGGCCGCGTCGCGGGAACGTAAGCGGGTGTCGCTTTCGTGTGGGCGGTCGAGGGTTCACCTATTCACAATGGCAGCACATCAACCGCAACCGAGGATCGTCCGCCATGAACCAGTCAGTGAAAATGTCCACTGCATTCGAAGATCTTTCATCGACCATTCCGTCCGTCGACCTGACGGATCGCCATGCGACGGCGCTGGTCGTCGTCGACGTTCAATACAGCGATGCCGCGCCTGACCGCGGTTGGGTGAAGGCATGTGAAGCGGTGGAGCCCGGTTCGATGCGTTATTACCTGGAGCGCCTGGAACAGACCACGCTCCCCGCCATCCGCCAGTTACTCGATGCATTCCGCGCGGCCGGAATGCCGGTCGTGCACATTTCGACGGGTTCGGCTTACCGTGACATGCGCGATTGCCCGCCGCGTTTTCGCGACTGGACGCACAGGCTGGAACGGGCAGCGGGTATCGAGGACATGTGGTGGACCGGAAACCCCGACTACGCGTTTCGTAAGGAAGTCGCGCCGCTGGAGGGCGAGACTGTTATCCGGAAGACTACTCAGGGCGCGTTTAATGGCAGCGAGATCCAGAACGTGCTGGACCGTGCGGGGATCAGGAATCTGGTGTTCGCAGGCGTGGTGACAAGCTGCTGCGTGGAGACGACGGCGAGGGATGCTGCCGACCGTGGTTTCGGTTGCATGCTGGTGTCGGACGCATGCGCGGATTGCATTCCAGCGATGCACGACGCGGCCATGATGAACTTCGGGCGTTACTTCGGGCAGGTGGCGCAAAGCGCGGAGGAAGTGGTGCGGGCGATCGGGGTGGAGGGAAAGACGTAAAAATTACGACGTATATACTTGTTGATACATATGCGAGGTTCAAATCATGCCAAAGACCGCGACACACACGATCCAGCAGTGGGGCAATAGCCTTGCCGTGCGCATTCCCGCCGCCGTCGCTCGTTCGGCCCACTTCGATGGGACAGGAAGTTGAAGTAACGACTGAAGAAGTCGGCGTATCCGTCAAACCGGTCGGGCGGCGTAAGCTGACGTTGGCGGAAAAGCTGGAGCAATTCGATCCAGCGAAACACAGCGGCGAGGCAATGGAAACCCACTCCTTTGGCGCGGAGGTGTTTTGATGGTGCGCGCCTCATGGCTACCCGACCGGCGCGACGTCATATGGATTGACTGCAACCCGCAGCTCGGTCGCGAGATGAAGGATTTCCATCCTATGCTGGTGCTATCCCCGAAGGAGTTCAACGAACGAACGGGTATCGTAATCGGCTTGCCCATGACGACCGCGGCATTCAACGAAACCAATCCTTTCGCGATCAAGTTTCAAGGTCCGAAGAATGTGACGAGTTACGTTTTAGCCCACCAGCCAAGGTCATTCGACTGGCGCGCGCGAGGAGCCAAAGCTCACCCCTGGAAGCATGTCTCGGATGACGTATTTTCAACGGCCTGCGAACAACTGAATCAGATCATTACAATCTGCGCCTGACGAACAACCATCGTCCATCAACCGGACTAACGCGACTATACAAGGGTCGCCACCTCGCCACTACCATGGCGTCGACTTGGCAAGATGCGCCCGATAGCGGCTGATCAACACCGAACGCGCTCCCGGATACCGCTCACCCGTCTCATCGGCGGCAGCAATCCTATCCGTACGAAAGCTGCGGAAATCCTGGCGTTTTTCGCACCACGCGCCAAGGATCCTGACGTTGTCGAGAAAGCCCAGAACGACCGGCCAGACGACGCGGTTCGATGGCTCACCTTGCGCATCCAGATAAGCGATACGCAGTTTGCACTGGCCGCGAATGGCCGCGCGCAGGCTGGTGAGGGGCACGGCATTGACAGGAAATTCCTGCACCGGAGGACCGGACGAGACGGTCGGAGCGCGCATCGCATCTTTGCCCGATGCGTTCAGTACAGCATCGATCTTGGCTAACGCCTGAGCGGCGGCCTTGCGCAAAACATCGTCGCCGCGCTGGTCGACATAACGCAGACCCAGCACTACGGCGTCGATCTCGTCTTCGCTCAACATCAGCGGCGGCAGGAATAGTCCCGGCTTGAGCACATACCCTATTCCCGCCTCGCCGTGAATCGGTGCGCCCTGATCGATCAGCGTTGCGATGTCCCTGTAGAGCGTGCGCTCGGACACATCCAGCTCCGACGCCAGCTCGTAAGCCGTGACCGGCACGCGGCGCGAGCGAAGCATCTCCAGCAAGGTTAAAAGGCGAGTGGTTCTGGACACCTGGGCTCCTGAGCGGAACTGACAGGGGCTACCGTACCATGAACTTCACTCACCAGATTGCCGTGCATCGATGCCTGAAGCGACAAACCACTTACCGCGCCGCTGCTCCGTTCAGCGTCACCTGCTTGACCGCGCTCGATTGCAAATTCCATTTGGCGACGATCGCGCCATACGTGCCATTCGCGACCAGTTTGTTCATCGCGCCGAGCACGGCGTCGCGCAACTTCGGGTTCGACTTCGCGAACGCCATGCCTTCAGGCGATGTCGCGAATGGCTCGCCAATCGGCTTGTAGGTATTCGGTTCGAGCTTCATTGCATACGGCAGCGTCTCGCTGCCCTGCACGCCCGCCGCAATCCTTGCCTGCTTCAGTTGCATGCGTGCCGCGGACGTATCCTCGGTCCCGGACACCGCAATGGCCGACTTGCCTGCCGCCTCGCAGCTCTTCGCGCTCCACGCGGCCGTATCGGCCGGAAACGACGTGCTGCGGCTCGTGCCGACCGACTTGCCGCAGAGATCCGTCGCCTGCTTGATCTCGTTCGCGCGCGACGCGAGGATATAAAACTGCGCGCCCGAATTCAGGTAGTCGATAAAATCTGCGGTATCGCGACGTGTGGGCAGATCGCTCATTCCGCTCAGGATCATGTCGACGCGGCCTGTCGCCAACGACGGCAGCAACTGCTCGAACGCCGACTCCTGCCAGTCCAGTTTCACGCCCAGTTCCCTCGCAATCGCATTGCCGAGATCGATATCGAAGCCAACCAGATCGCCGCTTTCCGGGTTCTTGTATTCCATCGGCGGATAGATCGAGTTGACCGCGATCTTGATCACCTTCGACTTGGCGATAGCGTCAGGCAGCCCTTGCGCGTGAGCACCACTGGCAAAAAGAAACGTCGACAGGCAGATTGCCATCAGACCGGACACGGCACTAAGCGATTTCAGCTTGTTCATTGAACACACACCCTTATAAAGGTCGAAGCCATGGAATTGTTAAAGCAAGGAATGTTGATTAACGCAGCACGGGTTTCGCATCGGCATCGCCGCTGAGCCATGGCATCAGCGTGCGCACATCGGCGAGACTGTCCAGATCCAGCACGGCGGTTTCAAGCGCGTTCATCGGCGCTTCGGCGATCGTCATGCCGGCCAGCACGCGATATTTCGCGGCAAGGTCTTCATCCGATACCGGATTGCGCGGATCGCCGAGCGGCATCAGTACTTGTTGCGAACGGGGCTCGGCGTCGGCCATTGAAAGCGTGATGACGGGCTCGTCCAGATCGGACATCGTGGGGTCGACTTCGAGCGTGACGCGCGCCATCACGGCCGCGATGCGAGGATCGTGTCGCTGGGCCTCGAGATAAGCGCCGATACCCGCATGACCATGCACGAGTACCGCGGCGATCGCGTGCGGCATGCTCATTTGTGCGGAAGCGAGCTTGTCCAGGTCGCGCCCGCCGCACATGTTGTTCACAAATGCGCTGAGACGCACATGGACGCCGCGTAGCTTGTCGAGATCGAGGTCCGGCTGACGGCCGCGCAGTTGCAGTGTGGCATCCACCGCTGCATGCGTGCTGCGGCACGACGCATGCGGCTTGATCGAGCACCGCATGATCTTCCATGTCACGCCCAGATCCGCGAGCAGCGCTTCCGGTTGCTGCGTGTCCGGTGCGAACGCATTGAAGAAGCCGCCCCATACGTTCTCGAACACCTGCGTCGGACCGCTGACGTCTTGTTTCGCGAGCAGCGCCGCGAGCAATCCGCCTTCCGCCGCGCGACCCGTATGCATGCGTTTGGTCTGCGATGCATCGTGGATAAAGCCCCACAACCCGCCGCTGAAACTTCCTGCGTGGCCGAGCGCAGCAGCCGTATGCGCTGCGTCGAGTCCGAGCAATCGCGCGCTGGCAGCCGCTGCGCCGAACACGCCGCAAGTCATGGTCGAATGCCAGCCGCGACCATTGTGGAGCGAATAACCGCCGCACGCTTCCAGCACGCGACGGCCGACGTCATAACCCATTACGACTGCCGCTAGGAACTCGCGACCCGACACTGACCGCTCCGCGCAGGCGAGCGCGGCGAATGCCGCGGGCAATACCACGGCGCCGGAATGATCGCAGCCGCCTGAGTCGTCGAGTTCGAGTGCATGCGCCGCGACGCCGTTCACGAAGGCCGCGTCGCGTGCGCCGAATGTCTGCTGCGTGCCCCATGCCAGCACGTTGCCGTGGCTGCCTGCACTCATGACCGTGCGTGCGCTGCGCGCTTCCAGCGCGGTCGCGCCGGCCAAGGCGGCGCCGAGTGTATCGAGGATATGGCGCTTCGCTCTATGCACGACTGCGGCAGGAATCGCATCGCAGGAAGTATTCGCGACAAACCCGGCCAGTCGCTCCGATAACGTCAAATCGCGCGCGTTCATTGCACCGCCTGACGATGCCGTGCATACACTTCCACCGGATGACCGGGCTCGTTGCCATCGACACTCTGCTGCCACCACGCCGCCATCTCGGCACCGGTTGCAAACCAGACGTCGTCGCGTACGCGGATGTCGGCGAGCAGTTCACGCAGCACATCGATACGCCCTGCCGTGCCGATAATCTCCGGATGAAGCCTCAGCACAAAACACAATCCGAAGCGGTGAAACGCCGCGAAATCATGCTTCCAGTTCGCCAGCACTTCACGATATGAAGGGATGCGTGGCTGCCCGACCGGAACCGCCGGCGAGAGGTTGTAAGCGAAGTACGGTTCGTCTTCCAGTTCGTAGTGCAACGGCAATTCGACGAGCGGGAGTGTTGTGCGCACTACGTCCGTATCCGGTAGATGAAAATACGGCAGGTCGTCGCCGCGCCACGATGACGACCACGTCACACCCTCGTCTCGCAGGAAGTCCGCGAAGCCGGGCACCCAGTTGCCGGTGAACGAGCGAAAGCCTTGCGCGCGTCGTCCGAGCACTTGTTCCAGCGCCGCTTGTCCGGCCCAGAACACCTCCTTCTGCGCGTCGAGCGTGAGCGTATCGAAGTCCTCGCATCGATACCCGCTGTTGCCGATCTCGTGCTCCTTCGCATCGATCCGCTTCACGAGTTCTGCGTGCGTTTGCGCGACCCGGCCCGGCACGAACCAGCTTGAACGCACATCGAATTCTTCCAGTGCATCGAGCACTCGATCCACGCCGCGCTTCGCACCATAGCGCCATACGGAAAGCGATTTCTCGCGCCCCGCAATGCGAGGTTCCTGCGTGAGGATGCCGTGTTCGTCGTTGAAGTCGACCGTGACAACGACTGCGCATCGCGCGTTTTGCGGCCAGCGTAAAAAGTTCATCTGCGAGCTTCCTGCGGAGTCGGTGAAGCATGGTTGTCGAGCCACCATTGCGCGACGTCACGGCATGTGGCGAACCACACGCCGCCCTGCGCGTGCATGTGATCGATCAGGCTTTCAAGCAGCGCGATCCTGCCTGGCTTGCCCGACACCTTCGGATGAAACAGCGTGGTCAGGCAAAGTCCATCGCGATGTGAACCGTCGAACTCGCGCCGCCAGTTATCGAGCGTCGTGTCGTAGCTCGCAATACGATCCAGGCTCGCCGGAAAATTCGGATTGCGGTGGTACGCAAGCGACGCGTAATCGTCCATTTCCCAGCGGCCCGGAATCTCGACCATCGGCTCGGTGATGCCCGGCGCGTTCAGCAAGTACGGACGGTCGTCACCACGCATGGAACTCGAATAGCGCACGCCCGCTTCCATCAATACGCGGATCGTGTCCGGTCCCCAGTCGCCCGACGGCGTACGAAAGCCGACCGGGCGGATGCCGAGATATTTATCGAAGACTTCCGCCGAGCGCTCCATCACCGCGCGTTGTCCATCGCGATCAAGCGTCCAGAACGCTTCGTGCCGATACCCGTGATAACCGATCTCATGACCGCGTTCCACAATCGCCGCGCACTGCTTCGGCCAGTTCTCGACGACCCATGCCGGCACGAAAAACGTTGCCGGGACCTTGCGCTCGGCGAGCATGTCGAGCAGGCGCCCCAGCGCGCGCCACGGGCCGTAGCTGCCGAGCGTGAAGTACGAGGGGTTGTTCCAGATCGAGCCGTCGAGCATCGCGTCGCCGGTCGGGCCGTCGAGGTCGAAGGCCAGCGCGACGCACGAGCGATTGCTCTCAGGCCAGCGCGGCGCATCCGGATTCATGTCAGTTGCTGGCATCGATCTGCGCCTTTTGAACCGCGTGTTCCTGCAGCCCCCACTTCACGAGGATCTTCTGATACGTGCCGTCGGCGATAAGCTGATTGAGCGCGGTCGTCAGTCCCGCATTCAGCGCCGCGTTCCCCTTCGCCATGCCGATGCCGTTGTATTGCGACAGGAACGGCTTGCCGATCGGCACATACGCGTTCTGCTCCACCGAGTTCTGATACGGCAGTGTTTCACCGCCCTGCACTGCGGCGTCGATACGGCCCTGACGCAACTGCACGCGAGCATCCGCCGAGCCGTTGGTGCCGCTCACATTAATCGGCTTTTTACCCGCCTTCACGCAATGCTCATTGCTCCAGGTCGTGATATCGTCGGGCCACGAGGTGCGGCGGCTCGCGCCCACCGTCTTGCCGCACAACACGTCCATGCTGGCGAATTCGCCGGCGCGCGCCTTGACGGTATAAAACTGCGGGCCACCCGTAACGTAGTCGAGAAAGTTCACCGCCTCGCGCCGTGAAGGCAAGTCGGTCATGCCCGACAGGATCACATCGACACGATGTGTAGTCAGTGCGCTCATCATCTGGTCGAAGCCGGTCTCTTCCCACTGCAGCTTGACGCCAAGTTTCGCGGCAATCGCTTCGCCGAGATCGACGTCGAAACCCATCAGCTTGTCGGTGGCCGGGTCCTTGTATTCGAACGGCGGATAGTTCGGCACAATGGCTGCTACCAGCGTCGTCTTGCCGATCGACGGTGCGGTCTCGGCGTGTGCCAGGGACATAGTCAACGCCATCGCGCCTGCGACGAGCGCGGCAAGCCGCGTCAGGTGAAGAGAAACGTTCATGGAAACTCGCTAAAGATAAAAGTCAGACCGGGTTCCAGCGATGCTGGAACCTCGAATGAAAAATCAGGACAGCACCGCGGATATGAAGTCCTGCGTGCGCCGATGCTGCGGATTCGACAGCACCTGTTCCGGCGTGCCGCTCTCCACCACCTGCCCCTGATCCATGAACACGATGCGATTAGCCACTTCGCGTGCGAACCCGAGTTCGTGCGTGACGACG
>Ga0073928_10005111_pt1 | contig 18681 bp, 18 predicted proteins | sample PaiPotPPA55metaG_FD_76969 | JGI IMG/M metagenome (GOLD analysis project Ga0073928, IMG submission 76969) | Iron sulfur acid spring bacterial and archeal communities from Banff, Canada, to study Microbial Dark Matter (Phase II) - Paint Pots PPA... ... | reverse complement strand
TGGCGCGCAGGTCTCCGGAGGGGTTGAGCCCGTCCGAAGCATGCTGCGCGGCCTCTTCGGGCTTGGCACCCTTGGCGAGCGCGTCCTCGACCGCCTTGGCCCGCACCGGCGTGGGGCCGACATTCGTCAGGCCGATCCGCCAGTGCCCGTCCACCTTCTGTGCCGCGGCTCCGACGATTGCCCAGTCGAACAGGCGGCGGCGGAACTTGATGTACTTGTGGGGCCCGTCGGCGACCGGGAAAACGATCTCCGTGATGATTTCGTTGGGCGCCAGCGTGGTCGTGAACAGGTCCTTGAAAAAGTCGTGCGCGTGGAGCGTGCGCTTGTTGGTGACGATGTCGGCGTCCAGCATCAGGGCCGGCGTCGGGTAGTCGCCCGCCGCATCGGCATGGGCGATCACGCCGCCGATCGTCCCCATGTTGCGGACCTGGTTGTCACCCACCTCTCCGGCCACCTCGGCGAGGATCGGCAGCTTCTCCTTGATGACCGACGAGTTCTGGATCGCCACGTGACGGGTGAGCGAGCCGATGTGCACCTTGGAACCCTTGACCTCGATGTGGTCGAGGCCCTTGATGCCGTTGATGTCCACCAGCGCCTTGGGCTGCGCGAGGCGAAGGCGCATCAGCGGGATGAGGCTGTGGCCTCCGGCCAGGATCTTGGCGTCCTCACCGTAGTGGTCGAGATGCTTGACAGCCTCCTCGACGGAGGAGGCCTTGGCGTATTCGAATGCGGCGGGGATCACTTACCTGCCTCCTGAATCATCTTCCAGAGACGGTCTGGACTGGCCGGCATGTCTACGTGCTTGATGCCAAGTGGCGACAGCGCGTCCACGATGGCATTGATGACGGCGGCGCTGGAGGCGATGGTTCCAGCCTCGCCGATTCCCTTCACGCCGAGCTCGTTTGTAGGGCTGGGGGTCACGGTTCTGTCGAGCACGAACTCGGGAATTTCATTAGCGCTCGGGATTGAGTAGTCGAGCAGCGTTCCGGTTCTCAGCTGACCAGACTCCTCGTCGTAGATGACCTCTTCGAAGAGGGCCTGCGCGATGCCCTGCACGATGCCGCCGTGTATCTGGCCGTCGACGATCATTGGGTTGATCACGTTGCCGCAGTCGTCGACCGCTATGTACTTCCTCATGTCGACAGCGCCGGTGGCAGGGTCGACTTCGACCACGCAGATGTGGGTTCCGAACGGCCACGTGAAGTTCGGTGGATCGAAGTAGCTGACCGCCTCGAGCCCTTGCTCCATCCCCTCGGGAAGGCTAGCGCCGTAGCTGGCGAAAGCGACCTCACCGATGGTCTTGGACTTGTCCGGGCTGCCTTTCACGCTGAACGTGCCCTGGTTGAAGACGATGTCCTCCTCGGCGGCCTCGAGGATGTGCGCGGCCAGCTTCTTGCCCTTCTCGACCACCTTGTGGCACGACTTCACGATCGACATGCCACCGACCGCGAGGCTCCGGCTGCCGTAGGTGCCGTAGCCCATCGCGGGACCCTCCGCGGTGTCGCCGTGGCGGAGCTCGACGGAGTCGTAGGGAACGCCCAGGGTGTCGGCGACGATCTGGGCGAAGGTCGTGTCGTGGCCCTGTCCATGCGAGTGCGTTCCGACGTACACGGACACGCCGCCGGTCGGATGGATGCGGACCTGGGACGATTCGACAAGAGCCACACCCGCCGCGGGGGCCGTGGCGGCGCTGGGCCCGAGGCCGCAGATCTCGATCCACGTCGACAGCCCGATGCCCAGGTAGCGGCCCTGCTTGCGCAGCGCCTCCTGCTCCCGGCGCAGGTCGGCGTAGCCCGCGAGCTCGAGCGCCCGGTCCATCGCCTTGGCATAGTTCCCGGAGTCGTAGACGAGCCCGAAGTTGTTGGTGAAGGGGAACTCGGTCGCGAAGTTCTTGCGCCTGATATCGACAGGGTCCATCCCGATCTCGCGCGCGACGAGGTCCACGGCCCTCTCAACCAAATGAGTCGCCTCAGGCCGGCCGGCCCCACGGTAGGGGTCGGTCGACGTCTTGTTGGTCAGCACGCCGACCGTTCGCGAGGCGATGTGCTTCCATTTGTACGCGCCTCCGGCGAGCAGGCACGCGACCGCCTGAAACGCCCCGAATACGCCCTGATAGGCGCCGATGTCGAGGTACTGGGTGAGCTTCAGGGCGATGAGGGTTCCGTCCTTCCTCGCGCCCACTTCGATGTCGAAGTACTGGCCTCGCCCGTGCGTGGTCGCGACGAGGTTCTCGCTCCGACCCTCGGTCCATTTCACGGCGTGGCCGGAAAGCTTGGACGCTATGACGGCGAGGTATTCCTCGACGTACGGCCGGATCTTGCTGCCGAAGCCGCCGCCCACGTCGGGGCCCGCGACCACGCGCACCTGGCTCTCGGCCAGACCGCAGGCGGTGCCGACGAAGAGCCGGACGAAATGCGGGATCTGGGTCGAGGTCCAAAGAGTCAGCCGTTTGTCGTAGCTGTCGTACTCCGCGACGACGCCGCGGCCCTCCATCGCGATCGGGAAGAGTCGCTGCTGGAGGATCCGCTCCTTGACGACGACCTCGGCCTCCTTGAACGCGTCGGGTGAGTCGGGTGAGTAGGTCAGGTCCCAGCCGATGTTGTCCGGGGCCCCGGTGTGGGCCTTCGGGCTGCCGGGCTCCATCGCCTTCTCCATGTCCATCACCGCCGGCAGCGGGTCGTACTCGACCTCGACAAGCGCGGCTGCGTCTGCCGCCTGGTAGCGCTCTTCGGCGAGCACGACCGCGACTGGTTCGCCCTGGTACACGACCTCGTCGTGCGCGATTGGAAACTGGTTCGGGATCTGTTTCTTCTCGGCGACGAAGGAAGCCGTGACGGGAAGACCACCCGCGATGTGGTCCTTGAAGTCGGCGAACGTGTAGACGGCGACCACGCCCGGTGACTTCTTCGCCGCGGACGGGTCGATGGAGCGGATCTTCGCGTGTGGCAGCGGGCTGCGTACGACGGTCATGTGCAGCATGCCGGGCCTGGTCATGTCATCGACGTACCGCCCATGCCCGGTGATCAGCCGCGGGTCTTCGCGCCTGTGGATCTTGGCGCCGATCATCGTGGTGACGGCCATGCTCAGCTCCTCCCGGCGGCGGTTCGTTCGCCCGACTTGGAGTGAGCGCCGCCCATCGTCTTGGCGGCAGCCTGGACCGACTTGACGATGTTCACGTACCCGGTACACCGGCAGAGGTTGCCCTCGAGCCCGCGCCGGATCTCGTCATCGCTGGGGTTCGGGTTCTGGTCGAGCAGGTAGGCGGCGGCCATGATGAAGCCCGGCGTGCAGTACCCGCACTGCAGACCGTGTTCGTCCCAGAAGGCCTGCTGGAGCGGGTGCAGCTGGTCGCCGTTGGCCATGCCTTCGATGGTGGTCAGGTTGCGGCCGTCGGCCTGGACCGCGAACATCGTGCAGCTCTTCACCGCCTTGCCGTCGACGTGGATCGTGCATGCGCCGCACTGGCTGGTGTCGCAGCCGATGTGGGTGCCCGTGAGGCCCACGACGTCACGGATGTAATGCACGAGCAGCAGACGCGCTTCTACGTCGTGCTCGTGCTTGCGGCCGTTGATGGTGACTGCGACCTTGTGCTTCATCCGACTCCCTCCTGGCTAGCGGGCGGCGCGCTCAACGGCGCGGGCGGCGCAATCGATGGCCGCGCGTCTCAACTGGCGACAAAAAATGAACGACCTCTTGTAGAACCCTACTATTCGGCTACTTTTAGAGCCGAAATGCAACTGGAGAATTCTTTTAGCGTCAACGCTTCCCCCGATCGGGTGTTCGCCTACCTGCTGGACGTCAACAAGGTTGTCGGCTGCGTGCCGGGCGCGGAGCTGTCGGAAGTGGTCGACGCAAGCACCTTCAAAGGCAAGGTGAAGGTGAAGGTCGGCCCGATCACCGTGGCCTACAGCGGAACGGCCAAAATCGCGGAACGGGACGAGGCGGCCCGCTCGGCGACGCTCGAGGCGGAAGGCCGCGAGACGACCGGGCCCGGTTCGGCCCGCGCCAAGGCGCTCATGAAGGTGGACGCCGAGGGCACCGGCTCGCTGGTCAAGATCACGACCGACTACTCGATCGCCGGACGGGTCGCCCAGTTCGGCCGAGGCGTCATGGAAGACGTCTCGCGGCGGATCGTCAACGACATGGCCGCTTGCATCAAGGCGAACGTCGAGGGGGAAGAGCCCGCGGCCCCGACCGTGGCGGGAGGAGCGCCGGCCGGACCGGCCGCGGCGCCTGCGCCCGTAGTCACCGCCAAGCCGATCAACGCGGTGAGCCTGTTCTTCCAGGTCCTGTGGAGCGGGGTCCGGAAGGTGTTCGGCGCTAAGACGCCCTAGAGAGGTTCTTCCCTAGCCCAGGAACAGGGAGACCATCAGGTCGCGATTGACGTAGATGTTCGGCTGGGTCCACGTCTTCCCCGCCACCCCGATCATGGTCACGGTCACGTCCACCATCTGAAAGAAGCGGCCCTTGAGCAGCATCTCCGTGTGCATCTCCTGCGCTGCCGCCTTCGGGAACTCGGCAAACCCGCTCGCCATGAAGGTGGCGCCCTGGAACATCGCGTAGCGCCGGATCATCTCCATGACCTGGTCGGGCGGCGGCGGCTCGGGCTCGATCGTGCGGATGCCGCAGACGAGCATCTTGTTGAAGGTCCCCTCGGGCACGCCGTCAAGCGGCACCGCGCCGGGAAGGAGCGGCTCGGCGCTCACGTTGCGCAGATGGAACAGGGACTCCGCCTCGTTGATCATCGCCGGGAGCCTCGCGTGGATGTGCATCTCAGCGGTCAGGCGTTGGTACGCCGTGAGCACGTCGACCTTGGTCCACGCGATTGCCCCGAGCCCGACACCTTGAGCCATAACGACGGGAAGGGTAACCGGCGGCTGCCAGAATTTGCGCAGTGCTGATCCAGGAAGCTCGCCGCCGGATCTCGGAGCAGGCCCACCTGCACGCCTTCATCTCTCTGTCAGCCGAGGAGGGCGAGGGGACGGTCGTGGCGGTCAAGGACCTCATCGACGTCCGCGGCATGGTCACGACCGGGGGCGGGATTCTGCTGCCGGACAAGCCCGCGGCAGAGGACGCGCCCGTCATCAGCCGCATTCGCGAACACGGCGCGGTGGTCGTCGGCAAGACAAACCTTCACGAGTTCGCTTACGGGGTGACAAGCGTCAATCCGCACTACGGCGCCGTCCTCAACCCGCACGACCCGAGCCGCGTGGCGGGTGGATCGTCCGGCGGGTCGGCGGTCGCGGTGGCGGCCGGAATGTGCGATTGGGCGATCGGGTCGGACACAGGCGGATCGATCCGGATCCCAGCCGCTTTATGCGGAGTGGTGGGCTTCAAACCGGAGTTCGGCGGCATCAGCCTGACCGGCGTGATACCGCTGAGCCGCTCACTCGACACGCTCGGACCGATGGGCCCGGACGTCGCGACGGTCGCCCGGGCTTTCGGCGAGATGTCGGGCGAGCGAGTGGCCCTCGAGGGGGAGCGCAGGAAGCCGCGGTTGGCGATTCCGGCCGGATGGGTGTCGGGTCTCGACCCCGACACGCAGCGGGCCTGGGAGCTCGTATCGCGCGGGGTGCCGGAGATCGAGTTCGCCGACCGCGGCGTGCTCTTTCGGAATGGCCTGACCATCCTGCTCGTCGAGGCGGCGGCCTTCCACAGGCGGTGGGCCACCGAGCATCCCGAGAAATACGGGGCCGATGTTCTCGATCTAATCCGCCACGGCTTCGAAGTCCCGGAGGCCACCTCACTGGAGGCGTTCGGCGCCGCGGACGAGCTTCGCGCGGCCGCCCGGTCGGCGATGGCCGAGATCGACGCGCTCATCCTTCCCGCGACGCCGATCGTGGCGCCGCCTGTTGCCGCATTGGGCAAAGAGGTCCGTGAGCAGTTGACGCGCTTCACCCGGCCGCTGAACATGACCGGGCAACCCGTCGTCGTGCTGCCGGCCCCGACATCGGGCCTGCCGGTGGGCATCCAGGTGGTGGGGCGCACGAACTCTGGAGCGCTCGCTGCTGCGGCGTGGCTCGAGATGGAATGGCGCGGGCTCGCGGGATGAAGTCGAAGGATCTCTACCCGGCGGTCTTCAGCCGGCATGCGGCTGACTACGCTCGCCGCCTCGACGGCATCATCGCCAATGGCGAGGCCCGCGGACGCCTCCGCGCGCTCGAGCTCGCAGGCGCCCGGCCGGGGATGCGGATGCTCGACCTCGCCTGCGGTCCGGGCACCCTGACCAGGCTCCTGGCTGCGCAGGTCGCGCCCGGCGGCGAGGTGGTCGGAATCGACCTCGCGGAGGGGATGCTCGAACTGGCGCGGCGGTCAGCGCCTCCGAACGCGCGATTCGAGCTGATGGACATGGAGCAGCTCGCTTTCGCGGATGCTTCCTTCGACGGCGCGGTGTGTGGGCATGGATTGCAGTTCGTACCGAACCTCGGACAGGCGCTGAGCGAGGCGCGCCGGGTGCTGCGGCCTGGCGGAGTGCTGGCGGCGAGCGTGCCGGCGGCGGCGGTGAAAGACGATGTGTGGTCGTTGATCGACTCGGTCGTCGATCGCTGGCTGCCGGCGCGTCCGGTGGTGGTCGACGAGGGGGCGACACGCGCCGCTGTCCGCGACGGGAATTTGTTCGCGGAGGCCGCCCGGGGCGCCGGCTTCGGGGCCGCGCGCGTCGAATCGATCGATGAAGTGGTGGTGTGGCAAACGGCGGAGCAGCTGGTCTCCACCTTCATGGGCTGGTGGGATTTCGCGTACCGGATCGAGGGCCTGGATGCCTCACGTCGCGATGCGTTCGAGGACGAGGCCCTTGACGCGGTCCGCGCATCGCACCCAGGCGCGATCACGACGCATGGACGGACGCTCGTCCTGGTCGCGAGCAAATGATGCGCGGCGGGGCGGAGGCGCGCCTCCCGCGTTCCCTCCTTGAGCGGTCGATGGGCTTTTGACGGTGCCATCAGCGAACGTGCTTCTGCGTCTGATCGGGTTCATGGTCCCGTGCGTGCTGCTGCTCGCCGGCGTGCAGCCCCTGCTGGGCGCGGCCGCGGGCGGCGTGGAGACCGGATGGGCGATGGGGCTAGGTGGCCCAGCCGTGGTCGCGGCGGTGCTGCTCTTCGCGGGAAGCAGGCTGCTCGACCGCGGGGATTCGGTGCACCCGCCGTGGTACTCCGCGTGGGTCCTGCTGCCAGGGGCATTCCTGCTCGCGGGCGCCGCCTCCATGTGCATCCTGGGATCGCTGGTGGAGTTCACCCGCATCGCAGCGGCCATGTGGCTCCTGCTGGCGGTAGGCGTGGTCCTTTGGTCGAGCGCCCTGCTGGTAGTGCGGCACGAGTCGCGCTGATCGGAGCGTGGTCGGGCGCGCGCGGTCGCGACCCAGTCGGGCGCGCGCGGTCGCGACCCGGTCGGGAGCCGGCACTCGAGACCACACAGGGGCCGTAGACACGTCGAGAGCCGGCACTCGACCCTTGCACCCCGCGAACTGCATCGATAGACCCGTCGCTGGGCCCTCCCACTCCCAGCGCCTCCCCCGCCGGCCTACCTTGACCTGAGGCTACGGCTCGAAAAAGCGGCCGCCTACCCAGGCTGTTAAGGCGGCGTTACCCCGCCGCCCGCGAGTGCATCATCCCCGCCCCCTCGCCCCCCATCCGGCGCAGGCACACGCACACCCACATCCGGTAGGGCCTCCACGCCTCGGCCAACTCCTGCAGCGTGTTGATGTCCGGCTCGTGCTCGAGGCCGTACGCCTGCTTCAACGCGGCCAGCAGCCGCCGTTCGCTGGTCGGCAGCTCGTCGACTGCGCTGAGTGCGCGAAGCCGCACGAGCTGAGAGCCGAACTCCCCGATCCCCGCGAGCCGCTTCAGCTCGGCGAGCGAGACCGCCGGCGACAGCGCGCGCAACCGGTCGGTGTCGAGCCTGCCGGCGAGCGCCGCCTCGCCAAGCCCGTTCAGGTACTCCACCTTGCGGCCGAACAGCCCCCGGAACGACTGCAGGTCGGCGAGCCTCTGCGGCTCCGGGAACGTCAACAGCCGGTGCCCGTGGATGTCGACCTCGTGGCCCAGCTCGCGGCACAGCCGATCCTTGACGCCCTGCGCCTGCCGCATCGAGATGCGCGTCGACATGATCGACCAGGCGGCCGCCTCATAGGCGTCCGACCAGTTGACGGGCCGGAAGCCCGGGAACATCTTCTGCAGCCGCCCGACCATGGGGTCGCGCCGCCCGACCTCCGACCAGGCGCGCCCGTCGACGTCGAGGCTCAGGATCCGTGCCACCTGCGCGCGCACCGCCAGGGGATCCGACTCGCCGTAGACGTCGCCGTGCACCGTGCCGTTCGACTCAGCCTCCTGCGTCAGGCACACACCCACCGGCTTCCAATCTCGGTCGGTCAGAAACGCGAGATGCAGGTGACCCGCTTGCGACCGTCCGTCGGCGGGCGCCTCGTGCCACGCGCCGATGAAGCGGGCGCCCTCGGCGAGCGAGTACTCGCCCTGCGGCTCGATATCGAACGACGCGTCCGGCGCCGTCGACACTACTGGCGCCGCCGGTCGACCACGCGGCTCGCCCGGTCCTCGAAGCGCGGCAGGATGCCCGACCCGAGCACCGTGACCGTGCACTCGAGACCGATCGTGTCGCGAATTCGCTCGCGCGCCTCGCGGCGCAGCGCATCGCCGTCGGCGCTGTCGGCCGCCTCCACCAGCACCTGCAGGGTGTCCAGCTGCTTGGCCTGGCGATCAACCACCAGCTGATAGTTGCCGGTGAGCCCCTCGACCTGCAGCAGGATCGCCTCGATCTGGCTCGGGAACACGTTGCCGCCGTTGAGCAGGAGCAGGTCGTCTGTGCGCCCGCTCACCTTGCGAATCCGGCGCGTGGGATTGCCGCACGCGCACGGCTCGCTCACCAGGACGCTGCGGTCGCGTGTTCGGTAGCGCAAGACCGGCGTGGCTTCGCGCCTCAGGCTCGTGATCACGAGCTCACCATCGACCCCGTCGTCCACGGCCTGGCCGGTCTCGGGGTGGATGACCTCAGCGTAGAAAAAGTCCTCCTGGATGTGCAGGCCGTTGTGCTCGCGGCACTCGGCGGCCACGCCGGGCCCGCCCAGCTCGGTCAATCCGTACACGTCATACGCCTCGAGGCCGAGGCCGTACTCGATCTGGTGGCGCATCCCGTCGCTCCACGGCTCCGCGCCAAAGAAGCCGACGCGCAGCTTGAGCTTGGTCCGCACCTTCTCGCGCGCGATCGCCTCCGCCAGCACGAGCGCGTACGACGGCGCGCACGCGAGCACCGTCACGCCGAGGTCCTCGATGAGCATGACCTGGCGCTGCGTCACGCCGGTTCCGGTAGGCACGACGGTCACCCCGAGGCGCTCGGCCCCGAGCTGATAGCCCATCCCACCGGTCAGCAGCCCGTAGGAAAAGGCGTTCTGGATGACATCGCTGCTGTTGACGCCGGCGCCGGCCAGGATGCCGGACATCGACTCCGCCCAGTCGGCGACGTCTCGCGCCGTGTACCCGACCACCACGGGCTTGCCGGTCGTGCCGCTTGACATGTGGAGGCGGACGACCTGCTCCATGGGCACGGCGAAAAGCCCGAAGGGATAGGTGGCGCGAAAGTCGTCTTTGGTGGTGAATGGGAGGGCGGCGAAGTCGTCCATTGTTTGAAGCGGCCCGTGCCCGAGCCTGCCCGCATAGAAGGGGACGCGCGTCCGAAGCCTCTCGACCACGTCGTTCAACCGGCCGAGAGCGAGCTCCTGGACAACCGCCACGCGGCCATTATCCAGTCAGTAATCGGCCCCAGAGCCCGCTTTGGCCACGCAACAACAAGCTGGTCGAGGCGGCGACCGGCGGGTTACCGATCCGCTTACGCCAGCTTGATCCGGTTCGCGCGCGGGCCTTTCTGGCTCGGCTCGATCTCAAAGCTGACGTGCTCGCCGCCGGCGAGGGAGTCGAAGTTCACACTCGAGTCGAGACCGGTCCTGTGGAAGAAGTACTCCCGCCCGTCCTCGGCCGCGATGAACCCGAATCCGCGGTCCTGTACCAGCTTCTTGATGGTGCCTGTCGGCATCTCAAAACTCCTCTTCTCGAAAGCTATCCACGAACGCACGGCCCTTTCGAGAAGAACGACGACCGCGGCCCAGATCGCCCCCCATCGAGCGACTGATTTACAGTAGCACGGCCTCGCCGCAGCGGCCCCTCAAATTGCGAGGAGCGAAACCCCCGCCAGGGTGGCCGCCGCGCCCGCGATTTTGAGGCCGGCAGCGCGGCGCTCGCCGAGCCTCCAGACCCCCCAGAGCGAGACCGCCACGACGGCCGTTTCGCGCACCGGCGCGACCACCGCCAGCGGCGCGATGCTGAGGGCGATCAGGACCAGCAGATAACCGACCCACATGAAGATCCCGATCACGGTGCTCTGCCGCCACGTGATGCCCGACGCCTGCGCTCGCGGCATGTTCAGGATGCGAGGCGCCATGCGCACCGAGATGGCCATCCCGATCGCCATCAGGGTCACCAGGATCCAGCCGTATATCCACGGCTCGGTCAACCTCACCCCGACCCGATCGATCGCCGTGTAAACGGCGATCGCCACCCCCGTCAGCAGCGCCGGCAGCGTCGCCCGCCCGCTGGTCTGAGGCAGCGTCACGGCCAGGATCCCGGCGAGCAGGACAAACACCCCCACCAGCTGCAGCGTCCCCAAGCGCTCGCCCAGCACGATCAGCCCGATCATCACCGAGAGCAGCGGGGCGGATCCGCGCGCGATCGGGTAGACGACCGACAGCTCGCCTCGCGCGTATGCCGCCGACAGCAGCCATAGGTACGTGACCTCGAGCGTCGCGGACAAGGCGGCAAACCCGACAGCCGCCAGGTTGATTCCCGGCCGGCCTGTGACCAGCCACCCAACGAGGGCCGGAACCGCCATGACGACCGCGCCAACGACGGTGGCCCTTTGAAACGTCCTCAAAGGGTCGCCGCTGACCTTGACCAGCACGTTCCATGTCCCGTGCAGTGCGGCCGCGGCAAGGGCGAGCGCGACCGCGGCGAGGATCACGCCGGGCAATGTAGCGGCGTCGGCACCTGCGTGGCACGGGTACCCGGGCCACGCCCCGCGCTCAACGCAGGCACAACGCCGCCGTTGTGAGGGGGGTTCACCACAAGGGGGGCCTGCCCCCCTTGTGCTCTCAATGCACGCCGGCACACCTTCGAAAGCCGTGGGACAATCGGGCCGATTTGGTGGAGCTGAAGCCCGGATTTATTCCGGGCGTCCCCAGGCGTGTCACGCGTCAATCCACCCTTTCGCGCCACCAAGAGGGGGGTTCCGCGGGGGGATCCTGATCCCCCCGCGCTCTTCGGCATGCCGGATAAGCATTTCGAGCCCCTGGTCGGGGTCGACAGCTGGTTCCTCTACGCGGAGAGGCACGAGGCGCCTCTTCACATTGGGGGCACCTATATCTTCGAAGGCACGCCCCGCGTCAAAGGCGCGCGCGGGGCGATCGGTCTCGCTCGCACCATCGAGGAGCGGCTTCACCTCGTGCCGCGTTACCGGCAGAAGCTCATGTGGTTGCCGGGGGACATCGGCAACCCGGTGTGGGTGGACGACCCGGACTTCGACCTCTCGTACCACGTGCGGCGGGCCGCTCTGCCAAGCCCCGGCGACGACGCGACCCTGCGCGACTACACGGCGCGCGTCTTCGCGCGCCCGCTTGACCTCGACAAACCCCTGTGGGAGATGACGATCATCGAAGGCCTCTCGGGCGGAAGGGTCGCCGTTGTCAACAAGGTCCACCACGCGATGGTCGACGGCATCTCCACCGTAGACCTCGCAACGCTGTTGCTGGACCCCGACCCTGAGCCCGCGAAGTTCGGGCGCCCGAAGCGGTGGCGCCCGCGGCCGGCGCCCACGCCGGGCGAGCTGCTGCGCGCAGCGCTCGAGAGCATCTCGCCCCTCGACGCCGGCAAGAACCTCTTCCGCTTTCGGCCGCAGAAGCTGCTGGAGACAATCGTGCGCTCGCCGTGGACCGGAGGCCTCCAGGTCGCGCTCGCGTGGCTCAGGCCGGGCGGCGCGCCTCTGTTCTTCAACCGACCCATCGGGCCGCACCGCCGGGTGCACGCGGTCAAGGTGCCGCTCGAGTCGCTGAAGCGTGTCAAGTCTTCGTTCGGCGGCACTGTCAACGACGCGGTGCTGGCCGTCATCGGGGAAGGCATGTCGCGTTGGCTGTTCGACCGCGGCGACGCGGTCCCAGAGTCGATGCGCGTGTTCGCCCCGGTCAGCGTTCGCGACGAGAGCCAGCGCGGCGCTCTAGGCAATCTTGTCAGCGGGATGGTGGTCGAGGTCCCGCTGGCGCCGATGATGCCTAAGGACCGCGTGAACCTGGTCACCGCCGCGACCGGCGACCTCAAGCGGTCACGAGCCGCCGTGGCCGCGCGCACGTTCACGCAGCTCGCCACGTGGGCGCCGGCCACCGTGCAAAGCCTGGCGGGCCGGCTGATGACTTCGCAGATGCAGTGGTCCGCGCAGTCGGTAGTGAACATCGTCGCGACGAACATCCCCGGACCGCAGTTCCCCTTCTACACAGGCGGCGCCGAGCTCCTCGACATCTGGCCCTTTGTTTCGGTTTATCACTCGCTCGGCCTGAACATCGCGATCGTCTCCTACAACGGAAGCGTGTTCTTCGGGATGCTTGCGGATCGCGACCTGGTGCCGGACCTGGCCGACTTTGCGAAGCATCTCGAGCAGTCGATCGCCGACTTTCGTGACGCGGCTCTCGTCAAGCACGCCCCCGCGGTGTCGCGGGGGAAGCGATCACCGCGCGCGGCGAGGGCGCGCAAGCAGGCGGCCAAGGATCCGGTAGACCTCGGGGTTCACGACAAGTCCGTTATGGCTTCCCCAAACGGAGATCGCGGGAATGTCGGGTCGAAGGCAGCTGCGGAAGTTCACGACGTCGTCTGAGCGCGTGTAGATTGACGTCGTGGGCACGGCCGGCGGCAAGCGCAGCTCGTGGGCGAATCGGCCCTCGGAGCGAAAGTTGCGACCCCAGCGCAGCTCGTTGGCCGTGCGCACGACGCCCACCGCCACAGTGGTGATGGGGGCGATGTCGAGCTGATCCGCGAACGGCGACCCGAGGCCGATGACCTGCTCGACCGCATCCGGCTCGCGCGACGACAGCACCTTGGCCAGGAGTCCGCCGCGGCTGTGGCCGACCAGGCTCACCCGCGAGCTGGACTCCTTGCGGATGGCCACCAACCGCGTGCGTAGTCCCGCCACCAGGTGCTCGGAGTTCTGGACGTTGAACTGAATGCCCGACAGGCGGGCGTCGTAGTTGGCGCGCAGCAGCCAGTTGTGAAGGACGCGCAGGGACCAGTCCCCGGAAAGGAAGCCCGGCACCAGGAGCACGGGTCTACCGTCGCCACGCTTGATACCGCGGCCGCGAAAGACTGGATCGCGCAGCAGCGCGGTCATCTCGCGGAAGGCGAGCGGATCCCAGACCCTCATCGGTTGGGATGGTAGGTTGTGGCCCGGATGGCCGCAGTGGAGAGGACCGTGCTGGTCACCGGAGCCGGCACCGGGATTGGGCTCGCGAGCATCATCGAGCTCTCGCGGCGCGGCTTCAATGCCGTGGGCGGCGTGCGCTCAGCGGCCAAAGCACGCGCTGTCACCCGCGCTGCCCGTGCGGCGGGCGTGAAGGTGCGCACAGTGACTCTCGACGTCACCGACGCCAAGCAGTGCGAGCGGGTCATCGAAGAGCTCAAGCCTTATGGGCTCGTCAACAACGCGGGCGTGGCGGCGAGCGGAGCGATCGAAGACGTCAGCGACGAGGCTGCGCGGCTCGCGCTGGAGACGATGGTCCTCGCGCCGGCGCGCCTGGCCCGCCTCGCCATCCCTCACATGCGCGAGCAGCAGGGAGGCCGCATCGTCAACATCTCGTCGATCTACGGCCTGATGACGACGCCGCTCACCGGCTGGTACCAGGCCGCCAAGCACGCGCTCGAGGCCCTGTCGGACGCGCTTCGCGTCGAGGTCGCGTCGGCCGGGATCGCGGTCGTGCTCATCGAGCCCGGCGCCTTCCGCTCGAACATCTGGGAGAGCGCGAGCAACGAGCTGCAGCAGCGGCTCGACTCGGATTACTTCACCGCGTATCGCCGCCTCGAGGGTGGGATCAAGGCGAGCCAGCGCCTCATGGGCGACCCCATCGATGTGGCGCGGGTGATCGCCAGCGTCATGTCTTCGAAGAGCCCCAAGCCGCGGTACCTCGTCGGGTACGACGCGCGTGCGATCGACATCTACTCCAAGCTGCTGCCGACGGAGGTGCGGGATCGCCTGGCCCGAATGACTCTCGGGCTCTAGGACCGGCTACGCCGTGTAGATGTTCCCGTCGGACGCCACCTGGACCTTGATCGAGGGCAGGGGCGTCGGGGCCGGACCGGCGACGACAGCCGCCGACTGCGCCGGGTCGAACTCGGCGCCGTGACAGGGACAGACGAACAGCTTCTGGCCGGTGTCGTACTGCACCTGGCAGCCCGCGTGAGTGCAGACCGCATCGAACGCGACCACGTTGCCACCTGAGAGCTGTACCGCGAGGGCCGGGTCGCCGGTCTTCGGGTCGTTGAAGGTGAGGCTGCCCTGCGTCTTCAGGTCCGCCAGCGCGCCGATCTTGGTGCCCGTCGGCGAGGGAGCGGCCGAGGGCGTGGCGCCCGGGGTCGCCGGAGACGGCGATGTGGATGGGCTGGGCGACGGGGTCACCGCGACCTGTGTCGCGGCGCGGGTTCGCGGCAGCACGGACAGTACCCAGACCAGGGCGACGGCGGCCGCCCCGGCCTGCAGCAGCAGGCGCCTCCGACTTGGGTCGAATCCCGACCGCCGGCCGGCGGCCGCGTCGGTAAAGCCGAGCTCCTTCAGGAGGTAGGGCCCGGCTGTATACAGCCCCTGGTCGCCGATCAGGGCGAGGGTGATCCAGGCCACCGTGTAGATGCTGTCCGAGCCCAGGAAGTACGGCTGGACCGTCCAGCTCGCTGTCAGGAAGAGCACGAAGTTGAGCAAGGCGCCGGCAGCCGCCGCCCAGCGTGTCGCGATGCCGAGGACGACGGCGGCGCCGATGATGAGCTCCGCCGCGATCACTCCGATCCCGGCCAGCTGGGGCGCGGGCAGGGCCAGGGATTCGAGCAGGAACCCGATCGGCGAGTGGGGTGCGAACGCCTGCAGCTGCGTGCCAATGTAGGTCGAAGCGCCGGGGCGGAGGAAGCCGGGGTCGGCGATCTTCTGGAACCCCGCGTAAAGGAAGGTCACGCCCAGGAAGAACCTCAGTGGCAGCGTGGCGTAAGCCAGGCGGCGCTCTGAGGTCGGCGCCGCGACCATTCCCTGCCGCTGCTGGGGCGGGACCGCCTTTACAGCCCGTTCGACACGCGTGGATCTCTTCGCCACCATCGGACCGTACACGGTTCCCAAAGCCCAGGTTCCGCGAATCCCTGTACATACTGTATGTTAAGTTAATGGCACCACGAGGGAACGGAAGCGACAAGACCAGGGCCGCCATCCTCGCCGCCGCGCACGACCTCGTCACGACCTCGCCCGACCTGCCGGCCATGGGCGCGGTGGCGAGGCGGGCCGGCGTGTCGCGATTGAGCGTTTACCACCATTTCGGCTCGCACGCCGGGCTGCTCGAAGCCCTCGCCGCCGGCAGCCGGCCCCCCACGCCAGAACCTGCCGCCACCTCAGGCGGCGGCGAGCAGCTTCGCGTGCGCGTACGTGCCGTCTGCGAGCGCTGGGCCTCCGATCCCGCCCTCTTCCGCCGGCTGCCCGCCGCCGCCGAGAGTGGCGACCCCACCCCTGATCACGAGCTGGCCCGGCGCCTTGCCGCGGAGGATCAGCTCAGGCCGGGCTGCTCGCTGAAGGAGGCGGAGGATGTGATCGCCCTCGTCACCTCGTTCCCGGCCTTCGACCGCCTCCACCAGGGCGGGCGGCGCTCGACGGCGGCGGTGGCGGAGATCCTGCTGCGCATGGCGGGCGCCGTCCTCAACGCGCCGGCGTAATCCCCTTGGTAGGATTGACGCAGTGCGGCATAAGATCGCCGACCTCGGCGGCCCGGTCCATTACCTCGACTTCGGCGGCGAGGGCAGCCCCCTATTGATGGTCCACGGTCTGGGCGGCAACGCCTTGAACTGGATGGCGGTCGCGCCCGGCCTCGCCCAGCATCATCACGTCGTGGCCCTCGACCTGGCCGGATTTGGCCAGACCCCGCTGTTCAAGCGGTCGGCTGCAGTGGGCGCCAACGCCGAGCTCGTGAGCGACTTCATCGACCTGGTCTTCGACGAGCCGGTGACGCTGATCGGCAACTCGATGGGCGGATACATCTCGGTCCTGGTGGCCGCCGACCATCCCGACAAGCTCACGCGCCTCGTCCTCGTCGACCCAGCCGTGCCCGGCGTGCACGTGCGCCGGCCGGAGCCCGCGATGCTCGGCGTGGCGGCCGCGCTCTCGGTGCCGGGCCTGGCCGAGGTCCTCCTCGACCGCCGAGCCAGGATGCTCGGGCCCGAGGGCCTCGTCAAGGAAACCCTGGCGTCCGTGTGCGCAGACCCCTCACGTATCACCGAAGACGTTTTCGAGGCGCATGTGCGGATCACACGCGAGCGCGCCGACCTCGGCCGGCAGAACTATCGAGCTCTGCTCCAAGCCACGCGGTCGATCGCGCTGCGCATGGCCGACCCGCGCTTCTGGGTTCGAGCCAGGAGCGTCAAGGCGCCGACGCTGGTGATCCACGGAGAGCTCGATCATGTGATCCCGTTATCCGCGGCGCGCGAGCTCGTCCGTGGCGTGCCGGGTTGGACGCTCGAGGTTCTCGAGGGAGTCGGGCACGTGCCGATGATGGAGACTCCCGAGCTCTTCCTTCAGATTTTCAACTCGTGGATGGATAGAATCGCACCCAAGCCCGCAACGATCCCTTAACGGAGCAGCACTCAGCACACAACTTGGCAACAGCCTCAGAACCTCCACATACAAGACGGCGGAGCCGCTGGGAAGAGATCGCCTCCTCGGTCCTCCCAGACCTTCGGCAAATGGGTCGCTGGGACCCCATCCCTCCGATGTGGCGCGAAGGCCGCATCTACATCGAGTACCTGCGCCTCATCCGCGACCCGGTGTATCGCGGCGTCGACGTACCGCCAGGACTCGGCCGCCCGGTCATGCTCATCCCCGGTTTTCTTGCCGGCGACTGGACGCTGCGCACGCCGTTTCAGTGGCTTCGGCGCATGGGCTACCGGCCGAGGATGGCGGGCGTCACCTTCAACGTCATGTACTCCGAGGTGATGCTGCGCCCGCTGATCGACTCGCTGGCAGCGCTCTACAAACGCACCGGCGCGCGCGTGTCGCTGGTCGGCCACAGCCGCGGGGGCGTGCTGGCGATGGTGCTCGCCCATCGCAAGCCGGAGCTGGTCGAGCGGGTGATCACACTGGGCTCGCCGCTCAACGATCCGTTCGACGTCCATCCGCTGACCATGGCCGGCGTGCGGGCCGCTCACCTTTACAACGTGGTCCGCTACGGTCATCCCGCATCCGTGGAGATGCGATTCCTGCGCGACCTCGCGGCCGCACCGAAGGTGCCAACCACCTCGATCTATTCCCGCTCCGATGGCGTGATCAACTGGAAGGCCTGCCTGCGCACCGACATCAACGCCATCGAGGTCAAGGGCAGCCACGTCGGCCTGGGGCTCAACCCCGAGGTCTACCGGATCCTCGCGCACCTGCTCCCCGCCCCCTGGAGACACGATTAGGCCGTAGGATCGGCTTGTAACGCGGGAGCTCGAAAACCCCCACGAACTCTGAGGCTGCGCCGCGAGTTCGCGGGGACCCCATTTTGTGGCCGGGCTGAGAGGGCGCCGCAGGCGCCGACCGCTTGAACCTGAACTGGGTAATGCCAGCGGAGGGATGCATCCATGGGCGACGTCACGGTATCGGTCGTCAGCGCCGATGCTTTCGGCCAGGTCGAGAGCCACGGCATCGACCCCATCCCGGCGGCAGATCGACACGGAGCGCCCCGCGAGCTCGCGTTCCTATGGGCGGGCGCATTCGTCAACTACGCGACGCTCTTCACCGCCAGCCTGCTGACGACCTACTACGGCCTCGGGGTCTGGGACGGGCTCGCCGCGACGGCCGGCGGCACGATCGCCGCCGCGCTCATCCTGGGCCTGCTAAGCAACACCGGTCCGCGTTCCGGGCTGCCGCAGATCGTCTTCACGCGAGGCATCTTCGGGCGCCGCGGCTCGTATCTCGGGGCCGCCCTCACCCTGTTCCTCGCAGTCGGCTGGTTCGCGGTCGACTGCGTGATCGCGGCGCAAGCCGGGGCGCAGCTGTTCGGAGGCGGCAACCCGGCCATCACCTTCGCGTTGGTGATCGTGATCGCCTCGATCAGCGTGGCCGTCGCCATCTTCGGCCACCAGACCATCAAGGTCCTCGAGAAATGGGGCGCCGTCACCTTTGCCGCACTGTCGGCGGCGCTCTTCCTGTTCCTCGCACCGCAGTTCCACTGGGGCCAGGGCGCATCGGCCTCGGGCGCCGACTATCCGGCGGCTCTCGTGCTCGGATTCATGACCTGCTTCGCGCTGGTCGCGTCCTGGTATCCCTTCGCCAGCGACTACTCGCGCTACCTGCCGGCGTCGAGCGCGACGCGGGCGGTCTCGTTGTGGCCGGTCGCCGGCATCGCCGCGCCGATGATCCTGC
>Ga0073928_10005110_pt1 | contig 18682 bp, 24 predicted proteins | sample PaiPotPPA55metaG_FD_76969 | JGI IMG/M metagenome (GOLD analysis project Ga0073928, IMG submission 76969) | Iron sulfur acid spring bacterial and archeal communities from Banff, Canada, to study Microbial Dark Matter (Phase II) - Paint Pots PPA... ... | reverse complement strand
ATCTTAGATAGAAGGCTTGGCCGAGAAAACCAGGTCCACTAACTGACCCGCGCAAATTGAAACACAGCGTTCATTGTTGGTCAGCAGGTTTGGGAATTTGTTTGTCGCCGCGCAGCTCTTTCGCCATATCCAAAATATTGCGCTTCGCAAAGTAGTCGAAGAAGTTCCAGTTTCCGTATTTCTGCTTCAAACCCGGCATCACTGCGTTCGTTAATGCGTCGCCCATGAGGCCATCTCTCACAGGCTGAGCCATCATGGCGCGCAAGTCGGTCAGGTAGGCGCCGAACTCCTGCACGTCGGCGGCGCTTCCAACATCGCCGTGGCCGGGCACAAAGGCGGCCTTGGGAGCCTCTGCCGCCAGCTTCGCATCCGTCGCGGCCCACTTGTCGGTTGTGCCGTCGATCAAATTTGGCAGCGTCTTCTTCCAGAAAAGATCGCCGCAAAAGACGACTTGAGCATCAGGAATGCTGACGACGGAATCGCCGCCAGTATGGCCCGGGTAATAGCGCACAACGATTCGTCGCAAACCCAAATACAATTCGATCGCGGAGTCGTAGACAACTTGTGGTGCAACGTATTCCTCGATCATCTTTTTTTGGTCGGGCTTGATGTCCTTGCCAAAAAACTTCAGATTTTCCGTGTGAATCCAGGCGCGAACATTTTTGTGACCCACAATCACCGCGCCCGCCTGTGCAAAAACGCCGTTGCCCGCGACGTGATCGAGATGGTAGTGCGTGTTGATCACAAATTTCACTGGAAGTTTGGTGAGCTTCTGAATTTCGGCGAGCAATTGTCTAGCGGCAGCTTCGTCCTCAAACGTATCGATCACCGCGACGCCGTCGTCGCCGATCACGAATCCGGCGTTCGAACCAGCAGCGCTTTTGGGTTTATCGATGGCTGCATAGACATTGTTTCCGAGCGGCTTGAGCGTGAAAAGTAAGGAATCGGAAGACGCGGCTTCTTGCGCTCGGGACGCATCAGAAAAAATCAGAAGGAACAGGGACAACAAAATTGTTTTTCGCATGGGTGGGTATCCTATCTCAACTTTGATTTGACGCAAGGCCTGATTGATTTTTAGCGGGTCTGCGGAACAAAACGAAGAGAATGCTACACAGAGATCGCAGAGCGCACCGAGGGCACGGAGAATTTGTGAGAACAGGGAGCGGTCAAGAGAGCACAAGAAATTTGGCGGGACACGGAAACTGCACAATGAGCAGGCGGCTCAGCGGAGGCGATTTTTGTAGACGGCCATGCCCACAGCGGCGTCCATGCCGATTTTTTTGAGGGCTTTGATTTCGCGGCGCGATTTGATTCCGCCCGCGGCGATGATCGGATGTTTGGTGGCGGCGCGGAGTTTACGGAACCAGTCGAGATTCGCGCCACTCATGGTGCCTTCGCGGTCGACGTCGGTGCAGAGAAAAGCGGCGCAAAAAGGCTCGAGTTGGGACATTACATTTTCAGGACGCAGGGCGAGTTTGCGTCGCCAGCCGTTGACGGTGATGCGGCCCTTTGCGGTGTCCAAAGCGATGACGATTTGAGCGGCGGCCAATTTTCTTGTGAGCTGGCGGAGAAAGTGAGAGTTGATTTTGCCTTCGCGGAAAGCGGCGCTGCCGACGATGAGTTGCTCGGCGCCCCACTTTGCGATTTCCTGGGCGCGGGCGATGCTTCGAATGCCGCCGCCGACGCGGACTTTCAATTTGTAGCGCTTGCGGGCATTGAGGCAGAGTTCGCGGGCAAGTTCATTGTTATCGCCAGTGCCGATGGCGGCGTCCAAGTCGATGAGGTGCAGCCACGTATAGGATTTGAATTTGTCGAGCAGGCTAAAAACGTCGGCAACGGCGAGTTCTCGTTTCCGACCGTGGACGAGTTGGACGGCTTGGCCGCCTTGCAAGTCGATGCAGGGAATCAACACGGCAGGCGAACCTCAATGTTGTGTGCCGCTAAATATTGCTTGAGTTCGCGGATGGATTGCACGTTGTCGTGAAAGATCGAGGCGGCGAGGGCGGCATCGGCAGAGCCTTCGGAAAAGACTTGCGCGAAGTGTTCCGGGAGTTTTGCGCCACCGGAGGCGATGACCGGAACGGAAACGGCGCGTGAAATGGCCGCCGTGAGAGGCGTGTCGAAACCGAGTTGCGTGCCATCGCGGTCGACGGATGTGAGAAGGATTTCACCGGCGCCGAGTTCAATTCCTTGGTGTGCCCATGCGAGCGCGTCGCGATTTGCAGAATCGCGCCCGCCGCGAACCATAACATCCCAGTGATCGTCGAGGCGTTTTGCGTCGATGGCCAGGACGACAGCTTGCGCGCCGAATTCGCGCGAGAGTTCAGAGATAAGTTCGGGGCGCGCAACGGCGGCGGTGTTGACCGTCACCTTGTCTGCGCCAGCGCGGACGACAGCGCGAGCATCGTCGAGAGTTCGAATGCCGCCGCCTGCGGTAAGCGGAATGGCGAGCTGCGCGGCGACGCGGCGAATGGTTTCCAGAAACGTGGGACGACGATCGCGAGAAGCGGCGATGTCGAGGACTACGAGTTCGTCGGCTCCTTCCGCGTTGTAACGAGCAGCGAGAGCAACCGGATCGCCCGCATCGCGCAGGCCAACAAAATTCACGCCTTTGACGACGCGGGCCCCGTCTGTGTCGAGGCAGGGAATGATGCGGTGCGCCAGACTCATGCGGCGAGCCTTAGGAAATTTTGCAGAAGTTGCGCGCCTGCATCGCCGCTTTTCTCCGGATGAAACTGCACGGCGAAGATATTGTGTTTTTCGATGACGGCCGCGAAATCCGCGCCGTGGTTGCAGAGAGCGACGGCTTCACCGTCGGCGCTGGTAGCGGCGAAAGAGTGGGCGAAATAAAAGTACGCATCCGCGGAAATGCCTTCGAGAAGACGCGATGGGCGGGTGAGCTTGAGCTGGTTCCATCCCATGTGTGGGAGCTTGACGGTGGCGGGAAGGGAATGAACGGAACCGGGCAAGAGATGGAGGCCAGACAGTTCGGGAGCTTCTTCGCTGGTTTCATAAAGCGCTTGCAAGCCAAGACATACCCCGAGAAAGGGAACGCCACGCTGGATGGCATCGAGAAGAGGCGCGCGGAGAGCGCGCTCGTCGAGTGCGCGGATGAGCGCAGCGTAATGCCCGACGCCCGGTAGAAGAAGCGCTTCGGCTCTTGCAATGCATTCCGGCGAATTTGAGCGCTGGCTTGCCGCGCAGAGACGTTGCAGCGCGCGCTCGACGCTCGTGACGTTGCCCGCGCCGTAATCAATGAGCGTCACCTTCATAGGAGCCCTTTCGTGCTGGGAAGCACGCTGCGAAGGCGTTTATCGCGCGAAACGGCAAATCGCAGCGCGCGCGCGAACGCTTTGAACATAGCTTCGACTTGGTGATGGGACGAACGGCCATACAGCGCGCGTAAATGGACATTCGCTCGGGCGGCTTGCGCGAAACCTTGGAAAAAATCCTCGGTAAGTTCGGTTTGGTAATCTCCAACGTGACTAGCGGAGATTTTTGCGCTGACGACGCAATAAGGGCGGCCGCCGAGATCGACGGCGGCCGCGGCGAGGGTTTCGTCCATGGGCATCAGGAAATATCCGGCGCGGAGAATGCCCCGTTTTGAGCCGAGAGCTTTTTGAACAGCTTCGCCAAGAGTGATGCCGACATCTTCGACCGTGTGGTGCTGATCCACATCCAGATCACCTTTCGCGATAATTTCCAGGTCAAAAGCCCCGTGACGCGCCACGAGATCCAGCATGTGATCGAAAAATCGGATACCTGTGGCGACGCGAGACTTTCCGCGGCCGTCGAGATTCAGCTTCAGCCGAATGTCGGTCTCGTTAGTCTTACGATGAATGGTGGCGATGCGTTTCATGCGATTACCGGTGACGCTTGATGAGTTTCAGCAAGCGCTCCATTTCTTTTTGTGTGCCGATGCTGACGCGAACCATGCCGGGACCGATATCTTTCGCTCGGTCTCGAAGCAGAACGCCTTCCGTTTGCAGTTTCCGGCACATTTCGGAGCCGCCAGGGCCGAAATCGGTCAAGAGGAAATTCCCAGCGCTCGAATAGGTCTTTACACTGAGCTTTTCAAGCTCCCCTTCGAACCAACCTCGCGTCCGCAAGATATTTTTCACGTAAAGCTTCATGGTTTTGGAATCTCCCACGGCGGCTTCCGCAGCGGCCAGCGCGGCTACGTTAACAGGGAAGGGCGCTATGGCGCGGCGAAGGATCGCGAGAGATTCAACGCAGGCGATGACGGCGCCGAGGCGAAGCCCCGCGAGTCCCGCCGCCTTGGAAAACGTTCGCGCCACAAACAGTTGCGGGTATTGGTTGATCCATGGAATGACCGTGAGACCAGAAAACTCGGCGTAGGCTTCATCGACAACGACGGCAGTTTGCGTGGCGGCTTTTAAAATCGTTTCGATAACGTCTTTTTGCAGCAGCGTCCCGGTGGGATTGTTGGGATTACAAAGGAACAAAGCTCGCGGCCGAGAAGCGAGCGCCCGGAGCACTCCGTCGAGAGGAAATTCCATCGCCGGTCCGTAGCGCTCAACTTCGATCTTCGCCCCCGCCACTTCTCCCCAGTAGCGGTACATCGGGAAAGTGGGCTCGCAGACCACCACACTGCTTCCTGTATCGACAAACGCGTCAAAGAAAAGGCGGAGCGCGTCATCGCCGCCGTTGGTTAGGAGGAGTTCTTCGGGCGCCACTTGAAAATGACGCGCGAGACGGCGAGTGCCACGCTCATATTCCGGATACATCGAGAGAAGCTTCGGTGTGAGTTTCGCCAGGGCTCGCCGGACGGCCGGCGAGCAGCCGGCAGTGTTTTCGTTGAAGTCGAGGCGAAGTTTGTCGGCTCGGCCCTCGCCTGGCGGTTCGTAGGTGCGGCGATCAAGGATTGCTTGTCGAACGGGCAGTTTCGGTTTCATTTGCGAACCTTCATCTGCGCACCTCGATCGCGTTGGCGTGAGCGAGCAAGCCTTCAGCCTTCGCCAATCTTACCGCGTCGTTGGCGAGGCGTCTGAAGCCCGTGCGCCGGATGGTTTGCACGCTGATACATTTCACAAAATCCGCGGCAGATAGACCGCCGCGCATGCGTGCCCAACCACCCGTGGGAAGAACATGGTTGCTGCCGCTGATGTAGTCGCCCAGCGGTTGCGCTCCCCAAGGGCCAAGGAAGATTGTGCCTGCGGCGGTGACTTTTTTAAGCAGCGCGCCAGGGTTCTCCGGAAGGCTCAGATGTTCCGGCGCGAAGCGATTGGAAAAAAGGCAGGCGGCCTCCAGGGAGGGCGCGAGCAGGATTGCACCAGTGTTGCGCATGAACGCGTGAGCGGGGTTGTTGGAAGGCAGTTTTGCTAATTGCGTTGTCACTTCTTGCTGGACGGCGCGTGCCAGTCTCGTGGAAGGAGTCACCAGAAAACTTTCCGCATCGGGTGCATGCTCGGATTGCGCCAGCAGGTCTGCCGCAATCCATTTCGGGTTGCCCTTCGCGGCAAGAACGATAGCCTCTGTCGGCCCTGCGGGAAGATCGATAGCGCAATCGCTGCCGACGAGCTGTTTTGCGGCGGTGACAAATCGGTTGCCCGGACCGAAGATCTTATCGACGCGGGGAATTCTTTTTGTGCCGTAGGCCAGCGCCGCGACGGCTTGCGCTCCGCCGATGCGCGCGATTTGCGATATGCCGAGCAAACTCGCAGCGGCGAGCAGTTCTTCGTTTGGTTTTGGGCAAACGACCGTGATGCCCTTCACAACCGCGACGCGTGCGGGGACGACGGTCATCAAGAGAGTGGAGACGAGCGCGAAGCGGCCGCCGGGAATGTAGCAACCGATGGCTTCGATGGGGCGGACGAGTTGCGAGATGGTCACTCCGGGTTCGACTTCGAGAGACCAGGGGCGCGGCAACTGTTTTTCAGCGACGCGACGAATATTTTGTTCCGCATGGCGCACCGCTCGGAGAAAGTCCGGGCCGACTTGCTTGCGAGCGGCGTCGATTTCGCGTTGTGAGACCCAGACGCCGCTGCGGGGCAGGTCGATTCCATCCAGTTTTTTTGACCACAGGGTGAGCGCCGCGTCGCCGCGTTTACGCACATCGGCGACAATCCCTGCGGCGACGCGCTCGGCTTCGCGATCTCGCTCATGGCGTGCGCGGAGCAGATTTTTCTCGACAGCGGAGGTGAGTTTCAGAATGCGCATCAAAGAACAATCTTATTCAAAGGATATTCGACGATGCCCTGGGCCTTGGCGGCTTTCAGCTTCGGAATAATTTGGCGAACCACGGCTTCTTCGATGATGGTATTTACGGCGACCCAATCGGGGTCGCTAAGAGCCGAAATGGTAGGTTTTTTGAGAGCGGGCAACACACCGAGAACGGTGCTGAGATCATCGCGGTGAACGTTGAGGAGCAAGCCGACCTTGCTGGCGGCGGCGATGGCACCTTGCAGCATGAGGATCAGGTTTTCAGCTTTCTCCCGCTTCCACGGTTCGGTTGCGGCAGAACGATTCATGATGAAGACGGTGGCGGATTCCAGAACAGTGTCCACAATGCGAAGACGATTGGCGCGCAAAGACGAGCCGGTTTCGGTGACTTCCACGATGGCGTCGGCAAGCTGTGGGACTTTTACTTCGGTCGCGCCCCAGGAAAATTCGACGCGGGCTTTCACGCCGTGCCGCGCGAGATATTTTTCAGTGATCTGGACGACTTCGGTGGCGATGGTTTTGCCTTCGAGGTCGCGGACATCGCGCATCGAAGAGTCTTCGGGAACGGCGAGGACCCAGCGTACGCGAGCGAGGCGTTGCTTTGCGTAGACGAGTTCGGAAAGTTCGTCAACGGCTGCGCCGGTTTCCACGACCCAATCGTGGCCGGTGATTCCGGCATCGAGGGCTCCAGTTTCCACGTAACGAGCCATTTCCTGCGCGCGAACCATGAGGCATTCGATTTCAGGATCATCGATCGTGGGCACGTAGCTGCGCGAGCTAAGAGTGATTTTCCACCCTGCGCGCGCGAAAAGCTCGAGAGTGGCGTCTTGCAAGCTGCCTTTGGGGATGCCGAGCTTCAAACAGCTCATGCTTTTTTCTCCTGTTGCTGCTGGCCGTAAACAGTTTCTGGTGCAAAAGTGCGCTCCTCGGTGATTTTGGCGTTGCCATCGGATTCCAGTTTGCGGAAGAAGCAGCTGCGATAGCCCTCGTGGCAGACGCCGGGGCCGATGGCTTCGACACGAATGAGAAGGGCATCGGCGTCGCAATCGACGCGAAGTTCGCGCACTTTGAGGACGTGGCCGCTGGATTCCCCTTTTTTCCAAAGCTTGTTGCGCGAGCGGCTGAAGAAAACCACTTCGCCTGAGCGCTGCGTCTCCGCCAGCGAGACCGAGTTCATGAAGCCAAGCATGAGGACGTCACCGGACCGGTAGTCCTGAATGATCGCGGGAACGATCCCGCCTGCTTTAGCGAAGTCGATGTTCACAAATTCCACGTGCATTCCTCCCTGAAATCATCCGCCTAAAAACAAAAAACCCGCCGGGGCTTACTGCGCCAGCGGGCCGATGAGTGCTTTGTGTTGCGAAACTCTATGCACACCTCATCGGGCGCGGCGTATGGCCGTGATGATGATGGTGGCGATGCGCCCGAGAGTTCATAATAAGAAAATAAAGAAAATCACGTCCGGTGTCAACTGAGGTTTTTTTAGTGTGGTCCGGTATTTCGAGCTTTTCTGGTCTGGAGGCTTTCGAGTTAGAATTTACGTGCACAGACACCGTTGGGGCGCGCCGTGAATCGTTAAGGCGCTGCAACGAATCTGATACCAAGCAAGAGGAAGCAAGACAGTAGCCAAAATCGAGAACTGGTGGAAAGAGCCATGGACGAGAAAATCCGCAAGGACCAGGCGGCTTGGAAGAAACAACTCACGTCGAATCAATACTATGTGACGCGGCAAAAGGGGACGGAACCTCCCTTCACCGGAGAATACGAGGACACGGACACGCCCGGGGTCTATAAGTGCGTTTGTTGCGGGCAGCCGTTGTTTCGTTCTGATACCAAATACCACTCCGGCTCCGGGTGGCCAAGCTTCTATGCCCCGGCGAAAGAGGAAGCCGTCGAGACGGAAACTGATGCCAGCCATGGAATGGCCCGGACAGAAGTGAAGTGCAGCCGCTGTGATGCGCACCTGGGACATGTGTTCGACGACGGTCCGCAGCCAACGGGATTGCGCTACTGCGTCAATTCAGCAGCTTTGGAATTGGACGAAGAAGAGAAAAACTAAAAAGCGCCCCGGCTGAGCCGGAGCGCTTCTCAGATTTTCGTGCTCTCAGGAGAAAAGCGAAAATTACGCGGCAGGACAGGTGCAGGCCACGAGCTCGGCGACAGGATCGCTTTCGCGATCCCACACACCAATCAGCATTACTTTCGTTCCCGTAGGATATTTGAAAACGTAATAAATATTTGAACGCCCTTCGATTTCAAAGAAGCCGGGCCGCCGCGGATCTGGCCGCGAAGGAGCACCGGAGTGAAGCAGCATGCGTAGTTCAGCAATCTGCTCCTGCGAATGATTTCGCAGGTCTTCCACGAGGGGCGGGTGCTTTGTAATTGTCATTATCATGTTCATTCTCCGCCGCATTCAGCTTATCGTTGTCCTCACATACTAAGACGAAAAAACGGGCGAAAAGTTTCATGGGCGGCAACTTCTTTTAAGGGGTGTTGCGGGGCCACTAGGGGTGGTAGTGGGAGAAACCACCGTTTTGCTTGCCTTTTGGGCCGAAAAAGGACACCGGGCGGTGGTCCAAATTGGCTCTGAAGATGTTGCCGATCCTTTGTTGGAAGAGGCTTATCTGCCGAGCGAGCACACGCGGGACCGAATTCGAACGAGACCGAGAATCGGCACACGCCTAAATTTGTTGTCATAGATGTAGTATTACCATCTATAGAGGTACTTGCGCGTGTGGGGCTTCCCTGCGATAGTGGATACAGTGACCTACCAAACTAGACAGGGATGGCCTCTGTGACCAAAACTCCGACAAAAAAATCCCCCAAGAGAGAGAAAACCAATTTTGGCAAAGACAAGCGGCGCAAACATCACCACTTTCTGGTGACCGTTTATTACGCAGACGGCGAGAAGTTTGGCCGCGTGTACACCGACAAAGATAAAGCGGATCGCTTCGCCGACCGGCAAAAGCGTTCGCCGGTGGTGAAGTCCGCGCGCGTCACGATGGTCTCCTGAGCAAGCGCTTGGGATTGGGGCGTTGACGAAAAGCAAGCCACGGAAGGCTTGTCGCTGCTGTGCGGGCATGTTATAAAAAGAAGTGTTGTTGAGCGGCCTTAGTATAGTGGTAGTACGGAACCTTGCCAAGGTTCAGGTGTCGGTTCGATTCCGATAGGCCGCTCCATTAAATCAAGCACTTACAGGCTCTGCTTTCTTCGCGTGGGAACACAAAGGAACAGAACCTGTTTCCGCTGCTGGCCGAATCATCTCAACCACCTTCAAGTGCGCTGCACGCTTCGCTGGCGTTAGAGCCTGTGCGTACACGTCTAGCGTTAATCTGCTATTCGCATGGCGCATCAGTTCCTGAGTGGTCTTAACGTCCTCACCGCTGCCCTTTAGCAGGGTTGCGAACGTTCCACGGAAAAGAATGCCAGCCGATTTGCTTCGCGATCCCTAGTCGCTTCGCAGCGGGCAGCACAAAGCACTTCAGTGGTGTTTCCGGCCAGTAGGGTTGCTTCCCGTTCATTTTCGGGCTGGCGAACACCCAGTCTTCTGGCTGACGGTATGGTGTCTGCGTACTCCAATCGCAGGGCGCAGTGGCCAACGCGCCATCCATCGGAACTGGTTTCTGAGAAGTCTCTGTCTTCATTTCGCCAACGTGCTGATGAACGACCGCACGGCACAAGTTGATGATCCCAGCACCGAAGTCAACATCAGACCACTTCAAGCCTAGAGCCTCAGACACCCTTAAACCGGTAGCGGCTGTCAGGAAGACCAGTGCGCGGGCAGGATTTTGAAGGTTGGCCAGAAGTTTCTTCAATTCTTCAGCCTCCAAAACGTCTGGCGCTCTCTTCCGCTTCGCGCTTTGCCGCACAAGGCTGATGGGATTCTTTTGCAGCAATTCGTGACGGCAAGCATGTGCAAAGATGACATGCATGACATTTCTGACCTTAGCCTTTGTTGCGTTCGCCAGCGAAAGAGCATGCAACCAACTTTCAACTTCAACCGTTCGGACATCGGAGAGTCTGTGTTCGCCCCATTTGGGAGTGATCCAAACATTCAAAGATGTCTCCAAGGTCCGCTGTGTCGAATGGGCTTTGCTGGGCAATTCCTTGTCTATGTAGTGCTTGACCAACTGCGTGACGGTCACGGGCACTGCGGGGTTATCCGCGATTGCGTTGGCGCGAAGCGGCTCAGTGGCCTTGCGTGGTGCCGTTTTGGTCGGGAACTGTTCCACGGTGCCCACGACCACCTTTCGGTTGACCCTGCCATGTGGCGCGTTCTCTCGCCATCTGAAAATCCAGACTGCCGGGCCAGCTTTCCGCTTCTCCTTGGTCAAACTTCCTGATTGGTACCGTTGACGTGTGAATTTCACTGGATGTTCAGATCCACGCGGTCAGCGGGTTGGCGATTTAAATTTATACGAGATCTTAGCCAATCGTCCAGTTCTGAAGCACGAAAATACCAGTGGCCGCCAATTTGATAACCAGGGAGGCTACCCCGTCGTGCGTAACGCTGGAGAGTCTTGACGTGGATATTGCCGAGAAGCTTGGCGGCCTCGGGACTACCCATCAAAGGTTCGAAAGATTGCTCAGACTTTTGTAACTGTGTGCGTGGAAGCGAAACAGCCGGGGGTTCCGCGACGTCTCTTTCCCCGTCGTCTGTTGCCACACGTTGCGACGCGGCATGCAAAGAGTTTCTTAGAACAACAGCCGTAGGAGGGTCATTTAGAGGTGAAAATCTTGGTATGTCTGTTCTCTCCTCCTCGTTGTGCACCGTATATGAATCCGAACCTATGGCCAATCGCGAGGCATGCCGTCTTGGGGACGCTGTGTTCTCGCGCGCACCGAATTGGGTTGGACGGGACTTCATCTTTGTTAGACGGCCTTCGCAAGAACGTCTCCTTTAGCTTTTCCATTGATGTGGTTGTTTGCGTGTTGGTCTGCCCAGCGTCTGAAGTCGTCGTCCTTGCGGAAGAGCAGCTTCAGGGCTTCGGTGATCACGTAAGACGGCGAAGCATCGATGAACTCAGCATAGAGCTCCAGTTGAGACTTTACCGATTCCTCGACACGGGCTTGGACAGTGACGGTTTTTGGTTGTTTCGGTGGTGCTTTCAGAATGGACAACTGGCTTCTCCTTTCTTGTTCGTACAAAATGTCAGACATGTTGTCTGACAAATTCTCGGCGTTGCCCAACGCGACCGAGCAATACGCGTTGGCGAGAGGTGCCTGCGAGGGCGGGAGCGACCCCCGAACTTTTTGGGCGGCTGAAAGCCGAAAAAGTGGGGTCGCTCCCGCCCAATTTGGTTTTTTTCCAGTGTCACTTTTCTCTTCCTCGTTTCGTTCGTTGCCTCGTTTTCCTGAGAGTTATGCGCATCCCAGGGTGAAGAAGACGGTGAAGACAAAGCTGAAGCGGGTAATTCCTACCTTCTGCACCTGCTTCGTGCGAATTCTTGCCGCGCGCCGTGAAAGAAGTGTCTTGTTGGGCTGGAGCGACCCACGATTCACTTTGGCCACGCAATCGTGTGCGAAAGTGGGGTCGCTCCGGCCCAACACGGTGTTTTGCCCGCGTCCAAATTGATCGTCGGGCCATGCGCAACCTCTTGTTCCTTGAGCGCTTGATCGATCGCCAAGGTGATGGCGAGGGTGACGCATATGGTGATCTGGGTCTTTCATGCGCACTTCACCTTCCTGCGTTGCAAGTAGCGATCGAGGCCCTTTGAAATAGTCATGCCCCACATCAGTAAGAGGCCTCGAAAATGAAAAAGCGCAATAACAATTTTAGCCGCCTAACCTACAAGAAACCGTAGTGAGCCGCTTCATCGCAAAAGTTCCAACGGCGCCCTCTACTTACTAGGGAACATCCAGTCGGAAAAAAGTGAGAATAAACTCTAATCGCTCAAAGATCCCGGATTGCCAGGGAAATCCTGGCCACAGCCCCCTACTTATTAAAGGAACATCGAGAAGGGAAAAAGTAAGAAAAAATCTTGCCCCCCGGAAAAGCCGAACCGGCCAGAGAATTCCCGATCGCAGCCTCTACTTATTTAAGGAACATCCAGAAGGGAAAAAAGGAGAAAAAATCTTGGTACTAGTACATTTTTCTGAAAGTCGCCTTGAGGAATGTGCCCACAGAGGGGAGGACAGATCGGGAGACTAAATCCGGTAGTTCGCATCGTTCCTGGTATTGAGAACTCGTGGAACGAAGTGCATTGATAACCGTTTCAACGCCAGGGCCCGCCGGCCTTCCACATCTTCGTGAACGAATGTCCTTCTTGGACGGTGCGGACCGGGAGAGCGAGAAAGTTTCGGATGGCTTCCATCACCGCCTTGAATTCAGCCTTCTCGACATAGGACTTGTTCTTCGCGCAAAACGCGGTCCATTGCCGTTTCTTGTTTAGGTCGTCATAAAACTCGGACGTGAAGGCGACGGGCAGACCTGCCATCGGGAGGTCAGTCCTGCGCTTTTTAAAGGTGTTTTGAATCGCCTGGGCGAGAGTTTTTCCTTCGAACGCGAACGTACGGGACAGAACCTCCAGATCGTAGAAATCCTTCATGCGGGTATTGGCGATTCCGAGTTTCACAAGTGCTTCGAGTTTTTCGGCAACGACCGTTTCTCTCGGATAGGCAAGCAAACGCGGGCAAGGGAATTCCAGGAGCGTGGGATAGGCGGTCTCAGAAGGTGCGGGTGTGACGATGTCTCCGAATCCGATGTCAATCTGAATGGGAATCTTTGCGCGTTCGAGATACGCAACCAAGGTCACCCGGACGCCTTCGTAGTCTGCATCCTCGGATATGCGTTCCGCTTCGACGGCCTCGGCATCGAAGCGCAGGCCGTCCTCGTCGACTTCCAAAACGCAGAGTTCCCGAAAAATATGGGCGAAGCGCTCCGGGGCGTTATCACCGTGAGCGAGGAAATCAGCATCCCGTGTCGGACGGTAGCGTTGTTCCGTCCAAAGCTCAAAGAGCAGCGCGCCTTTCAGAATGAAATCGTCGCGGTGACGGGAGCGGCTCAGCCGGAAGAGAATACGTTCGAGCCCGTACTTGACGAGGATCAATCCGAAATCCACGTTGCGCTCGCGCGCTAGGTTCGCGAGCTTTTGGCGGACGGAAGCGGGGAGGTTCTTTGGGGCCGGTTTGGTCAACTAGAGTGACTCCAGATACGGGCGCATGACGTTGGCGACCCGGCAGACTTTGGCGGCGGCAGCGAGTTCGTCAATCGAGGCTTTCTTCTGCTGGCGACATTCCTTGAGGGCCTCTATGGCGACATCGACGCCAACCTTGCTGCGAAACTTGAAGCAGTCGGCCACCGTCTTTGCCGGGGAAAACACTCGAAGAGTTGCGCCGGAAATAGAATGTTCTTTCATTCCAAAGTTAAGGGCTGGCCCGGACATGCGCACGATGCGAACGGGAGGAGAGGAAACTTTGGGAGCCCAGGCTTTGTGACCGATCGCCATCCAGACCTCGTGGGGAGACTGCGTGGTGAAATTGTGAAACCGGAGCGCGGAGAGCAGGCAGACGATTCCCTTGGGGATTTGGTAAGCCGCCTCGATGAGAGAGGTGTTCTCGGTTCCGGAGAAATCCCGAGAGGAATAGAGGCCTCGGCCCACCTTTTCGAGGTCACCACGGCGAGCGAGGCGCGGGAGATATGTTCGGGGAATGCCGAGTTCCCTCGCGTCTTTGGCCCTCACGATTTGGCGCTTCGACGCCAGCTTGCGGAGCTTTTCGGCTTTTGAGTTTTGCATGATGCCCTCGGGAACAGTGTACCAAATCCTCGGCAGATGTAAATAAGTGCCTAGAGTATGTAACACAGGATCGCTCTCGCGAATGGCAAGACGGGTTGCTCGCCGGGTGACTGTGTCATTAATCTCAACACAAAAAAGGGTCAGCGCACCTGGCTGCCAAGCAGACGATCACGGTGTGAGAGGAGCGCCTGCCTCGTGAGCATGCGCGTCCTGGTCTGAATCCTTATATTGAAACACTTTCTGGGAAGCGGGTTGGCCTGATGCTCACTATTCAAATCAGATCGGATGATCGTTGCCGCAGAGAATTTTTCCGAGGGATGGCGCAGCGTGCTGCGCCCCTACACCGACCACTCGTCCAGTAATCGTCGTCGCTAACATAGGGATCTCATAGCTGGTGAACGGCAGTCGCTGCTGATTGCGCCCACCCGGCGATAGCGTGCCAAGCGGCAGTTTTACCTACCGGGTATTCGAGAAGCAAACCAATTACAAGGAATGCTCCTCCCGCCAGCGTGGCTCGATGTACTTTTTTCAACGAGAACAAATCGAAGGCAACCACGAGCAATAGGAACACCCAAATGCCGACATGAGTCATAAGTCGAAGTTGGAAGATGTGGAAGGGCCACCGGGAGATCGGCGCATCCATTAGCGAAAGCGTTGCGATCAAGATCAGACGCTTGTGCGCTGCCGGATTGTAGCGCAAATGGAAGGCAAAGAAGATCAGCGTTCCAAAAATCGCCATGTCGATAATGTTTCCGGCATAGAAAGTTTGCGCGTCAACGTCCACATCCGTGACTCCCCTGCGAAGAGCGTCTGTACTTGCGCAAGTCCCAAGAACGATCATCAAGCAGGCGAGGGAAAATCCAGTCATGCCCAAGCGTCGGTCGACGTCCACTCGACCTGCGGAAGCGAACGATGTCTGCACGGTGAGCAACAGGATCCACGTAGAAAAACCGCCCCGTGTACGTGAATCACCCAACTCGGCAAATGCGCTCGGAACATCCCCGCCAAGTAGTAAGTACGGGCGAATCCCAGGATGACCGTTCCAAGGATCAAAATTGCCATTCCAGAGAAAAATAAGTGCTCTTGACGCCGCGTTGTGGAGCGGCTACTCCTGTTTCGCGAGTTTGCGGCGACAATTGCCGAAGTCTGTTCGCTCCTATGTGGCCATCACGCCTCCTCACCTGTTCGAATAAGGTCCGACGATCTGTATGGGCGTTAGCTTAGCGTAACCGATGTTTGAATTCAGGCGCGGCTGCAAGAAAACCACGCCAAGCTTCTCTTTCGTCGTCTCTCAACATACGCAACACTATTTATCTGAGGACATCCGCTGATTATGGCACCGACTGGCTAGTGCAATAGTCAAGCGCGCACTGCTCGGCCCAGAAACGCTCAATCCCTCTCTCGCTCGAAATGAACGCGCAGTGCCCGCCATGTTTAGGAGCAACCAGCATAATGAAGGTATTCTCCTGAACTCCCGAAGTGCGGAACGAAGTGACGGGAACGAGAGGATCGTCCTCGGCTGCGAGGATCAACGTCGAGACACGGATCTGCCCTACCACGTGCAGCGCGCTGCCTCGATGATAATAATCGGCGGCGTCCCGATAGCCCGATTCTGGTGCTGTAATCGCGTCGTCCCATCGCGCACAGTTCGCGGCCCGGAGAACCGCTCGTTCTGGTATCGTTCCGGACAAAGCTCTGCTTTTCGCTCGAGGGTATTCCTCATGCTACAGAGGAAGTACGATTCATACATGAGATTTCGCGGGCGACCGCTGCCGTGCTCATCCGAAGTGAATTCTTGCTCATCTTACCTTGCGCTCCAAACGAATTTCGGACGCCGCCGCCACTGCGGTCGCAGCAACCTCTGGATACGGCTTCCGATGGGTTTTGCCAGCAGCGGCAAAAGAAGGAAAAAACCTTGCCGCGGATCTACGCAGGATGACAGAAGATGAAGCGAATGGGCGACCATCGCGCGGGCGCGATCTATGGCGTGCCGAGTGCGGCGTTCCAAAAACTCCAGTCCGCCTGCCGCTCCCTCCAGTAGATCCATGGCGAAAAGCGCAAACGAGAACACAATAGCGGATGCCAGCACGAGAACGAGAAGAATCGACAACACACCCTGAAGGAGATTTGTTCGCGCCGCAACAACCGCCGCGCCGAGCCCAACTATCCATTTCCAAGTGCCACTCCAATCCATGGCACAGAGCCTCCTGTTTCGCTTCTCTCGTAGTCTGTGCGTTAGCAGCTTACGCCGGCACCTTGCCCGCAAGGAACACCGTGAGCACGCCGCGATTCTGATCTTGACGAAGGACTTTGAACACCACGTCTTGCCCCTCCTGAAGATCAGACAAGGCGCGATGCAGCCCGTTGAACGTTTCCACGCCGTTGTGGTTGACCTCCACAATAACGTCTCCGGGCGCGAAGCCGATATCCTCAGCAAAACTCCCGGGGTCTACTTCGGAGACAATCACTCCGCGCTGTCCCTGCATGCCGAGATGCCGCGCACGTTCCGAACTCAACGGCTGAGCATGCAGCCCAAACTTCGTGGGAGAGTTGTCATCCGAGGAATCTTCCTTCTCGGTCCCACTGCCTGAAAAGACGCGGTCGCGGGCCTCGACCGCCACATCGGTCTCCATCTCCTTGCGGTCTCGCATGTAAGCGACCGAACCTTGCTTCCCACTTTCGCGTGCGTAATTCGGTCCACCAGGTCGCTGCCCGTTTTCACCGGATGCCCGTCAACCTGGGTAATCACATCTCCGGGCTTCAGGCCCGCTTTCGAAGCAGGACTGCCGGGCTCCACTCCTTCGATGACGATCCCGTAGGGGGCACCCAATTCCTTAAGCACGATTGGGTTCGTGCTCTGTTCTTCCTGAAAGCTCACACCGATCGAACCCCGCGTGACCTTCCCGTGCGCGATCAGGTCGTTGTACGTGCTCACGGCGGTGTTCGAAGGAAGCGCAAAGCCCACACCCTGATAACCATTGCTCTGCGTCACGATGGCCGTGTTGATCCCAATTACCTCGCCCGCCATGTCTACAAGCGGGCCGCCAGAGTTTCCGGGATTAATGGCTGCGTCTGTTTGCAGGAATCGCTGAAACTGCCCGCCGACGCTTCCGCGATCCTTCGCGCTGATGATCCCGGCAGTGACCGTTGCTCTTAGACCAAAGGGACTTCCTATCGCCAGTACCCAATCGCCTACCTTTACGCCCTCGGAATTCCCGAGCTTCGCCACGGTGAGGTCCCGATTTTGAGCACCGCGAGGTCGGTTTCTTCATCCGTACCCACAACTTTCGCCGTATAGCGCGTCGCATCCCCGTTGAGCTGGACCTGAATCTTCGTAGAGCCCTCGACAACGTGGTTGTTCGTCAGGACGTAGCCCTTCTTGTCGACAATGACGCCTGAACCCAGACTGCGCTCGGCGCTGGACCCGTTCTGTGGAAAATCAAAGAAACGATTCCAGAAATCATCAAACGGATCATCAAAGCCGCGCGGGCGTCGTGGTGCGCGACTCGCTTTGTGAACTTGCGTCGTCGAAATGTTCACAACGGCCGGCTCCACCGATTGCACGATGGACGCAAAGGCACTGGAAAGATGCACCGGATCGGGAATGGCCAGCGGCGTCGGCTTGTCCTTCCCAACGATCGCCATGGCCGTTCCGTGGCCGGGAAGCACCGTCCCGATGAGCAGACCACAGAGCAGAGCCACAAAGAGTAGAGCAGCGAATTCCCATCCGTTTCGCCGCCCGATCCCACTGAATTCTCGAAGATTGATGTTCATAGCCTTCAACCTCCAGCCGTGTTTTCCAGACTTTCCTTTTCCCTTACGAGCTACGCGCGGCCGCGCTCACACACGCGCCGAATAGTGGCTCAGTGGCAGCCCGCGTTATTTTGGATTGCACCGCAGTCAATCGCCGCGTTTATGGGTTGCGCGGGCTGCCACTGAAACCGCGCGGCAGCCGTCCGGAAGCCTACATTAGGTGCTCCAGGGAAAGCTGTCGGCTACCGCGTTGTTCGCTTATGCCGCCATTTGCTTCGACACCGGCGTGGTCCGGATTTCAATCCGCCGGGGCAACGCTGACGCGGCCACCGGTGCAGTGATTTCGAGCACGCCGTTTTGATACTCGGCGGTCAGCTTGTCGGCGTCCACGCCTTCGGGCAACGCGAACGTGCGCTCAAAAGCTCCGTAGGAAATCTCCTCGTGGAGGAAGTTCACGTCCTTCGAGCTGCGGTTCACCTTGCGCTCACCGCTGATCGTCAAGGTATTCCCCTGCGCGTGGATCTGCACTTCCTTCGGGTCAACACCGGGAAGCGAGACGCGGCAGTGGTACTTCTTGCCGTCCTGATCCAAGTAGGACTCGACGGCGGGAGCGAGCGTGGACGACGCGGTGAGCGTACGCTCGTCGCTAAACGGCCACCCGCTCACCATGCGATTGAAGATCTGGTCGAAATCTCGGCGGAAATCGAACAGATCCTGGAACGAGCTACCCCGTGGAATAAGGTTAGTCATGACATACCTCCTAGTCCAAAAATTGGTCCCCTCGGATGAGAGGGTATGTAATGGCCTGAGTCAGTTTTGTTATCCAACTCGATAGCCTGAGCGTGTGTATAGCATATTTTCTTCGGCGTGTCAAGCCCTATTGTAACAAGGTAGCGTAACGTCTTTTGTGTAAATTCCGGTTTTGAGAAGAAAAGAAAAGGGCGTACTTTCCTTTGGAGCGCGAACTCACAGAGGAGGTACACCCTAATGCGAGAACTGGAAGTCCTCGT
>Ga0073928_10005109_pt1 | contig 18683 bp, 27 predicted proteins | sample PaiPotPPA55metaG_FD_76969 | JGI IMG/M metagenome (GOLD analysis project Ga0073928, IMG submission 76969) | Iron sulfur acid spring bacterial and archeal communities from Banff, Canada, to study Microbial Dark Matter (Phase II) - Paint Pots PPA... ... | reverse complement strand
TGAACGCCTTCTGGGCGTCCGAAAACTTCGAGGCCTTCATCGTTCTTCGCTCCTCCCAGCCGGGAATCGATGCGAAAAACTCTAGCCAAAAACGGTCCAGTTTTGAGGTCGCAGATCACAGGCGGTGAACGAGCCGGTCCAAATCCTTGAGCCAAGGACGATCGCCGCCACGGTCGATGCAAGCCTGGCGGAGCTGATGGGTGAAAGAACCACGGTGCGCGTCAAACCTGTTGGATGGCCTGGAAAGCGCATGTCCTGGTTCCGACAACGCCACGGACGCGAAATTTGCCAAGCCAATGATCACTGATATGTTCTATTTCAATGGTTAGGGAAAGACCCGATGTTAAAGGGCTTGTTTGGAGCAAGCTCAGAAAATGGATTCAAGACACGATAAACGGAGAGCGAGCAGGAGACCGACAAGGAAACCATTGGTCCGGTGGCGGAGGCGATCGACAACGCGCTTTCGGCTCTGCAGGCCGAGCAAGCCGGTCTGTTCAAGCGTGTCGAAGACGCGGTGGCGATGGCTTCGCTCACCGTTGGAAACGAGTCCGATGAATATATTTCGCGGGAATCCGAAAAGACGGTGGCGCTTCGAGGCTATGAGGATGAGATGAAGCGCGGGAGGAACCGGCTCGCCGCGCTTGAACAGCACCTCCTCAATTTGAGGTTCTTGCGAGCAGCCTTCCTGACTCGTTTTCCAGACTTTAACGACAAGCCGCGCCCGAAGCCGCCGCCGACATAGGTCGGGTTCGTTTGGCGCGAATTCCGTTAGCACATCTCGCCTTGATCGAGCGCCGATGCAGTGGCGCGTTTGCGACATTATTTCGCGCTTCGCAGGGAATCCGGCCGCCGGCAGCGCGCAGGCGTCGGCGCAGCAGCAGCGGGCCTTCTTCCAGAAGTGCGTCGATAATAACGGCAACGTCGACGCGCGTGACGCAAATAAATCGAAGTAGAGCTGAGCGATCGAGGGAGACGACTTCAGTCTCTCAGGGCGCTTGTGGGTTGCGGGGCGCGCGCCGAACGCGACGCTCAGCTCGCGCTGTGCAAGCGGTCGACCTTCCTGTAGATCCAGCGTTTGCCGTCGCGCCGGCGCCAGACAATCCCGTACAGCAGTTTTCCGGTGATGGACCGGCGCGGCAGCAAGATGCGACAGAGGTGCCAGGTCTCGCCTCGCGCGCGCGGCGTCGAGTAGGTTGACCTGCCATCGTTCAAACTCATTGACATGCCTGCATCGCGATCTTCTTGAGGCGGGACCGCCTTCAAATTCGCCGCCTTGAAATCACGGTAGCTTGGTATCAGCCCGGTGCCCTCCGAATTTCGATATCACATTGCGTAAAGGCTGGGCAGCCGAGTTCGGATTTAACCTAACCAGTCAACCCTACTCGCTGAATATTCATACTACGCATTTGTGAAGAGGTTCACACGTCAATATGACCGTGTATGGTTTGACCGAAGTCAGATGGCGTCTCGCAAGCGAGAGGCTAGTTGACATAGATCAACGACGCGCTGCGGGCCTCCGTCGACTCTGCTCTCCGACGGTCGCGGAGCATCTTGCATCTCCGGTTTGCGCAATGGGAATGCGAGTTGCCGCAAGCAAAGTTTGGGCGGATTTGCAGGTGTTTGCATGTCGATTGCAGAGACGGGCGCGCAAACTCCAGCGCCCGGGGCAGAGATGAAGCCGAACAATAGAGGAAGCTTGCGAACAATCGTCTTTATGGTTGTCGCTGGGTTGGCGACTCTGGGTTGGGCCGGCTTCTTGATTTGGGTGGCACTCGCGTTGCTCGGCTTCTAAAGCGCGGCCTACGTCAACGGCGCCTGAAAATGGTGTACATCCTAAGGTTTGCGTTGACCAAACAAGACATTGCTAAGAGCCCAGGAGCGCTAAGCTCCGGACGACGTTTATTGCGCGAGTTAATCTTCCCATTAGATCGCGCAGTGATCTACGCTTCGCGCTCTATCCATGTATTCCATTGGTCATGCTTGCAATGAATTGGCTGTGAGGCTTTGCGATTACGCGGCCTCGACTTCGACGAATTCCTTGCCGACCTCAGTTGGGACAGGATCGCCCGCGCTGCGGCAATCCTCGACGTACAGCTGAATTGCCTTGCGGATATTGGTAAGCGCTTCGGCGCGGCTGTCGCCTTGACTGACGCATCCGGCCAATGCCGGAACGCTAACGACGTAGCCGCCGTCTGATTCTTGTTCCAAAACGACCGTGTAACGCATTGGCGTTCTCCTTCTGCAAACGCTCGCACCATTAAGGTTCAAATTCGAAAATGATATAAGCGAAATTACCAGGCTCAGGTCGACTATTAGATCATCGGCCTACCGGCGTGCGCGTCGATCGCATCGGCGAGGAATCCCGGCGCAGCTCAATCGTTTTCATATCTGCTGCCGATCTGAAACCGGCTTAATCTCTCCTGTGGTTTACGACGTTGGAGGGCATCGAGCGCGAACAGGATTTGGCTGGCCTGACGCCACAGCGTGGCTTCATATCGGCTGAGCCGATCAAGTACATAGCTGGGGAGGTTGGCAAGCCGCAGGAAGCAACGTGCCAGGTCGGCTGCGGGGTCTGCTGGGTTTGGACCTGAATTCGATACGGGAGCTGCTTGGTGTGCGGGCTCGTGCACATCTCGACAGCTGTCGGCATCGACTGGGTCCGCCCGACCAACGGTTGCGTGGACGATATTTCGGGAGTTGGCATCGGCCGCGCGGGCCTTCCGAAAGCTACGAAGATGGTCAGCCTGGATCTCGAACAATCCGCTTTCCATGGTAGTCGCGCGGCGAAGTCGCCATAGCAGGCCAGCCAACCGCAGGATTAATTCCCGCTCCACTGCCGACTGCGGGTCATAGTCGGCGATGATAGCCGCTTCGAAAGCCCCGTAGTCGTCGGCATCTTCCAGTGCGCCGATCACGATCTCTGCGGTGAGACCGTGCCGGACAGCATTACAGCGCGATCGCTGTTTGCCTTCGTCGGTGATTGGACCGGTGCTGTTGCGGGCATTGCGGCGATTGGCCTCGATCTGCCTGAAGGTCGTCATTGCTGGTTCGCCGCGATAGTTGGCTTCGTTTCGTAACGTTTGGGGTCGTGCCGCAGTTTGGGTTGATCATGGCTCCGAGCCTCAATCACTGCATGAGCCGGCCGCGTTTGCGACCACAACGCTGCGGCAACCTGAAGAGGGTCGATGCCGAATCTGTGCCACCATTCAGCTTCGTTGCCGCAGCGATGGAGCTCGCGATGGTGGCTGCGACAAAGGGGCACCACAAACTCGTCACTGACCTTGCGCCCGAGCGCACGAACTTGCGCAAACCTTAAGTGATGCGGGTCCGAAGGCTCTCGCCCGCAGATCAGACAAGCATGCGAGGCAACAAACGTCAGATGGGCCTTGTCCCTATAGCGTCGAGGCTCGCTGATTGTGAGCGCGCTCTTGTCGATGCCGCTCGCGACGCCGCGAGTAGCGTCATTTAAAATTCGATTTGCATCACCCGCAAAATCGTCGGCTGCCTCATTCTCCGTTTCAGCAGCGGCCTCGCGTTTGGCCTGGAACGCCGCCTCGACCCTTCGCGCATCGTCGACGACGAGGGTATTTTTAATTGGCAGACAGCGCCGAGCCCAACGGTCCAGTTCATCGCTCAGCGTCAGGTCCGCAATCTCGGCCAACAATCGCTCGCGCGCTGCAGCGGATGTTTCAGCGGACAGCATTGGCTTCGGGGGTGCTCGGTTGAAGGCGCGCCGTGATCCGCTGATGCCTCCGGAATCAAATGGCGTGGCGTGTCCATTGCCTTGGCCCGATCCACACTCAGCCGATAGGGTGGCGCTGCGTTCGGGGCTCGGTCCAGCAATCGGTAGGTCCGGTGCGTCGAGATCATCTTCACCGGCAATTCCGACCAGGGTGAACAGGGCATAGCGGCGAGCATAGGTGAGGGCGGCTCCCATCCGATGGGGCGCGACAGTGTCGCCGACCGGGCAGACCGGCCAGTCTGACGACATCCATTCACCGGAGGCATGGACCAGGGTGGTGGTCAGTTTGACCAGGCCGGTGTCCCGGTCGATGGCCGTGGCCTGGACAGTTGCGATCTCATGCTGGCCGAGACATTTGCGGACGATCTCCAGGCCGGATGACAAGGACGCATAGCGGAAGGTGCGCTGACCCTCCCTGGGGAAGGGCGACTGGATCGTCGCCGTCAGTGATTTCTCCGGATTGGTGATCTCCGCTTGCGCCTTGGCGAGTGCCGCCGCCAGCGCCCCGATCTTATTGCTGGAGCGCTGCATCGCCGGCCTCCTCTTTCAGGAGGTCGAAGCTGATGGCTCCCGATTTCGAGCGTTTGGCGCGGACGCCATGGCCTGAGGCCTCCTTGGCATCTTCCGGCATCAGCGCCTTCAGCTCGGTCTTGGACCGTTCATGCTCCAGTGCGGATTGCCGCGTATTGCGAAACAAAATTGCGAACTCGACCCACGCGTTGGAGCCGCTCATATCAACGGTTCTCACTGCCTCTATCCGGGGCCGGGGCGGCTCGAGATCAAACAGGCGAGGCGTTTCTCCGCTCTGGACGCACCTCCAGAACTTCTTCTCGGCTGTCAGCACGACGTGCTGGTAGAGCGGGTCGGCCGGGATCGTCATCTCGACCCATTTGCCGCCGCCGGTGATGATCGACAGCACCGCGGTCCGGGCATTTAGGACCCACATATTATGCTGCAGCTGAGGCATATGTTTCTCAGCTGCCGCCTCTTCCGAGAACGTCCAGGGCAGCATGAACTTGGCTTCGAACACCGCGCCCGTCGCCTCGACCATCCCATCAATCGTCGCCGCCATGTACCGGATCACCGGATGGAAAGTCCGCCGCTGGACCTCGGTGACGACCTGCCCGGCGTTCTTTTCATACCAGTGCCGGTTCAGGTGCTCGGTCACGACACCGAGCTGGACGATTAGGTTCTGGGACAAATCCTCCGGCTCGACTTCGCCGCGCTTTTCCCGCCACAGGCGGACCAGGGCCGCCTCGTCATTCCCCATGATCACCCGGGCGTCTGAGCCGCCGATGAACGAACGGCGGTTGCTGGAATTGCGAATCTCAACATTGTTAGGTTTCATTGCGCAGCCCTACGCGATTCCCCAATGCTGTTTTTTGGGGAATGTTCTGATCCCAAAAGGATCATACAGAATGATCCATTTTGGGTCAAGAAGAATTTTGGAAAGATGACGATTGAACAACTTCGCGCTGCTCGCGGGCTTCTCGGCTGGTCTCAGTCAGAGCTGGCGGAGCGTGCAGGGCTGTCGCATCCAACCGTGAAGCGGTTCGAAAGTGGAAAAGGTCCGCGTGTTTCTGAAGAAGCTCGAGCTAGGCTGCAGAAGACCCTTGAATCGGCCGGCATCGAGTTTATCGAGGAAAACGGCGGCGGACTGGGCGTTCGCTTTCGCAAGCCGCGCAAACTCAAATAGGCAACATCGTTGTGTTCCGAACGGCGGCCCTTGAGACTTGCCGCCTTATCTGAATAGCCGCATAAAGGAAGAACGAACTTGTTCGTATAACCGAGTGTCAAACGGGGTGCAGGCCAGGTCATTGAAGAATATCTGCTCGGTTTCCGCTTGAGTAGTCCGAGCTAGTGAGGATCGGCTTGCAAATCGAGCGATCAGACGAGACTTGATTCTAATGCTTAGAGTGCCTATTGTAATACATGTCCTACAACTCGAAGGGACGCACAATGAAAAGCGTAAGCGCGCGTGAGGCCAACCACGGCTTCTCCGAATTGCTGTCCGAGGTCGAGCAAGGAAAAGAAATTCTGATTACCCGCCATGGCAAGCCAGTTGCCGTGATGTCTCCCTATCGCGCGTCATCCATGACCAAAGAACGGAAGCGGTTGATCGACCGGGCCATTGCAATGATGGAAACTGGTTTGCCATGGGGCAGCGATTTCAAAATTCCCTCTCGCGATGAAATCCATGACCGATGACCGTAAGCTTCGATACAAATATCTTGGTCTATGCGACTGAACCTAAGGCGGAACGAAAGAGCAGCCGTGCGCGCGAGGTGATTGCGAGGGGCATGCGCAACGGATCAAGCATCTTATTGCTGCAAACTCTGACGGAATTTAGCAGCGTCGCTATTCGCAAAACTGGGATATCCGTCGATCAGGTCCTGGCGATGGTTCGGATTTGGCAATCGGTGATGGCTGTGGAAGGTGCGCAGGCCAATGACCTTTTCGATGCGCTCAATGCGGTGAAAAACAGCAAGCTATCATTTTGGGATGCGATGATCTGGGCGACGGCTCGGCGCGTTGGCCTCCGTCACGTTCTGACAGAAGATTTCCAGGATAGGTTCGAACTCGACGGTGTTCTGTTCGTCAATCCCTTCGAGCGGTCGAACGACCGCCTAATCGACGAGATATTGCCAGCGGTTCAGGGAGCGTGATTTCTCCGTCTTGATTTGTGGATGAAACGACCAGCCGTTGCCCTTTAGCCTTGGTCACTCAGGCGAGCCGCATGCGGTTCAGATTATTAACTGACTGTCATTGATGGAGATGACGATGGCTAAGAGCCCATTCGCACAGGTTACCCTAGGCGATATGCTGAAGGAAGAATTCCTCGCCGAATATGGTCTTTCGCAAAATCAACTTGCGAAGGCGATCGGCATTTCACCATTTCACCCAACCGCATTGCCGAGATCGTCAACAATCGGCGACGCATTTCCGCTGATACGGCGCTCCGATTGGGTGTGTACTTGGCAATAGTCCGGAATTCTGGATGAACTTGCAAACCCACTATGACCTGAAAAAATGGCAAGGCGTAATCTTGACGCAAAAGACATCAAACGCATCAAGGCTCGGCGCGCTGCTTAAGGCCGCACAGGCCATCTTTGTGCGGCGTGTCGAATCACCTCGGCGCATGTTCGGGTTGGGCGTTTGCTTTCGCAAGCCGCGCAAGCACAAATGAACCAGTCCATTGTGTCTTCGGAATGTTGTGATAGAGGCAAAAGGGCGTAGAAGAAAATGCCCAGATTTGCTATCTTAATTTCATAAAATGAGACGAAGCCATCAGCCGCTTGAAGCAACACCAAGCCGATTTGAAGCGGCTGGGCGTCGAACGGCTGTATGTATTCGGCTCGACCGCGCGCCGCGAGGCTAGGGACGATTTCCGACGTCGACCTGTTTTTCGACTATGAAAAGGGAAAGCTAGGCCTCTTCGAATTAATGGACGTGAAGGAGTACGCCGCCCGCACCCTCGGCCGTAAGACCGATATCATGACGCGAGATAGCCTGCACAAGACACTGCGGCGGACGATCGAGGCGACAGCGGTCTGTGTGTTCTAATCCGGGCGCCCGTGCAAGGTCGCCAAAGGGAAGCCTCAAAAATAGTCGACGATGCTCTGCGTTCGCCCATCAGAGCGAGAGCAACGGCCTGAGCCGTGCCCGCACTTCGTCAAGAACGCCTGCCGGAGCCTGGCAAATGAAGCGCGATCCGCGCTGCTCCCACGAGATGCTGCGCAATTGATCGGTTTGAACAACGCCGCTGATCTCGTCGCCATCGGGGACCGGGACGTGAAAGCTCCAATCGCGATCGCGCCGCGTGATCGGGCAAGCCATGCACCTGCCCGTCAACTCATTGAACGCGCGAGGCGAAAGCACAAGTGCGGGTCGCCGCCCGGCCTGTTCGTTGGCGACTGCTTGCAGGAAGTCCAGCCAAATGATGTCGCCTGCATCCGGGCAGTAGGCGGCCACCTCACCACACCTCATTGCCGCGCGGAGAACCCCAATCGACCTGTTGCGGAACGTTGTCCTTAGTCATTCCGTTCAACAATTCGTCCATCGTGTAGCGTGGCTTGCGCGCCGGCCTGACGATCGGGCGCAACACCAATGCTCCGTTTTCGACTTTTATCTCGGCCCGTTTGCCGTCGCTGACTTTGAGGGCATCAGCAACCGCCTTCGGTATACGCACAGCGAGACTATTGCCCCACTTGCAAAATTCAACAATCATGCCGCCTTCTCCAGAGGGTAGATACGACGTATATACAACGAGGCAACGCGCGTGCCAACAGAAATCGCAATTGGGGTATGCTCGAGAACGGTGGCGGTGCCGGTTTGCAGCTAGGCAAACCGCGTAAGCACAAATAGTCGGAATTGGTATCCGAGGCCGAAGCAGCAATCGAATCGGCGACGCGCTGACAGCGATCAGCGCATGCCCGTCTTTTCTGCGAGCCAAGTCTTGATCAGCGACTGGTACGGAACGTCCTGCTTGTTGGCGGCAATTTTGATGCGCTCGAGAAGCGTGACCGGCAGGCGCAGAGAAATAGAGGTCGTCGACGGCTTAAGGTTTGGGAGGCGTACAATCGCGATCGTGTCCGCTTCGAAGTCTAAGCTTGCTGGCGTTCCTGCGTCTAGTCACTAATCCGCGCGTGTTCGAGCGACCCGAGCCAATGGTCGATGCTTGGCGGCAGGTGCGAGCCTGGCTTGCGTGCGGAACGGCATGGATTCCGCAACCGGCTGAGCGCCACGCCGATCTATTAGAGGAGCTCCTTGCACTGCCCGGGGTGCACGCCAATCTCGTGCCTGACGCGCATTTGGCCGCGCTCGCGCTTGAGCATGGCCTGACTCTGTATTCCACCGATGGGGATTTCGCCCAGTTCCCGGCGTTGCGCTGGATAAATCCGCTCAATTCGCGATAGCACTCTTCATGCACTAATCGCAGACCCGGCTTATTCCCGCGATGAAGCAGTTCGATTGCTCTATCGCCTATTCAATATCAGAGGCCGACTTTCCCAGCAGCCGTTTCGAATCGCGGGCCCCAGCGCCGCCCGGCATTCCAGCAATCCGAAAAGGAGGGAAGCCAGCTGCGACGCGCGGATCTTATAGACAGATAATGCGGATCCGATTGGTAGCCCTCAAACTCTGATCAAAAGCTGCCAAATTTCAAAACGAACCCAATCGGGTGATCGCTCGCGGCACCGAGGGTTTGAGTTCAGGGGCCCGCCAGTTGGAGTTTAAGGCGCGAGCGGTTCAAGGCGATGATTCCGACAGAGTAGGGAGGTAAAGCCTGTACAATGGTCTCAGGGCAGTAGCGATAGATCGTTGCCTCAGCCTCAGTTCGGCGGTTGCCGCGGACATGAGCGTTCCGATGCGGTATCACCGAAGGCACCGGCACATCGGAGTTTACGGGGCCGTCTACAACCCGTTCTGCGGTGGCCCATATGTCTGTGGCGGCTACAACGGCGGTACCTACTACGGCGGCCCGTGGATCGACCTGAGTTGCTACGGCCTCATTAACTGAGCAGGGGCGACGGTCGGGCGAGAGCGGAATTGAGCGTTGAGGCCGCGCCGTCAAAATGGAAGTGATTAACGAGCGGCCTACCGTCAAGCCCGAAGCTGATTTGTAACTACGGTTCCCTCGTCGGTCTGGTTTGCCCTACTCGGCGATGATGGTCTCGATGGCGCAGATCGCCTGCTGAACCGCGGCGATCTCTCCGATTTGTTTGCGCTCGCCGCGGCGTTCTCTCAAGCAGGCAAGCGGCGATCGATCATCGCCCCCGATGAAACAAAGGCCGTTAGCTTCGAGCAACATCGCCGTCCCTGTTCCTGTTAATGACTTTCGCAAGATTTCGCACAAACTCTTTGACGATGCTGCTAAAGGTGCGAATGGACACTTTGACCGATCTAATAAGGCGACGGGCGATGTTGGCGTGTAAGCGGTGAAGGACCTGATCTCTGGCAATCGCTTCGTTCGAATTTGCGCATGGCTATGCCTTGCCTGCATAGCCTTCTTTACACTCGGTCCGATCGAATTCCGACCCGAGCTTATCCACGGCGAAGCTAACGTTGATCGCTTTGCTGCCTATCTGGTGCTCGCCATACTGTTTGCCTGGGCCTATCCGGGCCGCTTGCCGGTGGTCATTTTCACGATTGCGGCGCTGTCGGTTTCTCTGGAAGGGCTGCAACTGCTGACGGCCGATCGTCACGGCCACGTCAGGGATCTGCTCTTCAAGTTGTTTGGCGCGGCGGTCGGTCTCCAGATTGGCGTGCTTACGCTCAAGGTTTATGCCGTTCGATTAAAGCAAACGCCCGTGGACCGTCCTTAACGACGACCAGCGTGCGCTGGTTAATCGACCCGGCGGTCGGCTCGCCGGCATCCGGCATATTGAGTAGCTTTTCTCGCGCTGTCCGCTAGTTTCGGGACAAGATACTGAGTGCTGCAGGCCACGCGTGATGCAACGGCGCAAAAACTATCTTGTCACCGGCGGCGCCGGGTTTATCGGCTCCGCCGTGGTGCGGCGGCTCATCGAAGCGACTGACCACTCGGTGTTGGTCGTCGACAAGCTGACTTATGCCGGGAATCTCGATTCGCTGCGCAGCGTATCCGGCAGCAATCGGTATGCGTTCGAACGGGCCGATATCGTCGATGCGACGGCGATGCGTCGGATCGTTGCGGCGTTTTCGCCCGACGTCATCATGCATCTTGCTGCCGAAAGTCATGTCGACCGTTCGATCGATGAACCCGGCGAGTTCGTCCAGACCAATGTCGTCGGCACGCTTTCCCTCTTGCAGGCAGCGCTCGACTTCTGGCGCGGTTTGCCGGCAGATCGCAAGGCGCGCTTCCGTTTTCACCATGTTTCGACTGACGAAGTGTTCGGTTCGCTCGGGCCAACCGGCCTGTTCAGCGAGGATTCACCCTACAATCCGAACTCGCCGTACGCGGCTTCAAAGGCCGCATCGGATCATCTGGTGCGGGCGTGGTATCACACCTACGGTCTGCCCGTCGTGATGACCAAATGCTCCAACAACTACGGTCCTTACCATTTTCCCGAAAAGCTGATTCCGCTGACCATCCTCAACGCAATCGAGGGCAAGCCGCTGCGGGTCTATGGCGACGGCCAGAATGTGCGCGACTGGTTGCACGTCGAGGACCACGCCGAAGCGCTCTTGGTTGTGGCGGAACGCGGCATTGTTGGGGAAAGCTACAACATCGGTGGTCACAACGAGCGGAGCAACATCGCCGTCGTTCGGATGATCTGCGCTATCCTTGATGAAATCGTGCCCGATGCGTCGATCGGACCGCGCGAGAAGCTGATCACGTTCGTGGTCGATCGTCCCGGCCACGATGCCCGCTATGCGATCGACGCCTCGAAGATCGCACGTGAATTCGACTGGAAGCCGCGCCATTCCTTCGAGCATGGCCTGCGAGCGACGGTGCGCTGGTATCTCGACAATCAGAGTTGGTGGGAGCGCGTTCGCTCGGGCGCCTACCGTGGCGAGCGGCTCGGTTTGGCGATGTGATCGGCCAGGGCCGGCCTGTTGGGGCCGCTATCCCGTTCGGTCAGCCCCTGTGCTAAACAATCCCGTATGAGGCTCGCCGCCGCAGCCGCAGCTACTACCCTCCTCGGCATGACCCTGTTTGCGCCAACGATAACGGTTGCCCAGGAGGAACCGGATCGCGAGGCCTGGAGTGCCGGGATTACGGCGTCACGAGTGCGGGCAGGCGCTTATCGTGCGCAGCTGAAGACTGAATTGGAACGTCGGAAGATCGACAGATTGCTTAACCCCCCGATATCGGCGGAGGTCGAGCAGGCTCAGCGCGCCTCCGATGAAGTCCGGAACGACGCGAGTCTGCAAAAGGGAGATATCGTTTCCACCGCGGACGGGCTATTCGTTTTCGTTGGCGATCCGGAGGACGATCACAAACCGACCGATTTTGCGCCGTTAGCGCCGCGCGCATCTCAACGCTAACCGGCAGCACGACTATGACGGCGCCGGCAACATCACATCAGACAACCGCACGGGCGCGGGCTTGTTGAGCTTTTGCCGAAGCTCATAAGCCGGCCTCGAGCACGCTGCACACGTCTTTTGTTTTTCGAAAGTGGTGGACATGGTCGAATCGAAGAAGATCGAGTTTCCGGGAGCCTCTGGCGCCATGCTTGCGGCACGGCTGGACGTGCCGAGCCGGCCGCGCGCGTTCGCGCTGTTCGCGCACTGCTTTACCTGCGGCAAGGACACCTTCGCGGCGGCGCGGATTGCCCAGGGCCTTACCGCACGCGGCATCGCCGTGCTCCGCTTCGACTTCACCGGCATCGGCAGTAGTGAAGGCGAATTCGCCAACACCAACTTTTCATCGAATGTTCAAGATCTGCTGGCAGCGGCGGATTTCCTTCGGGCGAACTTTTCCGCTCCCGAACTGCTGATCGGCCATAGCCTCGGCGGCTCCGCCGTACTGGCCGCCGCGCCGCATGTGCCGGAGGCGGTCGGTGTCGCAACGATCGGCGCACCGGCCTCCGCCACCCATGTGACGAACAACTTTTCCGCTCACATCGATGAAATCGAAACGAAGGACACCGCAACCGTCACTCTCGCCGGCCGACAATTCACCATCAAGAAGCAGTTTCTCGATGATCTGGCCGATCAAGATTTCCTCGAAGGGCTGCCGCGGCTCAAGAAAGCGCTGTTGATCTGTCACGCTCCGCGCGACGAGGTCGTCGGTATCGACAACGCAACTGCGATCTTCATGGCGGCGCGTCATCCGAAAAGTTTCGTCTCTCTGGACACGGCCGATCACCTTTTGCGCAAACGTTCGGATGCGATCTATGTCGCGGACCTGATCGCTGTGTGGTCGTCGCGATATCTGCCCGAGCAAGAGGAGAAGGAGGATGTTCTTCCGCCTGGAATCGTCGAAGTCAGCGAAACAAAAGTCGGACCCTTGGCCCAACTCGTGCGAGCGGGCCGGCACGCGCTCGCGGCCGGGGAGCCGGTCGAGGCCGGGGGTGACGATGCGGGGCCCGGTCCGTACGACTATCTACTCGCGGCGCTTGGCGCCTGTACCTCGATGACAATGCGCCTTTATGCGGACCGCAAGGGAATTGCCGTCGACCGATTTGCCGTTCGCCTGTCGCACCGTCACATTCACGCCCAGGATTGCGTGGATTGCGAGACCAAGGACGGGGACATCGGCGAAATCACGAAGGAAGTCACCATCGTCGGCAACGTGTCGGAGGAGGCACGCACACGGCTCATGGTAATTGCCGAGAGGTGTCCCGTACACAAGACGCTCACGCACGAAATCAAGATCCGATCGACGCTGATGCCCTGATGTTTGTTTACAGCCAGCCACAGGCCGTTCGGCGGAGAAAATGTGCGGCGCTGGCCCGGGCGTCTACGGAGCAAAACTCCCGACAAAGTACTTGGTCGCGATGACCAGGACCACGAGCCCAGCGAAGATCAGCAAGTCTCGTTTACGGACGAGGCGGGGCGAGGGCGTAGCTGCGGTTGAGGTTTGACGCGATCGCGCCCCCCTGGACTCCCTGGCCCTTCTCAACTCGACGACGTTGCCGCTTGGCGGAGCAGCTATTGCGTCGTTCTCAGGTGGGTCGCCAGTGCCTCCCATTTCGACATAGTAAGCGGCAGCGATCTTGGCGATGGTCGCCGATGAGGCGCTCTTCTCACCGTCAGTCTTCAAGCGTTCCTGATAGTGCGTCAGGAAGGTCTGTGCCTTTTCGGGGAGTTCATCGAAGCTCCCGAGCTTCGCTAACATAAGCCACGTCGCAAAATCAGCCTCCGCTTTGAGGCGGGCGCCCCTTGCTATTTTGAGGTTAGCTTGGCTCGGCATGGCTCGAATTCCGATCAATATAGAAGCTTTGGCGAGCACGCCAGACCCTCGGCGTATCCGGCGAACGCCGAATGCGTCAAGATGAAAACGCAAGTTCGTGGAGCGCCGAGCGAACTTCGCTGCAACTCATGAACAAATCCCACAGCAGGCCAGATCGGTAGTTCTCCACCATCACCACGATCGGCGCCTGATTGATCGCGAGATTGCTATCGGCAAACCAATTGCGCGACATGTTGAATGCATCAATGAATCCGTAGCGGCCCCATATTAGATCGCCCAGGTTTTCATAGAGGTGGCGCAACACGCGCATCGACTCCTCGGGCGTGTAGGGCATTGCCGACAGCGCCGCTGTGGGTGCGATGACGCCGCGGTCGTGGCGCGGGCAGAAAGCGCCATAGCCGGCGTCACCATCACTTGCAGTGAGGCCCCAGCACTCCGCTCCGTAGCCTGCAAACCCACTCGGGTTTTCGATGCAGTGCGCGCGGTTGATCAATGTGTGTGCTCGATTCTGCTGCCAGTAATTGGCGTACCGGTCGCTCAAGCGGCGCGGATCAAGGCCGAGGAAGGAAAAATGAGAGAAGAAAAGCGGGCCGCCGTGCGAGGGCCCAAGCGGCAGGGTGATGCCATGATAACTGTGCCCATTGCTGAAGGTGTCGCTGCTGGCCCAGCCGCGATGATAGACGACAGACGAAATCGCGTGCGTCGGTGAGGACGCGGCCAGGACATACGTGATGAGGCATTCGTTCCAGCCAGTGATGACGTGATCCATGTCCCAGCCGTAGCGTGGGCTCCAGTGCCAATAGAGTGCCTCGCGCCCGTTCGTGTGCCATTTCCAATCGACGGCATGCCAGAGCCGGTCGATGGAATTGCGCAAGTCAGCTTCGGCGGCGTCTGAGCCGGAAAAGAACTGCCGTGCACAGAGCAAACCCATCATCAGGAAGGATGTCTCGACCAGGTCGCCGCCGTCATCCTTCTGCGAAAAGGCAATCGCTGCTCCGGTTGTGCCGGCCATGAAGTGCGGGAAGACACCATGATAGCTTTCGGCCTGGTGGAGAAACGCAACGACGCGTCGAACGTGCGCGAACACGCTGGCGCGGCCCAGGAAGCCCCTCGAAACGCCTGCAAGCATCGCCATGATGCCGAAACCGGTGCCTCCCGTCGTTACGGTCTCAAGATAGTTATAGCCCGGGACAGCATTGCTGCGCTCGCGCGCCATACCGCTCGTCGGATGCGCGAAATCCCAGAAATAGGCCAATGTTTGTCGTTGCACGAGGTCGAGCAAGGCTTGGTCTGAGAAAGACATCAGCGACCCTGAACCTATCTTGTGGCGCGCCATTCGACGCGAGCGGCTGCAAGACGATCAGAGCTTGGGCCAATCTCGATAATGAAAATACCTGGCTCCCAGGTTGATTCTGCCGCGGAAAGCCGTTCGGCACGAAAGAATCGCAGATGATCAACGGTGATCCTGAAGCTGATCCGTTGGGATTGGCCAGGTTGCAAACTGACTTTTTGAAAATCCTTTAGTTCGCGCACCGGCCGCGAGCGGCTTGCGACAGGATCGCCGATGTAAAGCTGGACGATCTCTTCGCCCGGAACTTGCCCCGTGTTACGCAAATCGATCGTGGCTTGAAGAACGTCGTCTTCGCCATGCAGCACGGTTTGGTCGAGCGTGAGCGCGCCATACGCGAATTGGCTGTACGAAAGGCCGTGCCCAAATGGATAGAGCGCCGTGTGCGGCCCTTCCAGACGGCACGCGGTGGTAAACTTGCGGAATACTTGGCGGCCGTTCGCGGTTTCGCTGTCGCCAGGGACGTCAATACCGATCCTGTCGATCGGTCTGCCCGTCGGTGCCTCCGCGTAGTAGATCGGGCACTGCCCTGCGTTGCGCGGAAAGCTCATGGTGAGTTTACCGGATGGATTGACATCGCCGAACAGCACATCGGCGATTGCGTGGCCCGCTTCGGTGCCACCGAACCAAGCATGGAGAATGGCATCCGCGTTGGCATTCTCCCATTCGAGCGCCAGTGGCCGACCGCTCATGGTCACCAGCACCAGCGGCTTGCCGGTGTCGTGCAGTGCCCGCAGTAGCTGCGGTTGGTTGCCGGGCAGGCCGAGTTCCGTCCGGGTTGACGATTCGCCGGCATGCTCGCGCGCCTCGCCGACGCAGGCGACAATCACGTCGGCATGGCGCGCAAGTTCGACTGCTTCAGCGATCATCTCGCCGATCGGCCGCGGATCGGCAGCGAAGGTCTCGCCAAAAACATTAAGCCGCGCCGCTACGTTTGCATCGTCGACGATGTTGGCGCCCTTAGCGTAACGAATGTGCGTCTCGCCCGCGATGCTGCGCAAGCCCTCAAGCACTGTCACGCTCTCGGCCGAGCGCGCGGCAACGGCCCACGTGCCCTGCATATTCGCGCGGCTGTCGGCGAGCGGTCCGATCACAGCGATCACTTTTCCCCGGCGGGCCAGCGGTAGTGCGCCGTTGTTCGTCAACAATACGCAGGACTTGGCCGCCGCTTCGCGCGCAAGCCGCCGGTTTTCAGCGGAGAGCGTGACCCTGTCGCGTCGTTCGGCATCCAGGCCGCGATAAGGATTTTCGAACAAACCGAGCCGCTTCTTTGCCGTTAGCACCCGCCGGCAAGCGGCTTCGATTTCGGTCTCGGAAATGCGGCCTTCGGCAGCGAGTTCCGCCAGATGATGCACGTAGCACTCGCTCATCATGTCAATGTCGACGCCAGCCTTGAATGCGAGCAGCGCCGCTTCCTTCGCGTCGGCGGCGACACCATGGTTCACCAACTCCATGATCGCCGTGTAATCGGAAACGATGAGGCCGTCGAACCCCCAGCGTTCGCGCAACAGGCCCTGCAAGGCTTCGCGGTGCGCGGTGCAGGGGATTCCCGCAAGATCATGGAAGCCGACCATCACCGCGCCCACGCCGGCCTCGACCGCGGCTTTGAATGGCGGCAGCACGACGTTGTGCATGCGGTAGGGGCTCGCATCCACGGCATTGTAATCGCGTCCACCTTCCACGAAACCGTATCCGGCAAAATGCTTGGCTGTCGCCATGACGCTGTCGCTCTGCGCCATGTCGCCTTGTTGATAACCCTCGATCACGGCTCGGCCGAACGCGGCACCAATCAGCGGATCCTCGCCCGGGCTCTCGGCGCAGCGACCCCAGCGGGCATCGCGCGAGACATCGAGCATCGGCGCCCACGCGAGCGTGATGCCCGTAGCCCCAGCTTCAGTGGCGGCCACGCGCGCCGTGCGCGCGATCAGCGCGGGGTCCCAGGTACAGGCAAGACCGAGCGGGATGGGGAAGATCGTGCGATGGCCGTGGATCACGTCGATTGAAAATATCAGCGGGATCCGGTGCGATGATTCTTCTACAGCGATCGTTTGCAGCTCGCGAAGCCGGGCCGGTTCGAGGCCCCCGGCCAAGCTGCCGAGCTCGCCGCGGCGGATGCGGCTTTCGATGTCCGACGCTGCCCTGCCCGCGCCCGTGATGTCGTGTGTTGCGGCAAGATGGCTCAACTGTCCGATCTTCTCGTCCAGCGTCATCCGGCTTAGCAAGACGTCGATGGAATCGAACATTGTTTGCCAATGCTTGCGGTTGCGAGCGAAGCGCTAAGCTGCGTGCAGCGCCTTGTCGTTGAGAGCGACGGGTTCCTTCGCGCGACCGGGCTGGCCGGCATCGGCAAGGAGGGCGTCGACCCGGTCGACGATCGGAAGGCCGACCGTTTCGCTTGGGATCAGGAATATGCCGCGGCGTCGCGCGATGGCTCCCAAAGCCGGAAGGCTGGTGAGCCAACTCAGCGGAATCGCAAGGGCAAGCCCCGCCAGTATGGGCAGGTACCACCAGAAGTCTCCCGGCATCCACCGCCAGGCGGCTATGCCGACGACGATCCCCACGATGGTGTGGGGAGCGAATGCTCCGACGGCTGAGCGGAGTCTGAGACCCCGGCCGCCCCGCAACTGCGAGCCCCAGCGCGTGCTTCGACCGACCAGGATGTTGAGCACGAACCAGCTGTGCGAGACCATGAAGATCGGCGCCAACAGTGTCGAGACCAGGCTTTCGAGGAGCACGCTCAATGTCAGCCGCCCTGCGCCGCCGTAAGCGCCCGTCTCCTCGGGGCATCGCAAGAGCACCGCGAGCGCCAGGAACTTCGGAATGTAGAGCATTGCCATGGTGGCGAGCGCAATACTGACGAACGCCACGGTGTGAGAAATTGGCCAAGCGAGCACGGGATAGCGGCCGACATAGGTCGCGGGAACGCCGTGTTCGAGGCGGATCGCCTCTGCGCCGAACAGTATGACAAGTAGCAGCCAGAGTGGCGACGATAGATAAGACAAGACCCCCAAAGCGAAATGAATCCGGCTCGGGACGCGCAGCCCTTGCGCGAACAACAGCTTCATATGCTGGAGATTGCCCTGGCACCAGCGCCGGTCGCGCTTGAGATATTCGATCAGCGTCGGCGGCGAGGCCTCATAACTGCCGCCGATCTCCGGAACCAGCCAGACCTCCCAGCCGGCGCGCACCAGCAGCGCCGCTTCGACGAAATCGTGGCTCGTGATTTCGCCGCCGAGCGGCGGCCGTCCCGGAAGCGCGGGCAAGCCGCAGCTCTCCATAAACGGACGCACGCGAATGATAGCGTTGTGGCCCCAGTAGTTACCGGCGCCGCCTTGCAGGCGCGCAAACCCCGCGGCGTACACCGGCCCATAGACCCAGGACGCGAACTGCTGGATGCGAGCGAACAGCGAACGCCCGCCGATCACCGCGGGCGAGGTCTGGATCAGCGCGGCGCGTGGATTGGTGTCCAGCGCGTGCACCAGGCTCATCAGGGTGCGGCCGGTCATCAGGCTGTCGGCATCGAGCACGATCATGTATTCGTACATTGCCCCCCAGTTCGTGCAGAAATCTTTGATGTTACCGCTCTTGTGCCCGATGTTGGGCCGGCGGTTGCGATAGTAGATGCGGCAATCGTCGAACCGCCGGCGCAGCATTCTGCACGCCCTCTGTTCCGCAATCCGGCAGCCTTCGTCGGTCGAATCGCTGAGAATGAAAAAGTCGAACAGATCTGTTGCACGGTCTGCACGGAGCGATTC
>Ga0073928_10005107_pt1 | contig 18683 bp, 15 predicted proteins | sample PaiPotPPA55metaG_FD_76969 | JGI IMG/M metagenome (GOLD analysis project Ga0073928, IMG submission 76969) | Iron sulfur acid spring bacterial and archeal communities from Banff, Canada, to study Microbial Dark Matter (Phase II) - Paint Pots PPA... ... | reverse complement strand
GCCTGCTTTTAGCACTGAACCCGGTGCAGCACCCGCCGTTCCAGCCGACGCGTTCGCCAGATTGATGCCGTTCGGGCCCGCTTCGCCCACGAGCGGAATGTCGCGCAGCCTGGCCGCGCCCTTGCGGATTTCCTCTTCCTTGCGGAAACGGACTTGCGTCGAAATGTCCGGACGCGTCACGGCGAGCGTGCCCGATTCGCCGCAGCACCGGTCATTCTTCTCGATCTTGTAGCCATCGTTCGCCGAACCCATGATTTCATTCACGAGCTTGATCGGGTCCATTGTCTTGATCGGCGAGTGGCAGGGGTCGTGATACATGTAGCGCGTCCCCGTCACGCCTTCCAGCTTGATGTTCTTTTCCAGCAGGAATTCGTGGATATCGATAATCCGGCAGCCCGGGAAAATCTTCTCGAATTCATACCCGGCCAGCTGGTCGTAGCAAGTCCCGCACGACACCACCACCGTCTTGATGTCCAGATAGTTCAGCGTATTGGCCACTCGGTGGAACAACACGCGGTTATCGGTGACGATCTTCTCGGCTTTATCGAATTGACCGGCGCCGCGTTGCGGATAACCGCAGCACAGGTAACCCGGCGGCAACACCGTCTGCACGCCGGCTTCCCACAGCATGGCTTGCGTGGCGAGGCCGACCTGCGAGAACAAGCGCTCCGAGCCGCAGCCCGGAAAATAGAAGACCGCTTCCGTATCCGAAGTGGTTGTCTTTGGATTGCGGATGATCGGGACAATCTTGTTGTCCTCGATGTCGAGCAACGCGCGCGCCGTCTTCTTCGGCAGGTTGCCCGGCATCTTCTTGTTCATGAAGTGGATCACCTGCTGCGTGACCGCGGGCTTGCCGACCGTTGCGGGCGGTTTCGCCGTCTGCTTCTTCGTGAATTTCTTCAGCACGTCATTGCCGAGGCGCTGCGCCTTGTAGCCAATGCCCATCATCGCCGTGCGGGCGAGGTTGATGGTCTGCGGGTTCGTAGCGTTGAGGAAGAACATGCCGGCCGCGTTGCCCGCGTTGAACTTCTTCTTGCCCATCTTGCGCAGCAGGTTGCGCATGTTCATGGTGACATCGCCGAAATCGATCTTCACCGGGCACGGCGTCACGCACTTGTGACAGACGGTGCAGTGATCGGCGACGTCGTTGAACTCGTCCCAATGTTTTATCGATACCCCGCGCCGCGTCTGCTCTTCATATAAGAACGCTTCGACCAGCAGCGATGTGGCGAGGATCTTGTTGCGCGGGCTGTAGAGCAGATTGGCGCGCGGCACATGGGTCGCGCAAACCGGCTTGCATTTGCCGCAACGCAGGCAGTCCTTGATGGAATCCGCGATCGCGCCAATGTCCGACTGCTGCATGATCAGCGATTCATAACCCATCAGGCCGAAGCTCGGCGTGTAGGCATTGCGCAGATCGGCGCCCGCGAGCAACTTGCCCGCGTTGAAACGGCCTTGCGGATCAACACGTTGTTTGTACTCGCGGAACTCCGCAATTTCGTCTTCGGTCAGGAACTCGAGCTTCGTGATGCCAATACCGTGTTCGCCCGAAATCACGCCGTCCAGGTCGCGCGCCAGCTTCATGATGCGTGCGACCGCGACGTGCGCGTCCTGCAGCATCTCGTAGTTGTCGGAGTTGACCGGGATATTGGTGTGGACGTTGCCGTCGCCCGCGTGCATGTGCAGCGCGACGAATACGCGGCCACGCAGCACCGTCTTATGGATGTTCTGCGCTTCTTCGAGGATTGGCTTGAATTCGCCGCCACTGAAAATATGACGCAATTCGGCGCGGATTTCCTGCTTCCAGGAGATGCGGATCGTTCGGTCCTGCGCGACATCGAACACGCGGACACCGGGCTGCGAATCCACGCGATCCGCGAGCTTTTCGGCCAACCCTTCGTAGCCGAGCTGGACCATGTAGTGCTGCGCTTCGCGCAACGGCAGATCCAGCTTTTCGCCGACGAAGCTCCAGCGTGCACGCACTCGCTGCAACAGATCGAGCGCCTGCTGAACGCGGTCTTCGAGCAATTCGGCGCTGGGAATTTCGTTGGCGTCGTCGCTCTTTCCAAGCGGCAGCTTGCCCGTCTTGAAGAACGTTTCGAGGGCGTCGACGAGTTGCAGCTTGTTCTTGATCGACAACTCGATGTTGATCCGCTCGATCCCGTCCGTGTACTCGCCCATGCGGTTCAGCGGGATCACCACGTCTTCGTTGATCTTGAACGCGTTCGTATGCTTCGCGATAGCGGCCGTGCGCGAGCGATCGAGCCAGAAGCGTTTGCGCGCCTCGGCGTTCACCGCGACGAACCCTTCGCCGCTTTTACCGTTCGCCATGCGGACGACTTCGGAGGTGGCTTGCGCGACCGCATCCGGATCGTTACCGACGATATCGCCGATCAGCACCATCTTCGGAAACGCGTTGCGCTTGCTCTTGGTCGCATAGCCGACCGCGCGCAGATAACGTTCGTCGAGATGCTCGAGACCGGCGAGAATCGCGCCGCCCTGCTTCGACGTCTCGAACAAGTAATCCTTGATTTCCACGATGCTCGGAATCGCGTCGCGCGCCTGGCCGAAGAATTCGAGGCAGACGGTGCGCGTATGAGCAGGCATCTTGTGCAGGATCCAGCGCGCCGATGTAATCAGCCCGTCGCAACCTTCCTTCTGCACGCCCGGCAGACCCGACAGGAATTTATCCGTCACGTCCTTGCCGAGGCCTTCCTTGCGAAACTTGCTACCGGAAATATCCAGCGATTCCGTGCGCAGCAATTTCTCGCCCGGCGCGCGCGTTCCGTCGAACCAGTCGAGCCGGAAACGCGCCACGGGAATGTCGTGGATCTTGCCGCAGTTGTGATCCAGGCGCGTGACTTCGAGCCAGTTGCCCTGCGGATCGACCATGCGCCACCAGGCCAGATTGTCGAGCGCCGTACCCCACAGTACGGCCTTTTTACCGCCGGCGTTCATCGCGACGTTACCGCCGACACACGATGCATCCAGCGACGTCGGATCAACCGCAAAGACGAAACCGGCCTGTTCAGCGGCTTCGGTCACCCGGCGGGTAACCACACCCGCGCCCGAGAAAATGGTCGCGACTTTGTGATCGACACCCGGCAGGTCCGTCATTTCGACGGGGCCGAGCTGCTCGAGTTTTTCGGTGTTGATGACGGCCGCGAACGGCGTGAGGGGAATCGCGCCGCCGGTGTAGCCCGTGCCGCCTCCGCGCGGAATCACGGTCAGGCCGAGCTCGAAGCACGCCTTGATCAAGCCGGCGATTTCCGCCTCGGTATCCGGCGTCAGCACGACAAACGGGTATTCGACGCGCCAGTCCGTGGCGTCCGTCACGTGGGACACCCGCGATAGCCCATCGAACTTGATGTTGTCCTTCTCGGTGACCTTGCTGAAGACCTTCGACGCCTTCTTGCGCAGATCGTAGGTTTGCTCGAACTCTTTCTTGAAATCTTCCACCGCGCGGCAGGCGGCGCTGATGAGCAGTTCCACGCGTGCGGCGCGCTCCCGGCCGGCATCGTCCTGATGCTGCGACAGATCCGCTTTACGACGCTTTTCGATATCACCCAGACGGTGATTCAACGCTTCGATCAGCAATGCGCGGCGTTTCGGGTTGTCGAGCAGGTCGTCCTGCAGATAGGGATTGCGACGCACGACCCAGATGTCACCGAGCACTTCATACAGCATGCGTGCCGAGCGGCCCGTGCGGCGTTCGCTGCGCAGAATGGCCAACGCTGCCCAGGCTTCCTCGCCCAGCAGGCGAATGACGATTTCGCGATCGGAAAACGATGTGTAGTTATAGGGAATTTCGCGCAGGCGCGGCTCGGTATCCAGGGCCACGGCATGCGCGGCGCCGTTCGGATCGAAGGCTTGGGGTGCGTTCATATTCGACAGTTCGGTGAGCCGGCGCTTGTGCTGACGATAAAGTCACGAGCAGCGCGATAGCCGGCATTGCGCGGGGAGGCGCAGATTTTCGAGTGATACTTTTTTGTGAAGGTGCTCGCCGGCAGGGGTTGGCGAGCGGTGCAAAACCTTCGGAGGGTCCGGAATCAGCGCCACGATCGCTGATGACGCGCATGCCGTTCCGAAGCCGCGTGGATAGCGCAGCAGAGCGCGCAGCACTCGCGTGGAGCACTGCGGGGAACATGCGTCAAAAAGCCGGTCCGGGACTGCCGTTGCATCTTCCGATCCTGTATCGAAAAGCGAATTCTAACTCATCGGGATGTTTGCCGTTCGCACCTGGTAGCGGGCTGAAGGGCTTTATGCATGCCAATTTTCGACGGATTTTTGGCTGTTTTTTCACCGGCGACGGGGTTATTCACGGGTGTCGGGGTCGGAGTGCACCGCTCGGGGTTGATGCCTTGTTGGCAACGGTTCCGGCAAATCGCTTGGGATTGACGTCGGGTTACGGCTTCCAGGCGCCGTGGCCAGGAGTCAACGCCGTCAAGCCCGAAACCCGTGCCAGCGAGCCCCTGCGCTATTATTGACCCTTTCGCTCTCAAAAATGGCGCGCACAGCCGCGCGAACGGCTCCGGAATGAAACACCCCGATTACCTCAAGAAAGTCCTGACCGCGCGCGTCTACGATGTCGCCCGCGAAAGCGAGCTCGAACCCGCGCGCAATTTGTCCGCGCGGCTGCACAACTCGGTCTACCTGAAGCGCGAAGACAACCAGCCGGTGTTCTCGTTCAAGATTCGCGGCGCGTACAACAAGATGGTGCAGCTTTCCGCTGACGTGCTGGCACGCGGCGTGATCACGGCGTCGGCGGGCAATCATGCCCAGGGCGTCGCTTATTCCGCCACCCGGCTTGGCTGCAAAGCCGTCATTGTCGTGCCGGTCACCACGCCCCAGGTCAAGATCGACGCCATGCGCGCATTCGGCGGCCCGACGGTGGAAATCGTCCAGCACGGCGAATCGTATAGCGACGCGTATGGCTACGCCGTGAAGCTCCAGGAGGAACGCGGCCTGACTTTCGTCCATCCGTTCGATGACCCCGACGTGATTGCGGGCCAAGGCACCGTCGCGATGGAAATCCTGCGCCAGCATCAAGGCCCGATCCACGCAATCTTCGTCCCGATCGGCGGCGGCGGGCTCGCTGCGGGCGTCGCGGCTTACGCGAAGGCCGTGCGCCCGGAAATCCGGATCATCGGCGTGCAAGCCGTCGATTCATGCGCGATGAAGCAATCCATCGCGGCAGGCGAGCGCGTCACGCTGGCCGAAGTCGGACTGTTCGCGGATGGCACGGCGGTGAAACTGGTCGGCGAGGAAACCTTCCGGCTGTGCCGGGAATTGCTCGACGAGGTCCTCACCGTCGACACCGACGCCCTCTGCGCCGCGATCAAGGACGTTTTCCAGGACACGCGCAGCGTGCTGGAACCATCGGGAGCGCTGGCTGTTGCCGGTGCAAAGCTCTATGCCGAGCGCGAGGGGCTGGAGGCGCAGACGCTGGTCGCCGTTACGTCCGGAGCGAACATGAACTTCGACCGCATGCGTTTTGTGGCCGAACGGGCCGAAGTTGGCGAAGCGCGGGAAGCCGTGTTCGCGGTGACCATTCCGGAAGAACGCGGCAGTTTCAAGCGGTTTTGCGAGCTGGTCGGCACGCGTAGCGTGACCGAGTTCAATTACCGGATCGCGGATGCCAAAGCCGCGCATATCTTCGTTGGCGTGCAGATCAAGACGCGCGGCGAAGCCGTGCAGATGGCGAATGCGTTTATCGAACACGGGTTTGCCACGGTCGATCTCAGCCACGACGAACTGTCGAAGCAACATATCCGCTACATGGTCGGCGGCCATTCGCCGCTGGCGCAGGACGAACGCCTGCTGCGTTTCGAGTTTCCGGAGCGCCCGGGCGCGCTGATGAAATTCCTTTCATCGATGGCGCCGAACTGGAATATCAGCCTGTTCCATTACCGGAACCAGGGTGCGGATACGAGTTCGATCCTGGTCGGCATCCAGGTGCCGGCGTCGGAAAACGTCGAGTTCGAGCGATTCCTTGCTACGCTGGGGTATCCGTGGTGGGACGAAGGCGCGAATCCCGTCTACAAGCTGTTCCTGGCCTGACGAGCGGACGAGCGCATGGCCTTCACGCTGGACGACAAACTGGTGGTCGCGATTTCATCGCGGGCGCTGTTTGACTTCGAAGAAGAGAACGAAGTCTACGAGACCGGCCATTTGTGTGAATACGAGGCGCTGCAGCGCTCACGGTTGAACGTTCCGGCAAAACCCGGCATTGCGTTCTCCTTGATCGAGAAGCTGCTTGCGCTGAACGTGGCCGGCGAACGGCGCGTGGAAGTCGTGATCTTGTCGCGCAGCGATCCCATTAGCGGTTTGCGCGCGTTCAGTTCGTGCAAGGAGCATGGATTGGCGATTGAGCGCGGGGTGTTTACGCGTGGTGAATCGCCGTTCCGGTATCTGGAGCCGTTCCGAGCCTCGTTGTTTTTATCGGCGAATTCAGCCGATGTCCGCGATGCCCTCGACGCCGGGTTTCCCGCCGCGACTGTCGTACCGCGAGCGCCGCTTGCCGCGAGCCGGTATCCTGACGAAATTCGAATCGCTTTCGACGGCGATGCCGTGCTTTTCTCCGACGAAGCCGAGCAAGTGTTCCAGGCGCAGGGTTTGCCGGCGTTTGTGGAACATGAAGTGGGCAAGAAGGAATTGCCGTTGATGAACGGCCCGTTGAAACCGTTGCTCGAAGCACTTCACAGGCTGCAAAAACTTAGCCACGAGACAACGCGGATGCGCATTCGCACGGCGCTGGTCACGGCGCGATCGGCGCCTGCGCACGAGCGCGCAATCCGGACGTTGATGGCCTGGAACATCGAAATCGACGAAGCGATGTTCCTCGGTGGATTGGACAAAGGCCCGTTCCTGGGCAAGTTCGAACCCGACTTTTTCTTCGACGACCAAATTGGCCATTGCGAATCGGCCCGCGTCGTGACTGCGACGGGGCACGTTCCGAGTGGCATATCGAACGCATCATGAATACGCCCGAACACTCTCCCCTTGGCAAGCCGGTCCAGTACAGCGAACGCTACGATCCGGCACTGCTCTTTCCCATCGCGCGGGCTGCTGGCCGCGAGGCTATCGGCGTGCCGGCGCAATTGCCGTTTTTCGGCACGGACATCTGGAACGCCTACGAGCTTTCATGGCTGAACAAAAAGGGCAAACCGCAGATCGCGGTGGCAACGTTCATCGTGCCGGCGGAGTCACCGAATATCGTCGAGTCGAAGTCATTCAAGCTGTATCTGGGGTCTTTCTCGCAGACGGCGTTTGAATCTATCGACGAGGTTCGGGCCGCGATTCGCAAGGATGTTTCCGCGGTTTGCGGTGCGAATGTTTCTGTCCAGCTTGTCGCGCCTTATGAGTTTGCGTTGAAACTCAAGATGGAGGAATTTGAGGGGCTTTCGCTGGATCGGCTGGATCTGGACACTGATGTTTATTCGCCGGATCCATCGCTATTGCGCGCATCTTTTGACGAATCGCCAGTCGATGAAACGCTGTTTTCGAATCTGTTGAAGTCCAATTGCCCGGTGACCGGGCAACCGGATTGGGGCAGCGTGCAAATTCGCTATGTCGGCGCACCGATCGATCACGCGGGATTGCTGCGATATATCATTTCTTATCGCGAACATACGGGGTTTCATGAGCAATGCGTTGAGCGGATTTTCATGGACGTAATGCGCGAATGCAAGCCGCAACGCCTGGCCGTTTATGCGCGATATACGCGGCGCGGCGGGTTGGATATCAATCCGTTCCGGACAAACTTTAATCTGCCGTTGCCGGATAACGCGCGGCTGGCGCGGCAGTAAAAGCTCTTCACGCGGGTGGTCCGACATACCATCCGCGCGAACAAAATCAACGCACTTAAGCGCCGGCCTTCTTATAGGCCACGCAATCCACTTCGACCTTGCAATCGATCACCATCGATGAAACCACGCAAGCGCGTGCCGGCGGATGTTCGCCAAAGTACTCCTTGAATACCTTGTTAAACGACGCAAAGTCGCGCGGATCGTCGAGCCAGACGCCGCATCGAACCACATGCTCCGCGCCATATCCGGCCTCTTTCAAAATCGCGAAAACATTCTGAATCGCCTTATGCGACTGGGCCACAATCCCGCCTTCGATCACTTCGCCGTTTTCCATCGGTGTCTGGCCAGAGACATAAAGCCAGCCGTCCGCTTCCACCGCCCGCGAAAACGGCATCACTGCACCGCCTTGCCCCTTTCCACCTTCCACGCCATATCGCTTCATTTCAAAACTCTCCAAACAAAAAACTAAAATCAAAAATGCCCGAGCGCGTCGAGTCTGGAACCCTCTCCACGCGCCACAAAATGTCCCGCTCTTAGTCCCGTCACCGCGCCGTCGAGATACGAAAGCACGCCATTCACCCAAACCGCGTCGATACCATCCGCCGTCTGCCGAGGCTCGGCGAACGTAGCGGTATCTTGAACCTTGTCGGCATCGAAGAGCACCAGGTCCGCGTGATAACCCACCTGCACCTGACCGCGCTCCGATAACCCGAACCGTCGCGCCGATAACCCCGTCATCTTGCGCACCGCTTCCTCGAGCGGCACCAGCGACGTATCACGCGCGTAGTGCCCCTACACGCGCGGAAACGCGCCCCACAACCGCGGATGCGGCAGCGGATCATTCGGCAAGCCGTCTGAACCGACCATCGTTGCCGGATGCGACAAGATCCGCCGCACGTCGTCTTCCGACATGTTGTGATAAACCGCGCCCGCCGGCCGCAAGCGCTTGCCCGCCTCCTGCTGCGTCACGCCCCACTCCGCTGCGATCGCGGAAATCAGCTTCCCCGCCATCTCCGGATGCGGCTCCGACCACGTGATCGTGATGTCAATATCGCCGGTCACCTGTTTCAAATCGAGCGTCGATGAACTCCGGTTGTACGGATAACAATCGCAACCCACCGGCTGACCGTCGCGCACTTTTTCGAGCGACTTCAAAACCTCCGTGCTGCGCCCCCAGTTCGACGGCCCCGCGCACTTCAAATGCGAGATCACGACGGGAACACGCGCATGCTTGCCGACCTGATACGCCTCGTCCATTGCGTCGAGGATGGCGTCGAATTCGGTGCGCATGTGCGTGGTGTACAACGCGCCGGCGTTGGCCAAAGGCTCGGCCAGCGCCATCACCTCTTCCGGCGGGGCACTGAATGCCGAACCGTAAGCGAGACCGCTGCTCATCCCGAGCGCACCATGCGCCAGCGCTTCTTCCAACTGCGCGCGCATGCCGTCGATTTCCTCCGATGACGCCCCGCGATCCAGCCGGTCCATATGGTTGTTACGCAATGCCGTGTGCCCGATCAGGGCGCCCACATTCACGGCCGGCCGCGCATGATTCACCGCATCGACATAGGCGGCAAAGGTCGGATACTGAAAGTCATCGAACGCGCCGAGCAGGTTCATCGGGTCGGGCGGCTCGCCCTTCAGCGTCACCGGCGACGCGCTGATGCCGCAATTGCCGACAATCACCGTCGTCACGCCCTGCGATATCTTCGGCAGCATTTGCGGCGAACGGATGACGTGGGTGTCGTCGTGCGTATGGACATCGATAAAACCCGGCGCCAGCACCCGGCCCTGCGCGTCGACAACGTTCTCGGCCGTCCAGCTGCCCAGCTCGCCGATCGCGACTATCCGGCCATCCTTCACCGCCACATCGCGCTGAACCGCCGGCGCGCCCGTTCCGTCGATCAACCGTGCGCCTTTGATCAGCGTATCGACGTGTTGTCCATCCGATGCCATGAGTCATCCCCTCAAAATTTCGCGTTTGTTTGAGCGCAGATCAATCGCCCAACGGCTGACGCTCGTCCACACCGCCGCCACGATAAGCATCCAGCGCGTGTTTCATGCGCCGCAAGAGCTCGCGGCTCGTATCGCCCTGCTTCACAGCAAGTTCGGTCACAAGCAGGTCGAGCGCCATCAACATGGCGTAGCGGGACGTCGACGGCTTGTAAATAAAATCGGTCTCGTTCGCGATGATCGGAATCAGCCAGTCGGCCAGTTGCGCGAGCGGCGACGCGGGCGCAGTCAGCGCAATCACGCGCGCGCCATACTCCCGCGCGATTTTGCAGCTTTCGACCATCTCCGGCGTCTGCCCCGTCACCGATAACGCCACCACCACATGCTCGCGCGAGAGCGTCGCGGCGACCATCCGCTGCAGCAGGCCGTCCTGATACGACGCCACCGGCCGCCCCAGCCGAACCAGGCGGAAACGCATTTCATCGGCTAAAGCGGTCGAGCCGCCGCCCATGCCGAACACGTAGATCATCTGTGCATCGGCGAGCGCGTCGGCCGCCGCTGCTATTGGCGCCGCGCGCAACGCGCCGCGATTGTGGGCGAGCGTGGTCTGGATATCGTCGAAAATACGGGCGGCGAGCGAATCGGCGGGATCGTCGGCGCCGGTTTCGTCGTACGAACCGCCGCGCAGGAAGCGCTGGCCGACCGCCGCCGCCTGAGCCAGCCGCAATTTGAGCTCGCGCACGTCCTGACATCCCACCGCCTTCGCAAAACGCGTCACGGTCGCAATGCTGACCTCGGCTTTTTTTGCGAGCGCACCGATGCTGGCGCGCGAAGCACCGGTCAAATCGTCGAGAATAAGCGCCGCGACTTTCCGTTCCGCCGAGCGCAATTCGGGCGCACGCTCGGCAATCCGGGCGACGATATCGAAAGCGGGCGGTTCGGACGAAACGTTCATTGAGACCCTTTGACCCTAGTGTGGTACTAAATAACAATGTCTTGCGCATCGTACTTTCTGTACCATTATCGCGTCAATCTCGATATTGAATCGAACACAGCCGTATAAGCCCCTGACTCTATACAAACGAACGATGGAGTAGCAGCACATGAAAGTTACAAACTATCAAAGCGCGACAATCGACCCTTTTGGCAAGGGTCTGGGCATGGTGCCGGGCGTAAGCGTCCATCTGGCGGATGCCGCGCGCCTTGACTGGAACCTGCTGGACGAGGACGTAAGCCTGCCGGCCGCCGTGCTGTACGCGGACCGGATCGAGCACAACCTGAAGTGGATGCAGGCCTTCGTGGCCGAATACGGCGTCAAGCTCGCGCCGCACGGCAAGACGACCATGGCGCCGCAATTGTTTCGCCGCCAGCTTGAGACCGGCGCGTGGGGCATTACGCTGGCCACCGCGCATCAGGTGCGCGCGGCGTATCGCGGCGGCGTGTATCGCGTGCTGATGGCAAACCAGCTGGTGGGCAAACGCAACATGGGCATGATCGCGGAGCTGCTCACCGACCCGGGTTTCGAGTTCCATTGCCTCGTGGATTCGGCGGACAACGTCGATCAGCTCGGCGCGTTTTTCAGCGATGTGAACAAGCAGGTGAACGTGCTGCTGGAACTGGGCGTGGCAGGCGGGCGCACCGGGATTCGCGACGACGCGCAGCGCGACGCGGTGCTGGCAGCCATTGCACGCTGGCCCAATGCCGTGAAGCTCACCGGCGTCGAACTGTATGAGGGCGTGCTGCAGGACGAATCGAAGGTACGGGCGTTTCTACAAAATGCGGTGGACGTGACGCGGGCGCTTGTAGCCGAGGGCAAGATCGCACGCAAGCCGGCGATTCTCTCGGGCGCGGGATCGGCATGGTACGACGTTGTTGCCGATGAATTCGCGAAAGCGAATAGCGATGCAATCGAGGTCATCCTGCGTCCGGGCTGCTACCTGACACACGACGTGGGCGTGTACAAGAAAGCGCAGAACGAGATTTTCGCCCGCAACCCGATCGCGAAGAAAATGGGCGAAGGGTTGAAACCGGCGCTGCAATTGTGGGCCTATGTGCAGTCGATTCCGGAGCCGGATCGCGTGATCATCGGCTTGGGGAAACGCGATGCCGCCTTCGACGCCGGCATGCCCGAACCTGCTCGCCACTTCCGCCCCGGAACGCAATGGCCGCGTGACATCAAGACCGATGAAGGCTGGGAGATCTTCGGCATGATGGACCAGCACGCGTACCTGCGGATCAAGCCGGGCGACGACATCAAGGTCGGCGACATGATCGCGTTCGACATCTCGCACCCTTGCCTCACGTTCGACAAATGGCGCCAGATCCTGGTCGTCGATACAAAATATCGCGTGAAGGAAGTGATCGAAACGTCGTTCTAGGCTTCGTCGGGAAGAGCGGCGCTGTCCGTGCCGCTCACCTCGGCCGCTGTTCCGGCGGCAACTTCCTGAATCCGTTGTTCCAGCGCGCGCAGCGCGTCGGAAAGTGCCGTGACGGCGTCATCCGGAAGCGTCGATAGCGTCTCGTGAAGGAACTCGTTGCGGCGCGGCATGCCGGCTTCGGTCACGGCGCGCCCCGCATCCGTGAGAATCACGTTCGATACCCGGTTGTCGCGCTGGTCGACACTGCGCGCAATCCAGCCCAGCGCCTCCAGCGTTTTCAACTGCCGCGTGAGCGCGCCCGGGTCCACGCGCAGCCGCTCAACCAATCGTTTCTGCGACAACTCGCCCGCGTGATCGTGCAGCGCGAGCAGGATGCGCCAGCGCGGCATTGGATGGCCGACCTGCGATTCGAACGCCTGCATGAACGCACGATAAGTACGTCCGAACTGCTGTATGAAGGCGATACGTTCCGTTTCGTCCATGCTGATTGGTTCCCGGCTGACTGCTCTGATGCTGGTTGCTTCAGTGGTGCGCGTTTGCGCGTCGTTCGTGCCCGTGGCGCTCTGCACGTGCTTGCTTTCTGCTATCGAACTCATTCGGCCACTATTGTCGGTTCGATCTTCGCGCCTTTCAAACGCACCGGCGGCACGCGACGCGCTTGCCACACGGACAGCACAGCGACAACCGCCGCCACCGCCAGACCAATGTGAATTGCCGCAACCAGCGACTCGCGTGCCGATTCAAGCAGCATTGCGCCGTTATGGCCGGCGGTCGCGAGTTGCGACAGCAGCGTGGCCTGCGCGTCGTGATTGATCAGGATCTGCGGATCGCTCAGGTCGCTGAACCAGTGGCTGGCGTTGTCTTTATCGAGTGAAAGCTGCACGCCGCTTGCGTACAGATGACTGATCAGCGTGCCGGTCAGGGCCGTGCCTATCATCCCGCCAATCATGCGCAGCGACTGCAGCAACGCCGTCGCAATCCCCAGATGCTCGCGCCCGGCCGTCAGTTGCGCGAACACGGTCAGGTGCGGCATGACAAAACCCAGCCCCATTCCACCCAGCACCATGAAGATCATCAGCAGCGGACGCGGCATCGAGCGGGTGGCGATCACCACGCCGAGACACGCCACCGCGAGCAGCGCGAAACCAATGAACAGCATGGCATTGGGATTCTTCACGCGCGTCACGATCCGGCCGTTCACGATACTGCCAATCGTAATGAACACCACCAACGGCGTAATCATCAGGCCAGCGTCTTTCGGCGACATCCCGAAACCGCCTTGAAACAGCAAAGGCGCGTAGAACAGCAGCGAAAACATGGTGAAACCGCCCAGGATCGCCAGCGTGAACAGCGCGGACAGGCTCTTGTTGCGAAACATATCGACGGGAAGAATGGCGTAATCGCAGCGCCGTTCCCACTTCCAGAGCGCGTAGCTGGACGCAACGCTCGCGAACAGCAGCATCAACGACTCCGCCGACAGCCCGTGCTTCGGCAACATTTCGACAAACAATTGCAGCGAACCCAGCGCAATCGCGATCAGGCCCGCGCCTTGCCAGTCCAGACGCATCTTGCCTTCATGCTTGACATGCCGGAGATGCGGCAGGAAACGCCAGACGAAAAACACCGACAGCAGGCCGACGGGCAGATTCACGTAGAACACGGAGCGCCAGCCGTAGTATTGGGTCAGAATCCCGCCAAGCGATGGGCCGACAGCGTTCGCAATACCGAACGCCGAACTCATCATGACTTGCCAGCGAAGGCGCACGACTGAGTCTGGAAAGAGATCGGGGATGCAGGCGAACGCAGTGCCTACCAGCATGCCGCCGCCAATGCCCTGAAGGCCACGCGCGAGCACGAGGAACAGCATGTTGTTGGCGAGGCCGCACAGCGCGGAAGCGACCGTGAACACAACGATGGACGCGATCACGAACGGCTTGCGTCCGTAATAATCGCCAAGCCGGCCGAAAATAGGCACGGTGATGACCGACGTGAGCAAGTAGGACGTGGCGACCCACGCGTAAAGATCGAACCCTCTGAGTTCGGCGACGATGGTAGGCAACGCCGTGCCGACCACGGTTTGATCGAGCGCGACCAGCATGGTCACGAAGCAGATGCCTAACATCGCCATTAGCGATTCGCGAAACGGGAGCACTTGTCCCGCTGAGTGGTGCGCGGCAGTATGAACGGCCATTTTTTGATACCGCAATGATTGACTTGTCAACAGAATATGAATCATAGCACGGTGAAAGGCTCTAATCCAAGGCCGGACGCCTTCTCAACCTTCTAGAAATTCGCCATGGAACCGACGCCAATCGCCGCTTCGCCCCTCTCTCAGGAAGATCTCGCCTCCCTGCGCCGCGCCAAGGAAGCGCTGGAAAGCCCGTCGCTCACGATGAAACTTGCGAGCGTGGTGGGCTCGCCCATCGAAAAGATGATGTCGAAAATGCCGAACGTTGCGCAGGAAAAAATCGACGAAGCGACTCAGGCCGCGCTGAAGAAATGCCTGCAGCTCGCGCTGCGCACGCTGAGTAAAAGCACCATCGACGGCGTGGTGTTGCCGCCGGAAAAACCGCACAACCTGATGCACAAACTGGCCGTCGCGACGACGGGCGCGGCGGGCGGCGCGTTTGGGCTGTTTGCGTTGCCGATCGAATTGCCGGTCACCACCACGCTGATGTTTCGCTCGATCTGCGACATTGCGCGCAGCGAGGGCGAAGACGTGCATCTGATCGACACCCAGTTGCAATGCCTGATGGTGCTCGGCATGGGCGGCCCGAGTTCGAGCGACGACAGCGCGGATATTGGCTATTTCATCGTGCGTGGAACGCTGGCGCAGTCGGTATCGAAGGCAACAAGCGAACTTGCCGCGAAGGGCTTGAGCGGACACGGTTCGACCGCATTGCTCAAGTTTTTGCAAACCGTGGCGTCGAGGTTCTCGGTTCAGGTGAGCGAACAAGTCGCCGCCAAATCGATTCCCGCAATCGGCGCGGTGCTTGGCGCCATGATCAACACGGTATTCATCGATCACTTCCAGCAGACGGCGCACGGACACTTCACCGTGCGCCGTCTGGAGCGCCAATATGGCCAGTTGGCCGTCGAGCGCGCTTTCCAGACCATCGATATAACGAGCGGGAAGTGACGCTGCGGTCGTCTAGGCGGTTTCCGCGGCCTGCAGCGCCGTCACCCGGCGCACGAACCCCGCAGCCTGCTCCAGCGCGCAGTTCGCCTCCGGCATGAACGGCGCGAACATCTGAAAAACGTGCGGCATCTTCGGCCAGATGTTGAGCTCGACCCGCACGCCCGCCGCGCGGGCTTTCTCTGCCACGCGTGTGGAATCGTCGAGGAGCACTTCGGTATCGCCTATCTGGATAAACAACGGCGGCAATCCTTCGAACCGCCCATATAACGGCGATACGTACGGATGACGTACGTCGGTTTCTCCCGCATAGAGCTTGCCGGCCGGTGCAAACGCACTGCCGTGGAACATGGGATCGCGGCCCTCGTTGGTCGTGATCGACGCGCCGGTCGCCGCCAGATCCGTCCACGGCGAAAGCGTTACGGCGCCGGCAGGGAGCGGATCGCCGGCGTCGCGCAAAGCGAGCAGCGTGGCCAGCACAAGGCCGCCACCGGCCGAATCTCCTGCTATCACCAGGCGCTCGGGTAACACGCCATCGGCGAGAAGTTTTCTATACGCCGCCAGCGCGTCGTCCAGCGCCGCCGGAAACGGATGCTCGGGTGCGAGCCGGTAGTGGAGGGAAAAGGTTCGCGCGCCTGAGCGCCGGGCGAGCGGGAAAACGATCCCGCGGTGAGTCGCGGGCGAGCAGAAGTAGTACCCGCCTCCATGCAGATAAAGGATCGTGATACCGGAGGGTTGCTCCGGCGTCAGCCACTCTCCGCGCAGGGGCGCATCGTGCGGACCGTACTGCTCAACGAGATGCCAGCCGGCGGGTACCTTCGGCGACCACACGCGTTTGGACGCCATCGCGCGTGCGCGTGCGACATCTGCGGCGTCTATACCCGGTTTTGCCGTCTCAGGACGCGTCCAGCGCCGTAAAACCCAGCACGCCAGCGCACTTTGCCAACTCATCGCAACTCCTCATTGGGGGACCCGTCGATCATAAGATCCCTTGGCAAGCCGCGTGTCACAAAAGTCCTCGGTCAGCCGAGCGGCCTCAGTTTGCCGGCATGACTTGCCCGCGGATCTCTCCGGTCGGGTTCTTCTCCGTGTGGATATTGAAGTAGTACTGGCCGGCCATCAGGTCCGTAGCCTGTTGCTCGGAAAGCGTGGCCTGTCCGGTGATAGGACTGGGCAGCGCATCCTTGTCGATAGGAACCTGCACCTTCGCGTTCTGGCCCACGGGCGCGGGGCCGTGGAAATGGGCCATGGTCGGCGGGCCCGACAAATCGGCATACGTCACGGTCCACTGCAGCGTCTTGGTCGTGGTGTCGAAGGTGGCTTTCAGCACCCCATGTCCCTTGCTCACGCGAGGCGGCACTTCACTCGATGGTTGCAGATTCGCTTGCAACGCAACCGTATCGGCGAACGCGACGCTCGACGCCAATGATGTTACGGACGACATCAACCCCAAACTCAAACCCAACACGCTGTTACGCAGACTGAATCTCGTGAACATGTTTGCACTCTCCCGGTGACCGACGAATGGACGAGTCATCTGCTTTCCGCCGCGAAGGACGAGAGTAACAAGCACAGGCTCATCGACGCGCCATAGTAGTGCATTTTTCGCGTCAAGCCTGCGCGCACGAACCCCGAGTCGATGCGTGACCGGAAATGCGAAAAGGCGCCTCACGGCGCCTGTTCGTTACAACGTCAGACTTTCAGCAATTTAGAAGCGGTGACGCAGGCCTGTTGACACCACCACCTGGTTGCCGTGGGCAGCACGAGCACTCGAGCCATACACTTGAGCTGCGGTATCGCCGTCCGTCAACTGTACGACGCCTTCAGCATAGATATCCGTACGCTTGGACAACGCGTAGTCCGTCTGCAGGCCAACTTGATGGTAACGAGCGTGATCGTTGTTGAAGTCTCCCGGAACCATACCCTTGCGGTCCGTGTACGTGTAAGCCGCGCCAAGCGCCAGCGCCGGCGTCACTGCGCCGGCGTCACTGAATAGCGTGCGTTCACTTCATAGTTGTTGTAACGCACGGTTGAGTCGCCAGCGACGAACTGGAAGGGGCTTTGCGTCCACACCGCACCTACCGTCGCCGCACCGAACCCGTAGTTCGCGCCAACGCCGTACGTGCGGTGCGTCTGGGCCGGTGGCATCAGCGGATCCGCAGACTCGGTGATAGCTCCGCCCGTGTTCGCGGGATTGGCCTCCTTCTGCTCTTCGCCCTTGACGCACTCGTGTTCCTCACAGCTGATGCAGTCGCGATACATCTGGCACGGTTCGCTGGCGAAGTTATGGGTGCACCAGCCATACTCGGTTGTATGGGCCGCGACTATACCTGTCCTCTTGAACGCCCTACGCGCAATCAGGTCCCGGCGGCGAGCGGTCACCAGATTCGAAGTGAGCCCCGCTTTCAGGGCCTCGCTGATGGGCGCCTGTACTTCATCCGAACTCATGTGGTCGTACGCTCTATTCTGCCGAATGTCCTTGCGTCAGGAAAAGACTGCAATCTCTGTGCTGGTAAGGCCGCCCGTCTGTCCGAGCATATTCAAGTAATGTCTCAGACTGTGGCTCCTGAGCCAGATGGGGGAGCCGTCGTCCTCGGTATAACCAAAGCGTTCAAAGATGGACGGTCCGTCATCCCTGACTCCTAGGTACCTCGAGATGACACCGTCATCGACGCACCTGAACATGCATAGATACGTCGCCCTACGAGAATGCATCTCGTTGGTCCTGACAACACCGACAGAGTCTTCGCATTTGAGCTCGGGGTCTCCTGGGACGTAGCTATGAGCTGCTGTCCTTGTGTACATCGACCAGCCATTCTCGAATACGTTGTTGAGCGCTTTCATCACTGATACCTTGCGCTGAGCCTAGGAGTACGAAGTTCTGTAAAAGCTCACCAGGCTCTCGGCCAAAATGATATACGCCGTACACGGAATCATCGATTGCTAGCCAATTATTCAAGCGCTTCCCATATGCGTAGCAGGTGATTATGTCGGTGCGCCCGGAGCCGTTCTGCATGTAACTGAACCGCGCTTTCCTGTCCCGTGTAGTGTCGACCACCCGTCGCGCCAGTTCCTGCGGCAGGTACGAAATGACCCTCTCCGTGGGCAGCGTTTGCAGCCATGACGTCGTCAGTGCGATTTGCACGGCCGGATACGGCTCAAGCATCTCAACAAGAAGTGGCGCGTATTCGAACAGCGGCCTGCCAGACTCGAGAGTCACCTGACCGTCTGTGTCGAGAAGAGCGTGACCACTGTGCAGCGTCCCGTCGTAGTCGACAAAGAGCGTCGGAGTAATCCTGTCCAGGATGAGTTTCCGATGTTCCATCGGTTCGACCTCGTGTAACGCAATAAAGCTTGTCGTGTGTCATTCGGGCATTGAGCGAGGGGCAACGCATTCGTCGCCGTAGACAT
>Ga0073928_10005105_pt1 | contig 18686 bp, 20 predicted proteins | sample PaiPotPPA55metaG_FD_76969 | JGI IMG/M metagenome (GOLD analysis project Ga0073928, IMG submission 76969) | Iron sulfur acid spring bacterial and archeal communities from Banff, Canada, to study Microbial Dark Matter (Phase II) - Paint Pots PPA... ... | reverse complement strand
TGCGATTGCTTCCGAAGGTTGCGTCATCTTCAGGAAGACGCAGGCGCTCGATTTGGCTCATGGGAGTCCTTCAATCAACAGGTGCAGTACGGGGAAATTGATTCCAACGTAACCACTTTAAGTGACCGATCGAGCTGTTGTCTGTATAGCGAGTTACCAAATCAACCGAGAAGTTTGGACGAGTCGAGCACCCAGATGCGACGCTGCCGGAGTTCAATCGCGCCGAGCGTCGTCAAGCGCTTCAATGCACGTGTGACGGTGACCCGGGTCGCCCCCGTCATAGCGGCGATTTGCTCATGGGTCAGGGGGATACATATCAACGTCCCGTCCTCCCGCTTCTCGCCGTACAGCTCTGCCAGCCGTCCCAGTAGCTCCCCGATCCTCATCTCCGGTTTCGGAAGCGCCAGGTATTGGATGCGAGAAGCCAGAATCCGCTGTTTGAGCGCAACGATGCGCATGAGGGAAATGGCGAGTTCCGGGCAGGTCGGAATTACCCCTGTGATAACCCTGATGTCAAACTCGATCAGTTCCGAATCCTCAGATGCGATGGCTGTTGCGATTCGGGGAAAGCCGTCCATTGCAGGGGACTCGCCAAACATGGCCCATGGGCCCATCATTTCAAGCATGAACTCGGCGCCATCGCTTTGAAAAATCGAGACCTGGATACGACCTGAAAGCAGAAAATAAAAGGTGAAGCCGAGCTCGCCCTGACGATAAATCATCCTGCCTTTCTCGACCTTTATCTTCCGGCCGAGATGGGCTGCGCGAATCCACACGCCCGCAGTAGCCTCGTCCATATGCCACGTCTCGGTGGTCGCCGCTGCGCTCTTGCTCAAGCCTGTCTCCGTTCATATAGGCGTGCTGATGCGCGTATTGTGGCACGAACGTAAGGCGTGCCCGGCGCGACTCGCGCCCGGACATTGTCGTTATAAACACGCCCTTCTATGAGGTTTAGTCGTAAGCGCGGACCCACTTCCACAAAACCAATGGACAGATAGAAATGTAGGGAACGTGCCCACTGCGGTTGATGCGGGGCACCAACATCGATTCGATGCCATCCCTGCGTCCTGCCCAGCAGGATTGCTTCATGAACCAGTCGCGCCGCCACCCCCGCCGACCGGTATTCCGGCTTGACGTAGAGCTCGGTGATTTGCCCGAACGGACCCCCTGCGTACATTGCCGTGCCTTCATTCACGAGGATGACGCCAACTATCTCGTCGCGTTGATGCGCTACGAAACCAAAGACGCTCCTTTTCGCGGACAACACACGCTCCGCTATGTCAGTGCGGTCATACGGGGCTACCTTCCCACCTCCAAGTTCAACGAAAAGAAGGTCGACAAGTTCCGCGACTGCTTGCGCATCTTTTCTGGTTGCACGCCTGATCTCACACACTGAAGACTCCCGACAATCACATGCTGCGTTGTAGTTGCATTTGGGATTTAGTCTGCCCTTCCCGGTGATGCCTATCTATAATGGTTGCTAGCCCGAATCGTTCAGGAACAACCACTTACGTATTTCATGCTCCATGTCCAAAACTCAAACGGATGACGCTGAAGACATCGCGGAAGCTGGGCCCGCCGAGAAGCAACGTGACCCGGCTGTCGACAAGGTCTCTCAAGCCCTCGCCGCCCAGATTCACGCGTTTCGCACGGCCGCAGGCTTGACGTCGGGGGTTCTTGCAAAAATGGCCGGCATTTCTCATTCCATGCTTTCCCGGATTGAGAAAGGCACGGCAACCCCATCAATTGAGACGCTGACCCGAATCTCTCTAGCCTTGGGTAAGCCTGTATCGCGCTTTTTCGTTGACCAGAGCGAACGTCACGACTGCTCATTCGTGCCGGCGGGGGAGGGAGTTACCGTAGACCGCGAGGGCTCATCGTATGGCCACATCTACCGGTTGATTGGGCACGTCTTGTCGGGCAACTTGTCGGTCGAACCCTACGTCGTTACGCTCGACGAAAACTCGAAGCCCTGGTCGACTCACCAGACTACCGGCGTCCAGTTCCTTCACGTGCTCGAGGGCAAGATGAAGTATCGGTACGCGAATCGGCTTTACGACGTGAAGCCCGGCGACAGCCTGCTGTTCGACCCGAACGCAGCTCATGGTCCAGAGGAGGTTCTCACTACGCCTGTCAAATTCCTGGCAGTCTTTTTCAACATCCGGGACTTCAGCTAACGGGGCACGCACGGGTTGCGTGGCCCCCACTCATATTGCTCAGGAGCGCTGTATTTGGGCGAACTGCTTCGATACCGCGCTATCCCGGGCAGCAACAATCTCTCCCTCGCCCACCCGCTGTTTTCCATACACAATCCAGGCGTCATCGGGCGAACCTATTGTGGCATCTACTCGCAACTTCTCCGGATTGGAATCGAAATAGTAGTGGTAGACCAAGGCAGAATCGCACTCTCCCTTCATCAGCCGGTCGAAGGCCAGCGGAATTGAAACTGCCGGTATGAGCATCGAGTACGCGCTCAAGTCTGCATAGTCGTCGGTGGCCGGTGACACGAGCGATATGGTCTCCGGTTTCACCACCTCTTTTCGCGTCAAAATCGCCAGGGTATGGCTCGGCGAGATGAACGTGTCGACAACAAAGCGTTCGCGAAAGTTACTGCCCATCACCCGTGGCGTGTCCGGATGAACTGCACACTGAATGAGGTAGTCAATCTCCTGACAGTCAAACGCAACCAGTGCGTCGTCGAAATTGTCGTAAAGTCTGACGTCGGCATCGAGTTCGTGGAACTTGATGTAGCGACGCGCGACGTATTCATGATTCGTTCCCGAAGGCCCCAGAGTGCCGAACCTGATTTTGGACATACCTTGCTCCTGTCAAACTGCCTTTTCATGTTTGTTGGCAACCATCCGTGCACGAGACGCCAGCGGTCACTTGTGAATCATTTGACTGAGAAATTTTTTGGCCCGGTCAGTCTTTGGTTGTGCGAAGAAGTCGGCAGGCGCGTTGTCCTCGACAATCTCTCCCTGGTCCATAAACAAGATCCGGTCCGCCACGGCCTTCGCAAATCCCATCTCGTGTGTCACGCACAGCATTGTCATGCCGTCCTGGACGAGCAAGGTCAGGGTTTCGAGCACTTCCCTGACCATCTCCGGGTCAAGCGCCGAGGTCGGTTCGTCGAGCAGCATGATGGTCGGCGACATGCACAGTGCCCTTGCAATAGCCACGCGTTGCTGCTGACCGCCGGAAAGCTGGGATGGATACTTGTGCGCGTGACCGGTGACGCGAACCCGTTCGAGCATCTCGGTGGCGCGCGCTTCCGCTTCCTTGCGCTTCAAACCGCGAACGCTGACCGGCGCCAACGTGCAGTTTTCCAGCACGGTCATGTGTGGAAACAGGTTAAAGTGTTGAAAGACCATTCCTACGTCGGCTCGCACCATCCGAACATGCTTAGCGTCGTCGGTGAGTTCGATTCCATCGACTCGAACGTCTCCTGAATCATGCTTCTCCAGGCGATTCACGCACCGGATGAGCGTCGATTTCCCGGACCCGGATGGTCCGCACAAGACAACCTTTTCCCCTCGCCGGACATCGAGGGAAATCGATTTGAGCACGTTGAACTCGCCATAGCTCTTCGAGAGCCGCGTGATGGAAATCGCGAGATCATTGTTCGGCACGGTGTTCATGACGCAAATCCTTTGCAATTCGTGCGGCTTGAATGTCAAGCCGCATAGGTGACTAAGCATGAAACGCACGTCCCGCAGGACTATCCGTCCACGCAACCATCTTTCCATCAGCCAACCGCTCCCGCCCGTAGACAATCCATGCGTCGTCAACGGTCCCGATTCGCTCGGCGATTCTGAATCGCGTGGGATTTTCGGTTGCAAGCGATGAGTACGTCAGGCCGCTTTCGTATTTCCCGGACAACAGCCCGTCTGCAACAGAACCCGTCGAGGTTTCAGGAATGAGTGTCAGGCCGTCGGTCTTTACATAGTCGCGCGTGGCCGGTTGCAGAGCGAGCGTTTGCGGTGCCTCCACATCAACTCTGGTAACCACCGACATGTCCTTGCTGGGAGACACGAACGCATCAATGACGAACAGTTGTTTGCGATACCTGGCCACGATGTCTGCGGTAGTCGGGTGCACCGCGACCTGCACGATGAAGTCCGCTTTGCCATCAATCACCATTTGTGCCGCGTCGTTAAAATCCAACACCAGTTCCAACGAAGCCAATCCCTTGAGGCCGTGATGTTCAATGTAGCGGCCAGTCACGAATTCGTGATTGCTGCCGCTCGGTCCGAGCGTAATAAATCGAAGCAATTTGCGTTTCTCCGTCAATGGGGTCCGAAGGACTCGAATAGGTTTTTGCCCGCTCGAACAGGCTGTCCACTACGACTAGGATGCGTGAGCACCACCAGAGTCTTCAGACTTGAGTACCGCATGTTGCTTTGGCTTTCGAGTCTTCGTCACACCGGAGTCTTTCCCGGTATGGCGCGCGACAGTCACCTCCAGGAAACGGAAGGTATGCGAAACAATGAACGTCATCGCGAGGTAGACAAGTCCGGCCGCAACAAAAATCTCGTACGGCGCATACGTCTCACTGACCAGCAACTTCGAAGTCCCGGTCAGCTCCATGATGGTCACGGTCGACGCTAGTGAGGTCGCTTTCAGGTTCAGGATTGTCTCGTTCGCGTACGCGGGAAGCGCGATGCGAACCGCAATCGGCGCCTTGATACGAGTCAGGATGGTCAGCCGCCCCAATCCCAGCGCTTCAGCCGCTTCCACGATTCCTTTCGGCACTGCAGTCAATCCACCCATGAGAATGCGTGCCGTGTAGGCGCCGGAGTTCAGCCCTAGCGCAATCACTGCGCACGTGAACGGGTCGCGCAATAGCGGCCACACGATGGAATGCCGGATAAACGCGAACTGACCGAAACCGTAATAGAGAAAAAACAATTGCACGAGAGCCGGTGTGCCGCGGAACGCGCCAATATAAAACTTGACGGCATTGCTCATCAGCCTGGATGAGCTTAGTCCGGCGAGAGCAGTCGGTACACCCACGAGCAGGCCTGCTATTACAATGGCGGCAAACAATTCGAGCGTGGCCGGTACCGCCGCAAACAGCCGGGGCAGGCTCGACAGGAACAACGAGAAGTCAAACATGCCTCACCTCGCCAATGCGGCTGACGTCTTGCGACGCACGCTACCGAACGCGTTTGTCATCGCGTAGCTGAGCACGAAGTACACAACGCCAGCGACAAGGTAAAAGAAGAACGGACGATTTGTTGCCTCGACGGCGAAGCCCGTTCGCCGCATCAGGTCTTCAAGACCGACAAGCGAGACAAGGGCCGTCTCTTTGAGCAGCACAGTCAACTGGTTGCCGAAAGCAGGCACCGCGAGGCGCCACGCCTGAGGGGCAATCACATGAGCAAAGCTGTCTGTTCCTGATAATCCCAAAGCGGCAGCAGCCTCAACCTGGCCGCGCGGAACCTCCAGAATGGCTCCGCGGAAAATCTCCGTCGCGTACGCTCCGAACACGAATCCCAAAGACAGAGCGCCCGCTCCAAACGCATTGATTTCAATGGGCCGGCCCATCACGTGGGAAAGCGTCGCGCTACCGCCGTAGTACACAAGAAAGATGACCAGCAGGTCCGGCACGCCTCGTATGGTGGTCGTATACGCGCCTGCAATCTGCCTGAGTATCCTGGACTGCGACAATTTCGCCGCCGCCATCAGAACGCCAATCACCGTGCCGAAAGCTGCGGCCGCAAGTGCGACCAGCAGGGTCGTCAGGGCACCTAGCAGAATGAGCTCGCCATAGCCGTTCAGAGTGAAACTTGACATGCCGCACCCCGCGTTACATCAGTGGGAAGGGGAAGTACTTCTTTCTGATCTGGTCGTACGCGCCGTTCGCCATGATGGCGGCCAGCGCTGCGTTGATGCGACTGCAGAGCTCGGCGTCGCTGAGTCGAACGGCAATTGCATTTCCGTCGCCGAGTATTCCGCCTTTGAATTCCGGTCCGACGAACGCGAAATCCTTCGAGTCCGGCCGCTTGAAGAAGTCGGCATAGAACGTTGCCTTGTTGCCGATGATGAGGTCGACACGACCTGCTACGAGGTCCAGTTCCGGCTGACGGGTGTCGTCATACAGCACGAGAGACGCCGTCTTGTCGTAACCGTTAGCGGTCAGCCACTGGTGCTGGGAAGAGCCGCGTTGCACCCCGATGCGCTTGCCTTTCAGGCCGGCGGGCGAGACGTCCTCTATCCCGCTGTCCTTTGCCGCGATAAAGCTGGACGTGGTGTCCTTGTATCTGTTGGTGAACAGAACCTGCTTGCGCCGCTCGGGCGTTGTCGACATAGAGGCAACGATTGCGTCGTATCGATTAGCCTGGAGACCGGGGATGATGCCGTCCCACGCCTGCGCAACGATCTGGCATTTCATCTTCATCTGTGCGCAGAGGGCATTCGCAATGTCTACGTCGAAGCCCTGAAGCTGGCCGGAGGAATCCTTGAAGCTCCACGGAGGATAAGTGCCCTCAGTTGCAACCCTCAGCGTGTCGCCTGCGGAAAAAACGGGACCCGACATGACCAGCGCTGTAGCCGTCAGGGTGCACGTGACCAATCCTCGAAGAAGTCGAAACAGGGTGTGTGGCATGGCATCTCTCTCGTCGCGATTTCTGCGCCCAGGTGTTCCGTCGCATTGGAAGTAAAGGTAGTCATTCTTTAATTTAGCGTCAATATTTTAATTTTATGCAAATTCCATAATCGGGTTTACGCGTAGTTTGGTGCCCGGATGGACGGTTGGAGTCGTGGTGGCACCTGCAATCGTCTACTCAATGAGCGGGTAGCCAGAGGTGCGCTGACGCGCGCGGTGAGGCCCAAAGCCGTCAGGGCCGGCTTGGCTTCTATGACACGCGAGGGTTGCAGTGGCCGCCAGCGTCGAAGCTGGCTGAGACCCACTCAGGTGTACTTGGGGCGTTGATTGAAGCGCGGATGCAGGAAGGTCCTCGCGTCGACTTCAAGCGTGAGTTGCCTGCCGCATTTGCGGCCGGGAATGACGCGGCGTGTCAGGTCGACAGATGACTCTGATCGGACGCGCTTATCCTGGAGGAGCAGATTCTTGCAGCGCGCACCTTGCAGAGAAAGCGTCAACATTCCGGACTCGGCCATGTTGAGCACTGAGTCATGCTGCTCGCAAGAAAAGGGGATGTTCCTTTCCTCCAGGCGTTTCAATAGTTCGTCTTTTCCCAGCATGCTGTTGTCTATCTTTAATCAAAAACGAGCCGACCGAGGAAGGCTCCCGGTCGGCTCGCGCCTAGTGAGCGCTTACGCGTCAAACACGGGGTACGAGGCCTTGCGGATTGCCGCGATGGTGTCATCGGTAGAAAGCAGTCCGGACTCGTCCAGAATCGTGATCAGGGAGCGGCCTTCGGCCACGGATTGGCGCGCAAGCTTGCTTACACGAGCGTAGCCAATCTTGGGAACCAGTGCTGTGGCAACTGCCATGGATTCCATCAAATGCTGCTCGTTGCGCGCAACATCAGCCTTGATGCCCTTGATGCACTTCTGCCCGAAACGCTGGATACCGTTTGTGAGCAGCGCGATGCTGTCGAAAACGCGCGACGCGACCACGGGCTCAAAATGGTTGATTTCCAGTTCACCGTACTGCACTGCCTGCGCAACTGCAATGTCATTTCCAACAACTGCGAAGCTTAACTGAATAATTGCCATTGGCAGGACAGGATTGACCTTACCCGGCATGATGGATGACCCGGCCTGCGCTTCCGGCAGCTTCAGCTCTCCGAGGCCGCCGACAGGACCCGACGACAGGACTGTCAGGTCAGATGCAATTTTTGCGAGCGATACAGCACAGGTACGAAGTTCAGCTGAAACGCGTGAGAACACATCCATGTTCTGCATGGCATCGAACGGATTGGCCGGTGCCTGGTAATCCACACCGGTAATGCTGCGAAGGTGCGTGTATACCGCAGCACGGTAACCCGCAGGCGCGCCGAAGCCGGTGCCGATCGCGGTGCCGCCCAAAGGAAGTGTTCGGAGCTTGTCGCGGACCGCCACGAGTTCTTCTGCCAAACGCTCTGTCAGAGACGCATAGCCTCCGAAGAGTTGACCCAGACGCATGGGCTGGGCGTCCTGCAGGCATGTGCGGCCGAGATGCAGCACGTCAGCAAACTCGGCGGCTTTGCCATCAAACAGGGCAGCAAGTTGCGTGACCTCTTTGATTAACCGTTCGAGCATTGCGTGCGTCGCAATTTTCAACGCAGCCGGATAGACGTCGTTCGTAGATTGGGACAGGTTGACGTGGTCATTCGGATGAATCACTTCATAGTGGCCGGCAGCATGACCCAGGAGTTGCAGGGCGCGATTGGCAATGACCTCGTTGAAGTTCATGTTGGTGGATGTCCCGCCGGACCCCTCCATCAGGTCGACCACGAGCGAAGAGTCAAAGTGTCCCTCGATGACTTCCTGGCACGCTTTGACAATAGCCTCACATCGTTCTTTGGTCAGGACCTCGTTGTCGCGGTTGGCCAAAGCTGCAGCCCACTTGACCTGGGCGAAAGCGTCCCGGAACTGCGGGTAGTGGGCGATTTTCAGAGACGAAATCGTGAGGTTGTCAACTCCGCGAACCGTGTTGACTCCATACAGCTTGTCGCCTGGAATGGCGACCTCGCCGACATAGTCACGTTCCACTCTTTGTCCGTCTTCATTAAGCTTATTCATAAGAATTCCTTTCGCCAACAGTAATAAGTTGCTCTATGTTTCCGCCGACGGCTTTTACCCTCGGCATGAATGACGTTTCGATCACTTCGCGCGCTGTATCGCACGCGTCATCAAAAAAAGCGTTGTATTCGTCCCGGCGTGCCACCAGGTAAAGAGAGCGCTCGAGCCCCAGCTTTTCAACCACATGGATAGCAACCTTGCTTGCATGCGTCACACCCTGAAGAAGACACATCGGGGACGTGATGGCCCAGCCAATTCCTTCCGCAACCATCGAAGTCAAGGCATCGGCGTTGTCCAGTTCAAGCCGGTTCGGAAGTCGTACTTCAATCCGCCGCAAATACCTCTCGATCTGCATTCCAACCTGTGATGTGCGATTGAACCGGACGATAGGCAAGCTGTTGCCAAGAGCTCGCACATCCTCGATGGTTCGCACAGACTTCCTTAGCTCCTTCGGCGTTATGACAAAGTAGCGCTCCGAGAAGAGCCGGTAGCGGACCACGTCATTGGCATCCATCAACGGGTCGCTGGTGACGATCAGGTCCAGGTCACGCCGCAGGAGTGCTTCTCCCTGCTGGGGACTCAAACCGGTACGTATCGACAACTGCGAAACTTTCCCCAGCAAGTTCTTTGTAAAAACCGAGCCGCAAGTAGACGCAAACGAGTCGACCAGTCCTATACGCAAGTCCGGCTTGATACCTCGTCCGGCTTCGACAACCTGTGCCTTCAGATTTGCAATCTCTTCGCTTAAAACGGCGCCCCGGTTCCGAAGTGCGATGCCAAACGGTGTCAGCGCCAGCGGCCGGGTCGTGCGGTTCACCAGCACGACGCCCAACTCTTCCTCGAGCTGCCGAATGATTTGCGACACACCTGATTGAGATATGCCCAGCTTGGTGGCCGCCGAAGACATGCTTCCCTCTTCCGCGACGGCGACAAAGACCTGTACCGCGTGCATATCGATTGGTTTGTTTGGCAACATGGCGCGTCCTGATAAGAGCGTACTGGCTTACGTTCACGCATCCGGACCGCTGCTTTCCAATGAGCAATCAGATGCGTGTCTTGCTGCTACCCAACGCTGAGGTAGCGATAGATGCGTCATGTCGCTCTCCAGCTATTGCTTGGGCATCGTTGGCGTTATCGGACTTTACGTCCGAGAGGTTTTCCCCGCCAGTTTCGGGAGCCAGCATATGACAGAAGACTCCGCCGAAAAGCAACACCGCAACACAGACACCCAATGCGGCGTGAATGCCGACATGCTGAACTGCGAGCGGCAGCAGGAATGTGCTGATGGCGGAACCGAAGCGGCTTGAGGCAACCGCCAGGCCGACGCCGGATGCTCGAAGGTGTGTCGGAAAGAGTTCGGGCGGATAGACAAATTCGAGGTTCGCCGCAGCCGAGAGAATGCACGCGAAGACACCGAAAGCCAGCATCGTGCCGATCGGTCCAAAATTCGCATAGGCAAGCACAGCCAACCCAAGCGCTGCAAGGTAGAAGGTTCCGATCAGGAACGTTCGACGCGAGAGCTTATCGACGAGTACCAGTCCGATCACGGCGCCGGCGAAGAGCAGGATGTTGTAGACCAGCCCGCCCGTGAAGCTGTCTTTGACTTTCAGGGCCTGCAGAACCTTCGGCGCGAAAGTGCCCAGCGCAAAGTAAGGAATAACCTGGCATGTATAGAAGACGCAGCCAACGAGGGTGTTCTTGCGCCAACGTGGCGAGAGCAACTCCGACCAGGCACCCCGACGCTGCTGAGGCGTCTCCGTCGGCGTCGAAAGCATCACCTCCGGGCCGAACTTGCGACGGATAATAGCGAGCGCTTCGTCGCCGCGACCTCGCTTCATCAGCCACATCGGCGACTCGGGCACGATAAGGCGGAACGGAAGAATCAGCAGGGCCGGAATCCCGCTCGCCGCAAGCATGAGCCGCCAGGCGTCGGGGCCGATGTCCCGCATGGCGAAGCCGGCAAGATAGGCACCGACATACCCCGCTGCCCATGCCGCAGCGAGCACGCTAAGCAGACGCCCACGATAGCGGCGGGGCGAGTATTCCGTCACCAGGGATTTGCTCACCACATAGTCGGCGCCGAGGATGAACCCGAGCACGAGGCGCAAGACCAGCAACCGCTCGGGTGACGTCACGAAATACTGGGCAGCGGAGACTACTGCGAAAAGCAGCATGTCGAACGCAAAAATTGTCCGGCGGCCATATTTGTTCGCAATCGGACCCGCCAGCATGCTGCCAAAGAACAGCCCCGCAAGCGACGCCGCCCCAAGCAGTCCTATCCAAAGGGCATTGAGATGAAGCGGACCGGCAGCCATGCTGACGGCAATGCCGATAATCCCCAGCACGAAACCATCACTGAACTGCCCGCCTGTTCCGCTGAACGCGACTCCTACGTGGAAGGGGCGAAGAGGTAGATCCTCCAGCAACACCTGTTTGCTCACAATCGTCTCCTGTATCTCGTTCTGGTGCTCAAGTCGACTGCACCTTGGAAACCAGTTTAGGGTGACGACTTCAAGAAAACAGCATGTCACGAGCGAGTATCACTAATTCTAATACTGTGTCGCAGTGGAGCTGAATCTGCGGCCCGGAGGGAGGGGCCTTAACCACACTTCACCACGATCAACACCTCACTGTTTTGTGCGGCCGTAGGGCGAAAGCATGGGCAACATCTGCGCGTACATCTTCGGGTTGCGTGCCGCAATTTCACCGATCTGCACGAAGTCGGAACCGCCGCCCAGGTAAAAACCTAACGTGACGAAGCCGAGTACCGCTGAGACGCGGTCCTCTTTTTAACGAGCTATTCGATGCGTACAGACTTGGTCGCTGCGCATATATACGCAGCGGCCAAGTTGCTTGGAGCTGTGGAAGATGTCACCTTCGAGGCCTGCCCTAATGCGCCCTCAGATCAGACAGGAACGCCTTGGAACGTGCGTGCTGCGGCGCTGTAAAGAATGCTTCCGGAGCGTTTTCTTCAAGAATGACGCCTCTGTCCATGAACCAGACCCGGTCGCTTACTTCGCGAGCGAATCCCATTTCATGCGTCACGCAGACCATGGTCATGCCGTCCCGGGCAAGCGACTTCATGACGTTCAATACTTCGCCTACCATCTCGGGGTCCAACGCGCTCGTGGGCTCGTCAAACAGCATGACAGGCGGGTTCATGGCGAGCGCTCGCGCAATCGCGACCCGTTGCTGCTGTCCGCCGGACAACTGCTGCGGATACGCGTTTGCCTTGTGGGCGAGCCCGACCCGGTCGAGTAGGGCCGCGGCGTGTTCCCGGGCTTCGCGTTTGCTCCGTCCCGATACGCGGACTGGCGCCAGGCAGACGTTCTCGCTTACTGACAGATGCGGAAAGAGATTGAACGACTGAAACACAAAACCGATGCCGCTGCGAAAGTCATTGATCCGCAGGCCGGGCGCATGGATATCCTGACCATTCACGCAGATAACACCGGACTTGATCTCCTCGAGGCGATTCACGGTGCGGATGAGCGTGGATTTTCCCGAGCCGGACGGGCCACAAATGACAACGACCTCGCCCTTCTTCACCTCCGCCGTGACGTCCGTGAGCGCCTGATACTCTCCGTACCACTTATTGACCTTCGAGAACTGAATCATTTGCAATGCTCCTTAGCTGCGTCATCTTGGGCGATCGCTTGCGCGTGATGGTGCGCTCCAGGTGTTGAGCGCATTGTGTGAGTACGAAGCACACGATGAAGTAGGTGATCGCCAAAATGAGAAAAACGGGGAATGGGCGCGTCAGCAAATTGTTATTGACCTGGTTTGCCGAAAACGTCAGTTCCTGCACGCTGATAACGTACCCGATCGATGTCTCTTTGATGATTGAGACAAACTGGCTGATGATGCTGGGTACCATGTTGTAAAGCGCTTGCGGCATGACTACCCATAGGTTTGTCTTCCAATACCCCATCCCCAGTGCGCGCGAGGCCTCGACCTGTCCCTTCGGAAGCGCCTGGATTCCTGCGCGCACCACCTCGGAGAGATAGGCCGACTCATAGACAATGAGCGTACAGATCAGCGTCGTGAAAGCAGTCACGCTATGACCCACCAGAATGGGTACAAGGAAGTATCCCCAGAAAACGAACATCACCAGGGGGACGCCGCGCACGATGTAGACCAGTACGGTGGAACTCACGTAGAGGAACCGGATAGGCGATGTCCTGCACAACGCGATTCCAATGCTGATGGGAAAAGACAGGAGCAGACCCATCACCGACAGGATGAGAGTCAGCACAAGCCCCCCAAGGGGCCCGGTCGGATACTGTCCGACCAGCAGAAGCAACCAGTTGTCGCGAATGATGTCGAGCATGGGTTACCTCGCCTGGTTCTGAATACGTTTCTCAACCAGGGCACCCAGTCCCATCAGACCCAGGGACACGGCGAGATAGAACAACGTCGCAACGGCGTAAGCTTCGAACGTCCTGAACGTTTCGTTCTCGATCTCCCGAACAACGTATGTCATTTCCGCTGCACCAATGGTCATTGCAAGGCTCGTGTTCTTGAACAGCAGGACCGTGTGGTTGATAAATGTCGGCAGCGCATTTCTAATGGCTTGTGGAAGCGTCACATAACGCATGGTGCCGAAAAAGCTCAGTCCCAGGGACCGTGCTGCTTCCTGTTGGCCGTGATGCACCGACCTTAGACCGCTGCGGAGGTCTTCCGAGAAGTACGCGGACATGCACAGGCCGACCGCAATCGAAGCAAAGATCAACTCTCCGTCGTGCGCATTGATCCAGGTCTGCGCGGCGTCCGGAAGAAGCGTGGGGACCCCAAAGTACCAAAGCAGAATCTGCACGAGCATGGGAACGTTTTGGTGGTAGGCCACGAATGCAGCAACGGCTTTTGTTGCTATAGGAAAACCTGAGGCGCGCAGGACTGCGAGCACTACGCCCAGTCCCACGGCCAGAGTCCAGCTCGTTGCCGTCAGCTCGAAGGTCTTGATCGCACCGGACACAAGCAGATGCGCAAAAGGTCCGGCAAAGATCGCGCTGAAATCAAGGCGTCCAAGCATGCTTCACTCCTTCTGTCAGCTCGAACCGGCTATGCAATCAGCCGGGAATGGGTGCAGTGGTGAAGTCACGCTTCATCTTGAAGGACGAACCGGTTCCGAGCCATTTATCGAAGATCTGCTGCGACTCACCAGACGCCTGCATCTTCACCAATGCGCCATTGACTGCATCGGCCAGGCCGGGCTCGCCCTTCCTCATTCCGAGGCCCCAGTATTCGCGGCCGACAGCCGGGCTCAGGATGGTGATCGTGTTCGCGTTAGCGCCAAGCTTGTCGATGAAGCGGTGCATGAGGCTCTCCGACAGCACGTATCCATCGACCTTCTTTTGGGCCAGCGCCATGAAGGCGGATGGAGCATCGTCATAGCTGACAATTTGTGCGGTGGGCAATACGCGTTGCACCATGGGTATGTTGCTCGAGCCCTTGATCGTGCTGATCCGCTTTCCTGCCAGATCACCAAGCTTCTTGTTCGAGCTTGCGGTGGATGCGGCAATCACCTGGTTGCTGACGAAGTAGGTGTCCGAGAATGTGATCTGTTGCGCGCGCTGCGGGTTGAATCCCAGAACAGCGGCAAGAATATCGACGCGTCCTTGTGTTAGCTCGGGAATGCGTGCGTCCAGTGACAGTACTTTCAGTTCAGCTTTAACGCCTAACTCCTTCGCTACCCCCTTGCAGAAGTCGACGTCATATCCGACTATTTCGCGGGTATCGGGGTCTTGAAAACCAAAGGGCGCGCCGTTGCTGAGAACCCCGCATACAAGCGTGCCATGCGCCTTGATGTCCGCCAGCTGGTCGGCGTTCGCAACCCCCGCGCCGCTCACCAGGGCGACAAGCGCGGCTGCCGCGATGCATGTTTTGTATCGGTTCACTAGAGTTCTCCAAAAGGACGGGATTTAAGTCGGCGCATAGCGTGCAGGGTTACTACCAAGAGCCGTGCGACCCTGTTGGAACCCATTCTTTCACGCAGAAAATCTGTTCAAAAGTGATATTTTTCGATAGTGTTGTATCGCTTTTATTCATCCGGTATCCGGAATTAAAGCGATGAGATATCATCAAAAAAAATCGCTTTTCGTCTGGTTTTGCGAGACTTATCGTGGACCCGAAATGTCGCGAGAGTGTCTTGCGAATGACGACGAAAAAGGGATAGACGATGGAAAGCGCCGACGGGCAACTTTTCAGCGACGCGCTGATGCGCGTTGTCAGAGAGAAGTTTCACTATGTTGATTCGGACTTCACGGGGCGCAAGCGGCTCTACTTTGACAATGCGGGTGGCTCTTACCGCCTGAAGAGGGCCGTCGAGCGGTACTCGGAAGTCGACCTGATTCCAGATAACCCGGAACGCATACATGAAGTCGCCCGCGCGTTGCAGGCGATACAAAGGAAGGGCGCGGAAGATGCCCGTCTGATCCTGAACGCGGAAGAGGGAACGCTCTATGCCTCATTGACCGCCTCGGGGGCCATGTTCCAGATGGTCCAGGCGATTGCGGGAGCTGTTCCCGGGACCAACATGGTGACGACGGTACTGGAGCATCCGTCTTCGTACGACGCCGTGGCCCTATACGCGCAAGGACTGGGTAAAGAGCTTCGTGTGGCGAAGAGCAATCGGGTGACGGGGGGTATAGACGTTGAGGAAGTGCTTAGCCTGATTGATGCCGGGACTTGCCTGCTTAGCCTTATTTATGCGTCGAACATCACCGGTGCAAAAATCGATCTCGAGCGGATCGTGCGGGAAGCGAGAGCGATCAAGCCGGATCTGTACATTGTTGTTGATGCCGTGCAGCACGCTCCGCACGGGTTGATCGATCTGAAAAAGACGCCCGTTGACGGCATCAATTTTGCACCCTATAAATTTTTCGGATGCAGAGGGTCCGGCATCTCGTGGCTCTCCCCTCGCGCGGCGAGGTTGCCCCATCAGAAGCTCGCCGCAAAACCCGAAGATCACTGGGACCTGGGCAGTTCGGCTCCGGCGCAGTTCGCTGTCGTAACCGAGATTGTCGACTACGTATGCTGGCTCGGGGGGCAGTGCGTGGATTCGACTGACCGCAGGTCGCAATATGCGGCGGGCATGAAGGCTATCGGACTACACGAGCGGGCCCTGCTTTCAAGAATGCTCAATGGAGCCGGAGAAGTGCGCGGGCTTCGCGACTTGGCCGGCGTCCAGGTGTTGCTGGACCACAATGACCTGACTCGCCGTGACCTGATTCTCGCGATTGCATTCGATGACCTTCCCGAGGTCGAGGCGGTCAGGGAATACGAGCGCCGGGGCGTCATTGTCTACGAGCGGGTATCGACAAGCCTCTATTCGAAGCGAATGCTCGAATCGTTTGGATTGACGGGGGCGGTTCGCATCTCTCCCTTGCACTGCAATTCGCCCGAAGACATTGATGTATTTCTCCAGGTGACTGCCGATATTGCTGAAAAGGTGGCTGTCAAAGGCATCAACGTGTAACCGCGTGGTCCGTTTGCAGGTCCGTTCCAGCCGGCACATTGCGAAGGTTGGAATAAGTCTGAAAAGAGATGTTATTGTCGCTGATAACATCTCTTTCGCACTTACACCCGGACCGACATGCTTACTTTCAAACAGATGGAAGCGTTGTACTGGATTGTCCAGTTGGGGTCGTTCGAGGCCGCTGCCGGGAGATTGAACACGAGCCAGTCGGCAATATCGAAACGTATACATGAACTTGAGTCAGCATTCGACTTCCTGGTATTTGACCGGACCTCGCGTGCGGCCCGGCTCACTGAAAAGGGCAATGAGCTGTTCGAGTATGCGAAGGAACTGCTGGAGCGGCGCGACGAAATTATCGAGCGGGTAAGCGCCAAGGAAGTGCTCATCCGGCGCCTCCGGATTGGCGTTACCGAATTGACCGCGCTTACGTGGTTGCCGCGCCTGATATCTGTTATTAAGGAAACCTATCCAAAGGTCAATGTTGAGGCCGAAGTCGAGTTGAGCGCCACGCTGAGGGACCGGCTCGCAACCGATACCGTGGACCTGATCATTGTCCCCCAGGCTGCAACAAGCGAGCGCTTTACCAGCATCCCGGTCGGCACTGTGGAAAACGCATGGATGTGTTCTCCTTCGCTTCATTCGGGCAAAGCCACAATACCCATCGCGGACATTGCCCATCTTCCCTTGCTTCTACAGGGCAGTCTGTCGGGGACGGGGCTGACCTACTCCCAGTTTTTGTCCGAGAACGGAGTAAGCACGGCGAAAATCCTGGTCGCCAACAACCTGGTTGCACAAATCGGGTTGACTGTCTCGGGAATGGGCGTGAGCTACTTGCCGAAGACATGTCTTAACTACATGGTCACCGCAGGTATCCTGAAGATCATCAAAACGAAGCCCGCTCTTCCGCCGGTCCACTACGTGGCGCTCCATAGAGCGGAGCATGCCTATTCGCTCAGCAGTCAGGTCGCTCAACTGGCGCAGAAGTGCTGCGATTTCAATGCAAACCTGCTGGATCCGCGGGCGCTTTCGTCCGCAAATCAAGCCTGAGTGCGACGCGAGGGGACAGTCCGGCGAAACCTGGATTTGCCACGTCATTCGTCAATCGGCTCCTGTGCATCCTGATAGCGATTGGCTCTCTTGAGCGCCTTCAACATTGCGGTCTGGAATCGTCATCCAGTATCATTCACACACCAGATCAATGAAGAGCACGATGCCCGACGACGACAAGTTTCCGACTTCCGCGCCTCCCCGCATGGCGGATGTAGCGCGCATCGCCGGGGTCTCCAAGATGACGGTGTCTCGTGTCCTCGCGGGCCGGCCCGTGAGCGTGGCCACGCGTGAGCGCGTACTGGACGTGGTCAATCAACTGGGTTATGTCGCGGACGCGGCGGCCGGTGCGTTATCGTCGGGACGTTCTTCGTTCGTCGCCGTCCTCGTGCCCTCGCTCTCAAGCTCGAATTTCTCCGATACCGTTCGCGGCATCAACGACGTGATCGAACCCGCCGGCATGCAAATGCTGCTGGCGAATACGGACTATGACCTGCCGCGCGAAGAGGAGCTTGTCAGGGCGCTGCTTCGCTATCAACCGCGTTGCATCGTATTGACCGGCAGTCACCACACGGCTGAGACTCACTCCCTGCTGGAGCGTGCGCGCATTCCTGTCATCGAGACATGGGACATGCCGGCGCATCCTATCGACCGTGTTGTTGGCTTCTCCAATGCGGAAGCCTCCCGTGCCATGGTCCGCCATCTTTACGAGCGCGGTTATGAACGCATTGCTTTTGTCAGCAGCGCGTCGAAACTCGACCGGCGCGGTATCGACCGGCGGCGCGGTTATCTGAAGGAAGTCCGGGCGGCCGGTTGCGAACCTCGCGACATCACGAAGAGCGCCTGGACCACGACCATGGCGCACGGCGTTGCCATGGCTCATGGCGCAGCGGCGCTGCAACAGTTGCTCGAACGCTGGCCCGACACCGACGCCGTGATGTGCGCGAGCGACATCCATGCGTTCGGCGCGGTCATGGCGTGTCATCGGCTTGGCTTGTCGGTGCCGGGCGATATCGCGGTGGCGGGGTTCGGCGACTTCGAAGTGTCCAGGCACTGCTATCCGACCATCACGACTGTTTCCGTCGATGCCTATGGCATTGGACGCGCTACCGGCGAATCGCTTCTCTCGGCGCTCGATGAAGCGGAAGGCGAGGGCAAACCGGACAAGACCCGAGGGACGAAAACCGTTGCGGCAACAAAGCGAAAGCCGCTGCCGACGGTCATCCAGATTCACTACGAAGTGGTGCCGCGCGAGAGCACATAGCGACTCGCGCGGCACCCGGCCACGTCAATGATTGTGGCGTGACTCGCCCTTCGTTTCAATGATGTTCAGATACAGCGTGGCCGGTTCGAGGCACGCGCCGCTGCCGTGCTGTCCGACCATGCTCCGGTAGATCTCTTCCCATGGCGTCATGTTCTTCAGCACGGGCGGTTTCCATGCGGCGCGGCGTTGGGCAAGTTCGGCCTCGGG
>Ga0073928_10005104_pt1 | contig 18688 bp, 21 predicted proteins | sample PaiPotPPA55metaG_FD_76969 | JGI IMG/M metagenome (GOLD analysis project Ga0073928, IMG submission 76969) | Iron sulfur acid spring bacterial and archeal communities from Banff, Canada, to study Microbial Dark Matter (Phase II) - Paint Pots PPA... ... | reverse complement strand
TCAGAAACCTGAAAGCTCGCATGACATCCTCCGAGAAGATCGAGATGAGCTACGGGCCGGCGAGCTTCGTTCAGCTCGCGAAGTTCTGAAGTCAGATGACTGTGATCGGTCTTGGTGGCTTCCGGTCTTTGCTGTACGTACGGCTGAAACCTGCTGTAAGGGCGTTAACCGCACCAGAAGTTTGCGACCGCGAACAAAACGAGCGCTAGAAAGGTGACGACGCGACAAGTTCCGACCTGGTATACGGCACGCAACCAAGGTCTGGCGCCTGGCGGCTTACGTCCGTTCCCTAGCACTTCCCCTCAGGTATATACTCTTGTCGTTGGCTTACTGAGCGCCCGGCCCATGCCCCACGGAGCCGGGACGGGGCGCACATTCATTCCCCTAATTCATGCGCGTCCCGCATGCAAATGCGAAAGGCCGATCCCGTCCGGGGCGACGGCGATTCGGCACGGGTGCATCGCCTTAGTACTATGGGCATATGGGCAAACTGCATCCGCGGGGAGGTTTACCGTGGATCTTATTTTCGTACGTCTTCTTTTTATTACCGTTGTAGCTTTTACCTGCTTCGAAATCGGCCCTTTCGGCCTCACGCCCTTGCGTTCTGCCGGGGCGGGCGCTTTGATCGGAGCAGCAATCGTCCTGTTCGAATGGAAGCTCCGCACCGTCAGCCTTAAGCGGCTTATCGGGGCCGCCATCGGGAGCTTTCTCGGCATCTGCGGCGCTTACTTGTTTGCTCTGGTCATCCGCAATAGCATCCCCGCAGGACATACCCAGAGCTTCCTCCAGATCCTCGTCATGCTGCTCATGGCCTACGTCGGCTTGATCGTCGGAGCCAACAAGGGCGACCTGCTGAACCTCGCAGCGTTGGGGGGTATCTTCGGCGGCGAGAAGCAAGGCAAGAAAAGCTATAAGATTCTCGACACCAGCGTTATCATCGACGGCCGCATCGCCGACATTGCCGAGACCGGCTTCCTCGACGGCATCATCGTGACTCCGCAGTTCGTGCTACGTGAGCTGCAACTGGTCGCCGATTCTGCCGACTCGCTCAAGCGCAACCGCGGACGCCGCGGCCTTGACATCCTCCAGCGCCTGCAAAAGGTCGCAACCCTCACCATCCAGATCGTAGAGGACGATTTTCCTGCCGTTCGTGAAGTCGACCTGAAGCTGATCGAACTGGCCAAGGTCTACGAAGGCAAGATCATCACCAATGACTTCAACCTGAACAAGGTGGCACAGTTGCAGGGAGTCGAAGTCCTGAACATCAACGAACTGGCGAACTCGCTCAAGCCGATCGTTTTGCCCGGCGAGACCATGCGTGTCTTCATCTTGAAAGAGGGAAAGGAATACAACCAGGGCGTCGCTTACTTGGATGATGGCACGATGGTCGTGGTCGACAATGCTCGCAAGATGATCGGCAAGACCATCGACGTCTCGGTCACGTCCGTATTGCAGACGACCGCAGGGAAGATGATTTTCGGCAAGTGGGATGAGCGAGCGGCTTATTCACGGCAGACAGTTCCAGTATCCCCGCCCGCTCCTCCGCTGCCCCTAACTGGATCTGGGCCGACGCCCGTTCCAGCAACCACTGCGTTGGAGACGAAACAGGGGACCTCGTAATCAGTCGAACCGCCGGACTTGCTTCGCCGCCGCCGAAGGTCGACCCCTCCCAGCGCGACGGGAGATTCGGCTTGAATACCTGCCACTTCGGAGCGGCTGCGCGGCTTTCATCGTCCCGTTATAAACGTACACCCAGCATCGCAGCTTCTTGCCATCGTCCATGGTTACAGGCCATGCCCGGCGAAGAAACAGGCTGGAACTCCGGTTATTCGGCTCGAAGCCCTCGTAGCTGTCCAACGATGTCAGCGTGCTTCGATCCCCGGGAAGTTCGAAGGCCTCTCCGCGAATCACTGAACGCGACTTCTCGCTTAGGACCGCCCCGGGATACTCACCCAGATCGTAGAGTCGACCGCGCACCGACGCCTGGCCCACCGGGCGAAGCCGCCGTACGGTGGCGGCGATCTCCGGGGGCGCGTGGCGCGGAGAGAGTGTGCCGTATACGAAAAGATGGTGAGTCATGGTCAGATCCTGTGATCTTCAGAGGGAAAACGCGCCACCAGTCTCTTGAGGTAGCCGTAACCGTTCCTATCGTCCAGTACATATCTTCGCACGTTCTTGTGTTTCGAGAGAAGCCGCAGGTGATAGTCAAAAAGGGCCTCAACATCCTTCTTGCTCAGTTGTCTGCTCCCCTCAAGATAGGCCATGAATTCGAAGAAATTCAGATAGTCAGTTAAATCGGAGTCTTCGGTTCGCACCAATTCCTCAACTTCTGGAGCATCGGAGGGATTCTCATCCGGAACCTTGCGAATCCTCTTCAGATCGGGCGCTTCGTAAAATTTTGAAGAGAGGTGCGATAGCCAGGTCGCCCTCTCTAACGCCGACTTCCTACGGTAGATTCGCACGGCCAACAATACCCCGCGGCCGCCATCAAGCTGGAAATTCGTTCGGCCTTCCAAAATATCCACTGAAAACCCGCAGGCCGAAGTGCATGAAATGTCTCCCGGGGAGGGGATTTCTGCATTGTATGTCGACCAAGATGGTGATGCCCGTTCGAATGCACAGATTTGAACTCCCGACTCAGCACCCCGTATACTTACAGCCCGCCATGAAGGTCATCGTCATTATTCCGGCTGCAGGCCTCGGAACGCGCATGGCTCCCATGCCCAGTGCCCTTGACGCAAAAACAAAAAGCAAAAGACCGCATCCCTCCAAACAGTTCACGGATCTTGCAGGCACTCCGATCCTCATTCACACGCTCCGCAAGTTTGGCGCGGTCGATGCGGTCAGTGAGATCTGGATTGCCCTCCGCGAAAACGAAATCGAAGCATTCCGCGCACGTCTGCCCAAAGAAGCAGGCGACGTCCTGAAAAAGAAGAAAGTGGAACTGGTGGTCGGCGGCGAGCACCGCCAGCAATCCGTCGAACAAGCACTCAATGCTGTTTCTGCGGCCCCCGACGACATCGTTCTCGTGCACGACGCCGTGCGCCCCCTGGTCACTACCGAGATCATTGAACAAGTCATCGATGCCGCGAAGAAATATCGCGCCGCCATCGCCGGTCTTCCCGCAGTCGATACCGTCAAGCAAGTGGAGCGCACTGCCGAAGGCGCCATCGTCAAATCCACGATTCCCCGCGCCGGCATCGTTCTCGCCCAAACCCCGCAGGGATTTCACTACAGCGTCATCAAGAATGCCTTCGACGAGGCCGCTGCTGACGGATTCATGGGCACCGACGAAGCCTCGCTGGCCGAGCGCTCCGGCCACGAAGTCGCCGTCGTCATGGGCTCACCCAGAAATATAAAGATCACGACCCCCGCCGACATGGAGCTAGCCGAATTCTATTTCGGGAAATGAGCCCCGGGTTTGCGCGGCTATGCGCGGATAAATCCTTACGGCTCGGCGTAGACTTTGGTGATGGAGAACTCGCCTCTTGGTCTGAAACATTCTGGGCTAAGGGAAACCATCATCGGTGTCTTTTACGATGTGTACCACGAACGGGGACAGGGATTTCTGGAATCGGCCTACGCGGAGGCAATGGCCGTGGCCTTGGAAGAAGCAGAACTTCAGCTCGCTCGTGAGTTTTCTCTGCCCGTTCGGTTTCGTGGCAGGAAACTGGGTCAGTACTTTGCGGACATGATAATCGCTGGCAAAATTCTGCTTGTACTAAAAGCTGCGCGAAATCTGGAGTCCGCCCACGAGGGGCAGCTTCTTCACAATCTCAAAGCCTCCGAAATCGAAGTTGGCCGGTTACTTAACTTCGGCATGCGCCCACAATTCCGCCGATTGCTTTTCGACGATGAAAGAAAGAAAATCCGTGCGCATCCGTGCGCATCCGTGGCCAAGGTTTCCGCATGAGGATCGGCTACGGCTTCGACTCTCACGAATTCCGCTCCGGCATTCCTCTGAAAATCGGCGGAATCACGCTCGCGCATGATAAAGGCCTGGGCGGACATTCTGACGGCGATGTTCTACTCCACGCCATCACCGACGCCCTGCTCGGAGCCCTCGCGGCGCCCGATATCGGCGCGCTCTTCCCTCCGTCCGATCCCCAATGGAAGGGCGCCGATTCAGCCATCTTCCTGCGCGAAGCTCTCAAGCGAGTCCGCGATGCAGGCTACGCCATCGCCAACATCGACGCCAGCCTGATTCTCCGAGTGCCCAAGATCGGTCCCCACTCAGCCGCAATTCGCACCCAGGTTTCGGAGCTTTTGGGTGTACCCGCCGACTGCGTGGGACTGAAGGCAAAAACCCCCGAAGGCCTCAATCTCGACAACGCCGCCATCGCCCACGTGGTGGTTCTGTTGCGGCAGGTGCGAGGAAGAAAGAAACGCGCCGCAACCAGAACGCGCCAATCATGAGCATGAGTAGTGCCCTTCGGTCTCTCTTGGCCCTGTCCTGAGTCATGCGCGGAAATCTGTACGCGCGGGACAACAACCAACGCGTTTTTCAGGAGATCCAGAAATATCTAATCGTGATGTGCAACCTCGTTCTTTCGCTCGTCCTCTCCTGTTCATAGGTCAGATCACCGCCTTGGGCCCTGTTTTCCAGGGCGTTTGTAAATCAGCCAATCAGACCGTCGATTTCGCCATCTCTGAAATCCTACTGGGTGACCTCTCGGAAGACACGTTTCACTACGGCTATCCAAACTGTTCCTGGCAAAATTCGCCTTCGCCGCCGATCGCGCTCCACAAGCCGGTGATCCTATTTTGCCATCCTCACACCTACTGCTTCGAACCCCTGCCCGTAACCCCCGAGCACCTGGCATCGATTCGCGATTGGCTGGCCGATGCCACTCGCTCCGACGACGCCGCTCCATTCGCTCAACTCAAGCAGGGGATTAAAAAAGCGAATCCTCTTCGGGCGAGCAGCGTCCTCATTTTTGAGGGAGAGATTGTTCGGATTCAGCCCACCGGAACTGGCCTATGCGAGAGGCCTGAAAGGCCGCGAGGACGACATCAAAATCGATCCCGCTTTGTTTGGCGAAACCGAGAAGGGTCGAATTGCAGCGAGCTGTGGATCGGTCAATTGCCCGATCCCGCTTTCGCTCCGCCTGCACGCCAAAGTCATTGTCTATGGCGCGCTGCAGTTAACCGGCAAATCAGTCGTGTCTTCCGCCAGTGGATGCAACGACTGAGAATCGGGCTGCCGTAAACTCGTCGACCGCGCAACCGAGTCATCAGGGCAGCCAAGCCGCCGACCCACAACCCTGAGATCTGCGTTCGTTTGCAGCGGCAATCAGCGCCCGGAAAATCTCCCGCGAAGCCGCATCGTCCTCCACCGAGCGCTCCGGATGCCACTGCACCGCCACCACGAAATGATCCGGCGACGTGCCTTCGACCGCTTCAATGATCCCGTCTTCGGTGCACCGCGCCACAACCCGCAGCCCCTCGCCAATCTCATCCGCCGCCTGATGATGAGAGGAATTCACCGGCGCAATGATCGGATCTGAGCTTTTGTATGGCGCAACCTCAGCCGGGCGCGGCTCAGCGCCGTCGGCTGGACCAGTGATTTTGGGTGGCATAGCGGTTTGCGGTGGGGTAGCGCTGTCAGCGCTGCGAATAACCCTGCCATTATCACCGGGGGGGGCAGCCCCGGAGGGAGCCGCCCCGCTCACGATCCGCCCGAGCCTCGAGCCGGCTTCGATCTCGACCGCATGGGCCACCGGAACACCCCTTCCGGCTTCATGATCAACTTTCGCCCGCGCCGCCTCCGGCAGGAAATCCGGAATGTGTTGAATGAGCGATCCCTTGCGGAACACATTCAGCGTCTGCAACCCATAGCAGATCCCCAGCACCGGCTTGCGCAGCCTGTAAGCATCCTCCAGTAGAAGGTCATCGACGGCATCGCGGCGCGGATCGGCAGCCGCCGTATGACTCGACCGCGAGGCGTTGAACTTTGCGGGATCCACATCGGCCTTGCTCCCGGGCAGCAGCACTCCGTCACAGCGCTCCATGATCTGCCTGACTTCTTCCGGGGTCTGATCGAGCCGGATGCGAACCGGTTCGCCTCCAACCAGCGTGACCGCCTTCTCATACTGCGGAATCGCCCGCTCCGCATACTCGGGGTCAGAGCTGTGCGGCATCGGAATCGCAATGCGTGGCGCCATGCTCTTCATTCGATGGTCAGCCCATCCTCTCGATCGCGGAAAGGGTCTTGTTTTGGCGGTAGTGCCGGACTTCCATCACCAGGGCGAGCACAAAGACTATGCTTCCGGCAACCAGCGCCATCGGAATCGCGATGTGCCGGTAGGCGATTCGCATGTCCGGATGCACCCCTCCGAACGCAGAAACGATGGCGATGCCCAAGATAGCGAGCAACAAGCTGATAGCGAAGCACAGCAGGGTCCCAATAAATGTCACCAGACAGACGCGCACCACCAGCCCGTACCATCGCGGTTTACGGATTGAACCTGGGACTGACATGATTGCATTCTACTGGTTCGAACTGTCCCGCATCGCCTGGCATCCTCCCGCCACGTTTCAGCCTCCCTCCATCTCGCCAGTCCCTATTCCGCACGATTTTTAATGCAACTTCTTTCCTGTCAATATTTTGCCCGCAAGGCATCGGGTTGCCTGCCGTTACCCCCGGAAGCCGCATTTTAACTTGAAGCGTCCAAAACTTTTGGTGTGATATACACCCAATGTTGCCAGGCCCGCAGTTATGCCATCGCCATTGCAGCCCACCTCAACCCGTGTGTGTAGAATAGGGCAGCATGTCGCAAGCAGCCCCGCCGATTACGCGCAGCCCCGCCGAAGTCGTCCGTCTCACGCCCGTTTCTCAGGCGATGAACGGCATTTGCTACGCCTCCGCCGGAGAAATTGCCGTGAACTCTTTTGACCTGGAGCGTATGGTTGCGGCAGTCCCAACCAAAGTTGCCGCCGCGCTCGAGCGCAAGGCGTACTACTTTGTGCCATTAACTGTTTCGCAGGGCGAGGAGACTGTCATCGCCGACCGCTACGACGTCGCGCTCAGCGACAACGCCGTCTGCCATCGCAACTTGAACCTAGGCGACTCGCAGTGCGTGTTCATCTCCACCCGCTTGATGGACGACAAATTCTCCGTGGCTTTCGAGTTCTATATCAACGTCGGCCATGCACTGGTTGAGCGCGCGGGCGTCTCGAGCGACTTCAGTGAACTGGCATGGAGTCAGGTGCACGCGGGAGTCCGCGGCGAAACCTCACTCGACGCCTGGGAAGCACGCAAACTGGCTACTGTCGATGGACCTGACACCGAGCGCTTCAAGAATGAATACCTCGACGCCACATTCTCCGACACGATTTCCATTTACTTGCTGTCGCTCTACCTTGACGTCGACTACTTCGATCTTCGCGAGCGCGATTATCCGTTGCTCGCTCCCTCTGCCCTGGCCGAGCGCCTCCGCAAAGTAGCAGAGTTGTTCCCGCCCAATACCGGATTCGAATTCGCCGTACTCTACAAGCGTCGCGCCTAAGTCCTTTAACTGACCTCAATTACTCACGAGGCTCCGCCTCAGACCGACGAGGCATGTTCCGCGATGCGGAGGACTTCGTCGCCCCTTTCTGCGTACTCTCAAAAGGCATGGCTGAGCCGCATCCAAGAGGCGACCCATTTCGAGTCCATATCGCATATTCATTTGATCGATACGATCGCTTCGCCGTGCCATCGCCCCCAGTGTGGTACAGGGGCTCGTCGGTTGTGCGAAGTGTGGCTACGCCTTGTCGCGAACCTCGACGGCAAACCAGCGCACGGAAAATTCATTACTACAAGTGCCTTAAACGGTCAAAATTACCTTTTGTGTAAGGGGCGTGCTTACGCCACCCTAAGGGGACAAGGCATTGCACTGCTAGTGCTCCGCGAGAGTGGCCGCCTAAGACTAGATTCATTGGCATCAAGTTTTTCCCCTTAGAGGCAACTAGAGTTGTGTGTGCGGCGCCTCGAACGCTGCGGTAAAGTGCCCGATCAGTGCTCGACAATTTACAATCATCCTTCGCATGACTGTGACCGTTCGATCGTTCGCGAAGATCAATCTTGGGCTGCGCATCGGCGCCCCTCGGGACGATGGATTCCATGACTTGCTGACGATCTACCAGACAATCGGTATGCACGATTTGATTCACGTCTCGGTGAGCCGCGGCCAGGGAATCGAGATTCGCTGCTCGGATTCGGGCGTGCCGACAGATGAGTCCAATACCTGCTTCCGCATCGTTGACAAAGCTATGGCCGCGCTACATACGAAAGGGCGCGTGGTCGTCGAGATCGAGAAGCGACTACCAGTCCAGGGAGGACTGGGCGGAGCATCGGCAAATGCCGTCGCCACGTTGCTGGGGCTGGAACGGGCGTTGAACAAGGTCTTGCGATCGGCTGAGAAGTTGCGAATTGCGGCGGAAGTCGGTTCGGATCTTCCGTTATTTCTGATCGGCGGAACTGTCTTGGGTGTTGGACGAGGCGAGCAGGCTTATCCTCTGGAAGACTTGCCGGCAATGCCTTGCGTTGTCGTAACGCCGCAGGTCGGCGTGTCCACCCCGAAAGCATTCGCCGCGTGGGATCGACTATGTGGCGCGGGCGCCCCCGACCGCGAAGCACCCTCCCGGTTGCAACGGCCAGAGGAGGTTTGCCGGCAGGAGTCAGCCGAGCTTCCCTCGGGCCGGTCGGGTCAAAGAGCCGGCCCAACCCAAACCAGATTAACCTCGTCGGGCCATGCCCCATTCGAGGGGACCAAATTGACGCTGCCGAATGTCTCCGATAGAATGAGTGAGCTTGGGCGTGCCTTGTCGGCATGGCTGAGTGGACCTTACTCCGGTGCTCCTTTTAGGAGGGGCCGGGCCGAGAATCACCTTCTCGAGCTTGTCCGGACCGGGATTGAAAACGACTTCGAAAAGGTCGTCTTTCCTGAATATCCCGAGTTGAGTGATGGAAAACGTGCGCTTTTGCGCGCGGGCGCGAAATATGCGTCCTTGTCGGGTTCCGGTTCTACGCTGTACGGGCTGTTCGCCTCGCGGAGAGTGGCTTTACGGGCGACTGCCAGGCTCCGGAAGCAAGGCTGGGCGGCGCAATTGACACAGACGTTGCCACGGCGGGGGTACTGGAAGCGGATCGTGACCGATTGACCGTCCAGATCTCCCGGAGTTCGGCCGGCTCAGGAATCTTGGTCGGCGAAGAATTTTTGATTGTTGATTTTCGATTGTTGATTGACAATTGGGATGCCCCGCTAGGGGTTCAATCCACAATCGCAAGTCGACAATCAACGACTGGATTCACTGGGCCGTCGACTAATGGTAGGTCAAGTGCCTTTGGAGCACTTTGTCTAGGTTCGAATCCTAGCGGCCCAGCCAGAATAAAGAGCTCTTAGCTGTTGGCCTTTAGCCCTTAGCTGTCGAGATGGGGTTTGAGGTTTGGCTAAAGGCTAAGAGCTAAAGGCTTAAACCCTATGCCTACTTTGGTGACGCCGACCGACAAGGCGGTTGAGAAGAAGAGTCCACCTGTGACGGACGAAAAGCGCGAGCCTAAGCAACGTCCGCGTGTAGACGAGAAGTTCAAGATCTTCAGCGGCACGGCGAATGAGCCTTTGGCCGACGAGGTCTGCAACTTCTTGGGCATGCAGCGCGGGCAGGCGCAAGTAATTCGCTTCCGCGATGGCGAGTGCTACGTTCAGATTCAGGAGAACGTTCGCGGCGCAGATGTGTTCGTGTTGCAGCCGACATGTCGCCCGGTGGACGAGCACTTGATGGAGTTGCTGTTGATGATCGATGCGCTGAAGCGGGCTTCGGCGCGCCGCATCACGGCCGTGATTCCGTACTTCGGCTATGCACGGCAGGATCGCAAAGACAAGCCGCGCAGTCCGATCTCGTCGAAGCTGGTCGCCGATCTGCTGACCACTGCGGGCGCGCACCGGGCGTTGATTGTGGATTTGCATACCCCGCAGTTGCAGGGTTTTTTCAATATTCCGGTGGATCACCTGTTCGCCTCGCCGGTGCTGGTGGATCACTTCCGGAAGTTAGCCTTACCGAATTTGACGGTAGTTTCCCCGGATGCGGGCGGCGTGGAGCGGGCGCGGTTTTTCGCCAAGAAAGTAGATGCGGCTCTGGCCATTGTCGACAAACGCCGCGTGGAAATGAACGTAGCCGAAGTGATGCACGTGATCGGCGACGTCGACGGCCGGACCTGCCTGATCATTGACGATTTGATTGACACGGCGGGAACGCTGGTCAAGACCGCGGCGGCGTTAATCGAGAACGGAGCGACATGCGTTTACGCCTGTGCCTCACATGCGGTCCTTTCCGGACCTGCGGTCGAGAACATCAGGAACTCGGTGATCAAGGAACTGGTGGTGACAAACACCATCCCACTGACTGCCGAGGCAAACGCGGCCCGAACCGAAAAGGGAGGCAAGATTAGTGTCCTCTCGATTGCGGGATTGATCGGCAGGGCAATTCAGGCCAATCACGAAGAGACTTCGGTCAGCAAGTTATTCACTTAGAACCGCCGCCAGGCGGCAGAACTTTTCAGATAGGACTTGAAATTTATGGCGACTGTATTGGAACAAAACATACTGGAAGCGCAACCTCGAGAGGCCGGCACCAAGAACCTTGCCCGCCGCGTGCGCAAGGAAGGAAAGATTCCGGCCGTAGTGTATGGAGCGGGCAAGGAATCGCTTCCCATCACCGTAGATCCGCGACATGTGCAGCGGATTCTGAACTCGGAGACCGGCCACAATACGATTTTCGACCTCGCCTTGAGCGGCGGCGAGAGCAGCAAGGCCATGATCGTCGACTGGCAATACGAGCCCATCAAGGGCAAGTTGCTGCACATTGATCTGAAGCGAATCGCGCTCGACAAAGTGCTTAAGGTGAATGTGCCCATCATTCTGGTTGGCGAATCGGCAGGTGTGAAGCTGGAGGGTGGCATCATGGAACAGATGCTGCGCGAGGTCGAGATCGAGTGCTTACCGGGAGACATTCCCAGCCACATCGATGCCGACGTCAGCCACCTCACGTTTGGCAAGGTGCTGCGTGTTTCTGAGTTGCCTCACTCGGAGAAAATCAAGTTCATCACCGACCCGAATCAGCCAGTGGCGCACGTCACCGCGGTGAAGGAAGAAGTTGTGGCCACTCCTGACGCGGCAGCGGCGGAAGCGGCAACCCCATCGGAGCCCGAGGTTATCAAGAAGGGCAAGCAGGAGACCGACGAAGTGGGCGCCGAGGCTCCTGCAGGCAAGGCCGAGAAACCCGAGAAGGCCGAGAAGAAGGAGAAGAAGTAACTTCGTGGTTGGAGCAGCCGGGCTTCGCCGGCATGGCCGGGTCAAACCCCCGGCCCGACGCGAATCGGGATGGTGGCGTGAAACTGATCGTCGGACTCGGAAATCCTGGTATCGAGTACCAGTTCACGCCGCATAACCTGGGCTTTTTGACGATTGATCGAATCGCGCGAAGCCTGGGGGTGGATGTACGAAACCGGCAGTGCCGGGCGTTGACGGTGCGGGCCGTGATCGCGGATCAAACGGTGCTGCTGGCCAAGCCGGAAACGTTCATGAACTTGAGTGGCGTCTCGGTGAGGGAGCTAGTACAGGAATACGAGGCCAAGCCGGAATCGGACCTGATCGTAATTCAGGACGAGTTGGATTTTCCGCTGGGCACGTTGCGGATTCATACGCGGCGCAGTTCGGCGGGGCACAACGGCATCGAGTCGATCATCGGAGCCTTGGGGACGCAGGATTTTTTGCGGATCCGGATTGGGGTGGCGCCCGATCGGAAGGTGAGCGACGGCCAGAGTTATCTGCTGTCGCCGCTGCGCCGGGCCGAGTTGCAGGTGGCGGATGGAATTTTGGACACCGCCGAGGAAGCTGTAAAGGTGATTTTGAAAGAAGGTCCGGCAGCAGCGATGAATCGCTTCAACCGGAAAGAGCCGGAAGACGAGAAAGATTAGCCACGGATCAACACGGATCACTCGGGATCAAAAGACACGTGGAAATCAGTGGCCAAGGATTTGGAGAAACGAATGAATCGTATTTATGAGCTGATGTTTATTGTTCGACCGGACATGACGGATGAAGATCTCGACAAACTGATTTCAACCCTGCAGTCCGTGGTACCGACAGCGGGCGGAAGCGTGCAGCGCGTCGACAAGATGGGCAAGCGCCGCCTGGCCTACACCGTGCGCCGCTTCCATGAAGGCATTTATGTCCTGATGGTTGTAGAGGGCGGAGGCCCGGTCATTCATGAACTCGAGCGACGGCTGCGCGTAACCGAGCCGGTGATCAAGTTCCTCACTGTGCGCGTTGACGAGGAGCAGAAGCGGCTGGACAAAATCAAAAAGCTGCGCGATTCGCGGAAGAAAGTAAGCGCGCAACCAGCAGTGGCGGCTCCCGCGGCGGCTGAGCCTGCGGCTGCACCGGCGGCGGAAGCTCCGACGACGGCGTAGGTTCGAAAGTAAAGTTTTCTTTGCGACCTTCGCGCAGTCTCACCGAACCTTGCGGTCAAAGGCTTGAACCGCTAAGGGCGCGATGGAAGTCGCAAAGACCGCTAAGAAAGTCGGCTGATTTGAGAATCATCCGGCACAAAGAAAACAGATTCGAGGAGAACTATGGCTGACGAAACAAAAGCACCAGAACAATCGGCACCGAGTGAAAGGCCGCGTTCGAGCGAAGGCCCCCGATCGGGAGGCGACCGTCCGCGGTTTGGAGGCGGCGGTGGCGGACGCGGTCCCGGTGGTCCTCCGCGCGAAGGCGGTGGCGGACGCAAGTTTTTCCGGCGCAAGAAAGTGTGCAAGTTCTGTGTCGAGAAACTCGAAGACATCAACTACAAGGATTACCGCATGCTTGGTCAGTTTGTCGCCGAGAGCGGCAAGATCGTGCCGCGCCGTCTGACCGGGGTTTGTGCTCCGCACCAGCATCGTTTGTCGGCGGCCATCAAGAAGGCCCGCAACATCGCCTTGCTGCCGTTTGCCGGACGGGCATCGTAGAAGAGCAACTTTTAGCGATTAACCTTTAATCCCGAGCAGGGTTTGAAGGCGTAGCGAAAGGCTAAGAGCTAGCAGCTGTTAGCTGAGAGATCGGAGTCATCCTCATGGAAGTCATTTTGAAAGAAGATGTAGCGAAGCTTGGTTCCCGCGGCGACGTGGTGAAGGTCGCGGAAGGATATGGACGGAATTATCTTTTGCCGCGCAAGCTGGCCATTCAGGCCAACGAGGGCAATAAGGCCGTCATCGTGCAAATGAAGGCCGCTTCGGTGCGGCGCTCCGCCAAGGAGAAGACGCAGGCCGAGGAACTCGCGAAGCAGTTGGAGGGCGTCTCGGTATCGTTCCAGCGGCGCTCGGGCGAGAACGATCAACTCTTTGGTTCGGTGACGTCGGGCGACATCGGCGATGCTCTGGCCAAGAAGAGCTTCAATATCGATCGTCGCAAGATCCAACTGCACGAACCGCTGAAGACCGTCGGCGAGTTCAGCGTCCCGGTAAAGCTGCACAAGGACGTGACCGCGCACCTGAAGGTCGTGATTGAGAAGGAAGCGGTTGCGGAGTGACGGAACGGGAAGGCATGGAGATTGGTTCCTTATAAGAATCACCCGTTGCGGCCCGTTGCGCATCTCTCCGTCGGTATCGCCGGTGGATTCGCGTTCCGGGATTCGGGCCTGTCTGGCCTGGTCGGTTCGATAGCGGTGGTTGTGATCACCCCCTGCTATACGTACTGTCGTGCTGCCGCTCTGTTCGGTCTCCCCGCTCGGAACCATTAAAAGAACGGCAACGCCAATAGGAACCTGGGGGGCCCCCATAACCGCTTCGTTCTGTTTGGGCGCATGCCGGGCATGGTCACCGGCATGGACCCGGGATTCGAAACCCGCCACGCACTTGTGGTCCCGCTGGACATCGATACATCTTCCGAACATCGGACCGGTACTTCCCGTGCAGCGCACGTACATTTGCCCATCCAGCACGGCGGGATCACGCAAGTTGTAAAGTCGCGGGCCATCGTTGATTTAAGCGTCAAGGTTAAGTCCTGAAGAGCAGGGTTTTGGACAAACGAGCCGTTGGTCAGGATCACCGAGGTCTTGCGGTTCAATGGGGAGACCTTGCGCTCCACATAAGCGCGGTCCTGTTGCCGAAGAATGGTTGCCAACTCTGCCTGCGCATCCGCTCGTGAGTACCCTTGCCGCAACCGAGCCGATATTCCAAGCCAGGGCGAGTCGGGGCTTGCCAACAGGTTGCCGCCGCGATCGAGTACCGGCTGCAGCGTCTATGGAATGAAGACTCCGCCCGAGAGGAAATTCGCGGCGTCCGAGGGCACAATGCCGATCACGGTAAAGGGCAAACCATTCAAGTGAATCGTCCCTCCCACGATATGCGGGTCCGCGCCGAACTGAGTCTTCCAGAACGGCTCACTGAGTACCGCTACCTGGGCGGCAGTGCCGCGGTCGCATTCGTGCGGAGTCAGAAAGCGGCCCAGCAGAGGGCGGTCGACTCCAAACACATGAAAATAACTGCAGGTCACCAACCGAGTAGCGATGCGCCGGTGTCCCGGCTCGAGGATTGCTGAGGATTGTTGCCATGCGGCAGCTTTGCACTCCCGGAAACCGTGGACCCCAAGAATTCCAAACAAGCTTGCGCTTGGCAAGCATGCTACAGCTTTAGGCTGCACGACACGCCCCTGCGATCAAGACTGCTTCCGGATCCTAGACGGGCGAACTTCGCGCTATGGGTCCGGGACCGGCAACCCGGAAAGTAACGGGGCCCTCGTCGGCATGCGGAAAGTTGGATCCCCACCGGAGAGAGTGATGCGCTTACACATGAATTCTGCTCAAGTTAGCGCTTTTTGGGGGACCCCCCGGGGGCTGCCCCACGAACAGGGCACTTTCCCTGCCAAACCAACATTGCGCGCTGCTCTCAATTGTTCTGTTTCCCTCTAAATCTTTGCTCCAGAGTCACCTAGACCCTCCAAAAATTCTAGGTAGAGCCTATAATTTCTGCTCACGGTTTCGCCGACGACTCGTCTATTCCTGTGCAAGCCCGGATACGGCATAAATACCGGGCACGTAGAGGACACAATAGAAATGCCGGCCGATGCATGTAGTGTGACACTTGCGATTGGCGGATTGGCCCACTCGAAGACGAAGAGTGAGAGAGTAGACAGAGCCGACCGAAACCAGGACCCCACGCGGGGCCGCATGGCTGGGCAAGAACGCCGCATAGATGACACGATGTTGATTCGGGAGGCTCAGCGCGGAAGCCGCGCTGCCTTCGAGGAACTCGTTCGTCACTACGACCAGTCGGTGTTGCGCCTGGCTCTCCATCTCACCGGAACTGAGCAGGATGCCCAGGACGTCTACCAGGACGCCTTTCTCAAGGCTTACAAGAACATTGGGAGTTTCCGGTTCGAGTGTTCCTTCTACACATGGATCTACCGGATTGTGACGAATCTGTGCCTCGATCACTTGCGCAAGAGGAGCGTGCGCAAAGAGGACGCTCCGGTCGCCAAGGATTCGTCAGGCGGCGAGTACGATCTGCTTGACCAGGTTCCCGACGGGCGGGCAGGGGCGAATCCGGAGCGCGATCTGATGCGACGGCAGTTGGGAGCGCGCATCTCCGGGGCGCTAGAGAAGCTTACGCCGCGCGAGCGCATGGTGTTTGAGTTGAAGCATTACCACGGATTGAAGTTGCGTACCGTGGGGGAGATTTTGCAGACCACGGAAGAGACCGCGAAGAATACCCTCTTCCGCGCCACGCAGAAGCTACGCGGGGCGCTGGCGGATATGCGGTAAGCAAGAAAAATGCAGGGACGGCCGTGCTCGGCTGTCCGGCAGGCGCTAAGCCTGGCTGCTGGAGAGAGGTAAAAGCTTATGAAGTGTGAATGGGTTCGAGAAAATATCGTGCTCCAGGTTTATAGCGAGTTGGCGGACGACGCCCGCCACGAACTGGAGCAGCACGTGGCCCGCTGCGGCGACTGCGCAGCCGAGCTGAAAGCGGAGCAGGAGTTTCACGCGCTGCTCGCTCAGGATCGCGCGCCGGATCCCACGCCTAATCTTGTGGCCGATTCCCGCATGCGTCTGCAGGAAGCCCTGGAGACGGCCAAACAAGGCAGCGTCTGGAACCGCCTGGCGTTTGATCCGGCGATCTGGCTGCGGCAAGTTCGATTCTCGCCTGCTCTCGCGTCGGCCATTCTGATTCTCGGTTTTGCCGGCGGCGTCACAACCACTTACAAGTTTTACGGATCGCGTCCGACGAATGTCGCAGAGATTCAAAACCCAAACATATCGGCAGTTCCCACCGAGGCTTCCATTACCGGTATCAGTTCTATCGTGCAACAGCCGGGCACAAATCAAATCAGCATCAAATACAACACCTTGTCGACGCAGGAGGCCCAGGGATCGCTGAACGACGACAAGATCCAGCAGTTGCTGCTCTACGCGGCCCGCAACAACTACAACACCGGCGTACGGGTTGACTCGGTCGACCTGCTGTCGAAGAGTACCGGAGACATGCAGGTGCGCGAAGCGCTGACGTATACGCTGCAGAATGATACGAATCCGGGAGTGCGGCTGAAATCGCTGGACGCGCTGGGAAATTACGTAAAGAACGACACCAACGTCCGCGACGCTGTGCTACGGGCGCTGGTGAACGATACCAATTCCGGAGTACGCATTGAAGCGCTGCGGCTGATCGAACCGGTGAAGGCCGACGGCAGTGTTCGCGGCGTACTGATGGCGCTGGCTTCGAAAGATCAGAGCACGTATATCAAGTCGCAGGCTCGCACCTTGCTGGCCCAGTTGCCGGAAATTGATTAGCAGTACCGATCGAAGAAGAAAGTTCGCGGATGTATCGCGAGAATTGAGGGGCTATTTTGAAACGCACGCTACCAATCGTCGGGCTGGCCAGTTTGCTTGCCCTGCTTGCGCCGCTGGCCGTAGCGCAGGAAACACACGTGTCCCGCGAAGGCGGAGTCTGGAGTCAGGAGATCAACGGTTCTCTTGCTGCAGTCAAGAACCTGAGAGTGAAAGTCGACATGGGCTCCGTAGTCGTCCGCGGCGGACAGCAGCAAGGCATCAATTACGTCGTTCATACTCATTTCGGCAATTCTTCAGAGCAGGATGCCCGCCGCCAGTTTGAGCAGTACAAAGTCACCGCGTACGTGAAAGGCGACACGGCCTGGATCGTCGGGGACTGGCAAGGCGGCAGACGGCCGCGCCACTTTTCGGGAGACTTCTCGGTGACGGTTCCCCGCGAGATGGCGCTCGTCAAACTCGAAACGGCGGGTGGCAACGTTGATGCTTCGGGACTGGCGGGCCGCGTGGAAGCAGAAAGTGGTGGCGGCAGCATGAAGCTGGATGACATTGCCGGCGGAGCGAGTGCCGAAACCGGGGGCGGTTCGATTGATATAGGCACCGTCAGCGGCGATCTTGGCCTGCGCACAGGCGGCGGTCCGATCGAGGTTCGGCATGCCAATGGCAAGGTTGTAGCCGAAACGGGCGGAGGCAGCGTCGATATCCAGGCCGGGGCACAGGGCGCGATCATTGAGACGGGTGGAGGCAGTGTCCAGGTACGCCAGTGCAACGGGAAGGTGAAGGTTTCTACCGGCGGGGGCAGTGTGGACCTGAGTGATGTCGGCGGACCGGCGGAGATCGAGACCGGAGGCGGGAGCATCCGCCTGACTTCAGCCAAAGGACATGTGCACGCGGAGACAGGCGGCGGCGGCATCGAGCTCTATGGCGTACCTTCGGCGCGAGCTGAAACCGGCGCGGGTGGAATCACCGTAAAGCTCGTGAATACGGGCGGGGAACGCAATAATTCCGATCTGGAAACGAGCGCGGGCGACATTACTGTCTATATTGCCAACGACGTGGCCATCAATGTCCGCGCCAGTGTGGATATGGGCAACGGGCACCACATCACTTCCGATTTTTCGGATATCCGCATCGCCAGCGAAGGCGACAAATGGGGGCCGAAGACGCTCACGGCGGAGGGCAAGTTGAATGGCGGCGGCCCTATGTTGAAGGTGCACACCTCCAGTGGCGACATTTGCTTCAAACGCGCCAGCCATTGAAAGGGGCCCGCAGCCGCAAGTTGCTGGTCAACGAAACAGATGATTGAGGGAATGAGCATGCGCAAACACATTGTGGCAAGCATCGTGTCATTGCCGTTGCTTCTCAGCCTTTCGTATGCAGCCGAGAGTTGGTCTCTGGATTCATCGGAGCAGCCTTTCGCGTTTTACAACGAAGACAGTGGGACCAGCGCTTATCTCGGTGTCGACATCAGCGATGTGACGACCGAACGCCTGAGCGCCTTGAAGTTGAAAGATGAAAAGGGCGTTGAGGTGACGATGGTCGACCAGGACGCTCCCGCCGGTAAGGCGGGCATCAAAGAGCACGACGTTATTTTGACCATGAACGGCACGTCAATCGAGAGCGGGGCCCAGTTGCGGCGCATGATCCATGAGATGCCGCCTGGCCGCTTGGTGACGTTCGGCTTGAGCCGCGCCGGAGAGCCCATGACGGTGAGGGTCCAACTGGCCGACAAGCACAAAGAGTTTTCCATGGGCCCAAGCATGAAGGACTTCCACGTCAATATTCCCGAGATTCATATTCCGGACATCGACATTCCTTCGATGAATATGGTGGTCGTAACCTCCTCGGCGCGGAGCGGCTTGACGGTGGAAAACATTACCCC
>Ga0073928_10005103_pt1 | contig 18689 bp, 14 predicted proteins | sample PaiPotPPA55metaG_FD_76969 | JGI IMG/M metagenome (GOLD analysis project Ga0073928, IMG submission 76969) | Iron sulfur acid spring bacterial and archeal communities from Banff, Canada, to study Microbial Dark Matter (Phase II) - Paint Pots PPA... ... | reverse complement strand
CGTCAGCACGGTGAGTGCGGGCAGGACCATCGCCTTGACGCCGGCGCGCACGCACATGGTCGCTACACGCCGCTGTGAATCCATCGATGCCGACGGAATCGCGATGATCGCCGTATCGGCCTTGAGTTGTTCCGCCCACAGCGGCAGTTCGCTGATCGACCCCAGGACCTTGTGGCCAAGGATCTCGCGGCCGCGTTTGGCGGGGTCGTCGTCGAGCAGGCCTACGAGACGCCATTCGCTTGAACGCGCGAGTTCGCGCACGAGATTCGCGCCCGCGGTACCCGCGCCGAGCACGATCACCGGCTTGCCCTTGCCAATCAAGCCGCCGTACAGATAGAACTCCTTGATCGCCCGGTAGAGCGCGCGCGATCCGCCAGTTATCATGAACAGCAGCAACGGTGACACGATCAGCACGGAACGCGGAATGATGGGCGACGGCTGAAGCATCGCTGCACCGATCATCACGATCAACGCGCCGCTGATCACCGCCTTGGAAATCCGCATCAGGTCGGGCAAGCTCGCAAACACCCACATACCGCGATACAGCCCGAAGATTCGGAACATCAGCCCGTAGATCACGACGACCCACACCAGCGCGTTGATGCCGCCGTGCCAGAAATCGTCAGGAACCGCGCCATTGAAGCGCAGCGCATACGCGGCGAGCCACGCCACGGCAACCGCCACGAGGTCGAAGCCGAATGCTGCAATCGAGAGCCACGAAGGCTTAATTCGCATCGTTACCGTTACCTTGAGTGAGGATGAATTGCCGCCAACGGCGGTCGATCTGCCAGCCAACCAAGGCTAGAACAACGTACCACGCCCCGAACAGAGTCCACTGGACCGTGGGCGGCACGCGAAGTGCTACGAGCGCAACGCAACCGCTGCCCAACATGAGCAAGTAATACGCCATGGCTACGCGGACGTGGCTTTCAGTCAGTCTCACCAGACGCTGATAATAATGCTCGCGATGAGCAAGCCATACTTTCTCGCCCCGCGCGAGACGGCGCGCCAGGGTCACGGTGGCGTCGGCCACGAAAGGCGCAAACACCAGCGCGGGGAACCAGGTCGGCCAGACGCCGTGCTGCCAGCCCCAGAAGCCCAGCGCCCCGGCCAGGAAACCAAGCGGGATGGAACCGGCATCGCCGAGGAATATCTTGGCCGGATGGTGGTTAAAAATCAAGAAACCCAATCCAGCGCCGGCTACCGCAGCCGCAGCGACCGCAAGGGTCGGCTGCAAAACCAGCGCTGCAACGGCGTAAAAACCGAAACCGAACACGGCCATACCACCCGCAAGACCGTCAGAACCGTCCATGAAATTGTAAAGATTCACCACCCAGACGAGCGCCACGACGGCAAGCAGCGCAAGCCACCAGGAGATATCCACCGCACTCCACGCGACGGCCGCAGCCACCACAATCAGATGCGCGGCGAAGCGCACACGGGCCGGCAAGCCCCGCCGGTCATCGATCTGGGACACGATGGCCAGCAACAATGCGCCGAGCGCGATCCAGCCGAAGGACGGTGCGCACAATGCGACGGCGAGCAGCATGGCCGGCATGACCCCCCAGCCACCCACACGCGGCACGGGACGCACGTGCAACGACCGGTGGTTGGGGATATCGACTGCAATGTCCCAAGCCCAGCCGGTGCGCAATAGCAGAAGCAAAATCCCCGCGCTCACCACGCACGCGATTCCGGCCGCGAAGAACAACAGCATCGGCATTGGCGTCAGCGATGTCATGAGCGCGCCTCCTGGAATGCACGCACCGTCCGGGCGATGCCTTCTGCCGCCATGGTGGGCGGCGTCCATCCCAAGCCAGTGCGTAGCCGCGAGCTGTCCATGCGCAGCGGGCTTGTCAGTCGGTCGACCTGAGCCGTGCGCCCCGTCAGCATGCCCGCCGCACGCAACCACGAAGCGGGTACGGGCAGCAGCCGGGCAGGTTTATCAAACGCCTGGGCCAGTGCCCGGATCATCTGCGCGACGCTGAGATCGTCCCCGTCAGTCACATGAAACACGCCGCTGGTCGGCTCGGGGCGCGTCGCTACGAAACGGATGGCATCGGCGAGATTGCCCACGTAGACCATGCTTCGACGGGCATCGATTGCACCGAGCGGCAAGGGGATACCGCGTTGCACGGCGCGCATCAGTTGTTCGAAATTGGCTCGCACTCCCGGGCCGTAGACCAGCGGCGGGCGGAGCACGACCACCTCAATGCCTTGCTCGCGGCCGTAGTCCGCCAGCGCCCGTTCGGCCTCGAGTTTCGTGATGCCGTAAGGATCCGCGGGCGCCGGCGGATCGTACTCGCGCCATGGCCTTCCCGGTTCGCCCTCACCCAATGCCTTGATGCTGCTTATAAAAACCAGCCGCTTCACGCCCGCGCGCAACGCCGCACGCGCCACGTTCAGCGAGCCCTCCACATTGACCGCGCGATACTCGCCGAGCGGGTCTCCTGCGCTGTCCTTCATCACGTGGACACGTGCGGCAAGATGCACTAATACGTCGGCGGGAGGCAAGGCGGTAAGGCTTGCGAAGTTATCGTCGGAGATGACTTGCTCATGCAGGCGCCCACGGTCCAACGACTTGCAGCCTCCCGGCCGGCGCACGAGCGCAGTCACTTCGTGGCCCGCGTCGCAGAGCGCCGCGCAGGTCGCGCGACCCACAAAACCGTTGGCCCCGGTGACGATTACTCGCATGACAGCGATCTCCGCAGCTTCATGCCGACAATCCGCGATATACCGCGCACGTCTGGGCGACGGTCGCCTCCCAGGTCAGGTCGGCGGCGCGCCGCAAACCCTTGGCGATGAGTTCGTCACGTAGAGCCGGATCGCCGAGCAGGCGCTCCATGCCGGCCGCGATGTCGTCGATGGAATACGGGTCCACCTCCCACGCCGCCCCTGCCGATACCTCCGGCAACGAAGTCAGGTTCGATGTCAGCACCGCCACCCCGCTCGCCATGGCTTCGGCGACGGGTAGGCCGAATCCCTCGAATAACGACGGATAGGCAAACAATGCCGCCGATGCATACAGTTTCAGTAAATTTGCCCGCGGCACGTAGCCGGGCACCACGATCTGGTTATCACGCGCGAGCGGTTCGATCACGCGCATCAACTCGGAATTCTTCCACCCGTCTGCGCCGATCAACACGAGTGGAAAGGCGCTGCGCATCTCCGTGGGCAGGCGCGCGAACGCTTCGACCAGCCGCTGCAGATTCTTGCGCGGCTGCAGCGTGCACACGGACAGCACGAAGCCGCGACGCTTCAGGTCAAGCTCGGCGAGCGCCTCCGCGCATGACTCCGCCGAATACGGCTGGAACGCCGCTTCCACGCCCAGATGAATGGTGACGACCTTGGATTCAGGCACACCGTAGATCTCGACGATATCGTTCTTCGTGTAGTGACTGTCCGCGATCACGACCTGCGCTTGCTTCAGCGTTTTCGGCAGCTCGCGATCCAGATATTCGACCGCCACGCGCGGATGAAACTCCGGATGCCGCCGATGCGACAGATCGTGAATGGTCACGACAGTCGGGCCTTTGTACCGGGACGCCACGAAGTTGGTCTCGTGATACACATACCCGCGGCGGGCGAAGTCGTCGCGCACTTCTCGCGACTTGATCGCCCGCACGACAGTCCTTCCGCGATACAAACCGGGCAGGCTGCGCGCCTTCTGCAGCGCCTTCGCCGCCAACCCCTCGCTGAACTGCACACCCTTGCGCAACGCCACGCGTTGATTGATCAGCGCGAGCAAACGCTCGCCTTCGAAACACTCTGCGCCCACCCAGCCCGCCAGGCCCTGCACATCCGGCTCATCGCGCAATCCTTCCAGCAGATGCTGCGTGTAATAGCCGACGCCGCTCCTTGGTGGACGAAGTGAGTTGAGATCGAAGAGCAGTTTCATGCGTTAGCGTTTAGTTGGCGTAGTAAACAAACAAAAAGCAAAAAGAGGTCTGCGATGGCGGCGTAGCCGTCATCGACCGTTGCATGCAAATAAGTTTCAAGCCTCTTACAGCCGGGATGAAAGCCGCCAAGGCAGGGACCCGTCCGGAGGAGCCTTTAACACGGACTGCGAGCCTGCTTCGATACTTGAACGTGTCGCGCTGCATCCGTCCTGTTTTCCTGATCGATTGGACAGATTTTCCCTGCGAGGACCCTGTCCCCGCTGTGGCTCAGCGCGCTTCGCGTACCCCGGACGCAACCTCGGAATTTAACACACCGGCACTTTGCGCCAGCTTGCTTTCGGTACTCGCCGCCCGAACAATCCTGTCGCTTCCTTACCCGCAAAAGCTCATGTAGCAAGCGATAGAAGTCGCCTGTACACGATATCAAAACCCTCGTCTCGCAGCGAGTCGTGGCGGGTTCGATTGGTGCAACAACGGTAACTAGATGTTCTGAAACAGGGCACCAGCGTCTCGAAATCCGCTAAAATCGCCGCTTCCCTGCCCCAATTCAGTCATTTTCGAGCCGTTCAATGAACATCATTCCCGTCATTATTTGTGGGGGCGCAGGTACCCGCCTGTGGCCGGTGTCCCGCGAAGCCTTCCCTAAGCCGCTGCTGAAACTGGCCGATGGGCAGAGCCTGCTGCAAAAGACGTTTCTGCGTGCATCGCATGTGGTGAACGTCAGTGAAGTGGTCATCGTTACGAATCGCGAAACGTATTTCCTGACGAAAGACGAGTGTGTTGACGCCAAGTCGGGCGTCAACCAGTTGGGCTTCATTCTGGAACCGTCCGCTCGCAATACCGCGGCGGCTATCGGCGTAGCAGCGGAAGTCGTGCGGCAGCAGCATGGCGCGGACGCGATCATGCTCGTAATGCCCGCAGACCAGCTCGTGGAAGACGAAGCCGCATTCGGCGCCGCCGTGGAACACGCGGCGCGTGCGGCACAGGAAGGCCGGATTGTCACGTTCGGTATCCGACCAACGAAGCCCGAGACGGGCTACGGTTACATCGAATTCGAAAGCGCGCCGCTGGCCGGCTCGGAAGCCGTGCACAAGGTCGTGCAGTTCGTGGAAAAGCCGCAATTGTCCGTGGCTCAGGAACTCATCGCCGATGGCCGGCACCTGTGGAACGCCGGCATGTTCTGCTTCACCGCCGAGACCATGCTCGCCGAACTCGAGAAGCACGCTCCGACCGTGCTCGAACCGGCTATTGCCGCAGTTACCGATGCGAAGCGCAGTACCTCGAAAGACGGTTACACCGTCGAACTCGATGCCGCGCAATTCAGCCGTGCGGAAGACATCTCCATTGACTATGCCGTGATGGAACGCTCGGACAACGTCAACGTGGTGCCGTGCGAAATGGGTTGGAGCGACATTGGCTCGTGGCTGTCCATCAGCGAACTCACCGCACCCGACGCACGCGGCAACCGCATTCATGGCGAAGCCGAACTTTACGAAGTCGACAACTGCTTCATCCGCAGCGAAGACGGCCGCATGATCGGTGCGGTGGGCGTGCAGGACCTGATCGTTGTTGATACCGCCGATGCGCTGCTGATTGCATCGCGTGACCGGGCGCAGGACGTGAAGCAGATCGTCGCCAAGCTCAAGAAGGTCAATCACGATGCGTTCAGGCTCCATCGAACGGTGCACCGTCCGTGGGGCACATACACCGTGCTCGAAGAAGGCGATCGCTTCAAGATGAAGCGCATTGTGGTGAAGCCGAACGCACAGTTGTCCTTGCAGATGCACCATCACCGCAGCGAGCACTGGATCGTGGTGAGCGGTTGCGCGGACATTGTCAACGGCGAGCAGATCATCTCGCTGCAGCCGAACGAATCCACCTACATTCCCGCCGGCCACAAGCACCGCCTCATCAATCCGGGCGTGATGGATCTCGTACTGATCGAAGTGCAATGCGGCGAGTACCTTGGTGAAGACGATATCGTCCGCTTCGAAGACGTTTATGGGCGCGTACCGGCCTGATTGTCTCTAGCGTCCTGGCACCCGCCGCCGGGGAAAACGCGGCGGGTGCTTTGCTCGCTTTATCGCCGGCTGGTCACATCTGCCGGCACCCCTCAGCGGGATCTATGCGCGTTTTACACTTCTATAAGACGTACAAGCCTGATTCCATGGGCGGCGTCGAGGAACTGATCGGCCAGATTTGTTCGGGCGCCGCGAAACGCGGCGTGACGAGCGAGGTACTGACCGTGTCCAAAGACACGAGCACGGTCGACTTCGGCGATCACCTGCATCATCGCGCGAAACTCGATGTTGAGATTGCGTCATCGGCGTTCTCCCTCGCAGCATTCCGGCGCTTTCGCGATCTGGCCGAGCACGCCGACCTGATCCACTACCACTTCCCCTGGCCGTTCGCCGATGTCGTGCACTTCGCTTCGCGCGTGCGCAAGCCGTCGATCGTGACGTATCACTCAGATATCGTGCGGCAGAAAGTGTTGCTGCAGTTTTACAAGCCGCTGCGTGACCGGTTCCTGGCGAGCGTGGACAAGATCGTGGCAACGTCACCGAACTATCTGGCGACGAGCGAGGTGCTGCAGCGGTATCGCGACAAGGTCGAGGTGATTCCGATCGGGCTGGACGAGGCGTCGTACGCGCCGCCCACAGCCGAAAAGTTGCGGTACTGGCGTGAGCGCGCCGGGCCGAAGTTTTTTTTGTTCGTTGGCAACCTCCGGTATTACAAGGGGCTGCACATACTGCTCGACGCGCTGCCGGGAACGGATTTCCGCGTGGTGATCGTTGGGTCAGGGCCAGTCGAGCGGGAGCTGCGGGCGCAGGCGGAACGGTTGAAGCTGAACAACGTGGACTTTGTCGGGCCGGTGGGTGACGACGACAAGATCGCCCTGCTCACGCTCTGTCATGCACTGACGTTTCCATCGCATTTGCGGTCTGAAGCGTTCGGGATCTCGCTGCTGGAAGCGGCGATGTTCGGGAAGGCGATGATATCAACGGAGATCGGGACAGGGACCTCGTATGTGAACGTGGATGGTGAGACGGGGTTGGTGGTACGGCCGAGTGACCCGGCGGCTTTGCGCGAGGCGATGGGGAGGTTGTGGGGGGACGACGCCTTAGCGACAAAGCTGGGAGCAAAAGCGCGGGAGCGCTTTCAGGCGAAGTTCACCGCCGAAAAAATGGTGGACGCCTATGTGGATTTATACAGGCGGCTGGTCAACGCCAGCAGTGCAGCCACGGTTCGCTAAACGGCATCAAGCGCGCAAAGGCATGGACCGGGACTTCCCCGGACTATCGTCACCGTCGAAACCGTACACTATAATGCGCAAATTCCTTTCGACGGCTTACCGAATCTGTCTATGCGGTAGATAACGCGTAGACACGTGTTTCATTGCTTAATGACACCCGGCAAGCGCTGAGCGCAACGGTTTCCTAATGCACGCGTCGGCCGGACCGATCGTTGCTCATTAATCACTGCACTCAACAGGATTTCAATGAAAGCTGTAATTCTTGCAGGCGGACTTGGAACCCGGATTTCCGAAGACACCGTCAATCGTCCAAAGCCGATGATCGAGGTTGGCGGGAAGCCAATCCTCTGGCACATCATGAAGATCTATTCTGCCTACGGCGTGAATGATTTCGTGATCTGCTGCGGCTACAAGGGCTACGTGATCAAGGAATATTTCGCCAACTACTTCCTTCACACATCTGACGTGACGTTCGACATGCGCACGAATGAGATGCAGGTACATCAGCAATATGCCGAACCGTGGAAAGTAACCCTGGTGGACACGGGCGAGTCCACGATGACCGGCGGACGGCTGCGCCGCGTCAAGGATTTCGTGAAGGACGAGGAAGCATTCTGCTTCACCTATGGCGACGGCGTGAGCAATATCAACATTGCGTCGCTGGTCGAGTTCCACAAGCAGCAAGGCACGCTCGCCACGCTCTCCGCCACCTTCCCGCCCGGTCGTTTCGGTGCGCTGGACCTGCACGACAATAAAGTAAGTTCGTTCAAGGAAAAGCCGAAGGGCGACGGCGGCATGATCAACGGCGGGTTCTTCGTGCTTTCGCCGAAGGTCATCGACCTGATACCCGACGATGACTGCATTTGGGAACGCGAACCGCTCGAGAAGCTCGCAGATAGCGGCCAGCTTTCGGCTTTCGAGCACGAAGGCTTCTGGCAGCCCATGGACACGCTGCGCGACAAAAACCACCTCGAAGAACTCTGGCAAACCGGCCGCGCGCCGTGGAAGGTGTGGTAATGATCGACCAAGCGTTCTGGCGCGGAAAGAAGGTCTTTCTTACCGGCCATACGGGCTTCAAGGGAAGTTGGCTTACGTTATGGCTACAGGCGCTTGGCGCCCGCGTCACGGGCTTCGCCCTTGCGCCCGACACCACGCCTAACCTGTTTACGCTCGGGCGTGTGGGCGACGGCATCGAATCGATCATCGGCGATATCCGGGATCGCGCCTTGCTGGCCGAATCCATGAAAGCCGCCAGCCCCGACATCGTGATCCACATGGCGGCGCAACCGCTCGTGCGCGAGTCGTATGTGACCCCTGTGGAAACCTACGAGACGAACGTCATGGGCACGGTGCACGTTCTCGATGCGATCCGGCAGGTACCGGGCGTGCGGTCTGTCGTGATCGTCACGACGGACAAGTGCTATGAAAATCGTGAATGGGAATGGGGATACCGCGAGAACGAGGCTATGGGCGGCTACGACCCGTACAGCAGCAGCAAGGGCTGCGCTGAACTCGTGACGTCGGCTTACCGGAACTCGTTCTTCAACCCCGCGGCTTACGACAAACATGGCGTTGCCGTGGCAAGCGGGCGAGCCGGCAACGTGATCGGCGGCGGCGACTGGGCGGCTGACCGGCTGATTCCGGACATCATGCGTGCCATCTCGCGCGGCGAGACGGTGAACATCCGCAATCCACACGCCATTCGCCCATGGCAGCACGTGCTCGAACCACTTAGCGGTTACCTGATTCTGGCCGAACGGCTCTACACCGATGGTCCGCGTTTCGCCGATGCATGGAATTTCGGCCCCAACGATTCGGACGCCCAACCGGTGCAAGCGATCGTGGAACGGCTGACGTCCCAGTGGGGCGACGGTGCGCGCTGGAAGCTCGACGGCGGAGAGCATCCGCACGAGGCGACGTTCCTCAAGCTGGACTGCTCGAAGGCGCGCGCACGGCTGGGCTGGCGGCCGCGCTGGGACCTGAACCATACCCTCGACTCGATCGTGGCCTGGTACAAGGCAGCGGCTCGCAGCGAAGACTTGAAGGCCGTTACGCTCGCCCAGATCGACCAATACACCCATATTTAACGTACCCCACCATGACAACTAAAGATCAGATCCGAGAACAAATCGTCCAGCTCGTCCGGCAGTACGGCGAGATTGCTTCGCAACCCGTTGCCTTCGAACCTGGCAAGACCGTGGTGCCGCCTGCGGGCAAGGTAGTCGGTGCACCCGAGATGGAAGCAATGGTTCACGCGTCCCTCGATGCATGGCTCACGACCGGTCGTTTCAACGACGAATTCGAGAAGAAGCTGGCCAAGTTCATTGGCGTTAACTTCCTGATTACGGTGAACTCGGGTTCGTCGGCAAATCTGGTCGCGTTCTCTACGCTGACCTCGCCGCGACTCGGTGACCGCGCCATCCGTCCGGGCGACGAAGTAATCGGCGTGGCAGCGGGCTTCCCGACCACCGTTAACCCGATCCTGCAATTTGGCGCGGTTCCGGTTTTTGTCGATGTGGAGCTTGGCACGTACAACATCGACGCGACCCAGATTGAAGCGGCCATCTCGCCGAAGACGAAAGCGATCATGCTCGCGCATACGCTTGGGAATCCGTACAACCTCGAGACGATCGTCGCGTTGTGCAAGAAGTACAACCTGTGGCTTATCGAAGATTGCTGCGACGCATTGGGCGCAACTTACGACGGCAAGCTGGTTGGCACGTTCGGCGATATCGGCACGATCAGTTTCTATCCGGCGCACCACATCACGATGGGCGAAGGCGGCGCAGTCTTCACGAACAATCCGGAGCTGAAGCTGATTGCTGAATCGTTCCGCGACTGGGGCCGCGATTGCTACTGCGCGCCGGGCAAGGACAACACCTGCGGCAAGCGTTTCTGCTGGAAGCTCGGTAACCTGCCCGAAGGCTACGATCACAAGTACACGTACTCGCATCTTGGCTACAACCTGAAGATCACCGACATGCAGGCAGCCTGCGGACTCGCGCAGATGGATCGGGTGGAAGGCTTCGTGCAAGCGCGTCGCGACAACTTTGCGTACCTGCATGACAAGCTTCAAAGCTGCAAGGAATTCTTGATCCTGCCGCACGCAACGCCGAACTCGGATCCGTCGTGGTTTGGTTTCCCGATCACGCTCAAGCCTGAAGCTGATTTCCGTCGTGTGGACCTGCTTGCGTACCTGGATCAGAACAAGATCGGCACGCGCCTGCTGTTCGCGGGCAACCTCACGCGCCAGCCGTACATGATGGGACGTAACTATCGCGTGAGTGGCGAACTGACGAACACCGACATCATCATGAACCAGACGTTCTGGGTCGGCGTGTATCCGGGCCTGTCCCGAGAAATGCTCGACTTCATTGTCGAGAAGCTCGAGACGTTCCTCGGCGTGAATTTCTAAAGCGGGATTTATGCGCAAGCCGCTGCCTCAGGATGATCTGGACTTTGTCGTCGAGCGTACCGCCGATGTCTGGTCCGCTCTCGACCGGGCGCGGCTCTTCATCTCCGGCGGCACGGGCTTTATCGGCTCGTGGCTGCTCGAGGTCGTGCAACATGCGAATCGCGTGGCTGGCTGCAAGATCGAAACCGTTGCGCTGAGCCGCGATCCGCAGAAAGCCGTCAGTTATGCGCCGCATCTGTTCGCGGCGCCCGGCATGAAGCTCATTCAAGGCGATGTCGCGAGTTTCGAAGCGGGGCGTCAGGCTATCGACGCCTGCATTCATGCTGCAACCGACGTTGCCGATCTTGCCCGTGCTGGCGACGCCTTGCGCGTTTTCGATACCGGTGTGACGGGCACGCGGCGTGTGCTGGATTTCGCGCAGGCTAACGGTGCATCGAGGTTCCTGCTGACATCGAGTGGTGCTGTCTATGGCGTACAACCGCCCACGCTCGCGCGTACGCCGGAGACGTTCTCGGGCGCACCCGACCCGTTGAAGATGGCAAGCGCTTATGGCGAGAGCAAGCGTGCCGCCGAATGGCTGGCATCGGCTTACGCACAGCAGCACAGCGGTATGCATGTAGGCATTGCGCGAATCTACGCGGTGCTCGGACCGGCCATTCCGCTGGATGGTCCATTTGCCGCCGGCAATTTCATCCGCGATGCGCTGGCGGGAAAACAGATTGGTATTAACGGTGACGGTCGTCCGTTGCGCAGCTACCTGTACATGGCCGACGCGTGCATCTGGCTCTTGCGCATGCTGGTTCGCGGTGAAAGCGGAGCCGCGTATAACGTCGGTTCCGAACGCGAAATCTCGATCATCGATCTCGCGCGCATGGTGGAAGACCAATGCGGCTCGACACTGCCCGCGGCACCAGCAGTGCAGCCTGGAAGCGGCCCTGCCCCGCGTTACGTACCGGATACGTCGAAGGCGCGTCATGCGCTTGATGTCGACGAATTCACTCCTTTGGAACTGGCTCTGTCCAAGACGATCAACTGGAACCGCTCAGCGGTCACGGCATGAAAAAATTCGACGCAGTCCGCGTTCGCAAGACCATTCTCGACATGGCGTTCGCCGGCTCGACAGTTCACATCGGCTGTGCATTTTCGATTGTGGAACTGCTTGCAGTGCTTTATCGCAATCACCTCAACTTCGACGCGAAAGACCCGCATGCGGCGCACCGCGACTACATGGTGCTGAGCAAGGGGCACGGCGTGATGGCGCAATACGCCTGCCTGCACGAGATCGGCTGGCTGAGCGACGAAGAGATGAGCACTTACTTCGGCAACGGTACGCGCCTGAAGGGTCTGGCCGATGCCCACGTACCTGGCGTAGAAGTCACGGCCGGCTCGCTTGGCCATGGACTGTCGGTTGGCGTTGGCCTTGCGCTCGGCGCGAAGATGAACAAGACGGAGCAGATGTGCTACGCGCTGGTAGGCGACGGCGAACTGAACGAAGGCACGATCTGGGAAGCCTCGCTGGTCGCTGCGCAATTCAAGCTCGAGAACCTGGTTGTCATCGTGGACGTGAACGGCTTCCAGGCGATGGGCACGACCGATGAAGTGATCAGCCTCGGCGACATTGAAGCCAAGTTCAGGGCGTTCGATTTCGAGGCGGTAAGCATTGATGGTCACGATGAAGCGGCCATCGATCGTGCGTATCGGGATTTCAAGGCGAGCAAGAACGGCAAGCCGAAGGCGCTGATCGCGAAAACGGTCAAGGGCAAGGGCGTGTCATTCATGGAACACGACAATATCTGGCACTACACGCGGCTTAATCCGCAGAGCTATGAAGCCGCTATTACGAAACTGGGAGAGCGCGCATGAGAGACGCATTTTCTAACGCGCTGGTTGCGGCCGCGAAGAAGGACCCGAAGGTGCTGTTGCTGACAGGCGACCACGGCTACGCTCTCTTCGATCCATTCCGGAAGGCCTGCCCGGACCAGTACATCAATTGCGGCATCGCCGAGCAGAACATGGTGGGCGTCGCGGCTGGGCTAGCGAAGGCTGGCTTCAAACCGGTCGTGTACGGACTCGCCGCTTTCGTGCCCATTCGCGTGCTTGAGCAGATCAAGATCGACGTGTGTTACGAGAACCTGCCGGTCACCTTCATTGGCGACGGCGCCGGCGTGGTGTATGCCCAACTGGGCACGAGCCACCAAAGTACCGAAGACATCGCCGCGCTGCGTGGCGTGCCGCAAATCTCCATCTACTCCCCTGGCGACCGTTTCGAACTGACGGCGTGCGCCGAGCATATCGTGCGGAATCCGGGACCGGCGTACATGCGCATGGGCAAGGCTGATCTTGGCGATGTGCATCGTGGTCCTATTGAAGGCTGGAGCCACGGCGACCTGATTCCGGTGACGAACACCGGTGCGCCGTATCTTTTCATCGGCACGGGCTCGGGCTTGAAGATGGCTCAAAAAGCCGCTGCTGCATTGGGCAATGCTGACGTTGTTTCGGCGCCCTGCCTCAAGCCGTTCCCGGCGAAGTCGTTGCGTGAGCTGGCAAGAGGACGTGAAGCGATCGTCACGTTCGAGGAGCATTCCATTTATGGCGGACTGGGCGGCGTAGTTGCCGAGACGCTGATGGGTCAGTACCTCGGCACCTTCGTGCGCGTCGGGATCCAGGATCAGTTCAGCTCGCTCTGCGGCAATTATTCTTTCCTGATGGAAAGTCACGGCTTGTCGTCGGAGGCTGTGGAACGCCAGATCAGGGAGGCATTGAATGCCAGTGTCCAACTCCAGGACTGAACAAGCGGTCAACGGACAGCCCATCGCGGACGATCCCATCGCGCTTGCCGCGGCTCCCGAGCCGCGCGTCAATACGTGGTATCAGTTGCTGCGCTTCCTGGTGGTTGGCGGTATCAACACCGTCTTCGGTTATGCCCTATTCGCCGTCTTCACGTGGTTTGGAATGGGCTACCCGCTCGCCATCGCGCTGGCGACCATCGGTGGCGTGCTGTTCAATTTCCAGAGCGTTGGGCGCCTTGTATTCGGTGGCGCGCCGCGTTCACGCTTCTGGCGGTTCGTGGGCGTGTATTGCCTGATCTACCTGACCAACCTTGGCGGTGTGAAGCTGCTACTGAGCTTTGGCCTGAATGTGTACGTGGCGAACGGCATCATGCTGATTCCGCTCGCCGGCCTCGCTTTCATCCTTAATCGTCGGTTTGTTTTCAATCTGCCATGAAGCATATAACGGTCGTTACCCCCTGTTTCAACGAAGAAGAAAATGTCGAGGCGGTTTATACCGAGACGAAGCGGATTTTCGAGACCATTCCGGAAGTCACGTACGACCACTTGTTTATCGACAACGCGTCCTACGATAAGACGGTCAGCATTCTTCGCGGTATTGCCGCAGCCGATCCGAACGTCAGCGTGATCGTGAATGCCCGCAACTTCGGGCATATCAAGTCGCCGGTTCATGGCTTGCTGCAGGCTAAAGGTGACGCCGTGATTCTGCTTGTGGCCGATCTTCAGGACCCGCCGGAGTTGATGCGTGACTTTGTCCGCAACTGGCTGGAAGGTGCGCCGATTGTTGTTGGCGTGAAACCTGAAGCCAAGGAATCGGCATTGTTTTTTGCGATTCGCCGCGCGTATTACCGGATGGTCACGCGAATTGCCAACGTCAAGCTGATTCAGAACTTCACGGGCTTCGGACTCTACGACCGCAAGGTGATCGAGATCATTCGGCAGATCGACGATCCGTATCCGTACTTCCGCGGTTTGATCTGCGAGATTGGTTTCGATGCAATTCAGATTCCCTACGTGCAGCCGAGGCGCAAGCGCGGGATATCGAAGAATAATTTCTATACGCTGTACGACATTGCGATGCTGGGAATTACATCGCATTCGAAGGTGCCGCTGCGGCTGGCGACTATTGCGGGGTTTTTCTTGTCGGGTGTAAGTCTGTGCGTTTCTGTGATCTATACGATCCTGAAGCTGCTTTACTGGAATAGCTTCGTCATGGGCAGCGCGCCGCTGCTGATCGGACTGTTCTTCTTTTCATCGGTCCAGTTGTTTTTCATCGGGCTGCTTGGAGAGTACGTGGGCGCGATCCTGACTTATGCGCAAAAGCGTCCGCTGGTGGTGGAACGGGAGAGGATTGTGGGCGGTGGGTCTGCGCCCGTTGTACATTCTGCTGTGACTGACGCCGACTCAATATCGCCTACTGCCTGATTATAAGAGCGCTCACCCTGTGACTGACATTTTCGCCAAGCCGTTCGTGGAAACCAGACTGCAAAGTACCCGCCCCGCTGTGACGTGGGGCGTGCCGACTGCACTGGTAATCTTGGTTACCTTGACAGGATGGTTGCTGATTGGAGGCACCAGGTTTAACCTCCAAGATCCATTAACGTACGACGGCGACGGCTTGCTGATCCTGGTCATGATCAAGCGTGTCATGGAAGGGTCGTGGTTGTTCCATTCCGACTTGATGGGAGCACCCTTCGGGTCTTACTTATACGACTATCCCATCCCGGATTCGGGTAGCCTTTTCGTCCTGAAATGGCTGGGACTGATGTCCAACAGTCCGGGTGTCGCTCTTAATATTTATTATCTGCTCGGCTTCCCACTTAATGCGCTGAGCGCCTATATCGTGTTGAGGAAACTCCGGGTCTCCATGGCGCTGAGTTTTGCAGGCGGCTTCATCTTTACGATACTGCCATTCCACTTCGAACGGCTGGGCCATCTTTTTTACACCTGGTATTTTGCTGCACCGATTTTCGTCTGGTACGCATTCAAAATATATCGTGGTGAATACGCACTGGGATGGGAAACGCCGCGCAGGCCGGTAACGCACATTAAACACGCACTGTTGCTTTTGATGCTGTCGTGCTTCGGTGTTTATTACTCGTTCTTCGGGGTGCTCACGTTTATCACCGCTGGAATGATGCGGTACTTTCGCATGCGTTCGCTCACGAGCATTTATGGCGCAGTGTTGGCAATAGCCATCGTGACGTTCGGCATCGTCGCAAACGTCACTCCGAACTTAATCGATCGTTTTCAGCATGGCGCCAATCTCGAAACGGCGGAAAGATCGCCGATCGAAGCCGAAATATACGGATTAAAGACGGTGCAGCTTCTCCTGCCCCGCGTAGGACACCGATTCGCGCCGCTGGCCAGAGCGACGGCAAAATATTCGGCAACGTTCCCGTTGGTCAACGAGAACATGACCGCATCGTTGGGATTCGTTGGAAGCATAGGCTTTATTGCGCTTTTGCTTAGTTTTTTGGCACCGCGGATCCGACAAGACGAGAGGTTTTTTGTCTTGGCATCGATCACCCTAGCGCTGCTGCTGTTCTGTTCCATTGGCGGGTTCTCTTCGCTTTTTGCGCTCTTGATTACGCCGATGATTCGCGCGTGGAATCGCGTGAGCGTTTTTATAGCATTCACCTCGATTGCCGCGACGTTGCTCTTGGTCGAACAACTCCTTGCCCGAGACTGGGCGAGGCGCCATCTAACACGCTGGACAGCACTTGCGGTCATCGGGCTGTGCGCCTTTGCGTACTGGGATCAAACCAGCCCTAGCTGCGTTTCGTGCCTGCGGACTGCCAGTACCGATTTCCATAGCGATACCCAGTTCATCGCGGATATCGAAAAACAAGTTCCGAAGGGCAGTACCATTTATCAGCTTCCGTACGTCGCATTCCCGGAAGTACCGCCAGTCAATCATCTTGCAGCCTACGACCAGGCTCGCGGGTATCTTGACTCGAAGACACTCAGGTGGAGTTGGGGAGCGATGAAAGGCCGCTCGGGAGATTTGTTCTTCCGTGAACTGGCGAAGGAACCCATTGAGCAACAGATTGCTACTGCCCGGAGGCTATGCTTTAGCGGTGTGTATCTCGACCGACGGGGCTATGCTGACGAAGGCGCCGCGATCGAAGCGCAGCTACAGCGAATTCTGGGTAAGCCGCCTGCTCTCACGAGCGCCGGCAAACAACAGATATTCTTCAATCTCACTGACGGTGCGCAACCCACCTGTACTTTGCCACAGAGCATAACTCCCGAACAAATCATGGAGCGCGCGGACTTGGCCGTTGACGAATCGGGCGTCAAGTATCACGCCACACTGTCTGATGGCATAGATTTCTCGCGCGCCGGGACACCGGAGTTCTTGGCAAGGCTCAACGGCCTATCGGGTGTAGAACCTTGGGGACGTTGGTCCGACGCATTGGTGGGTCCCGCCGTTAGCCTGCAGTTCGTCAAACCGCTCCCCGATCACTTTGTTCTGCATCTTCGCGTGCAGGGGTTTGGACCGAATGCGGGCCGTCCGGCGCAAGTGACAGTCGGTGACGAGACTCAAACGTTCTTACCAACCTCAGAGCCAGCCGACTACGCGTTGTCGTTCAGTAATCGTCAAGCCGCGAAGCTAATCACAATCAAGCCGGCACAGCCCATGTCGCCGCACGACCTCGGCATGAGTGCCGACGACCGCAAAATTGGACTAGGGATGGTGCGTTTGTGGATTGAAGTCTCGCGTTAGCCAAAACGGGCGATGGCATAGTAGTCGGCCCTGAGCAATTGGCTTTGTCGGCCGGCGGTCTAATTGCTAGGATCACACCGAGCATTCATGTTGCGCAAACTCCACCAAACGACAGTTGATAAGTCGGCTGCGGCTGGAAGAATCCGCAGCGCTAGCGCTATGAAGTCGACGAGTGCTCCGGGAATAAAAAAAGCCACCCGAAGGCGGCCACAAGATTTAAAACGGTCAGACGGTTATTCGACGCGATTCATCTTCCATTTGTCATGGTCCGACACATCTCGGAAAACTCGGAAGTGTTTTGCGTCCGATCGAGGCGCAGACTGAAACCATCCATAGATAGCGTCCTCATGAGGAATAGAGACGTTTTTCTGGATCGTTTGATAAATTAGGTTGCCGTTTATGAACATTGGTTGATCAACGATCTCCACCACGTCCCCGTCTGTTGCAGAATCAAGCAGCCCAGAATTCAACGCAGACACAAACGACGTTCTGGGCTCTCGCACGGTCTGATCGATGACACTGACTTGCCGCTCGTTCAGGAGCCACGTTGACGCTGTGGCAACACAAAATGCCAACGAGAGCATGGCGGCTTTCAGCGTCGTCCTATTTTGCGCAAAGCGTTCAATGCCTAATGCCGTTAGCAGCGCGACACCAAAATATTGGTAGTAGATGGGAATGTGCGCTTCGCCCCAAACCAAGGTCGATTGGTAGCCGGCTGAAATGGCAATCAGCGCCGGCGGTATCACCATGAACGCCAATGCGGCCCACACCACGCCATAGGACCACATCCGCTGCGAAGTACGAATCCGGTATAGCGCGCTGAAGAACCCAAAAGCAGCGAGTACTGCGACAACCCAGCCAACAGGCTGAGCCAAGACAATACGTCCAAAGCCAGCAGCCAAGCCGACCCATGGCGACGTGAAAACGAAAAAGCTACCAGGCACGACTGCAAAAAATTGCTTCGCGTAAGTCAACGGGACGGCTCTGATACTACCAATTTGCGTCCCCACGTATGGGTTTGTTGCCTTATGGCTTATGTACGCCGAAATTAAAAAAAGCCCTAAGAAAGGAATACAAACGACGGCTATTGAACGAATGCGCTTCTGATGCCGTGCCGTTAGGACGACACCGATCGCAATCGGCACAAAAATCACGTTCAGTTCGTAGAAGGCGATCGAGAAAGCCGCGAGCAACGACGCCCCGATTAACCAGCCGAGTTTTGCTGTCTCCTTCCACCTCACCAGCAAGAGCAGTGCGGCGCAGATGGCCAAACCGTGCAATTGGCAAAAGGTCGCATAGGCTGCGAGGGGATCGCTTCCACCTCGAATCTGCAATATCGCACACAATAAAAGCAGAAAAATGCCGACCGTTGCTCTGGGTATACCAACACAACGCAGTAAATAACAAATGAACGCTACATTTGACAAGAACAGACCTACGTCGATGGCTCTTATCAAACGAGCATCCCGGACCAGATAGAAGAATTCATATAACACCGGCCAACTGAGCATCAGTCGTCCGTATTGAGTCAGCCATGCATGGGTGACACGAATGGAAAAGCTCCAAGCTGTCGTGTTGAAACGGCGAACAAGTCCCCAAGTCT
>Ga0073928_10005102_pt1 | contig 18690 bp, 19 predicted proteins | sample PaiPotPPA55metaG_FD_76969 | JGI IMG/M metagenome (GOLD analysis project Ga0073928, IMG submission 76969) | Iron sulfur acid spring bacterial and archeal communities from Banff, Canada, to study Microbial Dark Matter (Phase II) - Paint Pots PPA... ... | reverse complement strand
CGACGACGACGGGCAGCCATAACAATAATAGGCTCCGCCACATCCGGAAGGTGCCGCTACGGTTACTGCGGTGCCAAGCGCGCTCGCGGTTTGTACGGCATTCTGGATGTCAGAACTGGTAAATGCACATGTCGTCGCGTTGACGCAGCCCTTAACCAGGGCATAGTCCACGCCCGCCTGGGCGGCGTTCTCGAATTGAGCTTTGATCCAAGCCCGGCGGCCAAGCTCAGTTACGCCCAGCAGAAAAGGCACGAGAATAAAGGTCGAGACCAGCGCGAATTCGATGGCCGACACGCCGCCTTCATCGCGGCAGAACCGAATCAGCAGCTTCCGCACGATCGTAATTACTCGACCAGAGACCATGTCGTGGGCGCCGGTGGGTCAGCCGTGCCGACGCCGGAACAATTGTGATTGAAACTCGACGTCCCGGTGAAGACGATGTTGAACGCTATCAGCTGCATACACTTGCTGGTGGTATTGCTGTTGCCGGCATATTTCACGTCATGACTCGGCAGATAGATGGCGCCGACGATGTTACCAGTTGAGCCGCCAGCGAATTTATCCTGGTTATTCGGAAGTTGACCGTCCGCCCAGAGCGCGATGCCGGCAGTAGGCCCAGTCGTCGGCGCGGTGATGTTGAGCGCTCCTTGGCCAGTGAAGCTAAAAGTTCCATTATCTGACGAGGGGCTTGGGCTGGTCAGGATAATCGTCACCCCCGTGCCACTTAAAGAATTCTGAGCTTGCATGCTCAAGCTGCCATTGCTGATGATGTAGATGCCGGGATCAAGCGTTGTGTTTCCGCTGACACTGACATCGCCATTAAACGCCATGACGCCGTTTGGATTGTGAATTGTCCCGCTCCAATTGTTCGGGCTGGAAAAGGCCGGCGTCGAGGGAAGTGTTCGCCCGGCATACGGATCGGCGATGCTTGACGTGTGGGTATATATTTGGCCGGTGACATTAATATTGCCGCCGGAAACCCCGCCAACGGTCCGCACGTTGGCGGCATGAACCGTGCCGCCACCATTTGTGTTGATGCTGTTGCTGCTCGGTGAGTCTGCATCGACGTCACAACCGTTAGCCACCACCGACGTAGTGCCGTTGAAAGTTACGTCAACGTTCGAAGGCAGCGGCGACAGGCCCAGAATGCACGTCGGGCCTATCGATGATTTGTTCAGGAGCGCGACCGCTCGGCCTTGAACGGTAGGCGCCGTGACTCCAGGCAAAGCACTCGCCAGGTAGAGCTTTTGCGGCGCCGAGATAATGACCTCATAGGCGTTGGCGTTGCCAGCATAGGAACCGGAGCCCGGCGGGTTGTTGACGGAAATCGTGACGCCATTGATGCCGCTCTGAAAGCCGTTGGCCGCGGCGGCAGCATTTGCTTCGGCCGCAATTCGGCCGCTGGGATTACCGATCGCCGCCGCGGCGGCAACCGAATTAGCGGCCGCATCCGCCGCGCTTTGCACATCATTTTTCGCGCGCAGCCAGAGGGAAACGTCAACCGCGAGCCCAGCGAAACCCACCAAAATGGTTAGACTTAACGCGGTGAGGACGCTGATCGAGCCGCGTTGATCGCGCGCCCAAGAACCGCAAACGCCGCAAAGACGCGACGGCCGCGTCAAAAGCATTCCACCGGCTAATTGGATGAGCTTGATCATAACAAACCGACTCCGCGCAGCAAAACGCGACCATAATTGATTAGATGACGCCCGCCGCCTATTAGGCCAGATGGCCGATAATTGCTTGTTATTGAATAAAATAATCGGTTTAGCCGATCGGTTTGCCGAGCCAGCCGGCCGGAATCAGTCGCGGAGTTCGCCGCGCGTAATGCTCATATTCCGGGAAGGCCGCCTGCAATACCCGCTCTTCGTTAAGCATGCGTCGGACCTGAAACACGGCATGCAGTATGAATATCATCAGCGCCAGGGGCGACATTACTTGGATAAAGGTGCCAATGACCGCAAGTTCTTCACAGACGTAGAGCGGGTGGCGGACATAGCGATATGGGCCATGCGTAACCAGCCGCCGCGCTTCCGCCATGATGCTGAATGCTCGGCCGAGCCAGCGCAGCACGACGAATGACGTCAGCATTCCCAGGACTACCAGCGCACACGAGAACGCCAGGGCGAGCGGCGGTGATTCTTGCCTGGGCAGCATGGCCAACGCGGTCAGTAAGAACGTTCCCAGCAAGGCTGCTATACGCGGCTCTATTCCGGCGGCCTTTCGAATCGGCGGAAGGCGTGTCAACGTCGTGGCCGCGGCCAAGGCCACGAACAACGCACTGGACGCGCGCGCGGCGATATTCAACATCAGATGATCAGAGGCGTGATGTTCGCCGTCGTTGACGGCCTGGATGATCCAGGAGACGTTACCAACGACGAGGAGCGTGAAGACCGATGCGAGAGTTAGCCGCGTTGCCCAGTCAAAAACTGAACTGTAGTGGACGGCGTCGAACCGCCGCAAACGAAACTGCTCTGCAGGCGGAGCGCTCAAGAATGGGCGCGGCATGACGTCCCTGTCAAAGTCATAGCCGCCGCCATCGGCGCCAAGTCGCCGACAAACCAGGGCGTGTAACCAAAGGAATAACTGACGCATAACGCACCGACCGGGTGCGTTATTGAGAATGCATTCGAATTGACCGCTTGACTGTAAAGCTGATTGGCCGCGTAGGTTTTGACGGCAGTGTCGCTCGGACACGAACCTGCGGGACAGACCACGGCATAACGAGCCGCCCGCTCTACCGCATACTGAAGTGAGTTCTTGGCCCACCATGCCCTGCCGAACTCGACAATTGCGAACAACAATAAAAACAGGAATGGCGCCGCTAGCGCAAATTCTACGGCGCTCGCGCCTGAATTGCCGCGGCCAAAAGCTCTAATTCGACTGAGCGCAGTTAACATCGAAAACTTTACTCCAATCGGTCCGGCATCGGAGCAGAAGTCGCGATCGTGCAAGTCCAGTACGAATCTCTCCATACCGCTAAGGGAGCGTAAGTTACGGCGAAATTGAGCAGCGGATAATTTCGGGCGGGCGCGGCATCGGAGGTCGCGCGCGCCGGCGAATTGCTCGGCAAATTCCCGGAAATCGATTCACTGCTACTGCTGACCGGCATCGGCTGACGCTCCGTTAATTGCCTGGCACTTGCCATGACATTGCAATTGGCTCGCGCGGACGGGATGATGCTATAAAGGCCCTAACTTCAATGCCATTCGGCCGCATGGGCTAAGCCGAACGGTCCTGGTTCTCAACGATTAAGGTTTCAAACGCGAATCGATCTCAATCGGCCAAGGCAGAGCACGTTTGGCTCGCCCGCAGCATACTCGCGTGATTTAGCGCGCTCCTTCCAGCAATCGCTTGGTCATGGTAGCCCCGCGCCATCTCTCGATTGCCGAATCGATCATTTGATCGTTCAAGCTCGGCTGCGGATGTTGCCCGTCGCCCGGCTCGACTCGTGGAATGCAATTGTCGGGCAACTCGGGAAACGTGAACAGAGTCGGCATGGTTATTCCCGCACCGAAGGCCAGAGCTTCGCGTGGACCCAAGGATGGCAGAAAACGAAGCAGATTGGTCGCCGCGTCCGAAGCGGCCGCGAGCAGCAGCTGCTGATCGCGGTCATTTGCTACCCGCATTGCAAAGAGCGTGCTGCACTGTGACACGATGTTGGCATCGATCTCGGCGGGACGTTGCGTAATGAGGCCGAGAAATACATTGTACTTACGTCCCTCTTTGGCGATCCGTGACAAAGCCCTTCGGGTCGGCTGGAAACCCAAGCTGTGGTCTGCCGAGACATAGCGGTGGGCCTCCTCACAGACAAACAGCAGTGGGATGGCGCCGTTGCTCCACAAGCCGAAGTCGAACGCCATCCGGCACAAGACCGACACGACGGCGTCCACGACTTCCGATGGAATTCCGGCCAGCTGCATAACGGTCATGGGCTTGCCGTCAGGCCGCCACCTGAACAAATGGCGCAAGATCTCTGCCATCGTATCGCCGCCGACATTGGCGTTGGTGAACATGAAGCCATAGCGCGGGTCGTTGCTGACAGCTTCGATGCGCGTAATCAACCGGCTATGGTTCATCCGCGACAGGCGGTTCTCAAGCTTACCCATTCGCTCATCGATGAAAGCGAGCAAATCCTGTAAGCGGTAGGGTACGGGCGTGTCGATGGTATAGTCCGCGGCCCTGCTGTCGCTCCTTCTTACAATCGGTCCATCTTTGGATTGATGGTAAAACGCCTTTGCCAATGGAATGAGTTCGGCAAGAATCTCGACTTCTTCGTCGTTGCCTGGCCGGCCGGGAAAAATGACCTCGAGCAACTCCTCAAAAGTGAATAGCCAAAAAGGCAGTTTGAAATTACTCGGATTGATCACCAATGCGCTGTCGCCGAAGCAACGCCCATATTCATTGTGTCCGTCGAGCAGAAAAATACGCAGATCCGGACGCGCCACCAAAATTTGCCGTAGCAGGGACGCTAGCCCGCTAGATTTGCCGACGCCGGTGCTGCCAAGAATGGCGAAATGTTTGCCTATCATGTCGTCAATGTTGGCGCGAGCGGTGACTGTTGTATCTTGCTGAAGACAACCGAGCTCGATCGCAGCGGATCTGTTGATCTCATAAATCATTTCTAGCTCGGACACCCCCATGACGAATGCGGAGTCTCCGACCGCTGGGTAGCTCGTAACGCCGCGCGAGAAGTGCGTGTGTCTGGGATCGTCGTCGACGCTTATAATTTCGCCCATAAGATCGACACTGGCGATTGCATTATAGCCGTCCTCGCGGACCAGGAGCGGAACCTCCGTCGAAACTTGACTGATGATGCCGACGAGAAGCAATCGGTTCCTGCGCATGCCAATAAACTTCCCGACCGTGAGAGCTGCAGTGTCGGCGCTGGAAGCCGAGCGCAGCGCAGCGGCAAACACGCCAATGCGTGCCTCCGAGCCGCTGATGGAGACTACGCGGCCTATTTCTTTTTTATCGGGCGGTTCGCTGTTCACGGCTGCCTTCGCTCACCAATGTGTCTCACCAATCGATCCTGGAAACGACATGACACCCTATCGGAGATTGAAGACCTGGATGAGCGCCGGCGTCATGATGATTGCGAATAGAACCGGCAGAAAAAACAGGATCATGGGCACGGTGAGCTTAGGCGGCAACGCGGCCGCCTTTTTCTCAGCCGCGCTCATGCGCTGGTCTCGAGTTTCCTGCGCCAACACGCGCAACGATTGGCCAAGCGAAGTCCCGTATTTCTCGGCTTGCCTGAGACTGATAACCAACGCTTTCACTGCATCGAGACCCGTCCGCTCAGCCAGATTTTCATAGGCCTTATGTCGATCCGGTAAATAAGACAGCTCCGCGGTCAACAAAGTAAACTCCTGCGCCAGCTCCGGACATTGAACAACGATCTCATCCGCGACTTTCGCCAGAGCGCTTTCGAGCCCCATGCCGGATTCGGCGCAGATTAAGAGGAGATCCAACGCATCCGGCCAAGCGCGCCGAATTGCCGTCTGTCGTTTGTTGACTTTGTTCTTAATGTACAGTCCCGGCGCATAATAGCCGACCAGCGTGGCTGCCATAACGGCGCTGAGCTTTGCGAAGAAGGGATAATCTACCTGCTTTGGCATAACGAACGCGAAGAGAGTCGTAACAACGAACATCGAACAAGGTATGATCACCTGGGCCGCGACGAAGGTCACAACGGGACTCTGGCCGCGATAACCGGCCATTCGCAGCTTCTTCACCATTACAGTGTTGTTTAACTCTCCCCAAAGGTTCAAGCGGTTCAGAATATCTTTGAAAATTTTCTTCGGTTCGGTTCTTAAGGATGGGAGCGTGTCATCGTGCAGTTTGCTGCGCTCGCGTCTGCGAATTTCCTCGCGCTCGTCGCTCACTTTTTTCATGCGCGCGCCGAGCGTGTCCGGCATCAAATAAGGCCAGCTGACCAAAACAAATGCTGAAAACACCGAAACCGCGGACATAATCGCGATAAGGAAATTGATCTGGGCGGTGGTGAGGCTGATCCACATGATCGTCTTAGAATTCAAAGTTGATCATTTTGCGCATGACCAGACAGCCAGTGACCATCAACGCCGCGCAAGCGCCCAGAACGATGTTACCGGTCTGTTCGGTAAAGAGCAGCGCTACATAGTCAGGACTGACCACTGCCAAAGCCAGGACCACGAACACCGGCAATGCTGCGATAATGTAAGCAGAAGCCTTAGACTCTGAGCTCAGCGCCTTGATTCTATCGTGCATCTTCTGCCGGTCACGCAGCACCTTTGAAAGATTGCCGAGGGTTTCAGCCAGACTTCCACCCGACCGGGTCTGGATGGCAACTACGATGGAAAAGAATCGCGCTTCCGCAACGGGCACCCGGTCGGGGAGCCGCTCCGTAGCGTCAGCTAAAGGCATGCCGAGCAGTTGATCCTCGACAATCAGCTGGAACTCTTCTTTGATCGGACTCCGCGCTTCCCTGGCAACGATCTTAAAGCACTCACCCAATGGAAGACCGACTTTGACGCCGCGCGCAACGATATCGACGGCATCTGCAAGATTGGCGACGAACCGTTTCAGATGACGCCGGCGCCTGAAATTGACGTAGAAGTGAGGTAGCAGAAGACCTGTCGAAACACCGAAGCCAAGGGCAGGAAATTTACCCAAACCGGCAAACAGCACGAGTAAGGAGGCGACAGCGGCGACGATGAAACAGACTGCGTAATATGTCTTCTTGCTCCAATTAAGCTGAGCTTGACGCAGCCGAACTGTTAGTGACGGCTTGGCCTTTTCCGCGCGGGCCGCAGCCTCCCGCAGAGTCTCCTCGACCGAGCGTTTTCGTGATCCGTCACTGTTTCCGCGCTGCCCCTTCGTGACATTTCCGGTCGCCGCGATAAGCTCAAGCCGCTGATTTAACGGATAGCTCGTTAGAATTCTTGGATAGAAAATCGCCACTAGAGCGCACAACACACCGGCGGCGCTGAGAAAGAAGACCAGAAACATTAAAATCGCATGTGGCATAGTTCAGTCGCAGTCCGTTTCGGACGATTTACCCGTCCTTTGCCATTCCTGCCTCGTCAAGAGCGATCGCGAGCCGGCGTTCCTCGCCATAGTATTGGGCGCGCTCCCAGAAGCGCGGCCGCCCGATTCCGGTGCCGCGATGGCTACCGATCAACATACCGTCGCTGTCTTCGCCCGTTATGTCGTAGACGAGAAGATCCTGTGTGGTCGTAACGTCGCCTTCCATCCCTAAAATCTCGGTGATGTGCGTCACCCGGCGCGAACCATCGCGTAGACGTTGCGTTTGGATGATCACGTCTATCGAGGCACAGATCATTTCGCGGATCGTCTTGGCCGGCAGCGCTAATCCCCCCATCAGGATCATCGATTCCAGGCGCGCCAGCGCATCGCGGGGGCTGTTGGCGTGCAACGTCCCCATAGAACCATCATGGCCCGTGTTCATAGCTTGTAGAAGATCGAACGCCTCATCGCCGCGAACCTCGCCTACAATGATGCGCTCTGGCCGCATACGCAGACAGTTGCGCACGAGGTCGCGCATCGTAATTCGACCCTCGCCTTCGAGATTCGGAGGCCGAGTTTCCAAACGTACGACGTGGGGCTGCTGGAGTTGCAACTCGGCGGCGTCTTCGCAAGTGACGATGCGCTCGTCAGGATCGATATACTTGGTCAAACAATTGAGCAGGGTCGTCTTGCCGGAACCGGTACCGCCCGAGACAAGGACATTGCATCGAATGCGTCCGATAACCATGAGGATTTCCGCGCCTGGCGCCGAGATCGACCCATACTCAATCAATTGATCGAGGGTCAGCTTGTCTTTCCTGAACTTACGGATTGTGAGCGCGGTGCCGTCGACCGCAAGCGGCGGCACGATGACATTGACGCGCGAGCCATCGGGAAGCCGGGCGTCGCAGATTGGAGAGGATTCATCGACGCGGCGGCCGATCTGGCTGACGATCCGTTGGCATACGTTAACTAGCTGCGCATGGTCGCGAAAGCGAATGTTGGTTTCGCGCACCCTGCCCTTCACTTCGATGAAGATATTTCTGTTGCCGTTGACCATAATGTCGGCAATGTCATCGCGGGCGAGGAGCGGCTCCAGCGGGCCATAACCAAGAACGTCATTGCAAATGTCTTCGATAACCTCTTGGCGCTCGGCCAGCGACATCGCGACCTTCTTGCTTACGACAATATCGTTGACCACGTCGCGGATTTCCGCGCGCGCGGCGGTCGGATTCATCTTTGTAATCTGAACAACGTCAACGATTTCAATTAAGGCGTTAAAGAGCTCCTGTTTGATCTCATAATATTCATTAGATTTGATTTCGTAGGGCGTTTCTACTGGCGCGGGGACATGCGCGGATTTGCGCGTGTTCGCTTGCGCACTGTTGGGCGTTGACGCTTGACGCTCGGCAGATGCTGGTTTGCGGGTTGGCAGAACAACCAGCTTTTCCTCGAATTGTCTCCTGCCGAACATGGGCTGGCTCTTCTTTTCGATCTGTTGTTTTTTGGGCCGAGACGAAATCGCCGCCAGCAAGGACGGCCGATTGCGTTACGGCTGGTTGCGCCGCAACCAGCCGTAAAGCCCAATCGCAAAACCCTCCTCTTCCTCTCTGCTTAGAGAGCGGCGGCGAGAGCTGTACTAATGCCGGTGTAGACTGCCTGAAGCTGGCCGCCGACGGCGGTCATCGCGGCGATGCACACCACCGAGATAAGCGCGGCGATCAAGCCATACTCGATCGAGGTGACGCCGGATTCGTCTTTGACAAAGCGCGAGAGGAGACTTTGCATTGGAAGGATCCTTATACTGGTTTGTTCCTGAATTTCAGATGGCGTCACTCGAAAAGCCATCGTAATGAGCAACATATTGAAATCTACGATCGACTCCATTCGGCTTGATGGACTAACACCGCGAACGTAGATAGTCCGAACGCACTAATGACGCCGCCAAAAGCGGCTCAACAGATCGAAGCGCTTCTTGCGGTTTGCGACTTTTTGAAGTTTTCACTTGCGGGCCGACCGCCGCGGGCCGACCGCGAGCTTTCCGGTAGCACCAAAGAAATTGCTTAGGAGGACGCCGACTTGCTTTACGGCGGGCTGCTCGGCAACCTGCCGTAAAGCTTAGTCGCAACATCCTTCTCAACTCTGATTTAGAGAGCGGCTGCGAGGGCCGTGCTAATGCCAGTGTAGACCGCCCGAAGTTGGGTGCCGACGGCAGTCATCGCAGCGATACACACGACCGAGATAAGAGCGGCAATCAAGCCGTACTCGATCGAGGTGACGCCGGACTCGTCTCTGAGGAAACGAGAGAGGAGGATTTTCATCGCATAAGATCCTTTGTTGATACCGCGAATTTTCAGGTGGCATCACGCGTCGACACCACCAGTGCGTCAACATAGTGAAACGGTCGGTTGAATCTATTCGGCTTGATGGACTAGCCCCGGAAGAAACAGCTAGTCTGAATGGACTAATGCCGCTGCCAAAGACGGTTTAGAAGATCGAAAGTTTTTATATCGAATCTCTTCGCGCGGCTTGCAGATTTTCGCCCCGTAATCGTTTCGGCGATGTTAATCACGCTCTTGGACACCGCGGATTTCGGAGCGACATCCGCGATCATCTGACCATTGTTGCCGGCCATGCTGACGGAGATGTCGAATGGAATGCAAGCAATCGGCATGATCTTAAGACCGTCCGCAAAGTGCTCAGCTTTTATTTCGGCACGTTTCGGCATGCCAATCTGATTGAGGACAAGTTTTGGCGGCTCGTCATTGAGACGGGTCTTCCTCAACAAATCGAGCAGACTTTTGACGTTTCGGAAGCTGGCAAGGTTCGGCAACGCCGATATCACCACCTCGTCGGCCGAAAGCAGGACTTTTCGCACCCAAGGTGTCCAGACGTGCGGTACGTCTACTATGACAAAAGAGGCGTTTGCCTGAGCAACGTCTAGCACACGCTCAAAGGCATCTTCCGTCAAATCGTGGGACTGGTCCAAGCTCGCCGGCGCGGTCAGGACCTGCAGATGTTCGTGATGTTTTGTGAGCAGTCGCTCCAACAGGATGTCATCGAGCCGGCTGCCGTCGCTGAGAGCATCGGAAATGTTTACGGTGGGATTGAGGTCGAAGCCAAGGCCGGCAGTGCCAAATGGCAGATCCAAATCGGCGAAAATGACGCTGGAGGCGTAAGACCGAGCGATTGTCGAGGCTACGTTTTGCGCGATAGTCGATGAGCCGGCGCCGCCGCTGGCCCCGATAAAAGCCAACACACGGCCAAATCGGCTCGTCTCGCTGTCCCGATAGACGCGTGAAACAAGCGAGATAATCGAAAGTGGATCAAGCGGCGCGACGGCGTAATCGCTCACACCCCTGAGGATAAGGCCGCGATAGACAGCTACATCGTTCGCGGAACCTATAATGACTACTTTTGTGCCCGCGACACACAGTTCCGCCAGAGCGTCGAGCTGCGCATAAAGCTCGGCGATGGGGGCGTGGTTTTCAATGATGATCAAGTTGGGCGGCGTCTCCTTGCTATAAAGATCGATTGCCGCCGCGATTCCACCCCGAAGTAACTTCGCGCTCGCGCGCACCATGCGCCGATCAGCTACGGCGCCTTCCATTGCGCCGATGAGCGAAGGGGTATCGCAAAATATGTGGGCTGTTATGTGCGGAATCCGCAGGATTTCGACGTTTCGGTCGGACAGATTTGCGGCCGATGCGACCGGCTGCGATTTTGGAAATGATTCCGCTGCCGGATCGGTCAATCGATCCGACGTTCGCGCCGTTGCCAATGCCGAGGTCATCAGCTGTCTCGCTCCATCGATCTGCGCCATGTTAGTGCTGCGTCCATATTCGTTGGCACTAAAATGGTGTGTTCAGGATTTCGCTGTGACCGGCGCGGATGATCCGGACGGCCTGTTTGCTACTGTGGCGGTAGTCGTCGTTATCGGCAGCGGAGCGAAGCGAAAGCGAGAGCGTACCCGCCGCTTGAGCCGCAGTGAGAATTTCCGCTTGCGAAGGATCTAACTCGAGCGTTGCTGTCTTGCCGATGACGTTTGCCTTGCTGGCGTCGTTTTTGCTCGCATCGTCGACCACCTGATCGATCGCCAACACCGGAACGTTGCTAAGGATCGTGTGGCTGACGGAACTTTTGCCATCACTGTGCAGAACGTCTACGCGGTCGTTTGGCAGGATAAATCCCCCTGCCGTACTTTCCGCCGAAATTCGAACGGCCATAGCCCGCTTGCCCGCCGGCAGAACCGTAGCAAGATAACCGGCGTGACGAGGAGTGAGATATTCCTCCCGGATGGGTTCGCCGGCGGCCAGGCGGTTACGAATGATCGCGCCAGCCAAGCGATCGATCGCGTCAGGACGAGAGGTCCGGGTGAGATAGATCGGATTGAGCGCGCTCTGCGGCCAGGGCTGCCAACGCAAGCTTTCCTTGGTCAGCGTCTGCGCCGGCAGCAGATCGCTCGCGGCAACAAGCACATCCTTCGTAGCGGCAGGGGCTTCGACAACCTTTGTAACCGGCTCGGGCCGCGCGGCGACGACCAGCCAAGCAGCGACTCCGCCGGCGCCAAGCGCACCAATCAAAAGAACAACGCGCAACAGCATCTTCCTAGATCCTCCGAATCATATCATCCACGGCGTTGATGGAAGTACGCACAAAGCGGCGAGCGTTATCGCAACGCCGTACGGCAGTCTGGCTCTTTCCCCGCGCGCGTGCAGCCGCGTGATCCAAACCGTCCTGGTTAGTCGTTCCGGCAGCGGCCACATGCGGCAAAAATAAACCAGCATCGCAAACACTCCGCCAAGCAATGTCAGGAACAGGAAATAAGTGAGCGTATTATCAGCGCCCAACCACAACGTTGTCACGCTGGCGAGTTTTGCATCTCCACCGCCGATCCATCCCGCGGTAAAAAGACCAAATGTACAAAGCAGGACTATGCCGGCCACGGCAACGCTGCGCCAAATCTCGTGACTCGAAAATCCGACGATTGGCGCCAACGCCAGATAGGCCAGCAAAAGAGTCAGAACAAGATTGTTCCGAATCGTGTAAGTCGTGAGGTCGCTGACGGCCGCGTACAACATCGCGAACACAAACAGCAGGAACGCCACAGCTGCGGCAATAGCGGAAATCGTCGTTATCATGCTCGTTCGACGCTCGAGAATGGGCTCTTGCACGTCAGTATCATTTTAGGCTTGGCGCGACTGCATTCCATTCAGCTTGATGAGCTACATCAGCAGACGGAATTAAGCCTATCGGCTGAGTAGCAATCAGGCGTGATCTAACTGCGACTAGGTTCATAGCCTGTTAAAGGCGGCGAGTTCTGGCAGCAAATATCGCTTCGGATCGCTGCAATGGCGTATTTGGTTTGCAGCGTCCTAATTTCCACTTCCAAATCTGAATCGAATTTTTGCGATCTTACGCGGTGGAACAGCCGGGATTACGTCGATTGGCTGAATTGATCTGCGGCGTTGCATCCGTTATTTGCTCGCGGCGACTGGACACGCTTAACGCAGCGGAACCTTAACCAGAATTGAAATCGAAGCTGGCAAGCCAGGGTGAGATGCAGCCATATTCGACCGCAAGGATGTTCAACATGACGCGTCACGGCCTATCTCTTTTCCGCATCTCGTTGTATGCCGGCCTGGTGTCGGCGAGTATGGTCTTGGCGATTCTAGCCGCTCAACCGGCGCGAACCGCGGAGCCGATTCGGCTGAACCCTGGCTATGTCTCGCTGCTAAAGCTCGATCAAACGATCAGCACCATTGTCATAGGCAACCCCGATATCGTCGATGCGACGCTGCAGGGTAAAAACGCAATCTTGCTCACGGCCAAGAAGATCACCGGCAGCGCGGCGACGAATGTCATCGTTCTCAATCCGCAAGATGCGGAAATATTCAACGCCACGATCGTCGTTGGCTCGCAAGGCGGCGGCAAGACCGAGATCCACAGTAAAGGCCGAGCGGGCGGCCTTCACGAATATTGGGCCTACCGCTGCACGCCGACCTGCGAACGTGTCGAGGACAAGCTTGAGACATTTCAGCGCAGCGCGTCGCCCGCGCCGGTTGTGTCGCCAACCGTCGTGGTCCCCTCGGCAGCGACGGAGCCGTCCGGTTCTGAAACCTCGCCCAACCAGGCCGTACCTCAGTACTAATTGCACGCCTTCATTCGCGGCTAGCTGCGGCAGATGATGGCGCTTGCCGCACACATCCCGCGGACGCGAGGTATCTTGGTGAGAACGGTTTGGCCGCGATAACCCGCGGCCAACCTGCGGCGACCTCCTTATAAGGCGGTCCTCGGCGCGCGGCATGCCCGGCCAAGAGTTTAAGTTTAATTTGAAGCGTTCATTTAATCGGGCCGAAATTTGCCGACCGATAGAAAGGAAAGCGCAGGGGCTTTCACTGCACGCATCCGTCAGGACTGCAGTCGTTGCGAGCCGGACCCTCAACGCCCGCAATGCATGGCAGTCTAAACGTGAGCGTCGGTGCAGCAATGCGGCCGATCTCGTGCCCGCCGAGATCAATGAGGAGCTGGAAGTAACAATATCAGTGAGCCCGAAGCCCCTTTGCTGCGGCCAGGAGTATCAAATGAAGGCAAATTTGCAATCGAATGTCGCGTTGCTCGACATCGGCCAATCATCTGGCACGTATGGCAACACGCCCAACTTCATTTATTCCTTGTGGAAGAATATGCCCAATTACGCTCTTGAGTATGTCGTAGAGCGGACCGCCAATTTCCCGGCTACCGGTGAGCGAACCTCCGTCGAGTTGCAATTCCCGCATCCTGCGGCTTCGGCGCCAAAAGAGCCGAGCGCTTCAATAGCCGTCGGCGGAGTATCTTCTAAAGCCATCGATGTGGTACTGACTCCCCGCCAGCGCGACGTCTTCGACCTCATCGTACAAGGCATGTCGAACAAAGAGATCGCGCGCGGCTTGCGGCTCGCCGAAGGTACGGTGAAGATCCACATCAAGGCGCTTTTCGCAAAGCTCGGTGTGCGTCGACGTGCGGCGGTGGCTGTCGCTGGAACCCGACTATTGTCATCGTCGGAGCGAGTCAGCTGTTAGATCGCACGACAGTTCGAAATTCGCGTAAGTTCATGTCACGACCGATTTTCTTTATGATGCCCAGCTCTGGTTTGAATGCGCGAGCACTGCGGGGAGGCCAGTCTCCTCTCCAATGGAGAAGGATGATCGCGACCAACCCTCGGCATCTGGCAATACTATTCTGGGTCTACGTCGCGCAGGCTCTTGCCGGATCACTGATCGGCTTTACTGCGCCGTTTCTGTATTACTTTGGCTTTCTGTAATGGCGTGCGCAGTGCGAATCCGGCTTTTAATTAGATTTAGAGCGGATCGTCTAACCGAACGTCCAACGGCGCGATTTATTAGACGGCCTGGATATGCAATTGCCTTTGACGTGGGCTGGCGATGACGACCAACATTGAACTACCCGGTCATTTTCTTAGCCGCGGCGGCTTTCTGAAGGCCGACCAACGAACAAAGCAGCGCAACCCGACATTTAAATTCGGGGTGATTACATTCGGTTCGGATCGTCGACTGTGCGTGGTCAAAAATATATCGCCGACCGGCGCCATGATCGAGCTGGAGAATACTATCGAAATCCCCGACGAGTTCACCCTTGCTATTGAGGCCGACGCTTTCACTCATGTATGTCGCGTTGCCTGGAAAAAGCCGAAGCAGATCGCCGTAAACTTCGATAGTTCGCGACGGGATGTCGGTGTAGTCCGCAACGAAAGACGACAGACGCCGCGCAGACTCGTCAATGCTCCGGCGTGGATTCGGCTCGATGGCGACTTTGCCACAAGAGAATGCAAGATCGTTGACGTTTCCAGCGCGGGCGTTCGCCTCTCGCTGCCGTTCGCGGCGAGAATTCCTGCGACGTTTACGCTCTTGTTCTCAAAGCATGCTCAAGGACATCGAGTCCGTACCGTGTGGCGACGCGCCAACGAGATAGGCGCCGCGTTTATTTAAACAGGTTTATTTAGACAAGTCCGAAAGGTGCGCGATTTCGAGCGCGCCTGTGAGAACAATTAGCCCACCCGGCTGAATGGATGGGGCCGCCGGTTTCATTATGCTGACTATGCCGAAGCGCTTGGCTGACCGCGAGGGGAGATACACTTTGGACATTCGGCGTGGTGGTTTGGGCGAGGCCAAACTTGCTTCGTTCTTTGACTTGCCGAATGCACGGCTCATTCGAAAAACCGAACATCACGGCAATCGCAGCCCGATTCTCTACATCGTCGCCGTGTCCAAGGCGGATCAGGCGGTGGAAATAATCAGAAGCAAAGCCGCCAATCCTGATGAGCATGTTGAGGATTTAGGCCGCGTGACCGGTTTCCTGGTGCAGGCCTTCAATCTGGCGCCAGGCGAATTTATCCGCGTCGACGGCAATTACAAACCACAGGGACAGAGCGTTGCGGGAGATCAAACCCGCTGACTGTCGTCGCCTTAATGCGTCGGTCGATAAATAGCGTCCATTGCCGCCCTGTCTCAGATTCACCCCGTCTTCGGATCGAGACCCTCCAGTGGCCGGCGCGCCGGCTCTACGCCCCAGAAATACACCGCGATGATCTGCACCAGCAGCAGGCCGATCATCAGCCAAACCACGCCGGGCAACCCGTAATTCACCATCAGATAGCCGACGACGAAAGGAGAAATAACGGTCGCGCCGCGCCCGAGTGAGTTGCAGATGCCGTTGGCGCGCAGCCTGATCTCGGTCGGGAACAGCTCCGGTGTATAGACGCCGAACAGGATTGCGGTCTGGATATAGATCGCAATCAGGAGAACAGCCCCGATGCTTAGCACGATTTCCGGATCGGACGCGGCATTGGAACGCGCATAAAACCAACCGGCGACGATCGTGAGCAGCGACGCCCCGATGATGCTCCAGCGCCGGCCGATCGAATCCGACAGGACCGCGCCAGTGGCGCAGCCGACCAGCGAGGCGCCGGCGAGCACGACGGTATAGCCGAGCGAATTGGTGATGGTGAGCCCCTGCCTCAGAAAGAATTGCGGCAGGAAGATCACAAAACCGAAAATCAGCGTGTTGATGGTGATCAGGACCCAGCCGCCCACCAACAGACGCTGCAGGATCGGCGGACGAAACATCGCGGCTGCGCTCAATTGCGGCAGCGGCGCAACCGTTGCCGGTGCGGACAGCGCGGCGGTTTTGCTTACATCCTTCTCAATGCTCTGCATCAACGCTTCGGCTTCCGCGCTGCGGCCCTGCGCCTCCAGCCAGCGCGGCGATTCCGGCAGGTTCTTGCGCAAATACCAGACGATCAACGAGCCGATGCCGGCGATGACGAACATCGGCCGCCAGCCCCAGTTCGGAATGATCAGATAACCGAGGATTGCGGTGGCGGGAAAACCGCAAACCGTCAGAAAGGCCATGAAGGCAAGCCAGCGGCCGCGGGTCGCCGGCGGCACGAATTCCGTCAGCGTCGAGTAGCCGACCACGATCTCGGCGCCGAGTCCGAGACCCTGAACGAACCGGCAGGCGATGAGCTGATTCATATCTTGCGCGAAGGCGGCGGCGAGCGAGGCCAGACCGAACACGAGCAAATTGACTTGATAGGTGAAGCGCCGTCCGAGCCGATCGCCGATAAAACCCGTGATCAGCGCGCCGAGTGTCATGCCGACGAATGTCAGCGACAGGAACTGCAGATTTTGCGGTAGCGTCGAGAACTTGGTCTGAATCGTCGCAGCGAGCACGCCGCCGGCGACATAGAGATCATAACCGTCGAAAAACATGCCGGCGCCGATCAGCCAGAATATGCGGTAATGGAACGGCGAGATCGGCAAGCGATCGAGACGCGCGCCGGCATTGACGGCGGCAGCAGCAGACATGGCCATGAGACGATTCCCCCCGGAGCGATGTTCGTCGGCTTGGCCGTTACGACCGCGCCGCATCGCAGACTAATCGAGCGCAGCCGGGATCGCCAATGTTTACTGCGCAAAGTTTATTGCGCAAAGTGTATTGCGCAAAGCCTGCTCACGTAGGGAACCCGCGCCTAAGCAAATATGTCTCTGCTCATAATCGCCCTACGGTATAGACACGCGCTAGGGAGGAGTGCTCGGCGCCGCGCCAGCACGCGCCGATCACACCCGCACGAAGCCGCGTGGCACGGCGTGCAACGATTCAATGCCGGTCGCAGTAACCAGCACCAATTCGCCGGTCTGTACGCCGGCCTTGCCGTCCGGCGTGACAACGTTGGGCTGGATGACAACGGTCATGCCGGCACGCAGCGGTGCATCGGGAATTTGCGCGCCGGGCCGGCTGCGCGAGCCGAGCACCGGCGGCAGATAGCCGCCGCCGTAGCCGTGCAGCAAGTCGTCGATAATCGTAAAGCCGGCGTCTTCGATGACGCCCGCCGCGTCGATGATCTGTTGCGGCATCACGCCATCCTTGAGCACGGCGGCGATAGCGTCGAACGCCGCATCGGCCACGGCATGCAGCTCGCGGTACAATTTTGACGGCTCGGCGCCGACCGCGAAACTGCGCAGAACCTGCCCGGGATGTTCCCAAAACGCCGCGCTGATCTCGGCGACCACGGCGTCGCCGCGCTCAACCTCGCGATTGGCGACAAATTGCGTCGGCACGCCAAGGCGCGGATCCGTCATCGAGGTGACGCCGAAATAATGGATCACATTGGCGCCGCCGTGCGCGATATAGGCCCGTTCGACGAGATCGGCGAGCTCGCGCTCGGTCAGGCCCGGCCGCAGGCCATCGCGCAGCGCCGCCATGCCGCGGTCGGTCAGCGCCGCGCCGATCCGCAGCCAATCGATTTCCTCCGCCGACTTGATTTGCCGCAATTGCACATAGCGCCGGTTGAGATTGGCGACGGCGCCGAACCGGCCAGCGAGCAAGCCGTGCTGCTCGAAAGTCATGGGCCCGATCACCCCGACGCGGCCGGCGCGCGCACCGCGGCGCTCAAGCGCGGCAATGGCGGCGGCGATCGATGAGCCGCCGCCCCAGGCCACTTCCGCGCGGACCGCGAGCCGCCGCGCCAGCGGCACGTGGTTGATGTGCTGAATGAACAAAGCATCCGGCTTTGCCGGAGTGAGCACGCCGACCGCTTCGGCGGTAACCGGCCAGCCAGTCAGCCACTGCACCGAAGAGCCAAATCGATTGGCGCCGCAGAAAACCACGTGGTCGACCGTAAATTCCGCCAGCAGGCTTTCGATCGCGGCGCGGCGCCTTGCCATTTCGGCCGCAGAAAAACGCGGATATTCCGTCTCGACGATGGCCCGCAAATGCGGCGGCAGCGCCAAATCCCGCCCCGGTCCGGCGGCAGCTTTTCCTGAAATCGTGTCGATCGCCATGCCAGCACCGCCATACCAACACCCTTGCCGGCACATTAAGGGGATGGGCTTCGCAAATCCATTTTGTTAGACGATTGATTGCATTGCCGTGCTCGCCGCGCCGATGGCATCGCAATCGTTACAGGAGAACCGCGCCCATGCCCGTATCATTGATCGACTCCGCGGTGTTCCGTGACATTTTCTCGACCGAGGCAATGCGCGGCGTGTTTTCCGACGAGAACCGGGTACAGAAATATCTCGACTTCGAGGGGGCCTTGGCGCGCGCGCAGGCGCGGCTCGGCATCATTCCAAAGGAGGCGGCCGAGGAAATCTGCCGGCATTGCCATGCCGCGGAAAT
>Ga0073928_10005101_pt1 | contig 18690 bp, 16 predicted proteins | sample PaiPotPPA55metaG_FD_76969 | JGI IMG/M metagenome (GOLD analysis project Ga0073928, IMG submission 76969) | Iron sulfur acid spring bacterial and archeal communities from Banff, Canada, to study Microbial Dark Matter (Phase II) - Paint Pots PPA... ... | reverse complement strand
GTACCGGGCGCGGCCATTAGCGGGACGATGAGCGTGCTACCTGAAGGGATCGAGATGGAGAAGTACGTAGCCGACATCGAGAAGTCGCTACTGTTGACCGCGTTGTCGCAATCGAATGGAGTCCAGACGCGAGCCGCAGACCTGCTGAAGATTTCCTATCGTTCGTTCCGGCATCTGATGAAGAAGTACGAACTCTAGCTGTCAGCTGTCAGCCGTCAGGTTTCAGTTAAACAATTCCCACAACTTGTGCTAAAAAAGTTTTCGCTGAAAGCTGATAGCTGATAGCTGACGGCTGAGAGCTACGATTTGTTCCCTTTCAACTGTTGCTTCCACCCCAGCACCCGCGCCTTGGCGCCTTCCGCCTCGGCTTCGGGGATCATGCCTTTCTTCTGGTAGAGAACTGACAGGCTGGTGTAAGCGAGGACATCGTCAGGATCGACTTCCGCTATGCGTTTGGCTATCGCAATCGCTTCATCCAGGCGGCCGATATCCTGCAGGGCGCGGGAGAGGCCGTGCATGGCTTCGGTGAAGGTGGGGTCAGCTTCGAGAGACTTCTGGTATTCCTCCACGGCGCGCTCGTGCTCGCCCTCAGAGATCAAGTCGAGAGCCGCATAATAGTGGTCTTCGGCTTTTTGGCGAGCTTCAGAGTCGGCCATGGAACAAAATCCTCGGGCGGAGAAATGGATTCTAGCACGCGTATCGGCCCAAGAACTTCATGCGGAACGCTCGATGAGTATGTAGTTTGTTGCGGATTAGAGTTTGCAGGGAATACTAAGTGTGGCTGCCACACGAGAGAATCATTTCGCTTCGAATCCAGCGGGGCGCGCACGTGCGCTTGGCGCGCCTCGGCTAGACCGAACTCGTCAATGGAAGAGGTTTAACTGGTTTTCGTTGTCATCCACGAAATAAATCCCTTGGCCTGCGACATCGACAAGCCCGAATAGCGCGCCGGCTCCGGGCGGCTTTCCCATGTCATCAAGCAGCGCTTTACCGATTTGATGGCCGTGCTGCCCCTCGACTTTTGTCTCTACGAGGAATCCATTGCCGCCGTTGACGGTCAAAATGTCTCCGTTAGTCGCAATCTCTAATCCGAGTGGGCCGTTCAGCGCGCCGCCTTCGGTCACGGTTCTCCCCGTTCCGCCTGAGTTATTGCGTTGCAGCGGATCGTCAATGGCGACGACGCGGTTGTTTAAAGTGTCGGCTACATAAAGTATCTGGTCGTGATTGTGTCCGTCGAGATCGTGGCTCTGGCTGAGCGCGACTCCGGTTGGTCCGATTACCAGAGCAGCAGGATCGGTTCGTTCCGCGAAGCCAGAGCCGATAATCGTCATCTGTTCAAGGCTTGGCATCGCCCCGTGGGGAATGTTCAAGTCGAGGCGCAGAACTGTCCCTTCATGCACAATCTTTCCGCATCCAGCGACGGTGCCGTTCAAAACATTAGTGATAAACAAACTTGCGTTGTCACCAGCATCAGCCGCCGCCATATCCCAGGGTCCGTTGATCAGCGAACCATAAAATGTTTCTGCCACCTGGCCGCTGCTGTTCAGGACCAGCAGGCATCCAGCCATTACGGTGTTTGAAGTCCCGTCGGTCGTGGGCACGCTGCCAACAATCACCCACCCGCTGCGAAGCGCGACCAGCGCGGTGCTCAGGCCGACGCCTCCGGGACAAGGGCCAGGCAAGTTGCTGGCATCGATTTGGGCAAACAGCGTGACCGACCCGCTGGGACTGATCTGCACAATGGTTGTGCCTGTTCCTTGCAGGTTTGCGCTGTTGTTGAAATTGCTGACTAAAATATTTCCCTTGGTAAGCGATCCGGTAGTCGTTGGAACGCGGGCCACGCCGTAAGGATTAAGGTCGCCATTGCTGGGAATTGTAGACGCGATCTTGGTGATAGTCCCAGCTGACGCGGTGGCCAGGAACAATGCCACCGCTGGAATTACGGCAAGAATTCGCATGCCAAGAGCCTTTGCGCGAGTTGGATGAAGCGCTTTCATTTTGTTCTCCCTTCATTAATGAACCAAACGTTTCTGAACCAGAGATTCTGATCGCAGCAGCAATCTCACCTCGCTGGCCGTGGGGCAGAATGTTATGCAGTTGCGGCCAGGCGACTGTCAAAGGTTTGTAAAAAATTTGTCATTTCCTGAGCATGGGGGCGGGGATTTAGGCATTTTTTGCCGGTTCACATTTGAGCAGGCAACACTTGCCTTTCGATAATTAGATTCGGAGAGTAAAAACGATGAATCTGTTGAGAGTTCGCAGCAGCCTGAGCTGATAGCCGCGGGAAAAGATTCTGGACCGCAAATTGCAATCAGCAAAGCATTCGACGTATCCAAGGAGTTGACAATGTCTATATCCGCGATCTCCTCCGTCAACCAACTATTGCAGGCTGGCAACTTACAAAATCTGAATCAGCAACAGAAGACTGAATTTCACCAACTCGCGCAGGCGCTGCAGCCCGGCAATTTAAGCAATGCTCAACAAGTCCTAGGCGCTTTAACCGGCACGACCGCGACCTCTGGGCCGCAAAGCGTGCAGTTGACGCAAGACTTGAATAAACTTGGCTCGGCCCTGTAATCCGGAAGCCTAAGCGGCGCGCGGCAGGCGTACTCTACGATCCAACAAAATTTACAAGGCACGCATTCGTTGGCCCCTCACCATCACCGCCCTCGTCAGGACGGTGGATCACAGATTCTTACCTCAGGGTTCCCGGGAAGCAGCGGTCCCGGCAGCCTCGCCGCCAACAACATTTCGCAGCCGATCAACTTGATGGCCTAGCCTGATTCGCATTACTAGGCCGCGGCCGGTTTAGAATTTCTCCTCTATGGAGAAGCTTCAGATCTGGGCGCATCCCTGGTGGGTAAACCTGCTGGCCTTAATTCCATTTATTACCTACGCCGCATTTCGGGGTAGGCGGTCGCCATTGAACTGGCGCCAACTTACTGCGCTTGCGATTTTTGCGGCAGCGTTCGGCTTCGTTGAAGGCGCTGTGGTTGTGTACTTGCGCGCTGCTACCGGTCTGTTGCCGGGATACATGGGAACGCTGTCCGAGCTTCAGCATTCCTCGACGGGCTACCGGCAGGATCAATCAATATCTCAATTTCCGCAGAGCTTGCTCACCATCGAGGTATACCGCGAAGCCGCCACTATGATCATGCTGGTTAGCGTGACGATACTGGCGGCATCGAGCACAAGCGCGTGGTGGGCAGCCTTTCTGTGGCTTTTTGCCTTGTGGGATATTGCTTACTATGCTGGGCTTTGGCTCACGATTCGCTGGCCCGCTTCACTCACCGATCTGGACGTACTTTTTCTCATTCCGGTGCCTTGGATTGCACAAATATGGTTCCCGCTAATGGTGAGCGCATTGACAGTTCTGGCGATTGCGTTATCCCACAGCGGACGAGCCAGGCAATCGTAACCAGACTTTGGTTACGGATAGGCTACACTACGGTCATCTTGTCCAGCCGGCAATCCTCCCTCACTCTCTTCAATGGAGAATCAGTGCATCCGCGAAATCGAGCCGACCAACCGAAATGACTGAAACCAAGACTTCTAAGCCCGGAGTGGACTGGACCAAGCTTCTGACCGATCCGGACATCATCAGCCATCTCGCGGAACTTCTGCAGGCCTACCGGGATGCTGAGCCCGCGCGCCGCGATCAAGTGTTGCGCGAGACCATGCGGAATATCAAGAGCGAGGCGGCAAAGGCACAGCCATCTCCCAAGATTTCTGGTGAGGCGCTAACCGCCAACGCGCCCGCAGCCACGCCACCTTTTGAACCGGACATTTTCACCCCTTGCTGGGGGCAGGATCGGCGGCGCTATCCGCGAATGAAATGTTTCGTCGCCGTGGAGTTGCGCGTAGACGGCTCGCCGACGCCAGTCTGGGGAAACCTGTCGAACACGAGCCTGGGCGGCGGTTTCGTCGAAACCGCGACCCCGCTCCAGACCGGAGTAAAACTCGAGATCGGGCTCTGGGTGGCTAACGGGAACATCTGGGTTAAGGGTCTGGTCCTCAACGGTATCGTTACCCGAATCAATCCCAGCTTCGGCGTACGTTTGAAGTTCGACAATATGGAATCTTCCGAACGCGAGAAGCTGCGACAGTTCTTGAAGTTCGTCGAAAGCACATCTAAGAGCTACCAGAGCCAGCAAGGCTACCTGGCGCTCATGAAGCGCTAGAAGGTGATGCGGACCTTCTGCGCTCAACTGATCAACTGCTTAATCTAATTCTGCGAAAGAGACTTCATTTCCACATGCATCTTTGTTCCGCCGCAGTCATCCTAGACAAATAGGGATGACAGTGGATGATGGGGCCTGCGAGGAAGCACTTGCCCTTTTTATGGATGGTCGTCCGCACGTGCCTTTCGAAAGCTTGGTAAACTGCCTGATGTGGGAGTTTTCTTCTGTTCCTAATAGCTGAAAGCGGCGTCACCGCAGGCGCGTGAATACAACTCTGATAATTCTGGCCAAAGGGAGAATCTTCTATGGTGGCGAGTGAGCAGGCATTGCTGACCAGCAAGCAGTTGGATCTTCTGAGTATCAACACCATCCGCACTCTGGCAATCGATGGGGTGCAAAAAGCGAACTCCGGCCATCCAGGCGCGCCCATGGCGCTGGCTCCGGTGGCGTATTGTTTGTGGCAGCGATTCCTGCGCTACAATCCCGCCGACCCCGTTTGGCCTAACCGCGACCGGTTTGTTCTTTCGAACGGCCACGCGTCTATGCTGTTGTACGCGACGCTATACTTGTGCGAAGTACGCGGAGTGACTCCCGAATATGACTCTTACGGCGATTTCGCAGTCACGCTGGATGACCTCAAAAACTTTCGCCAACTTGACAGCAGAACTCCCGGACATCCCGAATACCGTCTGATCGGCGGCGTAGAAACCACGACCGGACCGCTCGGACAAGGTATTGGCAACAGCGTCGGCATGGCGATTGCCTCGAAGTGGCTGGGGGCGAACTTCAATCGTCCCGGCTTCGAGATATTCAATTACAACGTTTACGCTTTCTGCGGAGACGGTGATCTCATGGAAGGCGTGGGCAGCGAGGCCGCGTCGCTCGCTGGCCATTTGAAGCTTCCTAATCTGTGCTGGATTTACGACAACAACCGAATCACGCTGGATGGCCCGGCCGATGTGTCATTCACCGAAGATGTGGGTGCACGCTTTAAGGGTTACGGCTGGAACGTCGTTCATGTTACCGACGCAAACGATCTTGACGCGCTCGGGAAAGCTTACGAGAACTTTCTACAGACGAACGATCGTCCCACGCTCATTGTCGTGAACACTCATATCGGATACGGATCGCCCCACAAGCAAGACACCAACGAAGCGCACGGCGAGCCTTTAGGCGAAGAAGAAGTGCGACTGGTGAAGAAAGCCTACGGCTGGCCGGAAGATGCGAAGTTTTTGGTTCCGGACGGCGTGCTGGAAAATTTCCGTCAGGGTATCGGCAAGCGCGGACATGATCTGGAACAGAAGTGGCAAGCCTCGTTCGCTGAGTACACAAAGAAGTTTCCCGAACTCGCAGACCAGATAAACCGCATGCAGCATCGCGAATTGCCTGACGGATGGGATAAAAATTTACCGACATTTCCCGCCGATGCCAAAGGCGTGGCCACGCGCGATAGTTCCGGCAAAGTTTTGAACGTGCTCGCGCAAAACATTCCGTGGCTCGTCGGAGGCTCGGCCGATTTGGCGACTTCCGACCGAACTCGGCTTAAGTTTGAGGGCGCCGGAGATTTTCAACCGGGAAGCTACGCAGGACGCAATTTGCATTTTGGGGTTCGTGAACATGGCATGGCCGCGGCTCTGAACGGTTTGGCTGTATCGAAAATTCGACCCTTTGGCGGAACGTTTTTCAACTTCAGCGATTACATGAAGCCGTCGGTGCGCCTGGCTGCGCTGATGGAAATTCCGTCGATTTTCATTTACACCCACGACTCCATTGGCCTGGGTGAAGATGGTCCGACGCATCAACCAATCGAGCAACTGGCTGGATTGCGCGCCATCCCTGGCTTATTGCTGATAAGGCCGGCAGACGCAAATGAAGTTGTGGAGGCGTGGAAGATTGTTGCGCAAAAAAAGCATGAACCTGCGGCCTTGGTTCTGACGCGGCAACCGGTGCCCACTTTCGATCGCACCAAATACGCATCAGCCGCTGGTGTCGCTAAAGGAGCATACGTTCTCGCCGATGCACCCGACGGTAAGCCGGAGGTAATTCTCATTGCAACTGGAAGCGAAGTATCTTTGTGTGTGACTGCGTATGAACAACTCAAATCCGAAGGAATCAAAGCCCGAGTGGTCAGCATGCCATCGTGGGGAATTTTTGATGCGCAGAGCGAGGAATATAAGCGCCAGGTTTTGCCGCCGGCCGTGAAAGCGCGCGTAGCCGTGGAAGCAGCGGCGACTTTTGGCTGGTCGCAGTACGTGGGATCGACTGGAAAAATAATTGGAATGCACCGCTTCGGCGCGTCCGCTCCAATTAAAGATTTGCTAAAGAAATTTGGGTTCACTCCGGAAAAAGTAGTGGAAGCAGCCCGCGAGGCAATTGCCAACGCGAAACAATAAATAATTAATGGAGGACGGACGTTTCCGCCCGTCAGTATTCGAGAGGAGCATCACATGGCAACCGGACTTATAGAACGCGCAAAAGCCACCAATCCCCTAAAGGATCTGTTGAAATATGGCCAATCGGTTTGGCTGGATTACATTCGCCGCAATCTGCTAACGAGCGGCGAACTGAAGCGTTTGATTGAAGAGGACGGGCTTCGCGGCATGACCTCGAATCCCACGATTTTTGAGAAGGCCATCGCCGACAGCACCGATTACAGCGACATCCTGCAGTCTCTGCAATCGAGAACCGACCTCGACGCCAAGGCGCGATACGAAATTCTGGCTGTCCGTGATATTCAGGACGCCGCCGATGCTCTTCGGCCGGTGTACGACAGTTCGAAACGTCGTGACGGATATGTGAGCCTTGAGGTCTCGCCTTATCTTGCTAGCGATACGCAGGGCACGCTCGAAGAAGCGCGCCGCTTATGGAAAACCGTGAACCGTGAGAACGTGATGATCAAAGTGCCGGGAATTGCCCAAGGCATTCCCGCATTCCAGCAGTTGATCAGCGAAGGCATTAACATCAACGTGACTTTGCTGTTTTCGCAGGATGTCTATAAGCGCGTTGCCGAAGCCTATATCGCTGCTTTGGAACAAGCCGCTTCACGGGGCTTGGACCTGAGCAAGATTGCAAGCGTCGCCAGCTTTTTCGTCAGCCGCATCGACAATTCTATCGATGCTACGGTCAGCGAACGCCTTAAGAATTCTAAAGACCCTCGCGAGCAGGAACAGTTGAAGAGCCTTCTAGGGAAGGTCGCAATCGCGAATGCGAAACAAACTTATGCTAAGTATCAAAATATTTTTAGCGGTGATCGCTGGCAGGCATTGGCTTCTAAAGGGGCTCAGACGCAGCGCGTGCTGTGGGCAAGCACCAGCACCAAGAATCCCAAATATCGCGATGTTTTATATGTCGAGGAATTGATCGGCCCGGATACGGTCAATACGATTCCGCCGGCGACGCTCGATGCTTTCCGCGATCACGGTCACGCACGGGCCAGCCTGACCGAGGATGTTGAAGGGGCAAATCGCGTCATGGAAACCGTCGCGAAGCTCGGGATTTCGATGAAGGAAGTTACCGATAAACTCACCGATGACGGAGTCCGTCTTTTTGCTGAAGCTTTTGACAAACTCCTTGAAGCGGTGGAGAAAAATACGAAATCTCAAGTCACGACACAGGTCAGCCAGTAAACTTTTCACTTCCAGCGAGATTACAGGCGGCGAACTAGAGAAACGATTTAATATGGCCCAGGAGCAAGCATGAAGCTCGGAATGGTCGGCTTAGGCAAAATGGGCGCGAACATGACGCGCCGCTTGATACGCGGCGGGCATGAAGTGGTGGTGACCGACCTGAGCGCGGAAAATGTCAAACATATTGCTGGCGAAGGAGCCATCGCTTCAGCCTCGCTCGACGACTTCGTCAGCAAATTAGGAAAACCGCGAATTGCGTGGCTGATGGTTCCGGCGGGCACGCCTACCGAGCAAACTGTGCAAGCTTTGTCCCAGAAGTTCCAGGCGGGCGACATTCTGATCGACGGCGGAAACTCCTACTTTAAAGACGACATTCGCCGCTCCAAGCAACTCAAGGACAAAGGCATCCACTACGTCGATGTGGGTACCAGCGGAGGAGTGTGGGGGTTGGAGCGCGGTTACTGCATGATGATTGGCGGCCCCGAAGAGGCCTTTCAGGAACTCGATCTTATTTTCAAAACCTTGGCTCCCGGCCGCGGTGATATTCCTCGCACCCCCGGACGCGAAAAGATGCCAGGCACAGCCGAAGACGGGTATATTTATTGCGGTCCTTCAGGCGCGGGACACTTCGTCAAGATGGTGCACAACGGCATCGAGTATGGGCTAATGCAGGCATACGCTGAGGGTTTCGATATTTTCCGCAACGCTACCAGTAAGGAATTGCCCGAAGATCAGCGCTACGAACTGAATCTCGCGGACATTGCCGAAGTGTGGCGGCGGGGAAGCGTAGTAAGTTCATGGCTGCTCGATCTAACGGCGATGGCGCTGGCGGAAAACCCCACACTCTCCGAGTACACAGGATTTGTTCAGGACTCCGGGGAAGGGCGTTGGACGATTCAGGCGGCGATTGATGAAGCTGTCCCGGTCGATGTGCTTTCGGCAGCGCTCTTCACCCGCTTCCGTTCGCGCCAGGAGCACACTTTCGCGGAGAAAATGCTCTCCGCCATGCGCCAGAAATTCGGCGGACACCTAGAAGCAGGCGTTGCCCAGAAAAAAACTGCATAGACTGGCATACCGTTACATTGACGAGGATACAAAGTCATGGCTCAAGCAGAAGCAGTGGCAGCTCCGCAAACCAAGCGCACGGCCCGACCCGCCGATCCTTGCGTCATGGTCATTTTCGGCGCCGGCGGCGATCTAACCAGCCGCAAACTCATTCCCGCACTTTATAACCTGGCCAAAGCTGATTTGCTTTCGCGCGAGTTCGCTATCGTCGGTATATCTCATGGCTCTAAGACGACGGAGCAATTTCGTCAAAAAGTCTCTGCCGATATAAAGCACTACGCGGGCGCGGATGCCGACCAGGATATCGTCGAATGGTTTTGCAAGCGCGTGTATTACGTGAGCGGCGAATTCGATGATAAGAATGTTTATTCACAGTTGAAAGACTTTCTTCAGAAGGTCGATCAGGATCACACCACGCACAGTAATTTTTTCTTCTACCTGGCTACGGCTCCCAGTTTCTTTGGCCAGATTGTCGAACATTTGGCCGAGGTGGGGCTGATGGAAGAAGACAACCACCATTGGCGACGGGTGATTATCGAAAAGCCTTTCGGGCATGACATCGATTCTGCCAGGCTGCTCAATCAGCAATTGCTGAAGGTCGCCAAAGAAAAGCAGATTTACCGCATCGATCATTATCTGGGCAAAGAGACTGTTCAGAATATTCTGGCGTTTCGCTTTGCCAACGGAATCTTTGAGCCCATCTGGAATCGCCGCTACATCGATCACGTGCAGATCTCCGTGGCTGAAACGGTGGGTGTAGAAGGGCGCGGGAGTTACTACGATCAAGCAGGTGCGTTGCGCGACATGGTGCCAAACCACATCATGCAACTGATCAGTCTGACTTCGATGGAGCCGCCAGTTTCGTTTCATGCCGATGCGGTGCGCGACGAGCAGGGAAAAATACTGCACGCGATCCAGCAGTGGAGTTCCGAGGAAGTTCTCACCAAGACAGTTCGCGGACAGTACGGGCCCGGAATGATCGATGGGCAGCACCTTCCCGGCTATCGCGAAGAAGAAGATGTGCCGCCCGATTCCAAGACTGAAACTTTCGTCGCCATGAAGCTGCAAATCGACAACTGGCGCTGGGCCGACGTTCCGTTCTATCTGCGCACGGGAAAACGTCTGGCCGCGCAGAACACTCACATCGTGATTCAGTTCCGGCGCGCGCCTTTCGTACTCTTCCGCGATACTCCGGTTGAGAATCTGATGCCCAACCAGTTGGTCTTGCACATCTCGCCGGAGGAAGGAATCTCGTTGCAGTTTGCTGCCAAGGTTCCCGGGCCGATTATGCGGCTGGGCGCGGTGGACATGAATTTCGAATACGCGGATTATTTTGGCGTGCAGCCGAGCACCGGTTACGAGCGGCTTTTGCATGACTGCATGATTGGCGATCAAACGCTTTTCCAAAGAGCGGATATGGTCGAAGCGGGATGGTGCGTAGTGAGCCCAGTGCTCGATGTGTGGAAGGCTCTCCCAGCGCGTAATTTTCCCAACTACGCCGCGGGTACATGGGGTCCGAAAGAGGCCGATGAACTGCTCGAGCGTGACGGCCGTCATTGGAGGAACTTCGAAAAATGATTTTGGCAGGCGACATCGGAGGGACGAATGCAAGGCTGGCGTTCTTCGATGTGCAGAACGGCCATTTCCGCCTGGTTTCCTCTTCTGTGTTTCCTTGCCGCGAGTACTCGGGGCTGGATCAAATCGTCTCCAAGTTCGTCGATACGACAAAATTGCATCCTGATGCGGCTTGCTTTGGAGTGCCGGGGCCGGTTCGCAACGGACGAGTTGAGACCTCCAATCTTCCCTGGATCATCGAATCCAAACGTCTGGCGGACGAACTAAATCTCAAGCAGGCTGTCCTCATCAATGACCTCGAAGCTAATGCGTGGGGCATAGCTACTCTTGATTCCGCTGACTTGGTTCCGCTGAACAAGGGAAAAGGCAATCCGGTCGGCAATCAGGCAGTGATTTCCGCGGGCACGGGGCTTGGCGAAGCCGGCATGTGTTGGGATGGGTCGCAATATCGCATTTTTGCTACGGAGGGCGGCCATTGTGATTTCGCTCCTCGCGACAGCTTGGAGATAGATTTGTTCCGCTATCTTTCCGGGCGCTACGGACATGTCAGTTATGAGCGTGTCGTCTCCGGACCCGGCCTGGTGAACGTGTTTCATTTTCTGCGCGACAGCGGACGTGGGACGGAGCCGCAATGGCTCACCGACGAGATGGCCCATGGCGACGCTGCAGCTGCGATCTCCCGCGCGGCATTGGAAGGGAAGTGCGAGCTGTGCGAAAAAGCGATCGATTTATTTGTCTCGGTGTTTGCCGCTGAAGCGGGCAATCTTGCGCTTAAAGTAATGGCCACCGGCGGAGTGTATCTCGGTGGCGGCATTGCTCCGAAAATGTTGACCAAACTTTCTGGACCTTTGTTCATGCACTCGTTTGTAGGCAAGGGCCGCATGCAACCGCTACTAGAAACCATGCCGGTTAAAGTTATTACTAACGACAAGACTGCTTTGATGGGCGCGGCTCGCTGTGCCGCTGTTAATGGTTTAAAGTGACATCATCGCTAAGTCAGGTCGAGTCATCGAGTGCCCCAAAACAAAACGTCCCAAACTCGGTTTGAGTTGTGGGACGAATGTTAGAACAGGTTCCTCCCCCGAGAAACTGTCCATCACCAAGGTATCGCGATAAATCAGCAATTGGAATGGCACGGACGGGCCATTCAACATATCGCTACGTACACATTTTTATCGTCCCACTTTGGCAGCTCCTATTTACCTTTCAGTTATTTTAGGGGCCAACAAGCTCTCCTGCCCGGGATATCCGGTACAATTCATCTATGCCAAGACTCGAGGGATTAGGAAACATTGTCACGGAATTGAGAGCAGAACGAGCGCATCTGGTAAACAACCTCCGCCATGTGGACGCGGCTCTCGCCGTGCTGGGTAAGTTAGAAGGGGGAAAGTTCGCTACCGTGTCGCGCCGTACCTTGTCAGCCGCAGCTCGCCGCAAAATGGCAGCAGCTCAGAAGGCGCGATGGGCGAAGGTGCGAGGGCAGTCGGGCTCAAGTAATAAGGCGAACGGCTCGCGCCCCAAGCGGACGCTTTCGGCAGCAGCTCGAAAAAAGATTGCCGCAGCGCAGCGTGCCCGGTGGGCAAAGGTTAAGGCCGCGCAATCGAAATAAAATTTGTTGATGATGTCAGCTGTTTGTAAACGCAAAAATGCCCGCAATCTTTCAAATCGCGGGCATTCGATCTGTTACTTAGACAGCTTGAACGTTCTCAGCTTGCCAGCCCTTGGGGCCTTTGGTGACGTCGAACTGCACTGCCTGGCCTTCTTGCAGGCTGCGGAAGCCGCCCGCCTGAATCGCCGAAAAGTGCACAAATACGTCTTCGCCATTTTGGCGGCTGATAAAGCCGTAACCCTTGGCGTCGTTAAACCACTTCACTGTTCCTGTTTCTGACATTATTGATGTTCCTTTTGTTTTTAGATTGTGCTGAGAAGATTCGCTGCTAGTGAGAGGGGTGACGCTGGTTGGCGGTACCGGCTTTCAGTTGCTTGTGAGTCAAACTTAGCTGGAACGTATTATACACGAGGAGGTGGGAATTGTCGCGGCGGCTTAGTTTAAGGTAGTTCAGACCCTGATTTTTGACTCCGGCAGGCCGACCACGACTGTGCGTCGGCGCGGCAGTTCTTCGTCGGGGATCTCGGCGATGAATTTCAAGTCGAGCCCGAGCCGCTGGCTTTCCTGCCATGCCACGTCGTTGAAGAAATAAACTATATCTCCGCCGAATCTATCTTTGGCCCGCCGGCGTTCGTCGAGATCAAAGGGACTAGCCGAATATACTTTTAGTTCGCGCGCCTCGCCCAAAACAGCGCTTAGCTGGCGCTGAAACTCGAGCGCTCCCTGCCGCACTTGCGCCATCGTAAACGCCACAACTTGGTAAGACATAGCGTTGAAGTCCGAAAGATTATACCGAGGCCCCGTTAACTCGCATCGCGCTACTTCGTCGCGGCGCGATGGGTTTCCATCCACTCCCATTCCTGCAACGCGATCGGCACGTTGCCATTTAGCCAGACATAGTCATTGAACGCCTTCATATCAAAGCTGTCGCCCTGCTCGCGACGGGCGTCGGCAAAAAACTTCGTGATCTGCAATTTGCCTGTCTGATAGGAGATCGCAGCACCCGGCGCGGTGGCGAACCACGATGCTTCATCATGTGCCGTAGCGGCATCCATGGGGACCATGCGATGCAGGTAGTCGGCCGCCTGATCGAGAGTGAACTCGCCGAGGGCCATTTTGACGTCGACCTCAACCCGCAGCGCACGCAGCCGAGCCCAGTTGTAAATCATCTCGCGAGTGTGTGGCGAGTGTTCGAAGAGTCCATCCTGTAACATCATCTCTTCCGCGTAGAAACCAATGCCTTCGTTCGCGCCGGAGTCGTAATAGTGCCGGCGGATTGGGTCGGGATGATTCCATCCCAGCCAGAGTTGGAAGTAATGCCCGGGCACGCCTTCATGAATGATCAGCGGCCGGGAGTCGTGCGCACTTGCCAGCGAGAAGTAACCAAGCTTTTCGGAAGGAGGCGGAGTCCAACGGGTGCAGTTGTCCTGCAATCGTGAGGGACCAGTGAAGTCGTCCATTTCTCCCCAGCCGTCCATGGCGTCGAGGTAGCCGGGAATGGGCTTTATGGTGTAATGCGGAAAGTTCGCCGGCACGTTAAGAAAGCGCTGATCAACCAGAAATTTTCGGATTGCCAACTCATCGGCTGTCTCCCGCTCGATCTCCACCTGCACCGACGGCGCGAGTTGCAGCGGCGGCACGTTCCTATTGCGATTCTTTTCCATCTGCTCAAACTCGAGCACGCGCGCCCACTCCTGTTGCGCCATTTGCAGCAAATCCTCGGGCGTGAACGGATAGAGAGCGACGTTCTTAAGGAAGAACACGTAGGCATCCCGCCCCACAGATGGATTGCCTTTCATTGAGGGCATCTGTTGCTGAAGCCAGGTGCGATAGGATTCGAGTACCCTGGCCCCGTTATCGATGGCCGGACCAAATGCGGCTCTCGATTTTGCGCCCACCAGCAGAGGCGTGACTTCGCGTTTGACTATCTCCAGTCGCGCGCGAACATTGTCCAGCGAATCGATGGCGAGCTTCGCAAATGGTCCAACCGGATCACTGAGGCTGGTGCGAGCTTCGTCGAGAATAGAGGGGATGTTCTCTAAGCGCGAGACGATCTCGTTGCTTTGGGCTTCGCTCAATGGCGGCGGGATGGTAAGTAGGTCGTGAACCGACGTGACGGTCTGCTCGACGTAGAATCCGGGATCACGCTCCCAGCGCCGATTCACGTCGAGTTCCCAGCGCACGCGCGCCAGCGCTGAACCGATCAATTTGTAGTCCACTTGCTCCGCGATCGGCCAGTGGGACGAATCCAACGCCTTCCAGCGGCCCTCGAATCCGAGCAACTTAGAACGCTGGTCTTGCACGGCCGCGACGGACCATGAGCGTTTTACGCCTGGAGGCCGCTCGATGCGCGGGATGTCGTCAGGACTGAACGGCTGGGTGGTGGCTCGCCAACTCCAAAATTCCGAGGCGAGGCCGGACAACGAATCCTGCGCCAGGGCCGGATGCGCAAACAAGATTGCGCAGATGACGAGGAGTTGAATTTTCATAATGGAGATGAAGGTTTCCGAGTGATTCTTGTCCTGAAGATTGCCAGGTTCGAAATTCATCTATCCGCAGGCCGCGTCCCCGGAGGCAAGCAACTATGATTGATACATGGGAAACCTGTCAATGAGTTCTCCCGCAAGCGCGACAGCAGGCCGCCGGACCTGATACGCTTATTTTCTGCCCGGGCGTGGACCCGTAGCTCAACTGGATAGAGCACTGCGCTTCGAACGCAGGGGTTGGGAGTTCAAGTCTCTCCGGGTCCACCAACTTCACGTCCGATATCAACAAGCAGCAGTGCTTTTTGGTCGACCCGGACGAGGCGTCGGGGGCTGCGTAGGCGCCGTTGCGAAGCTTGCGCGGGCACTCTCTTCTACAATGTTCACGTGAAGACTTGGGACGTGGTCGTCATTGGCGGCGGCATCATTGGGCTTTCTCTCTCGATTGCCTTGCACAAAAGAGGCGCGCGCGTGCTGGTGGTGGAACGCGGAGAGCCGGGCCGCGAAGCGTCCTACGCTGCGGCCGGAATGCTGGCCGACTGTCCGTTGGAGATGCCGACCGCGCTGCAAACGTTCGCTGTGGCAAGTGCGCGAATGTATCCCGAGTTTGTTCACGAACTGCAGGACGAATCCGGAATCAACGTTGATCTTCGCGATCAAGGCACGCTTTTGCTCACTGCGCCTGAGCATTTGTTCGAGAGGCCCGCGTTCAGTACAGAACACAAGCTCGAAGCGCCGCTTGATGAACTTGAACCGGCACTGGCGCAGACCGAAGCTCCAGCCTTTTACTTAAAGGAGCGCACCGTCGATCCGCGTGCTCTGGTGGCGGCAGCCTTGAAAGCCGCCAAACATCGCGGAATAGATATTTCTTCCGGCACGACCGTGACTGACCTTATTTTCTCCGATGGCCGGATTGCCGGCGTCATCACCGATAAAACGAAATACCCAGCGCCATGCGTGGTGAATTGCGCAGGCGCGTGGGCGGGAAGTTTATCTACCCACGGTCTGCCGACTCGCCCAGTCAAGGGACAGATGCTGGCCGTAGCAAGCGCGCAACACAACTTCGTCCAGCACGTGATTCGCGCCCCTGACATCTACCTAGTTCCGCGCACTAACGGACGAATTCTGATTGGCTCGACACTGGAAGAAGCGGGATTCGACAAGCGCACGGATGCGAATACGATTCAGCGCATGCATCAGGCGGCGATTCGCATAGTTCCGCAATTAAAAGACGCGCTAACCTTGGAGGCGTGGGCCGGGCTGAGGCCAGGAACTCCAGACGGTCTACCTATTCTTGGGGAGACGAGTACATCCGGCTACTTTGCGGCTACCGGCCATTTTCGAGACGGCATTTTGCTAACGCCGGTCACAGCGCACGTCATGGCGCAAGTTATCTCTGGCGCGCAACCCGACCATGATATTGCGCAATTTTCGCCACTGCGATTTCAGACGTAGTATTCCTCAGACGGCGTTAGAGTAGACCGAGTGTTACTTATTCTGCCGTTACTTGTTCGGCTGGTTCAGTGCATCGAGAGATTCCCGCGCTTTGGTGAGCTTAGGGTTCAGCTTAATAGCTTGCTCATAGGCGGCCTGTGCTTCTGCCATGCGACCATTCTGTTGGAAAACCTGCCCCAGCCTGAAGTATTTTTCGGCGGAGGGTGCGTCAGCCACTTGTCGGATCGCGTCCGACAATTCTACTTTTGCTAATCCGCTACTGGCTTGGGCTTGCTGAGGGTCGATTTTGAGCGCTTGCTGATAACTTACCCGTGCCTTAGCATACTGTCCGATCTGGCTATATAACCTGCCGAGAATTTCGTAGGCTTCGACACGCAAGGCTGGGTCAGAAGTCAAACCAATAGCCGCTTCATACTGTGCAATGGCTTCACGTGGGTGGTCGCTGAGCGCCAAATCTCCGCCCAAATTAAGATGGGCTGCCGGATCCGCTGGCCTGAGCTTGGCCGCTTTGATGAAGTGCGGCAATGCATCCTTGTACCGATCCGCAGCCAGCAGTGCCGCACCCACATTCTGCTCGCCAAGAAAATTATCTTTTGTGACCTCGACCGTGTGCGCCCAGATATCGACTGCGCTTCGCCAATAGCGAAGCTGGTCGATGGTGAAAAGCGCAAAAATGGCTATAACGACTGCTGCTATCTTGGCGCGGGAGCGAAAACTAAGTTGCCGACAGTCGGCCAAATCAGCAGCGCCCCATACCGCCATTACGAAAATTCCGATGAGTGGAACATACGCGTAGCGGTCAGCAATTGCTTGCTCACCGACTTGGACAAGTCCAATGACGGGAACCAGCGTGCCCAGGAACCATAACCACCCGGTGATGAGGTAAGGCCGGGCCGTGCGCTGCCACCAAGCGAGTGCGCTCACCGAGCATAGAAACAGCGCCGCCAGTGCCGGTTGCCACTTCGCAAGCGTGGCGCCAGGATGAGGATAGAAAAGTCCCAGCCATGCCGGCCAGAATGCTTTTCCCAGGTACATCGCGTAAGCGAAGAGTGCACTTTCGAGGCGCACGCCTAAGGGAAGTGACAACCTCATGGCCCCGCCCGAATGTTGGGCGAAAATGGTGACGGCGCTGGTGGCAGCCGACAGCGCTAAGAGTGGCAATTTTTCCAGAACTAGCTGCCAGAAGGGTATCTGCGGCACAGGTAAATTGTTCTCGGTCGTCGAAAGTCCGTGGATTCGTCTTAACGGCCAGAAATCAAGCAACAGCAGCACGCAGGGCAGAGTGACGACCATCGGCTTCGAAGCAAGCCCGAGGACGAACAGCGCAGCTACGACGAGATAGCGCTTCAAACCTGGCTTAAGCGCGTACCAGCCATAAGCGCCGATCGTCAGGAGAAAGAAAAACGTACTGAGAACATTTTTGCGCTCCGCGATCCAGGCCACGGATTCCACATTGAAAGGATGAATCGCGAACAGCGCGGCCACCAGGAAACTGCGTCCAGTCGCCTTGGTTGCGTATACGAGCAGCAGAAACAGCAGTACTACATTCAAAGTGTGGAACAGTATGTTCGTGAAGTGATGCCCCGGCGGGTTCAGGCCATAGAGTTGGCAATCCATGGCATGAGAAAGCCAAGTGAGTGGGTGCCAGTTCGAGTTTTCGGTCGATGTCAGAGCCCAGCGGATCGTCTGCCACTGCAGTCCAGTTTTTACGTGTGCATTGTTCAACACGTAAACGTCGTCGTCGTAATTGAAGATGAACGGATGCCTAATAGCGGGGCTATAAAATGCGAGAGTTGCAACCGCCAGCAAAAGACAAATTGCCAGATTGCGCTTTTGCGGCGACGTCAGTAGAACGCTTTCGATTCTCTGTAGGACGCCAGATTTTTCCGCTGCCATTGCCGCAGCCCTAGCGCCCGACCTTTCCTTGCCCGATTTTACCTTGGTAGACATGTTGAAAATAGAAACCAGTGTGCCGCCTGTCCGCTGTCAGGTAGAGGAAATTGTACATTGGGCATTTTTTCTGAGGATGGACGACCGCCCAAAGTATTTTGAAAAGACCTTAGATTCTTGAACCTCACAATTTGTTAAGCTTTTCCCTGTAGCCGTTGCACAGAATTACCGGCAGGCGTGGATATTTCGGGAAGTTTGGATCGCTGTCCGAAAGCTTACAGCGATAGAACGTGGATCCGCGGTCAGACTGAATCTTCTGCGCATGCAGGCAGTCGAAGCACAGGCCTACGCGCCCGGGTTCATCTTTTGTCGCTTTTCTTGTTTGATTGACTTCCGTCACGTCCGCAGGATAGCGCATCCCAAAGCCATCATCGGCTTGCGCCCTGGCGCCAGGTAGTGGTCCAGTTTGAATCCTCTCACTTACTATCGCAATGGAGGCATGGAAACCTTCGTCGCTGAAAGCCATGCCGCCGCAGTCAAACATAATGTAATCAGAATTGAGAAAGCGATGGGCAGGATAAAGAGGTACCTCCAGCTCACAACCGTAATGGCGGCAAAGCAAAGGGCAAAAGCCCACACAGTGCCGCGCATGAGCGCCAAAGTCGCTGCCGGAAGGCTACCTAGCTGCCATGCCAATATCGCCGCGAAAAGATAAAACACGCCGACAGAGAATCCGGCCGCCTCAAAGATCTCCCAATACGAGCGGTTGAACCCCTGCACGTCAAAGTGAATTGACCGCATTGAGC
>Ga0073928_10005100_pt1 | contig 18693 bp, 16 predicted proteins | sample PaiPotPPA55metaG_FD_76969 | JGI IMG/M metagenome (GOLD analysis project Ga0073928, IMG submission 76969) | Iron sulfur acid spring bacterial and archeal communities from Banff, Canada, to study Microbial Dark Matter (Phase II) - Paint Pots PPA... ... | reverse complement strand
CACCAACCGCATCATCCAGTCGAGCGGATGCGGCTTCGGCGTCCCCGCCTTTGTCCCCCCGCCGGGCGGAAACGTCCTGCCGGCCACGCTGGGGGTCCCTTCTGAGCTGATCGGAGGGTTCCCGTGGCTGCTTCTCATAGGCATGGGCAGCGGTGTTGCCGCACTCGCATTGGGCACCACCAGCTGGAGGCGCCGCCGCCGCAGCGCCTAGCGCACAGCCGATGGAAGGGCCCTGCCGAACTCGAGGCAGGGCCCCAAGAGCGTGTGTTGCTGCCCCTGTTACGACAGATGCACGATGCTATGGCGGTTGCAGGCAAACCTGCGCGTCGCGTTTCGGCGCAGCTTGCGAGACCGCGATGCCTGGTCCGCCTGCCGACGGTATGGAACCGCGACCTGGTTCCGGGAGGTGACACATGAGCCTGAGCACCATCTTGCTGATCCTTGCGTTTATCGCGTTCGTGCTTGCCGCGATCGGTTGGGGCTATAAGAAGACGAACTTGCTTGGAATCGGGCTCGCACTGTGGGTGCTCTCGATCCTTATCACTCAGGTTCACATCGGCTAGGTCCGATCAATCGCGCGATCCCATTCACAAGGAGGTGTTCAGGTGATCCATGCATTGCTGGTAGTCGCGGTGATTCTTTTCGTCCTCTGGTTGCTCTTCCACGCAGCCGGTGGGCTGATCAACCTGATCTGGCTGGTGATCATCGTGCTGGTCGCCGTCTGGCTCTTCGGGTTGGTCCGCAGCCGCTCGTCGCGCTGAGGCCGCACCGCCGGGCCCCGGCGCCTCCGCAGTCCCGAGGGTCCTGGACCGATGGGAGCCGCACGTGAAGCGGATCGACTGGCAGCGCCTCACATATCAGCTCCTCGCCATCGTGCTGGCGCTCGCCCTCACCGTCGCCGGACTATGGCTCGTAAGCCGTATCACCCGCATAGTGATCCTGGTCCTGCTGGCCATCATCCTGGCCTTCGCGCTCGAACCTGTGCTGTCGCGGCTGGAGACCCGGAAAGTACCGCGCTGGCTGGGGGCACTGGGCGTCTATGCGGTGGTTCTTCTCGTCGTCGGTCTGGCCGGGTTTCTTCTCATCCGCCCCCTGACCACCCAGGCCGGCCAGCTGGCGCTCCAGCTGCCGGGGTATTTCGATCGCGTGAACGCCGAGTTCGCCAGCATCGCGAACGCCTACGGGATCCAGGTTCCTGCTGCCGCCATCACCAAGAACAACCTGCTGGCCGGGATTCAGGGCGCCCTGGGCCAGTTCTTGAGCGAGGCTCTCCAGCTTGTGACCACGGTGGTCGGGGTCCTGGTCGATGTCGTGCTGGTGCTCTTTCTTGCCTACTGGTTCATGGTCGACGGCAAGCGGTTCCGCAACGTTTTCGCCGCCTTGTTTCCGGCCGAGCAGCAAACCAAGGTGCAGTTCGTCGAGGACACGGTCAGCCAGGTGCTGGGCGGCTACATCCGCGCTCAGCTGACGATGGCCCTGGTCATCGGCGTCTCCGCCGGGCTGGGCTGCTTCCTCCTCGGCGTCCCCTATCCGGCGGTGATCGGGCTGTTCGCCTTCTTCTTCGAGCTCATACCGATGGTCGGCCCCGTGTTGGGGTCGGTGCCGGCAATCTTGATCGCGGCCTTCCAACCCTTTCCCCTCGTGCTCTGGGTGGCGCTCTTCTTCGCCGTAATCCAGGTGGCCGAGAACAATCTGCTCGCGCCGCGCATATCCGGGAAGGCAGTGGGCCTGCATCCGGCGGTGGCCGTTCTCGCGCTGCTGATCGGGGCCGAGATCGGGGGCATCTGGGGAGCGCTCTTCGCAGTGCCTACGGTCGCGGTCTTCAGCATCCTGCTGTCGGCGACCTGGAAGAGCGCGCACGGTCAGGTGGTTGAGGTCAAGCGCGGCGCCATGACGTTCAAGCTCAAACTTCCCAGGCTCAGACGACCCGCCAAACGTGCCGCGTGAGCGAACGTTATCTGCGCGATCTCCTGGACATGGCGCCGAGCGATGTCTTGATCGTCACCGACTACGACGGCACGATTGCTCCCATCGTCTCGGATCCGGCTCGAGCAGTGCCGGTGCCGGGCTCGGCCGAGCACCTTGCCTCGTTGGCGACCCTGGCCAGGGGCGTCGCGGTCCTCAGCGGGCGCAGCGAAGAGAGCCTGCGGGCCTTCCTTCCGATCCGCGGGGTCGCCCTGATCGGTGAAAACGGGATCGAGGCGTTGACCAGTGACGAACGCGCCCACCTTCGAGAGTTGACAGCCAGGGCTACGGCTGCCGTCGACCGCTGGCCAGGTGTGGTGGTCGAAGCCAAGCCCGCGTCGCTCGGCGTTCATTTCCGCTCCCAACCTGAGGTCGCCGCGGAGCTGGAGCAGATCCTGGCGAAACTGATCGCCGGCTCGGGTTTGATGATGGTCGCCAACCGGATGGTCTTCGACATCCAGTCCCGCCGCGGCAGCAAGGTCCGGACGATGTGCCGCTTGATGCGGGAGATGAAACCCGCCGCGGTTCTCTACGCGGGCGACAGCCGCGACGACGCGCACGTTCACCGCTGCCTGAAGACGGCTCGTGTCGCAAGGCTCTGCATCCAGATCAGGTCCAACGAGGTGCCCGCCGGCCTGTTCCACAATGCGGACCTGGTGCTTGATGGGCCCGCGGAGATGGCGAGCTTTCTGGGCAGGCTTGTCCGGCGCTGGAGTGCGCGGCCGTCGGGACCACCCCCCATCCCCGAAACCGTGGCCAGGTGACCTCAATGCCGATCTCGCGCTACCTCGATCGCTCTCTGCCGCTCAGCCGCAACCCGAGGGAGTCCGAGATCCGAATCCTGGTACCGATCGTTCGAGCTCAGGCGGCAGAGACGCTGATCGCCGTCGGCGACGCGCTCGCCAAACCGCGGGACGCGGATGGCAAGGTGCTCGGGTTGGTCGAGGTACCCCGGCAGCCCGAGTCGAACGTGGCCAATCAGGTCGTTCGCCGGCGCCGCGAGCTCCTCAAGTGGATAGCTGATCAGGAGAGCGTTGGCGGGTCGGCCGCCCGGCTCGGCATCCTGGTGCGCGTGGTCCACAACGTGCCTCTGGGCATTCGGGAGGCGGTATTCGAAACCGGAGCCAACCTGGTCGTGATCGAGTGGCCTGGACCCACCAGCCCCAGAGCCGGAACGCTGGCCTCGGTGCTCGACGACCTGGGCTCATCGCCGCCGGCCGACCTCGTGCTCGTGCGGCCCTCTCGCCACGGCCTCGACCTGGCCGGCCGGCAGATCCGTGTGGTCGTGCCGATCCGCGGCGGCTCGAATGCTCGCCTGGCGCTCAATGTGGCCACACGGCTGGCCGCGGCGTGGGACGGCGTCCTGTCGCTGGTTCACGTCGTCGACCCGAACCATCACCCGGACCGCCGCGCCCACGACCTGGCTCAGGCTCGCGCCATCGCCGTCACGACGCCGGCGGCGAAGTTGATCGTCAACGAGACGGCGGGGATCGGCCAGGCCATCGTCTCGGCCGCCGCCGGGGCGGACGTCGTCGTGCTTGGCGCCTACTCCGAGAGGGGGCGGCACCCGGTGCTGGTGCGACCCGAGCTGGCCGAGGCGCTGTCGGCAATCGAGGGGGTGCTGATACTCGTCCGCTCGGCCCGGCTCGACGCCGAAACTCCCGTCGAGGGCGAGCCCATCGCGACTACGCAGTAGGCTGCACCAACAGGTCCTTGAGGTCGTAGAGCTGCTGCTGGACCCAGCGGGTGATATCACGCTCGCTCACGGCGGCACGGAGGCTCGCCGCTACGGCCGCTCGTGTTTCGTGCGGCAGGGTCAGGGCTTGGTGGAGCGCTCGCGCGGTGGCCTCGATGTCAAAGGGGTTGACGCCGATCACGTTGGCCCGCAGCTCCTCGAAAGCCCCGGCGTTCTCCGACAGGACGATGACCCCATCTCGCCCATTCAGATAGGCGCCCTCTTTGGCCACCAGGTTCATGCCGTCGTAGATCGGATTGACAAGCAGCACATCGAAATCCGAATAACCTGCCACGGCGCGGTGGATGTTCTCGCCGTACTCCAGCCGGATGGGCATCCAGTCCGCGCGGGCAAAGCGGCGGTTGACGTGGCGGGCGGTTTCGTTGATCGACTTCACATAGCTGCGATACAGGCCGACGTCCTGCCTCGAGGGTTGGAGAAAAGCCCAGAACTGCACCTTGCCGATGTGCTCGGGATGCGCCGCGAGCAGCCTCTCGTACGCCAGAAAGCCACGCACGATGTTCTTCGAAGGGTCGGTTCGATCGACCCTGACGATGAGCTTGTGGTTCGCCGAGGATCTGAGCTTGCGCACCTCGGCCCGGGTTTCCGGTGCCGCGGCCACGCGGTGAAGTGATGATGCATCGATCGAGATGGGGTACGCCCGTGCCCAGACTACACGTCCCTGGTGCAGCACCGCCTGCTCCTGGGGGTCGACGCGCAGGCCCATCAGCTCTGAGCAGCCATTCAGGAATCGGAAGACATCACCGTTGGTCTGGAAACCGATGACATCGTTGGCAAGCAGGCCGGTGAAAATCGCGTCTCGCATGGAAGCGGGCAGCACCTTCCAGTAATCGGCCGCCGGCCAGGGAATGTGAATGAAGTGCTGCATCGCGATGGTGGGAATTCTCTGGCGCACGTAGGCCGGCAGCAGGTACAGGTGGTAGTCCTGAACAAGGAGGAGGGGCGGAGTCTTTGACCGCGATGCCACCTCGACGACCTTCGCAGCCATCATGCGGTTGACCTCCACGTAGCCCTGCGACCACGCGTCGTGCACATGCTGGTTGATGACCGGTTGGCGGGCCAGGTCCCACAGGTGGTGCTGAACGAACCAGAGAAGCGGGTTCGAGATCTCCGAGTAGTGAAGCTTGTACGCCTCCTCCCCGGGATCGACATAGTGGATCTTCAACGCCGGCCGTCCCGCCGACGCGGCCATCACAGGCTTGTTCGCGCGGGCCAGCCGCCGCTCGATGTCGGTTCGCGCGCAGCCGATCCAGCTGGCGCCCGTCGCCTCGGCGACGCTGAGGAGGGCTGTGACGAGACCACCGCTCCCGCGCCGGAATCGCGAGCCGCCGGCCGGCTCGTACGGGGCACGGTTGCTGACGATCATCGGCGACCACCGGCCAAGCTGGCTGGAGGCGATCGATCGGATGACGTCCGCGGTGTCGGTTTGCGGCTGGACGGTCGCGGACATCGCGCTAACGTACTGCGGAATGACCCGCACCCAGCGATGGACCCTCGTCGCTGCGGTTCTGGGATCGGCGACCGTTTATCTCGACGCGACCGTCGTTAACGTCGCCTTACCACGAATCGGGCAAGAGCTTCCCCATTCGCTGGTCGGCGTCCTCGAGGGTCAAACCTACGTCTACACGGGCTACCTGCTGTCGCTGAGCACGCTTCTCATCCTGGCTGGGGCTGTGACCGACGCTTACGGCCGCCGCCGCGTTTTCATGGTGGGCCTGGCCGGCTTCGGGACCACATCCGCCCTGTGCGGCCTGGCGCCCAACGTCGAGATCTTGGTGGTGCTGCGCGTGCTGCAGGGGGTGGCCGGAGCCTTTCTGATCCCCGGCTCGTTGGCGCTGATAACGGCCGGCTTTGAGGGCGCCCTTCGGGGTCGCGCGATCGGCATCTGGGCCGGAGCCGCGACAGGCACCAGCCTGCTCGGCCCCGCGCTGGGCGGCGTGCTGGTGGACACGATCTCCTGGCGCACCGTGTTTCTGATCAACGTCCCGATCGTCGCGGTGGCGCTGTATTCGGCCTGGCGGCACCTGCCCGAGAGTCGGTCTGACGCTCCGCCCGCGGGTTTCGACTGGGTCGGTGCGATCGTGGTCGGGGTAGCCGTGGGCGGACTTGCTTTCGGCACCGTGTACGGGCAGCAGCGAGAGTGGCGCGACCCGGTCTCGTACGCCATGCTCGCGGCGGGGACCACAGCGACCGTGGCGCTGCCGTTCGTGATGGCGCGCCGACCCAACCCATTGATACCGCTGCGTCTCTTCCAGTCGCGAGCGTTCTCCACCATCAACCTTTCGACGCTCCTGATCTGGGGCGCCATATTCGCGACCGGCTACAACCTTGCCCTCTTCCTCCAGGGAACCCTGGGCTACACGGCGGCGGCGGCCGGCCTGGCGTCCGTTCCCAGCTTCCTCTTGCTTGCGGTCCTTTCGCCTCGCTTCGGCACGCTGTCTGGTCGATATGGGCCGCGCCCCTTCCTCATCGCGGGCCCGCTGGTAATGACCGCGGGTGTTCTTCTCTACGCGCGGGTGCCCGCCACGAGCACCGCCTGGACCCTCCTGCCTGGGTCACCAGGCAGCATGCTGCCACCGGCGGATTACCTCGCCGATCTGCTGCCTGCGGCGGTCCTGTTCGGGATCGGATTTGGGATCCTGGGCGCACCGCTCACAGCCGCGTTGATGACGTCGGTGCCGGTGGCGAACGCAGGCCTTGCGTCCTCGATCAACAACGCCGTCTCGAGGATCGGCCCGCAGCTGGCAGGCGCGCTCATCTTCGTGGTCGTCACCGCCGTGTTCTATTCGTCGCTCGTCTCGCTGGTTCCTGGCCTCGACGCCGGGTCGGCGTCTCTGCGCGCCGAAGTCAGCCCGCTAAACCGCGCGTCCGCCGCGGCGCCGCCTGAGATTGCCCGGCAGGCGCGCTTCGCGTCAGCCGACGCCTTCCACGCGGCCATGCTGATGTCGGCTGGGCTGCTGGTCGCGGGCGCGATCGTTAACGCCATCGGGATGCCCAGGAAGCAACCGGAGACGCTCCTGACCGAGCCGGCGGCCAAAGTCCTTTAGGAGTGGCTGTGCCAGGCCCGGCGGAAAAGAAATGACCCCAGCGAATCCGTCCGGCTTGCGCCAGTCGAACCCTCCGGGGCCGAAAGGATCATTGCACGCAGCGGACGCGGGCGCAACAAGACAATTGTCGCCAGGCAACGACGTATAGCCGCCGCTTCAGCTGTTCTGGCGACGAAGAGCGCTCCACCCGAGGAGACCGGTCACGTCTTCGACCTTGCCCTGGACCTCGAAGCCGTGTTCGGTGATGGCAAAAGACCACAACCCCTTGTCGTGGTCGCCGTCGCGCATCTTGTAGATGGCCACCGCCCGGCCGACCTCCGAGTGATTCTCGATGTACCGGAGAAGCACGACGTTGTGGTAGAGAAACGAAAGGCCACCGACAACATCCGTGGTCGGACCGAGGCTGCTGGTTTCGCTCGTGGTCAGCACGGAAACGCCGCCGGCGCGCAGCGAACCTAGAAGCGAGCGGGCGTAAGCGGGAAAGCGCTCCGACTCCCGTGCCGCGACCACCATCTCCGCGAGGCTGTCGATCACCATCCTGCTGAGCGCATCCTTGCCCAGCTCAGTGCGTACCACCGTGGCGATGAGATCAAGGTCGAGCGAAGCCTCGCTGACGTTGAAGATCGTGAGCTGCCCGCTCTGTATGTAACCGCTGAGATCCCAGCCGAAGCTGGCCGCCTTCGCGCTCAACTGCCTGGAATTCTCCTGGAACGTGACGTAAAGGCCGCGCTCACCCTGGTCGAGACCCTCCACGATGAAGCGCAGGGCTAGCGCTGTCTTGCCGCAGCCCGAAGGTCCCAAAACCAGGGTCGACCCTCCGCGCGGCAAGCCACCGTGAGTGATCTGGTCCAGACCCTTCACCCCAGTCGATATCCTGCCGGTGGTCTCGGACCCCGACTGGAGATCCGTGTAGACCGACTCTGCTCGCATGAACAAGCGGATGCCCGCATTGCTGATCAGTAGGGGGTGATGGCCGGGGAGATGGTTGGAGCTGCGCATCTTGCGCACGCGCAGCCAGCGCTTGTCCATCGGCTCGTGCGACTCGTAGGCCAATTCCACGATCCCGTCGGCCAGAGAGAACTCGGGCGCCGAGCCAATTTCCTCCGAGCTGTACTCACCGACAAAGATGAGCGTCGTGTCAGTGTGAGCAACCCGAGCCGCGAGGCGGTACACAGCCGCCCTCAGCGAGCGGTGGTCCTCGGTGTAATCACGGAGGGCTTTCGCGCTGTCGACGATGACGATGGCGGGGTGCTCGTCGAGGCACTTTCTGACGATCTCATCCACCATCGAGCTAAGCCCGTCAGAGCTCGACTGGAGCATGTCGCCCAGGTTGATGAATTCAACCTTGTCCACCAGGGCGGCCTTGTCGAAAAAGTCAAACCCCGTCAGGTGGGTGATGAATTTGTCAGGCGGCTCCGAGATCGTGGAGTAGTAGATCGCTTTATGTTCGGAGGTGCCGTTCCTGAAGCAGATCTGCTGAGCCAGAATGGTCTTGCCCGTCCCGGGCGCGCCGGCGAGGACGATGAGCGAGCCAACCGGCAGCCCGCCACCCAGGACAGCATCGAGGTTGGCGATGCCGGTGCTGAGTCTCTTCATGCCGTACCGCCCATTGGTTGTCCTGGGTTGGCGCGACCCGCAACCGCTCGGACTCGATCCGCGAGGTTGGCCGCGGAAAATGGTTTCGTGATAATCGCATCCACCGCGAGGTTTTCAACGGCCATGGCGTTGCTGGACACGACGACGATGGGGATCCTGGCTGTTCTGGCCTGTGATCGAAGCCGGACGATCAACTGCCGGTCATCACGGGCATCATCAAGTCGGTCATAACAATATCGGGGACGGCTTCTGATGTAATCGCGTTAAGGGCCGCCTGGCCGTTGCCCGCCTCCAGGACGCTGTAGCCCTCGCCCTCCAGGATGGACCGGAGCAGAAAGCGAATGCTTGGGTCGTCGTCCACGATGAGAATCTTGATCACGGTCGGTGGATCGGTGCGGTCGCTAGGGTGCTGGCGTCACGGGTACCAGATCGGGAGCTCGCTCGTCGCCAGGTCATGATCGACATCAGGAGTGGAGCCATCGCTGATCCGATACTGCCAGGAGTCGTATTGGCCGGCGCAGCCGCTGTTGTTCGGGGCGAATGCTGGAGCGGTCGACTTCGTGAAGCCACCCAGCAGATCCGGTTCGAACGACCACAAGTAGGAGCCCGTGGCGATCTCAGGGCGCTGTGCGACGCTGGCGCACCAGGCGGACCCAAACGAGCTTCCTGCCGTCGTGTCGCCGTAATAGATCGGAGCATAACCTGCACTCGTTATGCCGTCATACCAGCCGTTGATGAGCCCGACGTCGACGTTTGCGGCGCCGGGACATGCGTCACCCGGCGGCTCTATGTCGATCGCAATGCCGGTGCCCAGAGGTATCTGGTCGGCAGTGGCGATCTGTCCCGCGCTGGCGGCATAGGCGGCGCCGGCCGCATAACCGCTGACGGCCGAGCAGTCGTAATCGTTGTAAATCGGCAGTATGCCCATGTGCAGGGTTTGCGCCGCCGCCACCTCGGTGGCGCTGAGGGCGGGGCAGTTTCCGGTGGTGGGCAGATAGCGCCCCCAGAAATCTGGGATGCCGAGCATCGATGTGACTTTCGGGAGCAGCCCGGAGGAGCCCGCGGCATCCTGCGTGAAGGCGGCGCACGAGTCAACTCCCCACATCGTCCGGGCTGGGGTCACGACCACTGAGCGCGCCTGGATGTCGGACACCGCGATGCCGGCCTGCGTAGGGCCGAGCACGCGCGACGGGGAGGCGGGACCGCTTACCGCGAGGTCCTTGCGGCCGACGACCGCGAAGAACGACGAGGCGCCCGCCGCAGGCAGATTCATGCTGGCGGTACACGTCGCCGCAACGCATGGACTGACGATCAGCTGGCTCGGGCTCCTGAAGATGAAAATGGCCCATGGGGAGTTGGTGAGGTCGGCGTTGGCGGTTGCGGAAATGTCCGTCCTTCCACCCTGGCGCGAATACGCGCTCGCGGTCAAAACGATACTGAGCCAGGTGGCGGACACTGGATCCGACTTCACCTTGACCGGCTGCAAACCAGAGCTCGCACGAACCGGAGCCAGCTGGGCGGTGACGTCGTGCGCGCCGGCGAAGGACTCGATTAGAGACGTGCTGCACGTGGTCCCCTGGCTGCAGTACGTGAGCCGCTGGCCGGTGGTGGCGTCTGAGAGCTCGATCTGGTAGCCGATCCGGCTCACCTCGGTCGAGGCGGTGGCCGTGAACGTCACGGCCTTTCCTGGCCCGACTACTGAAGGATTCGCAACGGCCAGCGCGATTCCAAGCCACTGGACACTCAGCGTTTCTGATTTCAGGCGGATGCCTTGAACGGGTATGGTCACCGACGGCACCGCGACATAAGCGATGAAGGTGTGAGCTCCCGCCTTGGCGGCGAGGGTCACCTCGCAGGTGCTGGCCTGCGCGCAGGCGCCTAGCAGGGCTCCATTTGTCTCATCGAACACCTCAATGGCCCAGGGCTTGCCGGTCACGTTGATGGCGGTCGACACAGACAGGAGGACGGGCTCGCCGGCGGCGAGCGTTGTCTTGTCTGCGGACAGCTCGATCGCGGGACTCGATTGGCCCTGCTGGACCGCCTCTTGTCCAGCGTCGCCGTAAGCCGAGCCGGCCACGCCGTTGGAGCAGCTCGCGCCTGAACCCGAGTTGGGGCACTGGCGAGCGCCGGCCGGGACTTCGACCCGTGCGAGTCCGGTCGTGGGCGACTGAGACGCTTGGGTCTGGAGAGGCGCGGCCAGGACTGGCATGGAGGCGATCGTGGCGGCGACGATCTGAATCGAGATCGAGATCACAGCCAGCGCCATGACGGCCGTCCAGCGGGAATTTCGGCCGCGCACAAGTAAACGGGTGGAAACTGTCTGCAACTACCCCCCGGAGGCGCATCTGCAAGCTCGATGCGCCGGATTGACCCCTTGGTCACCGTTAGCCGTTCGATGACCTGAGGCCGAAGCTACGAGGGCGCTAACCTCCCCCTGGCCGCCCCGGGGTTAATTACCGTGAAGGCTTGTCAGGAGTCAATGGGGCTCTCGATGGGGGCGAGCTAGGGGCTCGCGTGCACTCCCAGCACGTTTCCGTACGTCACTGCCAGGACGAGAAGGCTCAGGAGTGAGAGGAATACGAGGACCGACGCGCGCGCGCATGCGTCCAACATTTCCTTGTCGTCACTTCGCTGCGCCTCGGCTGGCCTCCACCAGCGCTGCGCCACGCGAGCCTTCCAGGCAAGCGCGAGGGTCACCAACATGATGATCGGAAGAATCCCCATCTCTTGATCGGCGGGGTCTCAGGCCTTTTTTCTGGTCAGGCCGGCGACCCTCACCGCTTCCTGGTGCTTGGCCCGGTGCCGGGAAGGTAGTAGTTGCCGCCAACTTTGATCAGGCCGGCAGGAGCCGTGTACCACGTGTCTCCGCCGAACATCGGGAGTGCGTTGGTCAGGAACGTGTGCCAGGCTGGGACGGCGACGTAGAAGCTGTCGGAGCCTTGAGTCATCTTGACGCGCCAGTCGGGGTTGCCCATCCAGACGGCCACCGCGATGTGTGGTGTGAAACCGAGGGTCCAGGCGTCGGCGAAGCTGTCTGACGTTCCGGTCTTGACCGCCACGTGATAGCCCTTGATGTTGAGGATGGTGCCGCGCCCGAAGATCACGGCGTGGTTGGCGTCGTTGGACATGATGGCGGCCATGATGTAGGCCACCTTCGGATCGATCACCTGCGTCGAGGTGATCACGTGCGTGTAAATCGTCTTTCCCGCCTGCTCGACACGAGCGATCGCGAACGGCTGATGCAGTGCACCGCCGGCCGCGAGAACCGAGGCGCCGGTGGCCATCTGCAGGGGCGTCTCACCGTAGCCGCCAAGAGTCAAGGATGGGCCGTATGAGCTGAGCGGGTCGTTGTTGGTCTCGGTGCCGTCGGCATGCAGCAGCCACGGCGGAGCGCCCATCGCCCTGGCCATCGCGACGACGTTCTGAGTCCCGACGCCGAGCTCCACCTTGACGGCGGGGATGTTCAGCGAGTTGCCCATCGCCTGCTGGAGCTGCAGGGTGCCGTGGTAGCGGCCGTCGTAGTTCCGCGGCCGCCAAATCGCGGAGCCGTCCGGGATGCTGATAGGCGAATCCGTGATTGGGGTGGTCATCGTGTAGCGCCCGCTCGCTATCGCCGTCGTGTACGTGTAGATCTTCATCGACGATCCCGGGTTGCGCGGAGGCCACACCGCCAGGTTGTACTGGCCGCCGTTCGCGTTGGGATTCGCCGATGACACCATCGCGATGATCGCCCCGGAGGCCGGGTCGATCGCGACCAGGGCGCCCTGCTGCACGTTGCGCCACTTGAGGCTCTGCACCGTGCCTGAGATCGCGTTCTGCCCAATCTGCTGAAGCGGCAGGTTCAGGGTGGTGATCACCTTGAGGCCGCCGCCATACGTCACGTCGGATCCGAACTGCTGATCGAGCTGGCTGGTGACGTAGCTGACGAAGCCCGGCGCGGTGATCTGGTTGACCGGCATGAACATGTGATTGGGCGGGCTGATGTCCTCGGCGAAGGCGGTGTCGGCCTTCGCCTGGGTGGTGAAGCCGGCGCGGACCATGGCGTCAAGAACCTGCTGCTGCCGCGCCTTGGCGTTCTTCCAGTCAAGCAGTGGGCTGTAATAGGTCGGACCCCGGACCAGCCCGGCGAGCATCGCAGCCTGCGCCAGGTCGAGGTCGCTCGTCTTCTTGTGGAAGTAGATCTGAGCGGCCGCGGCGGTTCCAATCGAGCTGTTCCCGAACGAGATGACGTTTAGGTAGAGCTCGAGGATCTGCGCCTTGGAGTAGGTCTTCTCGAGCTCGAAGGACAGCAAGGCCTCGCGCAGCTTGCGATCGAGTGTCGGCTTGTCGCCGACGAGACGGATCTTGACGAGCTGCTGCGTGATCGTCGACGCGCCCTGGACGTTGTCATTCGCCTTGAAGTCGACGAGCGCGGCTCGAGCGATGCCCGTCGGGTCGACGCCGGGTTCCTTGTAGTAGTTGCGGTCCTCGATCGCGATGATCGCGTCGGGCAGGTTTGTGCCCATCGCCGAGAGCAGCTCGGGGTAGTGCTGGTAACCGGGCAGGTGAAGGTCGGCCAGCACCGAGGTGCCGTCGTACGCGTAGATGATCGTGTCACTCGGAATCGGGGCTGTGACCTGGGTGACATCAGGGAGGCCAGACGCGTAGGTCGTGTAGAACGGCGACGACACGATCAAGGTTGGCACCGCGATCACGGCGAGCAGCAGTATCCGAAGCAGCGCGCCAGTGGGCCGCGAGATACGGCCCTTGCTCATCACACGTGATGCGCTGGCTCGCCGCCTTTCGCCGTGCGGCCTAAGAGGCCAGTCGGCCTTGTCGATGCTTCTCAGAGCCATTCTTGTCAGTCCTTGCGCCGGCCTGTGGCGGCTTCGGAGTGGAGCGCGTGCGCTTCCGCGGCCTGGCGGCGGCCTCGGCGACCCGGCCTCCAGCGTCAGCTTTCCTGGCGGCCGCGCTCGCGGCCAGCAGGTTGATGTGGACGACATCCGCCTCCAGGGGCGCCGAGTCTGCCGTCAGGCGCCCATTGCTTGCTCGGAGTGCGAGGTTCTTCAGGCCGAGAGCCGCGCTCGGGATCTCAACGTCCCGCAGCCAGATGACGAAGAGGGTTGCCCACGTCATGCCGGCCGCGGCCGCCAACCCGCTCCAGGCTTGGAAGCGCTGGTTGATCTCCTCAGCCGCTGTGAAGGGCGCAGGCGCGGGACGAGCGGCCCGGAGCCTGGGCAGCACCATCCACTCGCGAAGCCTGGTCCCCGGCAGCGGGGCGCTGGCACGCCGGCTGGTCGAGACGAGCGCGAGCACCAGCAGGTCAACGCCACATAGAAGGACGACCCAGGCAGCGATTACGAAACGGGCGCTGCCCATCCATTGGAGCACGCCCTGCGCGAATACACCGAGGATCATGCCCCCGATCTGGACGGCGCCCCAGACCGTGGCGGTGGTCAGCGCGAAGGTTCGCGGGTTACCGGCCCTCGAGATCGTCAAGATGCAGACCCAGATCAGACCTGTCCAGGCGACCAGCTCGATGAACCGGTTCGTCTTGCGCCGAAACGCGACGACGACCACCATGGCGGCGAACACCCCGATCAGAGACTCCAGGGTCAGGGTGTTTCCCATCACATTGCTCTACACAGGAACGGCCTATTGCGATCATTAGATACGCACCTGTGGGGAGACGCAAGCCGTTTCAAAACCCAAGTTGATTCCCCGCTCGTATCCGATTTTGTGGGGTCGCTCAACAACCCCACGGTTGCCCCTCTACCGCAATAAAGACAGCAACAGCCCCTTACGTCCGGGCGGATCAGGGCGACGAAAAGTAAGTAGGCGACGTCAGGAAGAGCAAGCCAACGCGTTCGAGGCGCTCCCGCACGCCAAGCCAGGTCCGGTGGGGGGGAGGGCGTCAGGTCACGAACTTCACAAAGCCCAGATTCGAGACATCCGGGTGGGCCTTGATGGCTTCGAGCAACGACGGGCCGTCGAACTCCCGGACGTCGTACTGGCAGACCGCGACGGTCGGGGACCGCTTGATGACGGCGGAGACCTGGTGCTCGAAGATCAACATCTGGCGTACGTCTGTGAACCTCGCCTTCACGCAGGCCATGTCGCCGACGATGCGCACCAAGGTGGGTCCATAACCGGATAGAGCCGCCCCAATCCGCTCATCCCAGAACGCCAGGGCTTCCTCAACAGTGCGGCCGGGCGTCGGCGCCGTCGCGAAGAGGCCGAGGCGCCTGGCCTTGGCGAGCTCAGCCTTGGCGCCCTTCTCCAGGGCCCTGATATACCGTTCGAGAACCTTCCCGGACGCGATCAAGAAGCACGGCTGGCCGAGCGCCAGACCCTCGCGAAGGAAAGGGACGGCGATCCGAGTCCGGCCGGCCTCCGAGTTGAAGTACGTGGCCAGATGGGAGCCTGCCTGCACCATGACGCCAGGCAGCTCGACCTGGTCCCGGCTCGCACCCCTCTTCACTTGGCTGTCCAAAGCCCTTACCTGGCACGGATGGTACCGCCGTTAGTGACCCCGATCACACATATACATGAGATATGCAGTGGTTCCTCGGCGCCCCCCAACCGGCCACGTGGACGCCCGAGGTATTGACCTTGGCGGGAGAGCGGGTGGGACCTCAAGCGAAGAAGTCTTTGTCCTCGTCCGCCAAGTGCTCCTGGGCAGCCTCTACTTTGAAGTCCACGCCCATTCCCGGCCTGTCCCAGACCTCGATCAATCCATCGCGGACGATCGGACTGGGGAGGCCCTCGACGATGTCGTACCACCATTCCGGCTTGCCCACCGGGTACTCAAACGCGATGAAGTTGTCCGGAAGGGCGGCCGCCAGTTGAACGTGCGCCGCCAGGCCGAACAGCCCGTCGAAGATGCCATGTGGCGCCACCAGCACCCCGTGTAGATCTGCGTATTCCGCCACCCACTTGAGCTCGGCGATTCCACCGACGTCGCAAGGGTCGGGGCCGATTACGCGCACGGCTTGCTTCTCGATGAGCTCCATGAAGTTCTGCCGCAGGTAGATCTGTTCACCCGTGTGGGTTGGGCATGATGTGCTCCGCGTAACCTCGCGGAATTGGTCAGCCCCGGCATATGGCACGTAGTCGCCACCGACCAGGTCTTCGAGCCACAGGATGTTGAGCGGCTCCAGCGCCTTCGCCAGCCGGATGGCGTCGGAGACCGTGAAACCCGGACCGCAGTCCAACGCGAGCCCGACGGCGTCCCCGAGCACTGACTTCATCGCCTCCGCACAGGCGACGACGTGCTTGAGCCCTCGCTCTGTCAGCAGTCCACGGTTGGGCTGGTAGGACTCGTGGGTTCGCAAATCCCCGTAGAAAAAGTCCGGGACCTCACGCGACATCGGTCCATGGAAGCCGACGCCCTGCTTGATGATCGTGAACCCTTCGACGGCCGCCTTCATCTTGGCCATGTTGGCGGCGTAATCCTCCGGCGCGTACCCCCCAAGCGGGAACCGGACGCCGCCGTTGTAAACACGAACCTGGTCGCGGACCTTGCCTCCGAGCAGCTTGAAAACGGGAAGCCCGGCCGCCTTGCCCGCTATGTCCCACAGGGCCATCTCGATGGCGCTGACCGCGCTGCCCCAGGGCTTGAAGCTCCCCAGGCGGCGGATCTTCAACATGGCACACTCGACATTGGTTGGGTCTTCGCCCAGGAGGTGCCGCTTGTAAGACAGGACGACGGGCTTCAGGTATGGCTTGCTCGACTCCACCTCGCCGTAACCGCAGATGCCCTCGTCGGTGACGATCCGCACGACGGGATTCGACCCTATGACTGCGCAGCGGAGGTCGGTGATTTTCATTTCTCCCTCCACGAGTGAGCCGGCTTGTAACCAAGCACCCGCCTCGCCTTCACGATCGAGTAAGCCGATGCATTGCCGACGATCGGCTGCCGGACTTGCACCGACGGCGCGTACTCGCGGAGCAGGTTTTCTGTCGGGACGTCGCTCAGCGTGTCGGCGGCCGACACGTTGAACACGTCGAACGTCAGTCCGGCAGCCTCCAGCGCCAGGCGCGTGGCTGCGGCAGCGTCCCGGATGTCGACGTAAGACCACAGAGTTCGGCTGCCGGCTGCCGGGTTCTGCCGCAGCCGGGCTGCGGACTCCGCCAGCTCGTCTGGCGTACCGATAAAGGTGAACCGCAGCGCCGCGACGGCGATCCCGGCGCGGCGGTGGAACATGGCGGCGGTGCGCTCACCAACCTCTTTGGAGAGTCCGTACGCATCGGCGACCAGCAGCGGATGATCCTCGTCGACCGGAGCGTACAGAGGCGTGGTGGGCTCTGGGGAGAAGCTCGGACCGAGCGCAGAGATGCTGGAGGCGATCACTGCCTTGCGCACGCCGAGCAGTCCAGCCGCCTGCAGGACGGCGAACGTGGCGAGTGTGTTGTTGCCGAAGACCACATCGTCGGGGTGTCGGTTGGGCCCGGGAATGGCGCCCAGGTGAATGACTGCCCGCGCTCCCGACATGGCGGCGGCCACCTGGCCTACATCGCCAAGCTCGACCTCGGTGAACCGAGCTCCCGGCCGTTGAACAGGCGGTGGCCTGCGGTCGGCGCCCACCACGTCGTAGTCGTGAGTGACGAGCTCCTCGACCACAGCCTGGCCGAGCTTGCCGCCAGCGCCAGTGACGAGGATCCGACCCTTCCCCACTACGACACCCCGGATTCTGTGGGCGTCAGCTGAGCGCCAGCCTATCCTCTCCCCTCACTTGATCGACACGTCGATCAGCTGCGAAGAGGCCGTTTCATGAAGGTCGACGGTCAAAACACGCTGCTCAGAGTCGTAGCGCCAGGCACCGGAAGCCTTTCCAACGCGGACTGCCAGAGGTTCAAAAGCGATCTCGCGCAGCTCAAGGCGGACATGCCGGCGCTCAGGCACAAATGCTCCCTCCTGCTCACCAATCACCACATGAATTTGTCCGTCCACGACCTCACACGTGATGGCGCGCCTTGCATAAAAGCCGTTCAAGTAGTCGTAGCCATCGCCCGCGTCCTCATAAAACGTGGCGCTGCCACTTCCACCGCCTGGGTAGAGCACGAATGTCAACGGATCCGCCTCGTGCTGGCCGACATGGTTCATCTCCGGCCATAGCGGCAATGCTGTGTTGGCTCGCACATAGACAGCCGGCCGGCCCAGCGGAGCGTGGACCAGGATGTTCGCCGGGCCATCGATGCGCGCTCCCGTCCAGAGGTGAAACCAGGTGCCCGCCGGAATGTAGACGTGCCGATACTCCACACCGGGGCGCGTGACGGGCGCCACCAGCAGGGCGTCACCGCACAAGAACTCATCGTCCATCGAGTAGGTCGCCCCATCGTCCGGATACGCCCAGAACAATGGGCGCAGGATCGGCGCTCCACTGCGATGACATTCTTCGAACAGCGTGTACAGGTAGGGCAGCAGGCGCTGGCGAACCTTGAGCATGTCCCGGCAGATGGATTCGTACGTCTCACCAAACAGCCACGGCTCCTGGTGGCGTGTCGTTTTCTCGGAGTGATTGCGGCAGAAGGGCTGGAAGATGCCGAATTCCGTCCAGCGGGCGAGCAGCTCCCCCGTTGTGTCTCCGTAGTAGCCGCCGACATCGACCCCCGCCCAGCCCACGCCAGAGAGTCCGAGGTTCTGCAGCTGGGAGGCGCTCATTGTCAGGTGCTCCCACGTGGAGGAGTTGTCGCCCGTCCAGAGCAACGCGTGGCGCTGTATGCCGGCATAACCCGAACGCGAGATGACGAAGGGCCGCCGCTCAGGGCGCAGACGCAACAAGCCCTCGCGCGCGGCCTGCGCCATCAACGAGCCGTAGGCGTTGTGCACCTGTATGTGCGTCTGAGCCTTTCCTCCGCCTGGATGGACGACGTCCGGCGGCATGGTCGAGTTGGGTGGAACGAACAGGCCAGGCTCGTTCATATCGCACCAGATGCCTTCGATCCCGGCATCAAGCAACGGCCGGTGTTGCTCTCCCCACCACACCCGTGCTTCCGGATTGGTGAAATCCGGAAACGTGCAGGTGCCTGGCCAGACGACATTCTGATAGTCGTCTCCTTCCGGTGTTTTGCAAAAGAGATCGCTCGCTATTCCTTCCGTGTAGACGGAATAGTGGTCATCGACCTTGACCCCGGCATCCACGATGCTCACCGCGTGAAATCCCATTTCTTGCAGCTCGGAAAGCAGGCCATCCGGGTCTGGAAAGCCGACGGGATTCCACGTAAACACCCGATACCCGTCGAGCGTGTCGATGTCGAAATAGAGCGTGTCGCAGGGGATATCTCGTTCCCGAAACGAGCGCGCGATCTCTCGGACCTCCGCCGCCGTCTCGTAGCTAAAACGGCTCT
>Ga0073928_10005099_pt1 | contig 18695 bp, 19 predicted proteins | sample PaiPotPPA55metaG_FD_76969 | JGI IMG/M metagenome (GOLD analysis project Ga0073928, IMG submission 76969) | Iron sulfur acid spring bacterial and archeal communities from Banff, Canada, to study Microbial Dark Matter (Phase II) - Paint Pots PPA... ... | reverse complement strand
GTAGCTTTCCGCGCCGGAACTTCGCCCCAAGAGTCGCGTTCAACCAGCGATGCACATTAACCGGAACATCTGGACCGTGGCAGTCTGGCTCGTCGCCAAGCACGGGCCCGCCGCCTCGAAGGTAGTGAGCGCGCGAATTTCGCGCCTGCGCGACAAGGATGTGGAGCGGACGGCGATCACCTCCTGGCTCCAGGTGGACCAGGCGGTCCACGAGCTCACCCGCGCGCCCGGCGAAGGCGAACGCGTCAACTAAGCCTACTTCCGGGTGTGATCCGCGTCACACCACCCATCCGGCGTCAGAGCATTCTTACAGGTTCGCTGCACTGGACAAGGGATGGATGGGGCGCGAGATCGGCGGCCCTGCCTACAGGGCGCGGACGGAGAAGAGCATTAGCGAGGCGGCCCACGCGCTGGAGCGCCGCGGTCTCGCCAATGTCCGCGCCCGGCTCGATGCGCTGCAGGCGGCGTTGGGCCAGCACGGCGACCGGCTCGAGGATCCGGAGCCGGTCTTTGCCTTGACCGCGCATGTCGCCGAGGAGCTGAAGCGCAAAGCGCCAGACCGGCACACCCTCAAGACCATCCTGGCCGGCATCGCCGAGGAGACGAAGTCAGTCGCAGAGATTCTCGCCCCGGTCCTGTCGCTCAAGGACACGGCCATGGCGGTGTTTCGCTGAGGGTCACAGGCGCTCGATGTCGCCGGAGAATTCGGCCGAGGCGAAGGGGCCGCCTTGCATGACATCGCCAACCGGGTCGGGTGGCCGACCGCGCTCGGCGGCGAAGGCCTGGTCGCGGTAATCCTCGGCGCGAAATTGCGGGCGATAGCCAAGGCGGAAGGCGGCGTCATTGTCCCACCAGCTCCGCTCGTTGTCGGAGGCGCCGTAGACCACCTCGTAATGCAGCGCCGGGTGCTCGAGCCCGATGCGCACGAGCTGGACCAGATCGTCCGGATGGAGCCAGATGGCGAGGCGGCGCCGGTCGACCGGGCGGTCATCGACATTGCCGATGCGAACGCACAGCACGCGCAGCCCGTGCTTGTCGGCATAGAGCGCGCCCAGCGCCTCGCCGAACGCCTTGCTGACGCCATAGCGCGAGTCCGGGCGGACGAGGGCCGCGGTGCCGACGCGCCGCCGGCGCGGGTAGAAGCCCATGGCATGGTTCGACGAGGCGAAGACGACACGCGCCACGCCCTGCCGTCGCGCCGCCTCGAACAGGTTGCGCGTGCCGATGATGTTGGCGTGGAGGATGGTCTCCCAGTCGTTCTCGACGGACATGCCGCCCAAATGGATGATGCCGTCGACGCCGGCCATGGCGGCTTCGACGGCTGCCAGGTCGCCGAGATCGGCGGCGACGAACTCCTCGTCGGCGGCAAGATCGTCGGGCCTCACCTTGTCGGAGAGCCGCAGCGCCGGATAGACGCCGCGCAGCAGCCGGCGCAGGCGGCGGCCGATGCCGCCGGCGGCACCGGTGATCAACACGCGTTCGAGAGCCATCGCCATCCTCCCTCGTGCTTCGCGGCGTGACGAGCGTCCCCTCGTCATCCCCTAGCTTCGCCGATGTGGGGAGCGCGCCGCAAATCAATGATTGCGCACGGCCATTGCCTCATACCGGCGGCGGCTGTTCATCATGTGGCGGCGCATGGCGCGGCGGGCGGTAGCGATGTCGCCGTCGCCGATCGCCGCCGCGATCTGGCGATGCTCGCCCTGGACGCGCTCGAGATAGTCGCGCAATTTCTCCGCGCGCTCTAGGCCCACGCGAATGCTCTGGCGGGGGATGAGGAAACGGCCGAGGAATTCGAGGAAGCGCTGGAAATGCGGGTTGCCCGTCGCCAGGGCGATCGCCTGGTGAAAGGCGAAATCCTCCTCGATGGCGGGCTCGCCCTTGGCCAGCGCGGCGTCGATCGCGTCGAGCGCGCGTGCGATGCGGCCGCGCCCGGCGGCGTCAATGCGGCCGGCGGCGATCCCGGCGGCCTCGATCTCGAGTCCGGTGCGCAGCTCCATGACGTCGAGGACCGCGGCGAGCGAGCCCAACGCCTCGGGATCGATGCGGAAGGGGCGACGCTGCACATCGGTGGTGACGAAGACGCCGCTGCCCTGACGCGCCTCGACCAGCCCTTCGGCGCGGAGCGCGGCGACCGCCTCGCGCACGACGGTGCGGCTTACGCCCAACGCGGCCGTGAGTTCCTGCTCGGTCGGCAGCCGCCCGCCGCGGGGAATGCGGCCGCTGGCGATTTCGGCGGCGAGCCGCTCGACAACTTCGGCGGTGCGCTTGCGCGGCGGGCCGAGCGGACGGAAGGCGGCGCCGACGGCGGTTCTGCTTGACACTCTATAAATCATCTGATGAGGTCATCATATGACCTGAGTACAGTAAGCCGGAGCGCCGGTCAACGGGACCGCCAGGCGAGGGGAGAGGCCGATGAAAAGACGGGACGTGCTTCGCGCCGGCGCCGCGATGGCCCTTGGCGCAGCCTCGATCGGCGCGCCGCGGCGTGTGCGGGCGCAGCAGAAGCTCGTGCTCAAGGCGTCGGACGTGCATCCGGCGGGATATCCGACCGTCGTCGCGGTCGAGCGCATGGGCAAGAAGCTCGAGGCGGCGACCGACGGCCGGCTCAGCGTGCAGATGTACGCGGCGATGCAACTCGGCGGCGAGAAGGAGGCGATCGAGCAGGCGCAGATCGGCGCGCTGCAGCTGGCGCGCGTCAGCGTCGGCGCGCTCGGCCCCGTCGTCGACGACCTCAATGTCTTCAATCTGCCGTTCCTATTCCGCGACACCGCGCATATGGAGAAGGTAATCGATGGGCCGATCGGCGACGAATTGCTCGCCAAGGTCACCGACAATCCGCAGACGCGGCTGATCGGCTTGTGCTGGATGGATGCCGGCGCGCGCAGCATGTACGACACCAAGCGGCCCATCCGCAGCATCGACGACCTCAAGGGGCTCAAGGTGCGCGTCATGGGCAATCCGATGTTCGTCGACATGATGAACGCGCTCGGCGGCAACGGCGTCGCCATGGGCTATGACCAGGTGTTCAGCGCGCTGCAGACCGGCGTCGTCGACGGCGCCGAGAACAACCCGCCGAGCTTCGTCTTCGACAACCACTATCAGGTGGCGAAGCACTACACGCTGACCGAGCATCTGATCGTGCCGGAGATCCTGGTCTTCTCGCGGCGCACCTGGGACACGCTGTCGCAGGACGACCAGGCGCTCCTGCGGAAGCTCGGGCGCGAGGCGCAGCTCGAGGAGCGCGAGCTCTGGCACCAGACCGAGCAGCAGGCCTTCGACAAGATGCGCGCCTCCGGCGTCGACATCATCAGGGTCGCCGACCGGCAGCGCTTCCAGGACGCGGTCAAGCCGGTCTGGGACAAGTACGGCACCAAATACACCGCCCTCGTCAAGCGCATCCAGGACGTGCAATGACGGCGGCGACGGCGGCGTTTCGCCGGGCGATGGACGCGCTCTACCTGGTGTGCGTCGTCATCGCGGGGACGGCGCTGGTGCTGATCTCGCTGGTCATCCCCTGGGGCGTCTTCACGCGCTACGTGCTCAACAGCGCCGCGTCATGGCCGGAGCCGATGGCGGTGCTGCTCACCATCGTCCTCACCTTCTTCGGCGCCGCGGCGTGCTACCGCATCGGCGTGCATGTGAGCGTGCTGGTGGCGCGCAACGCGCTGCCGGCGCCATTGCGGCGTGCGACCGAGCGCATCGCCGAAGGGCTGATGGCGCTCATCAGCCTGTTCATGGCGATCTGGGGCCTGACGCTGGTCGAGACGACCTGGTACCAGTCGATCGCCGATTTTCCCGCGCTCTCGGTCGGCGTGACGTACTTGCCGATTCCCATCGGCGGCGTGATCACGCTGCTCTTCGTCGTCGAGCGCGTCACCATCGGGCCGCCGCCGCAGATGGCGGAATCCCCGGCCGCGGCGCATCCCATCGACTGATCGCCTCAGGGCCCGCGCATGGAAATACTGATCGTGCTCGGCTGCCTTATCGTGCTCTTCGCCCTCGGCGTGCCGATCGCCTACGCGCTGGGGCTGGCCGCGCTCGCAGGCGCCCTGTGGATCGACATCCCGCTCGAGGCGGTGATGCTGCAGATCTCCAGCGGCGTCAGCAAATTCGCCATGCTCACCATCCCGTTCTTCGTGCTGGCCGGCGCGATCATGGCCGAAGGCGGCATGGCGCGGCGTCTCGTGGCGTTCGCGGACGTGCTCGTGGGCTTCGCCCGTATCCGCGGCGGCCTCTCGGTGGTGAACGTGCTCGCCACCACGTTCTTGAGCGGCATCTCCGGCTCGTCCGTGGCGGACACCTCGGCGATCGGCTCGGTGATGATCCCGCAGATGGAGCGGGCGGGCTATCCCCGCGTCTTCGCCACCAACGTCACCATCACCGCCTCGGTCCAGGCGATCCTGGTGCCGCCCAGCCACAACGCGGTGATCTACTCGCTCGCGACGGGCGGCACGATCTCGATCATCGGCCTGTTCATGGCGGGCGTCGTCCCCGGCCTGCTGCTGGGCCTCGCCATCATGGCGCTGTGCGTCGCCATCGCCTATCGCGACGGTCACCCGCGCGGCCAGAGCGTACCGCTGCGCGTCGCCATCCGGATCGCCATCGACGCGCTTTGGGGCCTGATCACGCTCGGGATCATCCTCGGCGGCATCCTCGGCGGCATCTTCACCGCCATCGAGGCGGGCGCGGTCGCCTGCGTCTGGGCGTTCTTCGTCACCATGTTCATCTATCGCGACTATCGCTGGCGCGACCTGCCGGCGCTCATCCATCGCACGCTCCGCACCGTGGCGATGGTGATGACGCTGATCGCCTTTGCCGCCAGCGTCGGCTACGTCATGGCGCTGATGCAGGTGCCGGCCAAGGCCACCGCGTTCTTCCTGACGCTGTCGCACGACAAGAACGTGATCCTGTTGATGATCAACGCGCTGTTGATCGTGCTGGCCTGCCTCGTCGACATGGCGCCGCTGATCCTGATCTGCACGCCGATCCTGCTGCCGGTGGTGGTGAGCTTCGGCGTCGACCCCGTCCATTTCGGCATGATCATGCTGTTGAACCTCGGCATCGGCCTCTGCCATCCGCCGGTCGGCTCGATCCTGTTCGTCGGCTGCGCCGTCGGCCGCGTCACCATGGAGCAGGTGATGCGCACGATCTGGCCGTTCTACGCGGTCATGCTCACGGTCCTGATGCTGGTGACCTACTTCCCCGCCATCTCCCTCTGGCTGCCGCGCCAGCTCGGGCTTTAGCGGCTCCTGCGCCGGATGAAAAAGCCCCGCCGGCTTCCCGGCGGGGCTTTTGTCCGCGAGCGTGAGCGAAGCCGCGCTCAGACCGAGTAGTACATCAGGAACTCGATCGGGTGCGGCGTGTGCTCGAAGGCGTGGATCTCCTCGTATCTGAGCTCGATATAGGAGTCGATCAGGTCCTTGCTGAACACGTCGCCCTTGAGCAGGAAGGCGTGGTCGGCGCGCAAATTCTCGAGCGCCTCGCGCAAGGACCCGCACACCGTCGGGATGTCCTTGAGCTCCTCGGGCGGCAGGTCATAGAGGTTCTTGTCGATGGGATCGCCGGGATGGATGCGGTTCTGGATGCCGTCGAGCCCGGCCATGAGCATCGCGGTATATCCCAGATAGGGGTTCGCCGCCGGATCGGGGAAGCGCACCTCGACGCGCTTGGCCTTGGGGCTCGCCACGATGGGGATGCGGCAGGAGGCCGAGCGGTTGCGCGCCGAATAGGCCAGCAGCACCGGCGCCTCGAAGCCGGGGATGAGCCGCTTGTAGCTGTTGGTCGTCGGATTGGTAAGGGCGTTGACGGCCTTGGCGTGCTTGATGATGCCGCCGATGTAGTAGAGCGCCGTGTCGGACAGGTCGGCGTAGCCCGATCCCGCGAAGAGCGGCTTGTTGCCCTTCCACAGCGACTGGTGCACATGCATGCCCGAGCCGTTGTCGCCCTTGATCGGCTTCGGCATGAAGGTCGCCGTCTTGCCGTACTGGTGCGCGACGTTATGCACGACGTATTTGTAGATCTGCATGTGGTCGGCGCATTCGGTGAGCGTGCCGAACTCGAAGCCGAGCTCGGCCTGGCTCGGCGCCACCTCATGGTGGTGCTTCTCGACGCGCAAGCCCATCTCGGCCATCACCGAGAGCATCTCGGCGCGCATGTCGCTCTGGCCGTCGACCGGCGGTACCGGGAAATAGCCGCCCTTGATCGGCGGGCGGTGGCCGGTATTGCCGTCGGGGAATTTCTTGTCGCTGACGTAGGGCCCTTCGTCGCTGTCGATCTCGTACATGGCCCCGTTCATCCCGACCTTGTAGCGGACGTCGTCGAAGATGAAGAACTCGGCCTCGGGGCCGAAATAGGCCTTGTCGCCGATGCCGGTCGAGGCGAGGTATTGCTCGGCCTTCTTGGCGATGGAGCGCGGGTCGCGGCCATAGGGCTGGCCGGTCAGGGGTTCGTGGGTGTCGCAGAAGATGATGAGCGAGGTCTGCGCCGCAAACGGATCGAGCACCGCCGTGGCGCAATCCGGCTTCAGCAGCATGTCGCTTTCGTTGATGGCCTTCCAGCCGGCGATCGAGGAGCCGTCGAACATCACGCCTTCGGCGAGGAAATCCTCGGTGATGGTGCGGATGTGATGCGCCAAGTGCTGCCACTTGCCGCGCGGATCGGTGAAGCGGAAGTCGACGTATTTGACGTCGTGCTCCTTGATCATGTTCATGACTTTTTGAATGTCTGACATTGTCTCCGTTCCCGTAGTTGGACTGGTCCCCTTGGCCGCCGGCCGGCGGCTGCGCGGTGTTGCGGGTGTCTTTCCCCCTTTAGATCGCGTCCTTGCCTTTCTCTCCGGTGCGGATGCGAAGCGCCTCGTCGATGGTGCTGACGAAAATCTTGCCATCGCCGATGCGGCCGGTATGGGCAGCCTGCTGGATCGCCTCGACGGCGCGCTCGACCATCGAATCCTCCATCACCACCTCGATCTTCACCTTGGGTAGGAAGTCGACGACATATTCGGCGCCGCGATAGAGCTCGGTGTGGCCCTTCTGCCGGCCGAAGCCCTTGGCTTCGGTCACGGTGATGCCCTGGATCCCGACCTCGTGGAGCGCCTCCTTCACCTCGTCGAGCTTGAAGGGCTTGATGATCGCCTCAACCTTCTTCATGGGTCCCGCCTTGCCGCCGTCACAAGAGGCCCGGCGCCAACCGCCAAGCTCTCCGCGCAATATCAAGCATGAGCCGTGCCACCAGCTACGCCGCGGCCAGCCGAAAGCTAGCTCGAATCGTGCTGCACGCAAACAGGCTTTTCTGCCTAATATGTGATCAATGCGCCCATTGGCTGGGCAGCGGCCCGGCCGCGATGCGGCCAGGCGGTCCGACGCTCGAAGCGGAGCGTCTCTTAGTGGACGACGTCGTTCTGGGCGAGGTGGAGGATCGCGGCGATCTCGGTCTCCCAATCGCCGGAGGCGCCGGCCGCCGCTTGGCTGGTGTGCTTTTGGGCGGCGATGGCCGCGCCAAAGACCTCCGCCACCTCGGCCTTGGTGAGGCGCCCGCGCCGGACGAGGAAGGCCAGGAGCTGGGTGGTCAGGGTCAAATTGGCGCTGGCGATAGCGGCGGGGTGGACCTGCAGGCCGCGCCAGCTGATCTTCGTGTCGGTGCTCTCGGCCATCGTGTCGCTCCTGGACGGGGGTAGGCTCGGCACAAGATAGCCGCACGATGTTAACCGATCCTTCCTCCCCGCGTGAAAGGTCAGGCCTTGCCGAAGCCGCCGCGGCTGTTGCCCTGACGCTCGAGCCATGCCTTGATGCGGGCGATCGCCTCCTCGAGCGCGGGCAGGCTTGCCGCATAGGAGAAGCGCAGATAGCCGTCGCCGAAGGCGCCGAAGCTGGTGCCGGAGATGGTGGCGACCCCGGTCTCGTCGAGGAGGCGCGACTGCAGCGTGCGGCTGTCGAAGCCCGTGCCGGCGATGTTGGGGAAGGCATAGAAGGCGCCGCCCGGCACGGCGCAGCGGAAGCCGGGCAGCGCGTTCAGGGCCTTGATGATCATCTGCCGGCGCTCGGCAAAGGCGGCGACCATGCGCAGGGAGGGCTCGCGCGGCCCGGTCAATGCTGCAATTCCCGCATATTGCGCGGCGGCGTTGACGCAGGAATGGCAGTTGATGGCGAGCCGCTCGGCGGCGGCGAAGATCGCCTTGGGCCACACGCTGTAGCCGAGCCGCCAGCCCGTCATCGCATAGGTCTTGCTCCAGCCGTCGAGCAGGATGACGCGGTCGCGCAGCGACGGGTAGGTCAGGAGACTGACGTGCTCGGCGCCGTCATAGATCATCTCGCCGTAGATCTCGTCGGTCATCACCGCGACATGGGGATGGCGCTCGAGCCCGGCGACGAGCTTGTCGATCTCGCTCTTGGGCACGACGCCGCCGGTCGGGTTGGCGGGGCTGTTGAGGATGATGAGCCGCGTCTTCGCGGTGATCTTCGCCACCACCTCGTCGGCGTTGAAGGAGAAACCCTTGGCCTCATAGAGCGGCATCGGCACCGGCGTGGCGCCGGAGAAGCGGATGACGCTCTCGTAGATGGGAAAGCCGGGATTGGGATAGATGATCTCGGCGCCGGGCTCGCCGAACATCATCACCGCGAAAAACATGGTCACCTTGCCGCCCGGGACGATCAGCACCTGGTCGGGCGAGACGGTGACGCGGTGGCGGCGGTGCAGGTCGGCGGCCACCGCCTCGCGCAGCGGCAGGATGCCGTTGGCGGGCGTGTAGCCGTGATGCCCGTCGGCGAGCGCCTTGCGCCCGGCCTCGACGATATGCGCAGGCGTGGCGAAATCGGGTTGGCCGATGCCGAGATTGATGATCGAGCGCCCCTCGGCCTCGAGCGCCTTGGCGCGCCCCAGCACCTCGAAGGCGGATTCGGTGCCGAGAAGGGCCATGCGGCCGGACAGCGTGAGCATGAAAGGGGCGCCTCGTTCCCGTGTTCGACCGCCCCTATATCGCCGAAGCCGGGTCCGGGAACAATGCCTAACCGCGGCACCCCCGGCGCAGGCGCAGGCGCTTCAGGCGTTCGACCCGTCCGGCCGGTAGAGCACGGTGAGGGCGACGAGGATGTCGACAGTGGCGCCATCCCGGGCGAGCGGCAGCAGCAGGTTCTCGATCTCGCCGAAATCGCGGTGCACCCACAGCCGCGGCTTGCCCTTGCGCCATTCGGGCCGCTTCTGCTCCGCCGCCTGCCGATAGCGCTCGAGGAATGTGGCGTCGTTGCCGAGATGAGGATGTGCCTCATCGAGCCACTGGCCGGTCACCTCGCGCCCGACCGCCTCGACGATTCCCGTGCCGACCAGCCGGTAGCGCAGCCGAAATGGGCTGTGCTGCACGTCGAGCAGCCAAATGCCCGGCAGCAGCTCGGGGATGTCGACCGGGTCGAAATGCCGCCGCCCCGGCAAACCGCCGGCGGCGGGATGGATCGACAGCCAGTAGCGGTAAAGCCGCGCGATGCGCGGGTGCCAGCGCGCCGTGTCGAGGAGTGCCGCCGGCTTCATCCTCACGCCCGGGCCGCCAGGCGCCGGAGCTGATCGGGCGCGTCGCGCAGCAACGCGCGGCAGGGCACCTCGACGCAGCGGTAGATGAGCACCCCCGTGGCGAGGGCAAGGGCGACCGTCAGCGCGCGCAGCCCGCCAAGGCCTAAGGCGGGACCGAGCGATGTGGTCGAGAGCGTCACCGCGGCGGAGAACGCGAAGGTCTGCCCCAGATAGACCGAGTATGAGATGTCGCCCAACCAGCGCAAGGGGCGGGCGTTGAGCAGTCGCGCCGCGATTCCGGTGTTGCGCACCGCCGTAAGGAGCAGCAGCGGGAACAGTGCGACGATGAGGCCGTCATTGGGCAGGAACTCGAGAGCGACGGCGAGGGCCGCCGCGACGGCGAGGAAAGCCGAGTCGCCCTGCCAGATCCGCATGGCGGCGCCGTCGCTGAAGGCGCGGTAGGTAATGACGCCCGCCACGAACTCCGGCAGCGCGCGCGCGAGCGCGCCCCAGCCGTCGCCGATCGTCCTGAGCTCGCCGAAGACGCCGACGATGAGGAGATCGAGGGCAATCAGCAGCGCGACATAGATTGCCGCGGCGACCCGCGCGTCGCAGCGCCACAGCCGGCCTGCCATCAATGGGAAGAGAAGATAGGCGTACCATTCGGCGGCCAGCGACCACGAGGGCTGGTTGATCGCCCCGATGGGCCAGGGCACGTGCAGCAGCAGGAGATTGGCGATCACCGTGACCGGCGAGAAAGCCGTCGGGGCCGAGGCGACGAGGATCGCGGTGACGAAAAGGTGCACGGGATAGATGCGGGCGACACGCGCCCAGAGAAAGGCGGCGGCGGAGCGCCATGAGGTTTCCGCCAGAAAGATGCGGATATAAACATGGGTCAGGACGAAGCCGCTGAGCACGAAGAAGAGATCGACCCCCAAATACCCGCGAAGAAATGACGCGGGCAAGCTCAGGTCGCCGCTGTTGCGCCCCAAGTGGAACATCAGGACAAATAGCGCCGCGAGGCCGCGCAGGGGTGTCAGGGATTGCAGGTGCCGCATTTGGCGGCAACCATGGCAGGAATATCTTAACTATCGGTGCATCGTCCGCGCTGCCCGGCGCCCGCCCAGCGGCGCCGCATTCATCCTACGGCGTGGCGGATTAATTTGGGGCGAGTGACCGGGCTCGAACCGGCGACATCCAGAATCACAATCTGGCGCTCTAACCAACTGAGCTACACCCGCCACCGAGGGCGGTGCTACAGCCTCCGTGCGGCAGCGTCAAGCACAGCCGCGGCGCGCGACGGCGTGGCGCTGCTCGGCGTCAGTTGAGCATGCGCCAGGTGCCGTCGGGCTGCAGGCAGGCGGTGCCGTAGCCCGGCTGCCACTGGCCGTCGACCTGCACGGTCGTCTGGTATTCGCGGCAGGTCCGTCCGCTGCCGTCTTGATAGGCCGGCGAGGCGGGCGCGGCGGGCAGCGGCTGGACCGTGCCGTAGCCCGGCGGAGGCGCGTAGACGACAGGTGGCGGGTAGTAATAGGCGGGCGGGTAGTAATAAGGCGGCGGGTAGTAATAGGGCGGCGCCCAAGCGTTGAAGCCGAAGAACACTCGGCCGCCGCCACGCGCCGAGGCCGGCGCAGCGGTCAGCGCGACGCCGGCCGCCGCGGCGAGAATGCCGCACAGCACCGGCCGCATGAGCTTGGCTCCGACGTAGCGGGTCGACATGGCTGTCCTCCAAGGGATCATCGGCACCCTGAGCCCGTATGACCGATATATGGGGGCGCCGGGCGATCTGCATCCGATAACGGACAAGGGCGGGCTGTGCATCCCGCGGCGGCAAGCTAGACTCGCTTCCATGCGTGCCGACGAATACGCGCTCCTGACCCCGGCGGAGATGGCCGAGGCCGATCGCGCCGCGATCGCCGCCGGCAGTTCCGGCATCGAGCTTATGGAGAAGGCGGGGCGCGCCGTCGCGGCCGCGGTCGCCGAGCGCTGGTCGCCGCGCCCGGTCGCTGTGCTGTGCGGCCCGGGCAACAATGGCGGCGACGGCTTCGTGGCCGCGCGCCGCCTGGCCGCCGCGGGCTGGCCGGTGCGCCTCGGCCTCCTCGGCGAGGTCGGGCGGCTCACCGGCGAGGCGGCGCACCACGCCCTGCTGTGGCGCGGCGCGGTCGAGCCGTTGACGCCGCATCTGCTCGACGGCGCCGGCCTTGCCATCGACGCCATCTTCGGCGCCGGCTTGTCGCGGCCGGTCGACGGCGCGGCCCGCACCGTGATCGAGGCGCTCGCCGCGAGCAGGCTCGCCAGCGTGGCGGTCGACGTGCCGAGCGGGCTGGACGGCGCCACCGGCGAGGTCAGGGGCGCCGCCGCGCCCGCTTCGGTCACCGTGACGTTCTTCCGCAAGAAGCCCGGGCATCTGCTGCTGCCGGGCCGCATGCTCTGCGGCGAGACCATGCTCGCCGATATCGGCATTCCCGCTTCCGTGCTGGAGCGCATCGCGCCCAAGACCCGCGAGAACGCGCCGGCGCTGTGGCTCGAGGCCTATCCCTGGCCGCGGCTCGACACGCATAAATACCGGCGCGGCCACGCGCTGGTCGCCGGCGGCGCGGTGATGACCGGCGCGGCGCGGCTGGCCGCGCGCGCCGCCGCGCGCATCGGCGCCGGCCTCGTCACGGTCGCCGCGCCCGCCGCGGTCTGGCCGGTTTACGCCGCCGCGCTCACTGGCGTGATCGTCCGTCCGCTGGCGCGCGCGGAAGACTTCCCGGCGCTGCTCGCCGACGAACGGCGCAATGCGATCCTGCTCGGGCCGGGCGGCGGCACCGGCGAGGCGATGCGGCACAATGTGCTCACGGCGCTGGCGACCCGGCGAGCGGTCGTGCTCGACGCCGACGCGCTCACCGTCTTCGCCGACCGGCGCGACGCGCTCTTCGCGGCGATCGCCGGTCCGTGCGTGATGACGCCGCATGACGGCGAGTTCGCGCGGCTTTTCGCCATCGCCGGCGACAAGCTCTCGCGCGCCCGCGCGGCGGCGGCCCAGAGCGGCGCGGTGGTGCTGCTCAAGGGCGGCGATACCGTGGTCGCTGCGCCGGACGGCCGTGCCGTGGTCAACGCCAACGCGCCGCCCGACCTTGCCACCGCCGGGAGCGGCGACGTGCTCGCCGGGCTGGTCACGGGGCTCATGGCGCAAGGGCTCGATCCGTTCCACGCGGCGGCGGCGGCGTGCTGGATCCATGGCGATGCGGCGACCGCTTTCGGCCCCGGTCTTGTCGCCGAGGACATCATCGAGAGCGTGCCCGTGGCCCTGCGCCGGCTCAAAGGGATGAGCGCGCCCACCCCTTTGGCCTAAGCGCGCGCTCGGCGCTTGCCAGCGTCGGAGAGGGCCTGTATCCCGGGCGCCATGAGCGAACGCAGCAGCAGCTTCCTTGACGGCGTGGTCGAGCGCACGCTCGGCAATCTGCGCTCGCTGCGCACGGCGTGGCGCGATATCGCCAGCTCGGCGCGCGGCGTGCTCAGCGGCGCGCCGCGCCCGGAGCTGTCGCGCGACGACGCGGAGCATTTGCGCGAGCAGCTGCGCGCCTGCCTCGAGGCACGCGGCGGCGCCGTGTCGGCGCGGGCACGCGCCGCCGATTTGGGCCGGACCTATCTCGCCCTCAACGCCACCGGGCGCGAGCGCTTCCTGCGCCTTCTCGCCGAGGAATTCGATGTCGACCATGCCGCCGTCGGCGAGCTCAGCGAGCGCCTCATGCGCACCGGCGGCGAGAGCCCCCGGCGCAAGGTCGAACGCGAGCTGCGCGCGGCGCTCGAGCCGCCGCGCGTCACGCTGCTTACGCAATTCAACGCGCTGCCCGAAGGCGTCAAGTTCCTCGTCGACATGCGCGCCGAGCTGATGACGATGGCGCGGCGCGATCCGGTGCTCGCCGGGCTCGAGCTCGACCTCAAGGCGCTGCTCGCGAGCTGGTTCGATGTCGGTTTCCTCGCGCTGACGCGGATCACCTGGGATGCGCCCGCGGCACTCCTGGAGAAGCTCATCGTCTATGAGGCCGTGCACGAGATCCGCAGCTGGACCGACCTCAAGAACCGGCTCGAGGCCGACCGGCGCTGCTTCGGCTATTTCCACCCGCGCATGCCCGAAGAGCCGCTCATCTTCGTCGAGGTGGCGCTGGTGCAGGGCATGTCGGACAACGTGCAGTCGCTGCTCGACGAGGCCGCGCCGGTCGGCGATCCCGTCGCCGCCGACACCGCCATCTTCTACTCGATCTCCAATTGCCAGCGCGGCCTCGCCGGCATCAGCCTCGGCGATTTCCTGATCAAGCGGGTGGTCGACAATCTCGCTGCCGAGCTGCCGCAGGTCAGGACCTACGCGACGCTCTCGCCCATCCCGGGCTTCCGCACCTGGCTCGACCAGCGCATCACCGAGGAAGGGAGCGATCTGCTCACCGCCAACGAGCAAAAGGCGCTGCGGCAGCAGCTCCCCGGCGAGCTTGCGGGGCTCGGCCTCGGCATCCTCCTGGGACGCCCGCGGTGGTACGCCGACGAGAAGCTCGCTTCGGCGCTGCGCGGCCCGCTGTTGCGGCTGTGCGGCCGCTATCTCTTGCTCGAGAAATCCGCGAAGGGCCGCGCCCTCGACCCGGTGGCGCATTTCCATCTGACCAACGGCGCACGCATGGAGCGGCTCAACTGGCTCGCCGATCTCTCGCCCAAGGGGATTCAGCAATCGGCGGGAATTATGATCAATTATCTTTATCGCCTGGCGGAGATCGAAGACAATCACGAGGCCTATACGGGCGAGGGCCGCATCGCCGCCTCTCTCGCGATCAGTCGGCCGGCCAAGGGATGAGCTTGTCGGCGGCCGTGAGCATCGCCGCTGATGGCCGACGTTTCTCCGCTAAAACTTGATTCGTTTCCCGCGCGATAGGTGCTTGTTTTTCGCTTCTGATTAACTTTTGCCCGATAGCTTGCTGAATGTTGCTCGTACACATTCGCAAGGCACAGCGATGTTGTCATTAAACATATTCAGCAACCTGTTCGGCGGACGCGATTTTATGAGCCGTTCTCGCGGACGTTCGGAAGCTCCGGCTGACATCCAGCCGGGCAACCGCTATAGCCGCCGGCGTCGCGACAACGTGACCGAGACCGCGACGGTGCTCGAGCTCCGGCCCGATCCCTTCGGCATCCCGCATGTGCGCTTCACGCTCGCCTTCGAGCAGCCCTCGCTCGGCTGCGTCAACGAGTGTCTGCGCGTGCTGGCGCTGACGAGCTTCATCGAGAATTACCAAGAGCGGATCGCCTGAGCTCTTCTTCCGAGTGATGCCGGCCTCTCGCTGAGGGAGGTTCTCCGCATCGCGGCTTCCTGTCTATAATGCGCGTCATACCACTGCCCCGTTCCGGAGGCCGGTATGGCCGCGTCCTCTTCCCGTACGACACCTTCGCCTTCCGCTGCCGTCCAGCCGCTGGGCGAGCCGGACCGCTTGGCGCTCCTCAAGGCGCTGGAGCGCAAGGTGCTGTGGCTCTCGTCCTGGATGATCCACAACGCCAACCACCTGCGGCCGAGCCGCGACGGGCTCAAGGTCGGCGGGCACCAGGCCTCGAGCGCCTCGGTCGTGACCTTGATGACGGCGCTCTATCTCGACGTGCTGCGGCCGGCGGACCGCATTGCGGTGAAGCCCCATGCGAGCCCCGTCTACCATGCCATCCAGTACCTGCTGGGGCGCCAGTCGCTCGACAAGCTGAAGGCCTTTCGCGCGCTCGGCGGCGCCCAATCCTATCCCTCGCGCACCAAGGACAACGCGGACGTCGATTTCTCGACGGGCTCGGTCGGGCTCGGCGTCGCGGTCACCAGCTTTGCCGCCCTGGCGCAGGATTATGTGCGGCTCAAGGGACTCACGCCGGAGACGCTGCCGGTGGGACGGATGGTGGCGATCGTCGGCGACGCCGAGCTCGACGAGGGCAACGTCTTCGAGGCGATGCTCGAAGGGTGGAAGCACGATGTGCGCAATCTGTGGTGGGTGATCGACTACAATCGCCAGAGCCTGGACGCGGTGGTGAGCGACCGACTGTTCGGCCGCATCGATGCCCTGTTCAGCACCATGGGCTGGCGGGTCGTCACGCTCAAATACGGCAAGCAGCTCGAGGCGGCCTTTGCCGGGCCCGATGGCGGAGCGCTGCGCGAATGGATCGATGCCTGCCCCAACTCGCTCTACTCGGCGCTGGTCTTCAAGGGCGGCGAAGGCTGGCGCAAGCATCTCGAAGGCGATCTCGGGCATCTGCCGGGTATCCGCGCCTTCCTCGACGCGCATGACGATCAGCGCCTGCAGGCCGTGATGACCAATCTCGCCGGGCACGACATGCAAACCGTGCTCGAGGCCTTCCACGCCATCGACGACGACCTGCCGACCTGCTTCATCGCCTACACCATCAAGGGCTTCGGCCTGCCTTTCGCCGGGCACAAGGACAACCACGCCGGGCTCATGAACGAGGAGCAGATGGCGACATTCCAGCGCGCCATGGCGGTGCCCGCGGGCGACGAATGGGAGCGCTTCGCCGGCCTGCCCGTGTCCGTCGAGGCGCTCGAGCGCTTCCTTGCCGCCGTTCCCTTCGTGGCGCAGCGCGGGCGACGCCTCATGGCTTCGCCGGTCGCGGTGCCGGAGGCGCTGCCGCTGCCGCAGGGCGCGCGCCTGTCGACGCAGGAAGGATTCGGCCGCATCCTCAACGATCTTGCCGGCGGCGACAGCGATCTCGCCCGCCGCATCGTCACGTGCTCGCCCGACGTCACCGTCTCGACCAATCTCGGCGGCTGGGTCAACCGCCGCGGCGTGTTCGACCGGCGCGAGCGCGCCGATGTCTTCCGCGACGAGAAGGTGATCTCGGCGCAGCGCTGGCAGATGTCGCCGCACGGGCAGCACATCGAGCTCGGCATCGCCGAGCACAACCTCTTCCTGCTGCTCGCCGCGCTCGGGCTTTCCGCGCCGCTGTTCGGCGCGCGGCTGCTGCCGATCGGCACGCTCTACGACCCCTTCATCAATCGCGGGCTCGATGCGCTCAACTACGCCTGCTACCAGGACGCGCGCTTCATGGTGGTGGCGACGCCGTCCGGCATCACGCTGGCGCCCGAAGGCGGCGCGCATCAGTCGATCGGCACGCCGCTCATCGGCCTGGCGCAGGACGGGCTTGCCGCCTTCGAGCCGGGCTTCGTCGACGAGCTTGCCGTGCTGATGCGCTGGAGCTTCGACCATCTCCAGGCCGAGGATGGCGGCTCGGTCTATCTGCGTCTCTCCACGCTGCCCGTCGCGCAGCCGCGGCGCGCGATGACCGGCGAACTCGCGGCCGACATCGTCGCCGGCGGCTATTGGCTGAAGCCGCCGCAGCCCGGCGCCGAGCTCGCCATCGCCTATGCCGGCGCGGTGGCACCCGAGGCGCTCGCGGCGTTCGAGATCCTGCTCGAGGATATTCCCGGCGCCGGCCTTCTCGCGGTCACCTCGGCCGATCGGCTCCATGCCGGCTGGCTCGAGGGATTGCGCGGCGGCGAGACGAGCCAGGTGGCGCGGCTGCTTGCGCCGCTCGCTGAGGATGCGGCGCTCGTCACCCTCATCGACGGCCATCCGGCGACGCTGTCCTGGCTCGGCGCCGTGGCGCGGCATCGTGTCTATCCGCTGGGCGTCGAGCATTTCGGCCAGTCGGGCGATCTGCCCGACCTTTATCGCGTCTATCGCCTCGACGCCGACGCCATCCTCGATGCGGCAGCGCGGGCCTGCCTGGCGCGATGGAGGAGCGGCGAGGGATGACGCGGTGCAATTGACCTTCACCCTGCTGCTGGCTCTGTTGGTGACGCTCGGGCTGGTCGCCGGTGCGGCTTTCGGTGTGCAGGCGCTTCTGCCGCTGCTGCTCTCCCCAGATGCCCTGCCATACCTGCCGCCCTGGCTCGTCTTCGCCGTGTGGCTGCCGCTGGTCGGACTGTTCCTCTACCACCTCTACCGCCGCTTCAGAGCGGGACGATCGCCACGGCCGCAAAGCTGAGGGCCTGCACGGGTCCGCGGGACGACACCGCCACGCCCGCCTGTTCCACTGCCCCCTTCGCTATGCTATGAACCCGCCTTCGTCGGCGGAGCGCGTTGCAGGGCCGCTTCGCCGCCGTCGGGCGGGCGTGGCGGAATTGGTAGACGCACTGGATTTAGGTTCCAGCGACGCAAGTCGTGGGGGTTCAAATCCCTCCGCCCGCACCATGGGGCATCCTGACCATCGCGCGGCGTGCGGCCGGGCGGAGCACGCTTAACCAGGCACGAGGGCCATGCAGATCACCGAGACCAATGCCGAAGGGCTCAAGCACGAGTTCAAGGTGACCATCGGCGCCGACGATATCGCGCGGCGCGTCGAGACCCGGCTGCATGAGATCGGCCGCCAGGTGCGGCTCCCCGGCTTCCGCCCCGGCAAGGTGCCGCTCACCGTGCTGAGGAAGCGGTACGGCTCGTCGGTCATGGGCGAGGTCATCGAGCGCGCCGTCAACGACAGCTCGAGCGAGGCGATGCGCGAGCACAAGCTGCGGCCGGCGCTGCAGCCCAAGGTCGAGATCGTCTCGTTCAACGAGGGCAAGGATCTCGAATACAAGCTCGCCGTCGAGGTGCTGCCCGAATTCGTGCCGATGGATTTCGCCGAGCTCAAGCTCGAGCGGCTGCGGCCCGAGGTGCCCGACCAGGAGATCGACGCCGCGCTCGAGCGCATGGCGAAGCAGCAGCGCAAGGACGAGCCGGTCGACCGCGCCGGCGCGGTCGGCGACGTCGCGGTGATCGACTTCGTCGGCTCGATCGATGGCACGGAATTCCCCGGCGGCAGCGCCAAGGGCCATCGCCTCGAGCTCGGCTCCGGCAGTTTCATCCCCGGCTTCGAGGAGCAGCTGCTGGGCGCCAAGCCCGGCGAGCACCGCGACGTGACCGTCAATTTCCCCGCCGATTACGGCGCCCAGGACCTCGCCGGCAAGACGGCGCGTTTCGCCGTCGACGTCAAGGAGGTGCGCGGCCTCCTGCCGCAGCCGATCGATGATTCGCTCGCCGAGGCGGTGGGCATGGAGAACCTGCCGTCGCTGCGCGACGCCTTGCGCAGGCAGATCGAGCGCGACTACGCCGGCATCGCGCAGCAGCGGTTGAAGCGCCAGCTGCTCGACCGCCTCGCCGAGCGCCACGAGTTTCCGGTGCCTCAGGGCATGGTGGACATCG
>Ga0073928_10005098_pt1 | contig 18695 bp, 19 predicted proteins | sample PaiPotPPA55metaG_FD_76969 | JGI IMG/M metagenome (GOLD analysis project Ga0073928, IMG submission 76969) | Iron sulfur acid spring bacterial and archeal communities from Banff, Canada, to study Microbial Dark Matter (Phase II) - Paint Pots PPA... ... | reverse complement strand
GATGAGTGACCACCTCTTGGTCAATCCCAAGCAGTCCACCGGAATGGCCCGTGCGCAACAGCACGGGCCATTCTGTTTCTGCGCTCCGTAGATTGACAAGTAAATCCATTCCAGTATTATTCGTTGGCGATGTCGACCATTGACCCCGAAAGAGAGCTCCGACGACTAGCTGAGGTTTATTCGAATCAGACGGATGACGAATTACTTCAATCCGCTCAGAACCGTTCTGCGCTCACTGATATTGCCCAGCGTGCGTTAGACGACGAACTGCATCGTCGAAAATTAATTCCGTCAGCAGCCACCTCAAGCGACGAAGTCGAGTACCGCGAAATGGTTACGATTGCCAAGTATAGAGACCTGCCTGAAGCCCTGCTGGCGCAAGGCAATCTAAATTCCAGCGGAATTGAAACCGTATTGTTGGACGAGAATTTAGTACGTTTGGACTGGCTATGGTCCAATGCCGTGGGAGGCATCAAACTCCAAGTCAAGTCTGAAGATGCGGCCGAAGCAACGGAAATCCTCAATGAACCTATTCCTGAAACGATTGAGTTCGGGGGCACGGGGACTATCGCCAGCCGGAATGCCCCAAGTGCAAATCGTTGGATGTAACTTTTCAAGAAATTTACAAAACCCGTCGCCTACGGAAGTTTGTGGGTCGGTATTCCACTGCCAGTCCATAGAAAAGCCTGGAAATGCCGCGCCTGCGGCAACGAGTGGGAAGATAGCAATCCCGCAGAAACCGGTGAGCCCTAAGACAATTGTTTAGAACTGCACTAGTGGGGAAAAGCTAAGCAGCCAGCGCTGCTTCCACAGCTTCGACCAGCCCTTTTGAATCTGGCTTGGAAACTACCTGCTTGATCCCAGCGGATAAGACTTCGCGCTTCAGGAATTGGTCTCCCGCGAAATTAGAGAACATAATTAGCGCAGTCGATGGCACTACTCGGGTCAGTATCTTAGCGGTCTCCAAACCGTCCATTCCAGGCATCGACATATCCAGAACGATTGCATCCGGCTTCAGTTGCTGCGCTTTCTCAATTCCATCTCTTCCGTCGATCGCCTCTCCACAAACTCTCAATGAAGACTTCGAATCAAACAGGCGACGCAGTGCCCGTCTTATGTCAGGGCTATCGTCGACGATGAGAATAGAATTTGCCAACACACATCCTTACGATTCATTCACCCTACTTTTACCATGCGCTTGGCCGGTAAAACCTTTCAATAAGGTGATAAGGGTATTCCTAACAACAAATGGGCGAGGTTTGCCTATGACAATCAGGTACAGACTAATGTATTTTCCCTATCACCACATGGCGCTTACTAAGGGTCGGGTGTTCGATGTCGGACAGAGCACTTTTTCTGCCGTCTCCTAAGCCATTGAAAACACAACTATATTTCCGTTTGAGTTCGAGTTTCATTGTGATATTTCTTTTTTGAGCTTAACGTAGATGTTAGGTAGCTCGGTCAGGGTAGTCGAGTACGGAGGAATGACAAGTGGCAAGCCGCGATACCATTCCATTTCCACAAGATGACGGCAGGCGCTCCCAACAGAGCTCACACATGTTTGGACAGTCCACGTTCGCGACAAAGTTGCTCGAGGCCATGGAAGAAGCCGTCATTGCGACCGACCCTGCAGGGAATATCGTTTACTGGAATCCATTTGCGGAGGAGTTGTACGGCTGGTCAGCGGACGAAGTCATCGGACGAAGCATCGTCGAAATTACAGTTCCCCCGGAAGCCGAACTCGCTGCCACAGAAATCATGGCACTCCTCAGATCTGGCGAGAGCTGGAGCGGAGAATTTAAGGTGTTGCGAAAAGACGGCACGGTAGTTGTGGCTTCGGTGACCGACTCTCCTGTCTTCGACGAAGCCGGCACCTTGATCGGGATCGTTGGCGTGAGCCACGACGTTAGCGAGCGAAAACAAACGGAAGCGGCCTATCAAAAGATACGCGAGGAACTCGAGTCGCGCGTCCAACAGCGGACTGCGGAACTCAACGCCGCGACTGAAAACCTCCGCCAACTCTCGGCCCGTCTGCTGCAAATGCAGGACGAAGAACGCCGCCGTATTGCCCGCGAGTTGCATGACAGCGTAGGTCAACTGCTCGCAGCCATCAGCATGAATAGCTCAGTTCTGGAGCGGGAGTCTTCAAGGTTGAGCCCGCAAGGCGCAAACGCGCTTCAGGAAAATTCGCTGCTGGTAAATCAAATCAATGTGGAAATTCGTACCATCTCCCATCTGCTGCACCCGCCCCTGCTCGACGAAGCAGGCCTTGGCTCAGCGCTTCGCTGGTTCGTGGACGGTTTTTCCGAGCGCAGTCAGATCAAAGCGAGTTTGGAACTGCCTTCCGATTTGGGACGTCTTTCCCCGGAGCTCGAAATTTCAATTTTCCGGATAGTGCAGGAGTGTCTGACCAATATCCATAGACATTCAGGCAGTCCGTCCGCTGAAGTTCGCATCCTTCAACACGACGGAGAAGTAAAACTTCAGATTAGAGATCAGGGCAAGGGCATTCCAGACGGAAAGAAATCAGTGCTCAAATCCTCGGACGGCACCGGCGTCGGCTTCCGCGGCATGAGAGAGCGCCTGAGACAATTAGGCGGAATTCTGGACATAGAGTCCGACGGAAATGGAACGGTGGTCACGGCCACTCTCCCGCGGCGATAGCGCTCAATTCTTCTGGCTTTGAATCCAATTTGCCCGTGTGGGTGGCGACGGCGGCCACATTCGCTTTCCGTTTCTCCTTAAGATATGATCCGGCCTGGTTAGGCCTCTTCTGGGCCTTGGGGTGCGCATGATCGGCCCTTTGTCTCGTTTTGTCCCCTCGGTTTGCCTCTGCCTGTGGTTTCTCTTATCAACACTGGTTGCTGAGGATGTGAAACTGCGCGAAGAGGCCGTCCGCCTTTTAGAGCGGGCGAACCAAGTTAGCCTGCCCGGCACGATTCCGAACTACGAGCAGGTCGTCACCTTCCGCGTGCATTATCTCGATGGCGGCGTCAAAGAGGGATCGTACTCGCGAACGGGCGCAGGTGCTGCTGGTTACCGCGAAGAAGAAACCTTCGGCGACTATCACGCTATATCAGTCCGCTCAGGCAATCGCATGTCTTCCACTGTCGGCTGGGGAGAGCCTCCAGAGCTGCGCGAACTGCGGGAGCAGTTACCAGTTCTTCTCGGGCGCTTTGACGAACAGGACATCATCCGCTCCATCGACGCCACCACTGTGCTGGGCCGTTCTGCCGAATGCATTCTGTTCGACTCCCAGTTCGGCAGCACGTTGCAACACAATCAAGTCTGCGTGGACGCGGAAACGGGCACTTTGTTGAATTGGCAGCTGGGAGACGAGACGGTTGAAAACCTCGACTTCTTTAAAGTTGGCAACCTTTGGGAGCCGGCGCGGATCACCCGAAGCCTGCATGGCGCGTTGCGCATGGAGATCGAGCAAAAGATATCCATGAACGAAGGTCCGGTGGATCCCAATATTTTTACACCGCCCACATCCCATTGGAACAAGCTGTTCCAATGCCAGACCTGGCGTCGCGCCATCGCGATCTCAACTCCTCAGCCGTCACCGGGGAACTTGGGAACAGACACCGTGGACGTAATTGTGACCGGCATGATCCGCGAAAGTGGCAAAACCGAAGCCCTGAAGATTCAAAGCTCCCAGCGCCCCGATCTAGACCCCGAGGCCTTGAGCACGGTCTCCAAGTGGACGTTCCAGCCCATGATGTGCAACGACAAGTTGGCAACGCAGGGAACCGACTTCGTGGTTCACTTCCAGGGCAGATGAAGTGGGCTGACCGATCTTTTTGAGTCTCGGTCTTTAGTGTGATTGATCTCGCACACGTCTGCAAAGATTTTCAAGTAGACGAACGTGCAGCTGGAGAATTTGCGATCTTCGGCACTCACCCCCCTAGCGAAGCAGACAAAATGACAGCTCCCATTTCATCCGGCTACACTTTCTGGGGAACCGCAAGGCTAGCTACGTTCGAACGGTTACGCAGCTCTGGATCGAATACTTTGTGTGTCTTTCTCTTCTAATGCTTGGTTTAGTTGTTCGATTAAATGCGTGAACTTTTGAGAATCCTGCTCTACGCTTGCTGCTTGAGCTATTTCTTGCCATGTGGTGGGAACGGCCATTGGGAGCCCCTTTTAAGATGCCCTACCACATTACCTGTAGCGTCCGTTTAATGTCTGAGCAATACAGCCCACAAACCTACGGTATTTTCTGGTTAGTCGAGTACATTGCCATCCGTCGCCTCCTTGGCGGTTTCATGGTTTGCGAGACTTCTCTTCCACGGCCTCGGCCGCAGAAAGTTTCCGGTCTCGATGTGGCTCGGTGCGCCGTGCACCCCTATGGAGTTGGCACGCTTCTTCGATCGCTGCGCCACAAGTAGGACAAGGCACGGAGAATGTCTGTTTCAGGGTGAGTTCCTTAGTTTTCACCCCGACATGATGCAACGTTTCCCCATCTGGGAATGCTCAATAGTGCTCATTTTCAACACGTTATCCAAAGCGGCGGGTTTTCACTGGAGGCCGCCATTTCTTTCCGATTGTGAGCAAAAGTGAACATCTTTACATGCCCACGATTCAGTTACCATCCTAAAGAGTGTACTTCCGTCAGGAGAAGCATTTGTTGACACCCGCCCTGCCGGCCAAAAAAACCCGCGACTTCGACCCAAAGCAATTCCTTGCCACTATCGGCGAGGGTAGGAAAGTCGTGACCTTTCCTAAGAAACAGACAATCTTCACGCAGGGGGACGCGGCTGACTCAGTCTTCTACATCCAGGAAGGCAAGGTTAAACTCACTGTCATATCCCAGATTGGGAAGGAAGCAACCCTCGGCATACTGAGCGAGGGAGGATTTTTCGGAGAAGGTTGCCTGGCGGGACAGCCTTTACGCATGGGGTCTGCCAGCGCAATGACAGACTGCGAACTTCTGAAAATTGAGAAGAAGGCAATGACGCTTGCGCTCCACCGAGAACACACGTTCTCCGATCTGTTCGTAGCGTATCTGCTTGCACGGAACATCCGTTACGAGGAGGATTTAGTTGACCAGCTCTTCAATTCCAGCGAAAAGAGACTAGCGCGAATTCTGCTCTTGCTCGCTCATTTCGGCAAGGACGGCGTGCCCGAGACTGTAATCCCCAAGATCAGTCAGGAGACGCTCGCAGAGATGATAGGCACAACCCGGTCGCGGGTCAGTTTTTTCATGAATCGGTTCAGAGAGTTAGGCTTCGTTGACTATGGCGAGGGTGACATGAAAGTCCATAGTTCGCTTCTGAATATCGTTCTTCACGACTAGCTTCCGCGTCGCAACCCCAATACCTGGCTCAACTAATCAATATGAGCAAATCAGGCATCTGCTGGATCTAATCCAAAGAGCCGCGCCATTTTCGTCGCGTACAGCACCTCCAAAAGAGTTGCCGTGTTACGAACGCTTCCCGAAATGGCGATGATTGCCTCTGCGTGGACAGGATGTTGCCCCGCCAGAGAGTCAAGACGGTCGCTTATGTTGTAGAGTTGATGGGCTTCGTGCAGGATCGCACTTGGATGCATGGGACACGCGGCTTTCCTGAAAACCTAAGAAGAAAAAACTTCAGGGGGCCAACTCAGTTCAGGGAACCTGAAGGAGGGTTCGCGGGTCTGTCTCCCCCTTCGCAACCCTCATAAACGTCACAGATCGGATCAAGCAGCGTCAAGCGTCAGGCCATCCAGCAATCGCGCTAGGCTCGCCAACGACGGTATCCCCACCCCCCGCCGCCGAGCAAAAACAGAACCAAAAGAACAATCAATACGGTTTCCATAGTTGTACCTCACTTGTAAGAGGAAGCTGGATTGGCCTTTGTAACAGCCATCTCATTTCTTCACTACACGCCATGATAGAAGTGGCGAAGACAGTTGTCTGGTCACATTCGACAACTATTAACAATCGGTTGTACGGAGCGCGCTGTAGGATCGTGGAGCGGATTTGCGCAGTGGTTCGGAAGTTTACGCTCTGACTCTATCGTGTCGACATTTGCCCCAGCTCGATGGATGCGATTGCTGTTGAAGTCGCTTGGCCCGGGCGTTATCACTGGATCCGCTGACGACGACCCATCAGGCATCGCCACATATTCGGTTGCGGGCGCGCAGCTTGGAACCAAGCTTCTCTGGACTGCACTTCTGACATGGCCGTTGATGGCTGCGGTGCAAATGATGTGTGCCCGAATCGGAATGGTGACGGGTCAGGGCCTGGCAGGGAATTTTAAACGGCGATTTCCAAGCTGGCTGCTAGGCGTCTTCGTCCTGGCCCTCCTTGCGGCCAACACCATTAACATCGCGGCAGACCTCGCCGGCATGGCAGATGCGGCTGAAATGCTATCGGGGGTCAGTTCGCATTGGTTTGTGGTGGTTTTCGCAATCTTGATATCGTGGGCAACGGTTCGGCTCGGTTATCACCAAATAGCGAACGTCCTCAAGTGGCTGGTGCTGGTACTCTTCGCCTACCCCATAACCGCATTTGTCGTGGGAGCCGATTGGGGTCGAGTGGTGCGCGATACCCTGGTGCCGTCGATGCCCCACACCAAAGATGAATGGTCGATGCTGGTGGCGATTCTCGGCACCACGATTAGTCCGTATTTGTTCTTCTGGCAGGCTAGTGAAGAAGTTGAAGAGGAAAAAGCGGCAGGTGAGAACACTCTTGCTAAACGGAGAGGAGCAACGGTCAAAGAAATTGAGCTGAGACGAATGGATGTCGGCGTCGGTACGTTTTTCTCGAACTTGGTCATGTTTTTTATCATCCTGACAACCGCGCTCACCCTCAACCGCCACGGCATCACGCACATCGAGACTACTCGCCAGGCCGCGGAAGCCCTTCGGCCCTTGGCTGGCCAGTTTGCTGCGACCCTGTTTACGGCGGGCATTGTCGGGGTCGGGTTCCTTGCCATCCCGACGCTGGCGGGATCAACTGCATACGCCTTCGCGGAAACACTTGGGTGGCGCCAAGGACTGGACAAAAAACTGAAACAGGCACGCGCGTTTTACGCTCTCATTCTGCTCTCAACAGGAGTCGGCGTCGGACTGGACTTCGTAGGCATTAACCCCGTAAAGGCGCTCTACTGGATAGCTGTCATCAACGGATTGTTAGCGCCCTTCCTTCTCGTCGCAATCCTGGTCGTCGCGTCGGACAAAAAACTGATGCAGGGCCAACCGAGTTCACGCTTGGGATGGGTCGTCGTAGCAATGACCACCGCGGCAATGTTCGCCGCGGGAGTAGCTATGTTTGTTGTGTAGTCCGCCCTGCCGATCTCGCGCTCTGCCGGATTAGAATCCAGCGTTCTGGAAGGTCCCGTTGTGCTGTTTGCGGTAGCTCACAATGAACTGAGCTTCCGCATTTACCAAATTAATTGTCAGACCTGTGCAGTTTGGACCAGCCGAACCATTCTCTTCCAGCCTATGCTGTATCTGTGCAACAGCAGATAAGAGACCTTCCCTCTCAGGAAAGAAACAACGGAATATGAGCCAGGTCACCCAAAAGCCGACACCCAAACTCCGCAAGACTGCCCAACCGCCCCTGTCATACCCCGGAGCAACCCATGACTCCGACCGGGCGAAGAGGCCACCTCTCGCCGAACCGGCTGCCACGGGGCCAGAATTGATTCCTGGAGATCGCGTTGAGGGTTTAGGAGACTTCGGAAAGCCGACCGGAGAATTCGGTACAGTGGAGCAAGCTAACGAAGATGATGCGGTCGTCAAATGGGATGATGACGGTCGTATGAGACTCCATCAACCGTCGCTCAAGAAGGTCTAGCCGGCAACAAGACTGCATCTAGATGCTATTCGGTGCGGCTCCCGTCATAGGCATAGAGCCAGACAGCGCCTTTGGAGGGGAAATTATGGAACGAGAAAAATCAATTATGTATTTAACTTTACTCGAGCAGAACAGGCAAGGTGTTTCAAGCACCTCCGGGTTCTCCTCTTTTGTCACATTCAGCGGGAAAGATCGCAGGCATTCCGTGCAAGTAATCACGATGTAAGGTATTCCATTCGAGTCTTTGCCATTTCGCGGAATCCAAACCGGAGCAGATTCCTCCCCATGCGCGACTGCCCGTGCGGCAGAGGTTCGGATCAGTTCCGCCACAGTCTCTAGAAGTGTTTCGGGATGCTGTTGTCCCTTTCCGAAAAAAGCGTCGGCAAGGACCCCGGTCGGCACAACTCTGGTTCCATAGGCCCCGCTGCTGGCAATTACTGAGATCTTTGGGAACCGGCGCCGAACCACCGACAGAAATTCGAATCCTGACATTTTTGGCATGTTGAGGTCGGAGATAATCACATCGGGGAGCGACTCTTTCAGCTTCAAAAGGGCGTCAAAACCGTTTTCGGCAGTAGCAACCTCGTATCCCTCCCCTTCCAGTACCTGCGCATATACGTCACGGATGCTTTCCTCATCATCCACCACGAGAATGCGATGTATAGACATGACCTATTTCCCTTACTTTAGATAAGCGCTTTCCCTTAGAAGGAATTGTCCCATTTCGACAATCATAAGTCTGGTCAAAATGAGACAGCATGGGTCCTAAAGGTCAAAACCATGGGCTAAATTCGGTCGATTTTCCAATTCCGCTCTAAGCGGTCTGAATTGACCTTTATTTGTAGGCGCTGCCTGCCATAGTGCTGATATGCGGCAGCGCAAAAAGGAATTGAGTACGGAAATTTTTAGGTCTTCGGCGAAAGGCAAACCTAGGGTGTCCATTAAGCGTGCCGAGGTTTTGTTAGAGACACATCGGCTCCACTTGGGTCTCTACAAACGTATTTCTCAGCAGCTTGGCGTGGACGCTTCCTATGTCAGCAAGCTCGCAAGCGGCACACGTGAAAGCGAAAGTGTGATGAGGATGTTGCTCAACCACCTCGACGTTCTTCAGCCATAAAGCGATTTGGTCTCTCGGGCGCGGCCAAGCAGGTCGCAGGTAAAGTTCAGAACGCCTGGGACAAAGTGAAAGACGCTGTAAAAAACTAACGCGGGGAATCCACTCGGAGCGCGAGCGGAAAGGTTAATAAGGTACATCATGGCAGTCTCAATTCCCATTCCTCAATCGGCCTACGCATTTGAAGATGTGAAGCATCTTGTATTGCCCCAACAGGCGTCAGCGAACGTACATGACAATACCGTTTTATCTTTTAGCTTCGAGAAGGATTTACTCCCGCGACGGGAAGCGGCGCTGCGGAGCGTCGGATACAACGTGTTCTCGACAACGAGTGAAGCCTGCGTTCGCTTCGAGATTCAAATGGGCCAGTGCGGCGTGCTGCTGCTCTGTTACACAATCCTGGACGCGATCCGTCGTGACCTCGCCGGACTGTTCGAGCGGCACTGCCATAGTGGAGTGCTTGCTTTCGTGAAGCATCCGCTCATACGGGAAGAGACTCAGCCCGATCAAATCTGCTTTCTGGACTCAGACTTTCGGCAGAACCTCCATCTGATCGAAGAGGTCCGAATTAGCCGCAATAAAAGCGCATAAATTCCAATAAATCGATCCCGGGGGTATCCCCCAAACTCAAACCGCCGGACTCTGACAGGTTCTTCAGAGGCCGGCGGCGTTTTTATCGCTACTTAGGTTTTGGTTAAGTTTCGATAATCCGTGGAGTAATGAAGAAGATCAGTTCCTGGTTTGTGGTACTGACAGTTGTGCGCTTGAACAGGTTGCCAAGATACGGAATGCTGCCCAGTAACGGCACCTGATCAACACTGATGGAATTGTTGGTCTGGATCACGCCGCCGACTACGACCGTTCCGCCGTCCGTTACCAGGACCTGAGTCGTCGCTTGTTGCGTGATTAAAGTTGGGTTGCCCTGTATGGCATGTCCAAAGTCTGGAGTCGTATTTTCCACATCCACGTTAAGGAAGATGGTGTTTTCCGACGTGATCTGCGGAATTACGGTAAGCCGCAGGAACGCATCTACGTAGGTCACCGTAGGTGGTCCGCCCAACTGTGCTTGCGTCACGATCGGTACCCGGACACCCTGCTTCACAATAGCTTGAATGTTGTTCTGGGTTACGACCCGCGGACGCGAAAGAATCTTAAGCAGGCCGCGTGATTCAGCCATCGTCAAGACAGCGTCGATTCGAACGGCGTTGCTATTGTTCTGGAACGAAATACCGCTGGTTGGACTGGTAACCGGCAAGTTCGAGAACAGAGGAATTTGGTTGAGGGTAGTTCCGCTCGGAGCCGCGGTACCGAGAATCGAATAGAGCGGATTGCCTCCGAACACTCCGATTGGCGATGGAGCGCCCGTGCCTCCGCCGACCGTCGTCGAAGCATTGCCCCAGCCGAATCCGAGCTGAGTTCCGATGTCGCGGGCGAAGCTCCTGGTTGCAGCTACGACGCGAGCTTCAATTTCAACTTCCTGAGTCTTGCGATCAAGTTGGGTGAGTAAGCGGTCAATTCCTGGCATGACCGAAGGGATATCCGAAATGATGACTGCGTTCGTACGGTCATCAGAGATGACGTCGCCACGCTGAGTAAGGAACTTTTTCACCGTAACAACGACATCTTTCGAATGCGCATAGCTAAGGAACCGCGTGACGGTAACTTTATCCACCGCCAGTGCTTCTGATTCCTGCTCTTCGCGGCGCCCGTCAGCTTCTTTCTTCAAGGTGTCGACGGTGGCAATTCGCAAAACGTTGCCGTCAAGTTGCCGCGCCAGATCATTATTTTTCAAAACGATATCCAACGCCTGGTCCCATGGAACATCGTCGAGGACGATGGTCAAGGTGCCGTGAACGTTTGGATCCAGAACAACGTTGAGGCCGCTGATCTCGTGGATCAAGCGGAAGAAGTCTTTCAGGTCGACATCTTTCAAGTTAACCGAGATCGGCTCGCCCGTATATTTTGGACCGGAGACAACAGGCTGCTGCATCGATTGCGCTTTCTGTTCAGCAGCAAGATTGTTTGTCGGTACTTTAGGAGCCGCAGATGTGGGCGACGTATTCGACTGCATTGACGCGCTTGGCCCCGGCAGTAGATTGGTGTCCGGCCTTTCTACAAATTTGGCGGCGGCCTGGATCGCGCGGACTGGCGGGCCAGTGACCGCAGAGGCGGAGTCATCCGTTGCCGGCTTCGGCTTGTAGGAAGGTTCGACGACAACAAAACTGCTCGCAGTAGAAGGAGCCGCTGCTGTTGCTGCGGGAGCCTTCTCGGCGGCGAGGATCGTTGCGGGCGCCTTCTCAGTCTGAATCTGCGGTGCTACTGGAACAACGGCCGCGACCGGAGTCTTGGTGGTTTGCACCGGCGATGGAACCTTGATTGGAGTAACAGCCGCGACGGCGGAAGGCGTGTGCAGCTTCACGATGAATTTCCCGCTGGAACCGGGGATAAGTTCGTAACGGCACTGATGCAATAAATCAACCACCACGCGGGTTGTAGGCATGGCCTGATCGTCCGTGCCAATTCGCACGTCCTTCACGCCATCGCCCGCGACGTCAATATGGTTGACGGAGGTTGCCATGGCTGTGTTCGGCAGATCAATTACCAGCCGCGCGGGCGAAGCCAGAGTCTCTACCTTGGGCGTTACTTGCCCGTTGGCAATGACTTCTAACGTGATCCCGTCTTCTCCGTGGACTATGTTGACCTTCTGGAGCGAGGCGTGAGCGTTTGAATTCACCCCCGCGCTTTGCGTCTCCGCCGCTGCCATCAGAACCATTGCCAGCAGTGGTAGAAAAACACCCAGCAGTTGCTTTCGCATTTCGCTTCTCCCTACGGGTTGCGCTGTGCTGTTCCCGTGACTTTCCTAACAGATTTTTACCGCGCCGGCTGCCCGGCTCATTGCCGGGGCTAAACTGCCGGCGTGAAAATTTTCTTGGTTACTTCTCGGGTGAATGGCTTTCCAAACTTATCCTGGACCGTTTCTTTGAATATGACCGAGTCTCCCGTAATCCGGACGACGTATCCGTTAAACACGGGATCGTTCTCATGCAAGAAATAAGCTTTGTCCAGCGCGTTCACGACAACCGCGATCATTCCATCGTCCGACTTCACCACGCCCCGCAAATTAATCTGGTCGATGGCCAGGCAGCGCTTGCCGCTGCTGCAACCCGAGCCTGCATTGGCACGGCTCATTACCGGACTCACGAAAGGATCGCGGTGGCCATTCACGTTTATTTCCCGTGGTTCTTGCGGTTTGTTGGGGTCTGGCACAGCCTTGGTGTTCTGAACTTCAATAGACTGTTTCGGGTGCGCCGTTTTCGAAGCTGGATGCGTGGACGGCGTCGCTGAAGCAGCAGTGACGGGACCTGCGCCCTTTGTTGCAGTCTTCGGCTTCACCGACGCACTGGTGTGAGATGCGGCTTGATTTGCGGGCGTGGAAGCGGCCTTTGCAGTATATGGCGACTTTACGCCCGAGGCCTCAGACTCGCCGCCCAGTGCTTCGTTCGAGTCGGCGGTCTTTTGCGCTTGAACGGCGTTCAACTTACTCTTCGTGTTGGTAATGATGTTGGGATTTTGCCCGAAGACATATCCCGTCGCCATTCCAAACAGCAAAATTCCAGAGATGAGCTTCATATAATTCCCTACCTCTTGGCCATCGCCGTTGCGGGCGGTGGAGTGTCATGACTGAAGAACGTGGTTGCCGTGCAGGTAGCGACGATGCTCTCACTGGCGGCGTATTGATAAGTGTGCTTTGCCTTGGCTTCGCTCGGCTTTTTAGTAGTTGCCACCAGCAAGTCAGAAATGTTCACGATTCGTTCCAGCTTCGATATCCGGTCAAAGAAGTTCAACACTGAGTAGTAAGGGCCATCCAGTTCCATTTCGAAAGGTAGCTCGGAGTAGTACTCTTTCGAGGAGACCGGCTTGGCTGTGTAGCGCCGCACTTCGATTCCCGCCTTGAGGGCTTCTGAGTCAAGCATTTTCATAAAGCCGTCAACTTCTTTCTCGTCGGGAACGATCCTGCGTTCGATTTCAAGTTGCTGCTTGAGGCTAGCCACTTGACGCTCGATTTCTGCGAGCTTGGGACGGTAAGCTTCGAGCTCTGCATTCTCCCGCAGCTTGGACTGCAGATTCTGCTCGGCTGAGTCATTCGCCGCCCGTTGGCTCTTAAAAACCGTAAAGTAGAGGGCGACAGTTATGAGCGCAGCACCGATGAGCAGTGCGCCCCATTGCTTGATACCCGATAATTCAGCAAAATTCCCCATTTGCTCCCGCCTTTAGGCTTTCAGCTTTTCGCAGGTCAAACTAAATTGAAATGCCTGCATCTCTTTGAGTTGATCGTCTTGATAAGTCTCTTTAATCTCGATGGTCTTGAAGTACCCGGTCTTTTGCAGATTCTGAATCAAGTTGGCGACCGCATCCGTGCTAAGGGCCATTCCTTCGATATTCACCGAAGTGCCCTGATCCTTCATGGTGCTCAACCAGACTGCCTCAGTCCCATTTACCGTTTCACCGATTGTGTTTAACAAGTTGACCGGACCCATTTGTCCAGCCCGTAGTTGGTCGATGACGTCGACGCGGCGTTTGTAGTTCTCGGCTTGACTCTGGCGTTCCAGGTACTTCGCCTTTACATCCGCCAGTTCGCGGTTTTTTTGCTCGGCAGACGACATCTCTTTCGCAATCACCTGCTTCTGCTTGTCGAGACTGTGCCAGTAATAAAAATTGCCGGCTCCTAAAAGCACCAGGACAATTAGCAGCTTAAATTTCGGAGATCCAGCTTCGCCCATCTCCATGCTTGGTCCAGCGGAGACGGCGCCACGTTTATTTCTCGGTTTCGATGCGCCCAGCAGATTGATTCGAATCATAAGTCTTCAAAGCTCCTTAATGCCAAACCTACGGCAACAGCCAACTGGCCAGCATTTTGCTCGATCAGTCCTACTCCCGGCCCATCGACCGGAGGCGCGATTTTTTGGAAGGGATTAAATATTTCCACCGGCAACGAAAACTCCTGGCGAAGCGCTTCCACCAAACCCGGAACTTTCGAGGACCCGCCCGCCAGATAAATCTTCTCGATATGCTCTCCCGATGAACTGGCGCGGAAGAAGTCAAACGTCTTCTGAATTTCCAGTACGATGATTTCCGTCACCTGCTGCAGTACCGGAGTCTTAGCATCTTCGCTGACGGTTCCCACTTTGTTGCCGAGCTTCAACGACTCGGCGTCTTCGAAGCTCAGATCAAGTTCCTTCTGCAGCGAATCGGTGTACTGGTGACCGCCTACGCTGACGTCACGCGGGAACAGGGGCGTGGTGCCCTTGACGATGTTGATGTTCATTACGCTGGCCCCCAGATTCAACAAGGCAACAACCTGACCTGGCGCGGGCTCGTAGTTGTACTCGTAACAATTTTGCAAAGCCAGAGCATCGATATCCACAATAGCGGGACTCTTGCCTGACATCGAGAGTACGTTGGTGTAATTCAAAATCTTGTCCTTCTTGACGGCCACCAGCAAAACGTCCATTTGCGGATTGCCAACGTCTTCGGAAAGAATCTGGTAGTCGAGATTTACGTCCGCAAGATCGAACGGAATATGTTGTGCGGCTTCCTTCTGGATGGTTTCCGCCAACTCCTGATCGCTCATCGAGGGCAGCGAAATCTTTTTCACGATGACGGAGTGTCCGCTCACCGCGGTGGCGACGCTCTTGGTCTTGATCTGGTTATCGGTGAAGAGTTTTGAGATCGCGCTCGAAACCGTGCCCGAGTCCACGATCATGGAGTCGACCACGATATCGGGTGCCAGCGGTTCCAACCCGAGGTGCACCACTTCAACGCCGTTGCGGCCCTTCTTGAGTTCCACCGCCTTGATGCTTGACGATCCCACATCGAGGCCCACAATCGTTTTCGATCCCATTCCAAACATGTGTCCGCCTTTACAGTTGCCCAGCGGCTTTGGAAGCCGCCTTCGGTTTCTTGGTCTTCACTTCCATGTGGCTCGACTTTTCTTCCATCCACTGGTCGAGTCGCGACTTTTTGAAGCGCCAGCGATTGCCCAACTTGAAAGCAGGAATCTTTTGTTCGTTTACGTACTTGTAAAGCGTGTCCGGACTGACTCCCATGTATTGGGACGCTTGGCGAATGTTCATAACCTCGCGTGAGTCAGCCATAGTTCAAAAATCCTTTCCACAGAATTACGCCTGCCGCAGCAGGACACTTGAGAAGAAATCTACGAATCAACTTCCTCAAGAAACAACGTTCGTACGAATTTAGGTGTGCTGAGCATATCTCAGCGGGCAATCGCAGCAGGTCAAAGTGAATTTCCGCGTTTTACTGGGTTTTATGGGCGTTTCGTGGAAAGTAACTTGAAGTCATATGCATTGAGAGCCTGCTTATAGTGTTCGGGACACATCTGGACACTATTTGTGGTACCGGTTGCACATAAGTTTGACGATTCGGGAGAGGACCGTAACCAAAGTACTAGAGAGAGTACGAAGGTCTGTGTCCGCGCGAGTTGTATCATTACGAAACGCTACGTTTTCTATGGGTTCGCCGAGGTAGCAACCATGGAATCCATAAACAATTTCGATTGGACAGCGATATTCTCTTCCGCCTACAGTTTGTTGACATCCAACGTCCAGCCGGAATTTAGGTTGGGGGATTCGGCATCTTGACTGGGACTACTCCGGTTGTTTTCCGAGACCCAAGGATTGGAATGAAATGACGGCCTCTGCCTTGACCCGACTGAGAACTCCTTTGTCGAACAGCACGTTCCCTGATTACCAGTTGGACGACGCCTACGACGAAATGTTCGATAGGCAGGAGGAGCCGCGCGAGCATTACCACGCTCTTTATCGAACGCTGTTGAACCTGCGTCCCGAAGAGTTGCGAAAAAGTCAACAGGCGGCCGACCTGTCGTTTTTGCATCAGGGCATAACTTTTACGGTTTACAACGACAACGAGGGGACCGAGCGTATATTCCCGAACGACCTTCTGCCGCGCATTATCCCGGGAGACGAATGGCGAAAAATTGAGCAAGGCCTGACGCAGAGGATCATTGCCCTCAACCTGTTTCTGAAGGACATTTATCATGAAGGCCACATCCTCGCGGACAGCATCGTACCCCGCGAACTTGTCTACAGCTGCCGCCATTTCCGGCGTGAGATGCGCGGACTCAATATCCCTCGCGACATTTATGTGAGTATTTGCGGCAGCGATCTAGTGCGTATGTCGGATGGCACATTCGCGGTGCTGGAAGACAATTTGCGGGTGCCCAGCGGCGTGTCATACATGCTGGCAAACCGAAAGGTTCTGAAACGGGTTTTCCCGACATTGTTTCGGGATTATGGCGTTTGTCCCATCGACCATTACGCACAGGCTCTACTCGCGACATTGCGCGCTCTCTCACCGGTTAGTTCGTCTGGCCGAAATGAGCCCTCAATCGCGTTACTCACACCAGGCGTTTTTAATTCAGCGTATTTCGAGCACACGTTCTTGGCACAGCAAATGGGGATTGAGCTGGTCGAGGGGCGTGACCTGCTGGTGCACGACAACATCGTCTACATGCGCACGACTTCGGGTTTGCGGCGGGTGGATGTTATCTACCGCCGTGTAGATGACGATTTTCTCGACCCATTATGTTTCCGTCCCGATTCGAATCTCGGTGTGCCGGGTTTATTTAACGCGTATCGCGCCGGAAACGTGACGCTGGCAAACGCTATTGGGACGGGCGTTGCCGATGATAAAGCGATGTACGCGTATGTGCCGTCGATTATCAAGTATTACCTCGGAGAAGACCCGATTATTCCGAACATCAAGACTTATCTGCTCACCGAAAAGGCTGAGCGCAATTATGTGCTCGAGAACATGGACAAACTTGTAGTGAAGGCTGTCGGCGAGTCTGGCGGCTACGGAATGTTGATCGGACCGCATAGCTCGTCGCAACAACAAGACGACTTCCGACAACTGATCTTGGCGCAGCCGCGGAATTACATCGCGCAGCCGACGATAAATCTGTCGCGAGCGCCGTGTTTCCTGGATGGTGCGGTGCAAGCCCGGCACGTCGACCTGAGGCCCTACATTCTCTATAGCGGCAACGTGACACTGGTCCCAGGCGGCCTAACGCGGGTAGCTCTGCGTCGCGGGTCTCTGGTGGTTAATTCTTCCCAGGGTGGCGGAAGTAAGGACACGTGGGTGCTTCGGGACGAGAAGAAGAATCCGGCTGGCTTGCAAGCCATTGAACGATCCGCGGAATAGTTTCCTATGCTGTCACGAGTAGCCGAAAGTTTGTACTGGATGAGTCGATACCTGGAACGCGCCGAGCACACAGCTCGACTCATTGACGTGGACTTGCAACTGCGTCTTGATCAGTCCATGGAATCCAGCACGGGACGCTGGTTGCGTCTGATTGAAGCATTGCGTGTCCCGGCGTTGCTTGCCGGGGATGTCGATGCCCTCAGTCTGGCGCATACTCTGACCTTCAACCGGACGAATCCTTCTTCCATTGTTTCGTGTATTGCAGCTGCGAGAGAAAATCTTCGTCACGTTAGGGAACAGTCGAGTTCCGAAATGTGGGAACAACTGAACAGGCTCTATTTGCAGATGATCGGAACTCCTCCGGAAGACGCGTGGATTCTGCAATCCCATGCTTTTTTCAGGGCCGTCCAGGATGGCGCCCATCTGTTTCAGGGAATCGCCGATTCAACTATGACTCACGGCGAAGGCTGGCACTATATTCAGCTCGGGCGATTTGTGGAGCGCACCGACGTCCTTGCCGCACTGATCGGAGCGCACTTCAGCCGGCTAGCGCATCCGGCGAACCAGCCAGTTGAAGGAGCTGGTTACCTGGAATGGGTGGGGCTGCTCAAATGCTGCGCCGCCTTCGAAGCCTACTGCAAAGCTTATTCGGCGGAGCTTCGTCCAATTCGTGTAGCGGAGTTCTTACTGTTAAATTCCGAATTCCCTCATTCCATTCGATTTTCTGTGGAGAGCGTGCACTCAGCGCTGGGCCGCATCGGAGAGCTCACAGAAAGAAAAGTCACACAACCTGTACGGCTCGCGGGACGATTGCGAGCAGCCCTCAGCTTTAGTCAGATTGAAGAAATCATGGCTGAAGGCGCGCATTTGTATATGGAGAATATCCGCAGCCAATGTGTGCAGGCGCACGCGGCGATTCAACAGATTTATTTCGACTACCCAGTTGAAACGGCGCTCGCAAGTTAGGCCGAAGAAATTTAATTAACTGAGAGGATCTGAAAATTGGTTTATTCCATCCGGCACATCACCAGCTTTGCCTATGAACCGGCCGTTCGCGAAAGCGTGATGGAAGTCCGAGTGCAGCCGCGTAACGAGGCGCAACAGCGCTGCCTGACTTTCTCGTTGGACGTCACTCCGAACGCGAACATCATGACGTATCGCGACTACCTCGGAAACATAATCCACCATTTCGATATTCCGGGACGCCATACTCAATTCAAAGTCACCGCAAATGCTCTTGTAGATGTTCAAGCTGCGACCATTCCTACTCTAGAGGACGTCGGAACCTGGCAGGATCTCGATTCTGTTGTTGCTAACGGAGACTTCTGGGAAATGCTGTTGCCTAGCCAGTTTGCTCAGTCGTCCGAACTGTTGGAGGCACTTGCCGCCGAGCTACGTGTAGAGAGACGCGGAAATCCTCTTGAAACACTGCTTGAATTGAACCAGGCAATCTATCAGGCGTTCGAGTATGTTCCGAATATCACGAAGGTCGATTCGCCGATAGACGACGCTTTGCGCGATCGTAAGGGCGTATGTCAGGACATCTCGCACATT
>Ga0073928_10005097_pt1 | contig 18698 bp, 19 predicted proteins | sample PaiPotPPA55metaG_FD_76969 | JGI IMG/M metagenome (GOLD analysis project Ga0073928, IMG submission 76969) | Iron sulfur acid spring bacterial and archeal communities from Banff, Canada, to study Microbial Dark Matter (Phase II) - Paint Pots PPA... ... | reverse complement strand
GCCACGGGGGCGACCTCCGGGTCGTGCGTGATGATGATGATGGTCCGTCCCTGCTCGTTGAGCTCGCGAATCACCGCGAGCACGTCGCGGCTCGACGCTGTGTCGAGGTTGCCGGTGGGCTCGTCGGCAAGGATGAGGTCCGGGTTCGTGACCAGCGCCCGCGCGATCGCGACGCGCTGCTGCTGCCCACCCGAGAGCTGCGATGGCCGGTGGTTGATGCGATTGGACAGGCCAACCTGCTCGAGGGCCTGCAGGGCTAGGCTGCGCCGGTCGCGCACGTTCCTATAAAGAAGAGGGAGCTCGACGTTTCTCCACGCCGAGAGCTTCGGCAGCAGCTGGAACTGCTGGAAGACGAAGCCGATCCTCCGGTTGCGGACATGGGCGAGCTCGGTCTCGTTGAGACGGCTGACGTCCTGGCCCGCAAACCAGTAGCGGCCAGACGTTGGCGTGTCCAGGCACCCGAGGATGTTCATGAGCGTCGACTTGCCCGAGCCGGACGGGCCCATCACGGCGAGCGACTCGCCGGTGGCTACCGTAAGCGTGAATTCCTGCAGCGCGGCCACGGCGCCGTCGCCGCTGCCGTAGACCTTGGTGATCGATTCGAGGTGGATCAGCTCGTCGGAGGAAGCCACGTCCTAGCCGCCTGTCGGCGCGCGGAATCCGCCGCCGCCGCCGCCGCGGGTTCCACCGCCGCCCAGCACGCTGGTCCCATTGCTGCTGGGCACCGAGCTCGTGACGATCGCGATCACCACGACCTGGTTGACCTGGAGGCCCGAGGTGATCTCGATGCGTGTCGGGTCTGAGGCGCCAGTTTGTACGGGGACCGACTTCAGCACTCCGTTCTGCAACACGTTGACGGTGCTTCCGGCGGCGGTCGTGTGGACCGCGCTGATCGGCACTGTCAGCACGTGGACGACCTGGTTGATCACGACGCTGGCGGAGGCAGAGATGCCAGGCCTGATCGAGTTGCTGGTGTCGGTCAGCTGCGCGGTGACGGCGAACGTAGCGATGCCGGAGCTGACCGTGGCGGCCGGCGAGATCAAAGTGATCTTGCCAAGCAGGGCCTGCGTCGAGCCCGCGGGCGTGACCTGAACGCTCTGCCCGATGGCGACGAGGTTCACCTGTGAGTCGCTGACAGTCCCGGTCAGGTTGTAAGAGCCCGGCGAGAAGATCACGATCGCGCTGGTGGTGCCGCCCGCCGAGACTGACTGGCCCGCCTTGATGTTGACCTGGGACACGATGCCGGGGATCGGCGAGGTCAATATCGCTCCGTCGAGCTGGTGCTGAACCGAGTTGACGTTGACCTGGTCGATCGAGATCTGGGCGTCGTCCATCTGGATCGTCTGTGGGGAGGTGCTCGTCTGCATAGCCGACAGCGAGCTCTGCGCAGCGGAATATTGCTGCCGCATCGAAGCCAGCTGCGCGGCCGCCTGGTCGTTGCTCTGCTGCGCCTTCGCTGTCGCGGCGGCGAGGCCGCTCTGGACTGTGGCGAGGGCGGCCTGATCCGCAACGATCGGTTGGTTGTCATTCGCCAGCTTGGTCTTGTCATTGGCGACGAGGCCGGGATCGGTAGTGGTGCAGAGGGTCGAGGTCGCGTTGGCCGCGCAGTCCGTCGCGAGGGTCGCCTGGTCGGTGGCCAGCTGGGTGTTATCCGCGGTGATGGTCGCCTGGAGGCTTGCCTGATCTGCCGCGAGCTTGGCCTGCGCGGTGGTCACCGGGACCTGCGCCGCAGCCACCGACTGGGCGTTGATCGCCTGCGTGTCGGCGAGGCTCGTCTGGGCGTTGGTCATTGAAACCAGGGCGGACGCCACCGAGTTTTGAGCCGATGTCAGGCTCTGCCCGGTGGGGCCGGCCTGGTCTTGCGACAGCTTGGCCTGGGCGCTGGACAGCGTGGCCTGGGCCTGGAGGAGCTGGGCGGAGAGAAGCGTGGTGTCCACCGTGGCGAGGGGAGTGCCGGCCCCGACCGCCTGTCCCACCTGCACGTACAGGTTCTGCACGGTCCCGGCCGAGGCGAAGTTGAGATCAGCCTCGTTGACGGGAGTCAGGTTGCCCGCCATTCCGATGCTCTGCGTGATGGTGCCGTACGTGACCAGAGCGGTTCGGTATGTCGTGGTGACCTTCGAGGCCTGGGCATAGACGATCGTCCCACCGAGAATCGCGGTACCAAGCACCAACGCGGCGAGCACCCTCCTTCGAAGGAGGTTCCTCAGGGGCAGACTTTTGATCCCAAACAACGCTTCGCAAGGTTGTCGCCGGATGCTTGGAGATTGCTGTGGGAGCTCTCACAGATCGCTGGGGTGGGCCCAGAGGCAGGTCAGCGCCGTCTTTTCGAAAGGGTGACGCCGATGACGACGGCGACGGCTATCAACGAGGAGAAGATGCGAGTCCCACGGCCACCATGCCGCCCGACACCATGGGAAGGGTCATGCGCGGCCTGGCTGCGATTCGACCGCCCACCATCAAGAATTGCATAAGCAACCTAGGTTGACATCCTGTGGCTAGGCAACTACAGTTGCTTGCATGCCGAACTCTCCTTCACCGCTTGACGGCCCGGCCGACGGGCTGGCCGCCGCCTCGGCACTGAGAGCGATCGCAGACCGCCTCGAGGACGCCGAGGTCGAGAGGGCGATGCGGGCGGGCTGGTCATGGTCACAGGTGGCCGAAGCGCTGGGAGTCACACGCCAGGCTGTGCACAAGAAGCACCTGCGGCGCTTGCTGATGGCTCAGATCGAGCTCCGGAGACGGAACGGTGAATAGGTTGTTCACGCCCCACAGAGGCGCGCCGCTCCTCGTGGCCTGGGGAATACCCGCCGGCGTCTCTGAGCAATTCGTGTTCGAGGCGAGGCGAGATGGGGCGAAGGCAATCGAGGCCGAGCACATGCTGCTCGCGCTTGCCGCCAGCTCAGACGGCGACGCCGCCAAGGTGCTTCACGAGGTGGGCCTGGATCACGAGCGACTGGCATCCGCATTGAAGGAAGAGCGTCGCCGCACGCTCGCGTTCGTCGGAATGAAAGAGCTGAACAAAGAAGTGCCGGCGGCGACTGAGCTCGAGAGCCCGCTCTCGCTCGGGACATCGGCCAAGGCTGCGATGAAGCGCGCTTTCATCGGCGCGCGCCATGAGCGGCGCCGCGTGCATCTGCGGAGCACGGATCTCCTCGCCGGCATCCTCGAGGCCGAGCTGGGCACCGTGCCGCGGGCCCTCGCGATCGCCGGAATCGATATCGCTGCACTGGCCTCACGCGCGTGGGGATTCAAGGTGATGAGGTCGGAATGCTGATCAGGTTGCTTCGCACGTACCTGAGGCCGTACACGTGGGCGCTCGTCGCCGTGGTCGCTCTCCAGCTGGTGTCGACGATGGCCAACCTCTACCTGCCGAGCCTGAACGCCGACATCATCGACAAGGGAGTCGCGAGAGGCGATACCGGCTACATCATTTCCACCGGCGGCTGGATGCTGGCGGTGACGCTCGTGCAGATCGTCTGCTCGATCGCCGCTGTCTATTTCGGCGCGCGCGCCGCGATGGCTTTCGGCCGCGACTTGCGTTCCGCCATCTTCCACCGGGTCGGCACGTTCTCAGGACGCGAGGTCGCGCAGTTCGGCGCCCCGTCGCTGATCACTCGCAACACGAACGACGTTCAGCAGGTGCAGATGCTCGTCCTCATGACGTGCACCCTGATGGTCGCCGCTCCGATCATGTGCGTCGGGGGAATCATCATGGCCCTGCGGCAGGACGTCGGTCTGTCGTGGCTGATGCTGGTCTCGATACCCGCCCTCGTCGTGGCAATTGGCCTGATCGTCGTGAGGATGGTGCCCCAGTTCCGGCTCATGCAGGCTCGCATCGACACGGTCAACCGCGTGCTGCGCGAACAGCTCTCAGGCATCCGCGTCATCCGCGCTTTCGTGCGGGAACGCGACGAAGCCGAGCGGTTCGCCGAGGCCAATGCCGCATTGACCCAGACCGCCTTGCGGGTCGGGCGTCTGATGGTCTTGATCTTCCCGATCGTGATGCTGATCCTCAACGCGTCCAGCGTCGCCGTGCTCTGGTTCGGCGCGGCGCGCGTGAACAGCGGCGAGATGCAGATCGGCGCCCTGACCGCTTTCCTGATGTACCTGATGCTCATCCTCATGTCGGTGATGATGGCGACCTTCATGGCGATCATGATTCCGCGCGCCGCGGTCTCCTCCGATCGCATCGGCGAGGTGCTTGCCACCGACTCCTCTGTTGTGCCGCCCAGCCAACCCGTGCGCGAGGTGCATAGTCGCGCCGAGCTCGACCTGCGCGACGTGGAGTTTCGATATCCGGGGGCCGCAGAGCCGGTGCTGCGAAACATCTCGTTTCGAGCGACCGCAGGTCAGACCACGGCCATCATCGGAAGCACCGGGGCGGGCAAGACCACGCTGGTATCGCTGATCGCCCGGTTGTTCGATGCGACAGCGGGCACTGTCTCGATCGACGGAGTCGGCATTCGCGACCTCGATCCCGAGATGCTCTGGAGCCGGATCGGCCTGGTGCCACAGAGGCCATACCTTTTCACAGGCACCGTCGCGAGCAACCTGCGCTATGGCAACCCGAAGGCAACCGACGCGGACCTGTGGGAGGCGCTCGAGGTGGCACAGGCCGCCGACTTCGTGCGGGAAATGCCGGCCGGCCTCGAGAGCCCGATCGCGCAAGGCGGCACGAATGTGTCAGGTGGGCAGCGCCAGCGGCTGGCGATCGCAAGGGCGCTCGTGCGCAAACCCGAGATCTTCCTGTTCGATGATTCGTTCTCGGCCCTGGACCTGGCCACCGACGCGCGGCTGCGCGCGGCGCTCCGGCCGCACACCGCGCAGGCAACCGTGGTGATCGTGAGCCAGCGGGTGTCGACGATCACGGACGCCGACCAGATCGTCGTGCTCGACGACGGCGAGATCGTCGGCCTCGGCCGCCACGAGCGTCTGCTCGAGACGTGCCCCACATACCAGGAGATCGTTCAGTCGCAGCTGGCGGCGGAGCCCGCGGCATGAGCCAGCGCCCGAGCGCGACCGCTCAAACCCTCCAGGCGCCGGCCCGACCGCGCCCGCCGATGCGTGGCGGGTTCGGCCCGTTTGGCGGCGGCGCACCGGTCGAGAAGCCAATGAACTTTCGGCGCTCCGTGCGCCGATTGCTGGCACGCTTGAGCCCGGACCGGATGAAGCTCGCCGCTGTGATTCTTCTCGGGGTGACCAGCGTTGCCTTTCTGGTCAGCGGCCCGAAGATCCTTGGACGCGCGACCGACCTCATATTCGCGGGCGCCATCGGCAGGCGGCTGCCGGCCGGGCTCACAGAAGCCCAGGTGATCGCGATGGCCCGGGCGTCGGGCAACAACAACCTTGCCGACCTGCTCGCGAGGATGCATGTCATACCTGGCCAGGGCATCGACTTCAACGCGCTGGGCGGAGTCCTGATGCTCGCTCTGGGCCTTTACGTGGCGGCGGCCTTCTTTGGTTGGGTCCAGGGTTATCTGCTCAACGATGTCGTGCAGCGCACGGTGTTCAAGCTGCGAGCCGACGTCGAGGACAAGCTGAGCCGCTTGCCGCTGCAGTTCTTCGACCGGCAGCCGCGCGGGGAGCTCCTCAGTCGCGTCACCAACGACATCGACAACGTAGCCATGTCGCTCCAGCAGACGATCAGCCAGCTGCTGTCCTCTGCGCTGACCGTCGTCGGCGTCCTGGTGATGATGTTCGTGGTCTCACCTCTGCTGGCGGTGATCATGCTGGTGACGATCCCCCTTTCCGTTGTGATTGCGACCCAGGTGGCGAAGCGCTCCCAGAAGCAGTTCGTCTCGCAGTGGGCCAACACAGGGTCTCTCAACGGCCACATCGAAGAGGTGTTCACCGGTCACGAGCTGGTGAAGGTCTTCGGCCGCCAGCGCGAGGTTGAGGAGGTTTTCAGAGAGCGGAACGAGGCACTCTTCCAGGTCAGCTTCAGCGCTCAGTTCATCTCGGGGTTGATCCTGCCGGCGATGACGTTCATCGGCAACCTCAGCTACGTCGCCATCGCGGTCATCGGTGGCTACCGCGTTGCGACAGGGGCGATGACCCTCGGTGACGTGACGGCGTTCATCCAGTACTCGAGGCAGTTCACCCAACCATTGACGCAGGTCGCTTCGATGGCCAACCTTCTCCAGTCCGGGGTGGCGTCCGCGGAGCGCGTGTTCGAGCTGCTCGACGCCGATGAGCAAGAGGCCGATCCCGCCAGCCCGGCGCTTCCCTCCACCCGCCACGGTCGGGTCGAGTTCGAAGACGTCTCGTTCCGCTACACCGCAGACCAGCCGCTGATCGACGACCTGTCGCTGGTGGCCGAGCCCGGGCACACGATCGCGATCGTTGGGCCGACCGGCGCCGGCAAGACCACCCTCGTCAACCTGATCATGCGGTTCTACGAGCTGGACGCTGGGCGGATCACGCTCGACGGCGTCGACATCAAGACCATGCGCCGAGACGACCTGCGCTCGCAGATCGGCATGGTGCTGCAGGACACCTGGCTCTTCGGTGGCACCATTCGCGACAACATCGCCTACGGGAACCCGAGCGCGACCGAGGAGCAGATTCACGCCGCGGCCGAGGCGACGTTCGTGGATCGTTTCGTGAAGAGCTTGCCCCTCGGCTATAACACGGTCATCGACGATGAGGGGAGCAACATCAGCGCGGGCGAGAAGCAGCTGCTGACGATCGCGCGCGCGTTCCTCGCGGACCCATCCCTGCTGATCCTGGACGAGGCGACCAGCTCGGTCGACACTCGCACCGAGGTGCTTGTTCAGCGCGCGATGGCCGCCCTCCGCTCCGACCGCACCAGTTTCGTCATCGCCCACCGGCTGTCCACCATCCGCGACGCCGACCTCATCCTGGTGATGGAGTCCGGCCGCATCGTGGAGCGAGGCACTCACGAAGAGCTGCTCGCCGCCCGAGGCGCGTACCACCACCTGTACGCCGCGCAGTTCCGCGGCGCCGCCGAGAATGCGGGAGTGCCGGTGGCGGTCGCCTAGTCAGCCGGGCGCGGCGGTACCCGGCTTCCTGGTTGTCGCCCGCCACGCCATGACTGCGGCATAGATCGCTACGGCCGCAAGCAGCCACGCCAGGGCCGCCAGGACGAGGGCCGTGAAAGCGCCCAATGGCTTGATCCCGAACGCGGCGACCAGCGCGAACGCCAGAAGTCCGCACGCGCCGATGATCGCTCCCTCGGCGTCGATGGCCGCCTCCTTCCGGCCGGCGTCGCGTTCGACGAGAGTCAGGGACGCCGGCAGGATGGCCGGAAAGGCAAGGAACATGCCTCCGAACAGCAGGTACTTCAGGCTGATCAGCGCGCCGATCAGGGAGATCGCCGCTCCGAACGCGAAGCGGACGATGTAGTCGCGCGGCTTCTTCTCCTTGAGGCCACGCAGGCTGAGTCTCGGAATCGGACTCTGCGCGCTCATCGAACGAGCAGCCAGTAAGCGCCGAGCGCGGGCACGATCCACGCGACGTAAGCCAGCACGCTTCCACCGAGAGCGCCAAATCGCTTGACCAGTGCGGAGGCCGCGACGCAGTAGACGGCCATCCCGACAGAACCAGCGATCATTCCCCGCGAGCTCACCGCTGCCGTCGCGGCGCCCTTGGTCGCCACGGTGACGAAAAGACTCGCCAGCGCGACCGATGGTGCCGCCCCGAAGAGCCCGGCGAAAACCTTGGGTTTGAGAACGTCACCCAGGCCCGAGAACACGACTACCAGGGTGCCGCCGCACAACGCCTTCAACGCAACAGCGATCAGCTGCATGTCCTCACGAGGAAATGCAGGCGCGCCCCCAAGGGCGCTGCCTGCGCGAGCTAACTAAAGCCGCCGCCTACCACCGATACCACCGGCCGCCACTCGATCCTCGGAACACGAAGCCGAGAACCCAGAGGATCAGGCCGATGAGCAGCAGGATCCAGAGGATGTGCATCGACGCAGAGACGAGCCCGCCGCCGCCGAGCAGCAACAGCAGGAGTACGAGAACGATCACCGCAACTAGCATTTCTCCCTCAACCTCCTTTCGGCGGAAGCCGCCAGGCAACAGCCGGTTCTATCTCTAGAACCGGCCGAACCTCGGCACTACCTACTCAGTACCTGAGGCCGCCTGCAGAACCGCGACCGAGCGGGCAGAGGTCGTGATTCGCCTCGCGACGGCATTGGCCCCGCCTTCGGGCTCCCGTCTGCGCGTGTCCAGGACCAGTCTCCAGGCCTCCCCATACTCGGCCGGGATCGTCCAGCGCACACCGCCGGTGTGCGCGTTGAACAACAGGATGAACGAGTCGTCGGTGATCGGCCGGCCGTGCTCGTCCGGCCCCTGGATCGCCCTGCCGTTCAAGAACATTCCAAGGGATCGTGCGTAGCCGACATCCCAGTCATCGTCTGTCATCGATTGACCGTCGGGCTTGAACCAACCGATGTCCAGGGTGCCTCGAATCGGTCGCCCCTGGAAGAACCTTCGGCGGCGGAATACGGGGTGGTCGCGGCGAAATGCAATCAGCCAGCGGGTGAAAGCCAGGAGTGTTTGGTCGGTCGTGGTCCAGTCCACCCAGGACAGCTCGTTGTCCTGGCAGTACGCATTGTTGTTGCCATCCTGAGTTCGGCCCAGCTCATCGCCCGCGACGAGCATGGGAACGCCCTGGGCTGTGAACAGCGTGGTCAGGAAGTTGCGCTGCTGGCGCGCCCTGCATTTCAGAACCTCGGGGTCTTCCGTCTCGCCTTCGAATCCGCAGTTCCACGAGCGGTTGTGCGACTCACCGTCTCTGTTCTGCTCTCCGTTCGCCTCGTTGTGCTTCTGGTGGTAAGAGACCAGGTCGCGCAGCGTGAAGCCGTCGTGGGCGGTCACGAAATTCACGCTGGCGAACGGCCGGCGCGTGTCGTTCTGGTAGAGGTCGGAGCTGCCCGTAAGGCGCGAGGCGAACTCCGCGACCGTTGACGGCTCGCCGCGCCAGAAGTCGCGCACCGTGTCGCGGTAACGCCCGTTCCACTCCGACCAGAGGGGCGGGAAGTTGCCAACCTGGTAGCCGCCTTCGCCGATGTCCCAGGGCTCCGCGATCAGCTTGACCCGGCTGATCACCGGGTCCTGCTGGATGATGTCGAAGAAAGTGGACAGCCGGTCGACCTCGTGGAACTCGCGCGCCAGTGTGGCTGCGAGGTCGAAACGAAACCCGTCGACGTGCATCTCGGTGACCCAGTAGCGGAGCGAATCCATGATCAGCTGAAGGGTGTGCGGGTGGCTGACGTTGAGGCTGTTGCCTGTACCGGTTGTGTCGTAGTAGAACTCGGGCGCGTCGGCCACCAAGCGGTAGTAGGCGCGGTTGTCCAGGCCCTTGAAGCACAGCGTCGGGCCCAGGTGGTTGCCCTCGGCGGTGTGGTTGTAGACCACGTCGAGGATCACTTCGATGCCCGCCTGGTGCAGGGTGCGCACCATCGCCTTGAACTCGTTGACCTGCTCGCCGCGCTGCCCGGTGCTCGCGTACCCGTTGTGCGGCGCGAAAAATCCGATCGTGTTGTAGCCCCAGTAGTTCCGCAGGCCTCGCTCGACCAGGCGCTGGTCGTGGACGAACTGATGGATGGGCATGAGCTCGACCGCGGTTACGCCGAGCGAGGTCAGGTGATCGATCACTGACGGATGAGCGAAGCCCTGGTACGTGCCGCGATGAGCTTCGGGCACATCCGGGTGGCAGCGGGTGAATCCCTTGAGATGGGCCTCGTAGATCACCGTCTCGTGCAGCGGCCGGTCCGGCGGCTTGTCTCCCGCCCAGTCGAAATGGGGGTGGTGCACGACCGACTTGAGGACGTGCGGAGCGCTGTCCTCGATGTTGACCGCGGTCGGATTCTTGAGGTCGTACCCGTAGCAGGACGAGTTCCAGTCGATGTGGCCGTCGATCGCTCGCGCGTAGGGGTCGAGCAAAAGCTTGCGCGGGTTGCAGCGGATTCCCTCGTCGGGCGCGTAAGGCCCGTGGACCCGGTAGCCGTAGCGCTGGCCTGGGCCGATGTTCGGCAGGTACACATGCCACGAGAATGCGTCGACCTCCTCGACGCGAACCTTGCGCTCTTCGCCGGCGTCGTCGAACAGGCACAGGTCGACTGCTTCGGCGACCTCGGAGAAAAGTGCGAAGTTCGTGCCGGCCCCGTCGTACGACGGCCCCAGCGGGTATCCGTGGCCTGGCCAGGCTTCGCTGCTCATGCGCTTCGGTCGATGGCGTCCGAGACGATTTCGGCCATGGCTCCGATGAACGCCGGCCGGGTGTTGAACGAGGCGGTGCGGCGAAGCTTGAGGTCGCGCGCGCGCGCAAAGGATTGGGCCTCGACGTCGAGGTCGTACAGGATTTCGAGGTGGTCGGCGACGAAACCGATCGGGCACACGAGCACGTCGGTGGCGCCGGACAGTTCGATCGCCGCGAGCAGATCTGGACCGAGCCACGGCTCGCCGGTCGTGCTCGCGGATTGGAAGGCAAACTCCCAGGGCGGCAGCTTCATGCCGTCTTCGACAAGGTTGCAGCTTTCGAGCAGGCGGTCCAGGTAGCGATCGCCTTCGGCCACGATGCGGGCGGGCAGGCTGTGGGCGGTGAAGAAGAGGCGATCGGGCCAGCGTTCCTCGAGGCTTTCCGAAAGCAGCTCCTGCACCGCCCTGATGAACGCCGGGTGGTCGTGAAAACCGCGCAGAAATGTCAGCTCGCCGGGCCAGGCCTGCTCCAAGGAGCGCTGGTAGGATCCCACGCTCATGTCGGCGAAGTGAGGCGCAAGTGGTAGGCCGATCAACCGGCTCACACCGGCGCTCGCCGCTTCGGCGGCGCCGTCGGCGATGAAGGGCTCGGCGTGCTTCATCCCCACGAACGCGGGCAGCCCGAGCCGGTCGCCGATCGCGGCCGCCTGTTCTCGAGTGATCGCCGTGAGTGGCGAGCCTCCGATCGCCCGGTAGCGCGATTTCAACTCCGCAAGAGCGCCCGGCGAAGGCTTGCGGCCGCCGCGGATATGCGTGTAGTAGGCCTCGATGTCCTCCTCAGCCGGGGGGCTGCCATAGGCCATGCACAAAACGCCCACCGACTCACGCGACACGCGCGACCTCCCACTCGTGCACGGTTTCGACGAGGAGTTGAAGGTTCTCGAGGGGGGTCGAGGGCAGCACGCCATGCCCGAGGTTGAAGATGTGGCCGGGTCTGCCGCCCGCGCGGCGAAGGATGTCGCGTGTGCGGTCGCGCACCAGCTGTGGCGGACCGAGCAGGACGGCCGGGTCCAGGTTGCCCTGGATGCCGCGGTCGTGGCCGACCCTCTTCCAGCCGGCCTCGAGCGGCACGCGCCAATCGAGCGACACGATGTCCGGCCCTGACGACGCGATCGGCTCGAGCAGCGCCGCGGTGTTTGTGCCGAAGTGGATGCGTGGAACTCGGGAGGAACGCAGGGCATCGAAGATCGAGCGCGTGTGGGGGAGCACCGCCGATTCGTAATCGTCGACCGCCAGGGCGCCCACCCAGGAATCGAAGAGCTGGACCGCGCTCGCGCCAGCCGCAACCTGCGCCTGGAGGTAGCCGGCCATGGTCGCGGCCAGCTTGGCGAGCAGCCTGTCGAACGCTTCGGGCTCGGAAAACATGAAGGCCTTCACCCTGGCGAAGTCGCGGCTCGGCCGCCCTTCTATCAGATAGCTCGCCAGCGTGAACGGACCGCCCGAAAACGCGATCACAGGGACCGGAGATTGCGCCACGACCTGGCGCAGGGCAGTGATCACCTGCGGTGCGGCCTCTTCACCGGCAGGCACCACGAGCCGGTCCACGTCGGCGGGCGATGCGATGGGCCGGTCGATGACGGGCCCGACGTTCTCCACCAGCTCGAAATCAACGCCCATGCCCCGCAGCGGAAGCATGATGTCCGCGAACATCACCGCCGCGTCGACGCCGAGGCGGCGCACGGGCTGCAGGGTCACCTCGGCGCACAGCTCCGGCTGCGCGACGATGTCGAGCAGGGTCCAGCGTTCGCGAAGCTTGCGATACTCGGGCAGCGACCTGCCGGCCTGCCGCATGAGCCAGACGGGTGTAGTGTCGACCGCCTTGTGATGCGCCGCGTCGAGGAAGCGCATCAGCTCGCGTCGTTCGTGGCGCCGAGCAACGCCGTGATCTCTTCGATCGGGCGATGGACCGCGGTGAGAATTGGCGTGTCGCGGACAGTCGACCTCCGGCTGTCTGTTCCGCGCAGCGCGCGGACGAGCTCGCCGAACTTCGGGAGGTCGTCCGTCTCGTACGCGACCAGGAAATCCATGTCGTCCACGCCGAAGCTGTTCGCGAGCAGCTGGCGAACCTCGGGGTACTCGTGCCCGACGCGCATGTGCTCGTTCATGATCCCCTGTCTTGCTTCCTTGCCGAGCAGGTACCAATCGGTGCTCTTCGTGAAGGGATAGACGACCAGGTAACGCGACCGCTCTCCACTGAACAGCGACTGTTCCTGCGGCGTGGGCTTCTTGACGTACTGCGAGCCCTGGATCACGCCGAGGAAGCTTTCTTTCACGCTAAACCACGTTCCCATGCCGGACCGGAGGACCATCGCCGCGCGCTCCTCGAGGGATTCGAGGGTTGGACCCAGGCTCCACAGCAGCAGGTCCGCTCCGGGCTGGAGCCCGACCATCGAGTACGAGTGGGTCACGACTTCCGATTCCGTCGTGACCGCGGCGGCGAGCTCTTCGGCAGTCTCGCACCGCTGTTTCGCCGGCAAACGCCGCCACGCCGCATCCAGGCCGAGGGCCAGCGCATGGACGAACCGGGCGTCGCTCATCTTGATTCTCTGAGCCAAGATGCCGTGTCGGCCGCGAAGTAGGTGACGACGACATTGGCGCCCGCGCGAACGATCGAGGTCAGCGTCTCGAGGACGGCCCCGCGCCGATCGATCCAACCGCGCTCCGCCGCCGCTTCGATCATCGCGGCTTCGCCGCTCACCTGGTAGGCGGCAAGAGGAAGGTCGTAGCGATTCCGGGCCGTCGCAAGCAGATCGAGCGACGTGATCGCGGGTTTGACCATCAAGATGTCGGCTCCTTCGCGCGCATCCAGGTCGAGCTCGCGCATCGCCTCGCGGCCGTTGGCCGGGTCCATCTGGTAGGACTTGCGATCGCCGAAACCAGGCGTCGAACCGGCTGCTTCCCGGAACGGTCCGTAGAGCACTGACGCGTGCTTGGCGGCGTAGGCGATGATCGCCGTGCCGTGGAACCCGGCGGCGTCCAGGCCGGAGCGGAGGGCGGCAATCTGGCCGTCCATCATCGCGCTGGGAGCCACGACGTCAGCCCCGGCTTCTGTGTACGCGATGGCCGCGTCCGCCAGCAGCGGGAGCGTCGCATCGTTGTCGACCTGGTCACCGTCGAGCACCCCGCAGTGGCCATGGGTCGTGTATTCGCAAAGGCAGACGTCGGCCGCAAGGACGAGCGGCAACTTCGCCGCTTTGAGCTTGCGCAGCGTCTCGGGCACGGGGCCTCTTTCGTCGGCTGCCCCATCGCCCCGCGGATCTTTGGAGTCGGGTATGCCGAAGAGCAGCACGCCGCCCACGCCGAGCGCGGCCAACCGCTCCGCCTCAGCCACGGCGAGATCCGGGCTCAATCGGGCATGGCCTTTGAGGGACGAGATCTCCTCGCGGCGACCGCGCCCTGAGACGACAAAGATCGGCGCGACGAGCTGGGCCGCGTACAGCCGGGTCTCACGGACGAGTTCCCTGAGCTGCGGGTTGGCCCGCAAGCGCCGGGGCCGATCTCCCGCCGGAGTTGGAACGGTTCGGCTTCGAAGCAGCTCACGCACGTTTGTCGTCCTCCATCGGCAATACCCTGGCGACGGCGTCGGCCAGGCCTGACACGCTCTGGGCGTCTGCCTCGGCGATGACTGTGAAGCCGCGCCCGCGAGCGCTGCTCGTCGTGCGCGGACCGATCGTGATGGCGGGCACGTGCGTGGTGCCCCCCAGCCCGAGGAATCCTCGTACGGCCGATCCCGAGGCGAAGACGACAGCCCCCAGTTCGCGGTCAGCCAGCGCCGTGTGAAGCTTTTCGGCCGACGCAGCCGGCCCTTCGACGGTGCGATACACGGTCACTTCCTCGACGTTCGCACCGCGCCGCCGCAAGCGGCCCGGCAGATCTTCGCCCGCCGCCGACGCCCGGACCAGCGCGATTCGCTTGCCGTCGACGTCGGGCAGCGTGTCCCCGAGGTCGGAGCCGTCGGCACGTCCCGGGACGTGCGAGGGCTCCACACCCCGCGCCCGCAGAGCTCGCGCGGTCTCAGGCCCGACCGCCGCAAATTTCGGTCCAGCCGGAAGGTCCCTCAGTGCCTTGACGCCCCGCGCGCTCGTCAGCACGATCCAGTCGCATCCCGACAGCGACGCGGCGCTGAAATCAAGCGGCTCCGTCTGCACCATCGGAACCGCGTGCACTCGGTATCCACGTTTGCGCAACGCGTGCACGAGGGGATCGGACTCCCCGTCTGGGCGAGTTACCAGAACAGCGATCATCGCAGGGCCACCTCTTCCAGCAGCCGCCGGCCAAGCCTGGCCGCAAAGTCCGTGGCGTCGCCGCGATGGCCCTTCAATCGCTCGACCAGCTTGTCCGAGCCGTCGGAGTTCACGCCGCCGGCAAGGAGCACGAACTCGTCTCCAACGACAGATGCGAGCGCTCCGACCGGCGCCCTGCAGGTTCCTCCGGTCGTTCTGAGCACCTCGCGCTCGGCCTCGACAGCCAGCCGGACGTCCTCATCATCGATCGCGGAGACCAGCTTCATGAGCCGCGCATCGCTTCGCCGAACCTGCACCGCGAGCGCTCCCTGGCCTGGCGCCGGCGCAAGCACATCCGGCTCAAACCTCTCGTCGATCCGTGCGTGCTTTCCAAGCCGGTCGATTCCGGCCGCCGCGAGAACGAGCGCGTCCGCCGCCCCTTCGTCCAGGCGCTGGAGGCGCGTCTCCACGTTTCCGTGAAGGGGAATCACCTTGAGGTCAGGCCGCGCCGCGAGCAGAAACCCCGCCCGCCGGGGGCTGTCGGTGCCGACGACCGCGCCGCGCGGCAGCGACTCGAGGGAACCGCCGCCGCGACTGGTGACCAGCACGTCCCGCGGATCGGCGCGTTCCGGATAGGCGGCGATCACAAGGCCGGCCTCCTCCTCGAGCGGCACGTCCTTTGCGCTGTGAACCGCGAGGTCGATTTCATGAGAGAGAAGTGCGCGGGCGATCGCCGCGACGAAGACGCCCTCACCCGGCGACATGTCGATGGGCCGGACATCGCCCTCGGTCACCATCGGTACGACAAGTACGTCGTGGCCGGCCGCGCGCAGGCGCTTCGCCACGAGCTCGCTCTGCACCAGCGCCAGCGCGGAGCCCCTCGTCCCAAGACGTATCGCTGTCACGTCCGGCCCGCCGTATAGCCGTTGGTCAGCGAAACCAGGAGACGGTCAACAGCCCCCTCGCCTTCGACGAGCAGGGCGGTCGCCTCGCGTACATCGAGCCGTCGCTTGCGCGCCATCGCCGCGAGCTCGGCGATGAACGCTCCGCGAAACCTGACGAAGGCTTCGAGGGTGGCGGCGAGCGACGCGCCGAGGTCCGCCGCACGCCGCCCGTACTGCGCGGCCTGCTCCTCGGCCTCCGCCAGCTTGACTGATGACCGCCGCGGCTCCTCATTCAGGTGATCGAGAAGCAGCACCAAGAGCCTGCGTCCGCGGTCCCTCAGGTCCGCCCGCTCGGGATCGCTGAGCGCGGCGATCCCGGGGTCGGCGGCAGGCCGGCCTGCACGCTGCGTCCTGAGGTACGCGCGCGTGACGCGCGACGCGCTCGCGGTAAGGCCGGTCAGCATGGGGCGGCGGCTCCGCGGCTGCGGCACCAGCGACTCGATCGCGCTGCGCGGGAAGCGGCGGTGGCCGCCGGGGGTGACGAAGGCGGCGACGTCTCCGTGGTCGGCCCAGCGGCGCAGTGTCCCAGGTGTGATCCCGAGCATCCGGCTGGCCTCGCCGAGGCTGAGCCAGGGCGAGCGGGCGTGCGAACTGAGCGATCCCACCTCGACCAAATTATGGCGAAACCTGGCGAAACCTATCTACGGCCGGCTCCGATGTGGCCCGATTCCCCCATGATGGAATGGATGCCTGTGCTGATCTCCCACGACGGCCGCTGGTGGTGGAACGGCACGCACTGGGAGTCGAGAGCGGTCGAGGGCCCGCTCGACCTGTTCTGGTTCACGAAAACGCCAGATTGGGCCCAGCGGGTAATCGTGACGGGCCTCATCGGGCTGATCCCGATCATCGGGGCGATCAACGTGCTCGGCTGGACGCTGACCGCCACGGACATGGTCCGCGGCGGCTGGAAGGAGTTGCCCCCGGCAGGTTTTCAGAACCTCGAGCGGGGCGTCGCTCCGTTCGTCGTCGGCCTGGTCTACGGGGTCTTGCTTTGGGTCGTCTTCGTTGTGCTGGCTGTCGTGGCCGTGGCATTGGGGACGTCGGGTCGAACCGAGCTGGTCGTGATCGGGGTCGTCTTAGGGGTGCTGGGCGTGCTGCTCCTGGTTGCGTGGTGGCTCGCCGCGCTCTACGTATTCGCGGCTCTGCTCATCGGCTCGGACCGGCTTGGCATTGGCAAGGCGCTCGACCCACGGCGCCTGCTCGCGCTGGCCAGGGCGAACCACGGCGCCTCGCTTCACGTGGCTCTCCTGTACGGCGCGGGGACCATCGGATTTGTCCTCATCGGCCTGACGGTCGGGATCATCGTCCCGTTCGGCAGCGTGGTCCTATCGGCAGCTCTGCCGGCGGTTTACGCAGTGGTGGTCCCGTCACTCGCGTCTTTTCGAGTCGACGCAGCCGGGGGCCGGCCGCAGGCCTGAACCCGGCAGCAGCACGCCGGATCGAGTGATATCGCGAAACGGCGCGCCTACGTTCTAGAGGTCTCGTCCCACTCGGGGTGCTTGCGGAACAGGCCACCCCAACCGATGTGAAACCAGTGCTCCTCGCGGTACGCCGGCAGAGCCTTTACGTCCTCTCCGGTCAGGTCGGTCACGACGTGCTTCTCAGTGATCTTCTTGATTCGCACCGCGGCGATCTCGAGCGGTTTGCCGCTCGGCTTGGGCTTGACGACGATGCCGTGAAAGATGTCCTCCTGCTCGTCGCCCAGGAGAGACTCCGCCGTCCCGATCTCAGAACCGTCCGCCGCCACAACCGGCGCCCGATATGGCATCGCGCGCCATGCGACCGCTGTTTCGTCATCGAACATGACGACAACGATACGCACGCTGGGAGATTGGGGCGTAAAACAAGCTGTGAGATGCAAGCTGTCAAATGAGAGACGAGAGCGCTCTGAGGCCGCTGTATGCCTTCGCCCCCAAACTTCGCAGTACCTCGGACCGAGCCCTGACCGTCTACCTGACCGCACGTCCAGAGGGATTCGACATGCGTCACTACGACCGCGAGCTCCGTGAGTTGACACGGCGCTACCAGGACCGGCTCGACGACGAGGAGCGGAAGATCATGGAGCGGGAGCTGCGGCGTCTGCGCGAGCACCTCGAGGTGGTGAAGCCGTCGGGCAGTCCCGCGCTCGCGGGTTTCGCGGATGAGCCGGCCGGCCTGCTCGAGCTGATCAAGCTGCCCATGGAGACCGAGGCGAGGCTGGAGGTCGGCCCGCTCTTGCTGGCACCGATCGAGCGTCAGCTGGAGCGGTTTCCGCCGGCGCTGATCGCTGTGGTCGACAAAGAGCGCGCGAGGTTGTTTGCCGCTGTGCTGGACGAGGTCTATCCCCTGGAGCAGGTGCATGGCATGGAGGTCAAGCACACCCGGGCGGGGGGCACCTCAGCGGCAAGCAATCAACGCAAGGCGGACAACCGCACGAAGGCCAACCTCGAGCGGGTCACAGATGCGATCGGGCACGAGGTGCAGTCAGGCGCCTACAGGCGGATCTTCGTCGCGGGCCCTGAGGAGGCGCGCGCGGAGCTCGAGCGCCTGATGCCTCCGCCCCTCAAACGCTTGCTGGCGGGGCACCTCTCCGCGGAGATCGATTCGCACCGGCTGCAACACGAGCTGCGTGAGCAGCTAGTGCTCGCGAGGGCCGCTAACTCCGCGGAGTAAGTTCGTCCGTGCGGTCGACTATCGGCCCACATGTGAGGCCAACCTCAACGATTGGCGACGAGCAGCTCCAGCGAGTCGACGAGCCTGGGTCCCGGCCGGTTGAAATAAGCAGAGCCGTCCAGCACAACCACTCGGTCAGCGCCGACTGAGTCGATCCTGTCGCGCACGACATCGGCTTCTGCCTGCGCGCGCGCCAGGTTGAACCCGCACGGCGCGAGGATCAGCAGCTCCGGCCGTGCGGCCGCCACCTCGCTCCATTCCATCGCCACCGACGGGACGCCGGCGCGCGCCAGGGGATCGTTGATGCCGGCCAGGGCGAGCAGGTCCGGCGTCCAGTGTCCGGCGCGGTACGGCGGGTCGAGCCATTCGAGAAAGACGCCGCATACGGGCGCCAGCGAGCGCGCCATTCCGGACGCGGCCTGTATGCGACGGCGCAGATCCTTCATCAAAACAGTGGAGTTTGCGCTACAAGCATCGGCCAGTTCCTCGATGTCGTTGAGGACATCCTCGAAGGAGTGGGGGTGCTGGCGGATCATGCGGATTCCCGCCAGCTCATGCGCGACCTGGTCGGCGGGAATCGCGCACACGTCGCAGATGTCCTGGGCCACTACGAGGTCAGGCTTGAGCGCCAGGATGGCGTCGGTGTC